>Ga0209018_1001731_pt1 | contig 16943 bp, 15 predicted proteins | sample YNPBryBLVA2012_FD_185814 | JGI IMG/M metagenome (GOLD analysis project Ga0209018, IMG submission 185814) | Anoxygenic and chlorotrophic microbial mat microbial communities from Yellowstone National Park, USA - YNP Bryant BLVA 2012 (SPAdes)... ...
CAGCGGTTGTGGCTGGGCCGCTCAGCGGTTGTGGCTGGGCCGCTCAGCGGTTGTGGCTGGGCCGCTCAGCGGTTGTGGCTGGGCCGCTCAGCGGTTGTCGCTTGCTTGCAGATTGCAAACCGTCTGCCGTACCTGTTGGCCACTTCGAGGATTGGTCGTCCAGGCCAGTAAGGCACCTTCGAAGACAACCAGTTGAGCGCTGATATTGGCGGCATCGCCCAGACCGTCGGTAGCCACTGCTTCCCAGGTGAGCGTCGAGCCGCCTTCTCCTTTTTGGCCAATTGTGCGCCACAATTGCACGCCCGAGGTTTCGTTCGAAATGCTAATGTACAGGCTGTCCTTGTAGATCACTGCCCCGTCCACGCTGGAGGTGCGGTTATCTGGTGATTTGTTCATCCCATCCAGGTTGACTTGCTCCCAGGTGTTGGGGTCGCCCGAGACGCTGCGCATGATGCGGATGCCCTGCGTGCCCTGATAGGAGACATAGAGCGCCCCCTGGAACTCGCCCAGAATGGTCATTTGCCCGCCTGCCGCCTCGCTGCGCAAGACTTCCTGCCAGGTTGGTTCACCAAGCAGGTCTGTTGTGCGGTAGAGAACGGCCACATCATCAGCGCCATTGTTGACATTGACCCCCACGTTTTGCACGCTGAAATAGAGACCTCGGTTGAACACATAACCGGAGGTCACAGCCACATTCTCGACAATGTCCATCATGTAACCCAGGCCGCCAAAGCTCTTCAAATTCCAGTTCAGGCCGTCCTGTGTGCACCACACCTGAGCGCCGGTCGCCTCGTTGCGTGTGCCGCCGCACAGCCAGCCATCGAAAACCTGCATATCCGAGAAACTGACGTTGTTGACATCCCCGAAACCGGGCGTCAGCCCTGGGGTGGCATCTTCCCAACGGCAATTTCACCAACGCTTACGTCGCCCTGCGCCTCACCGACGATAAACACCCCGCCAACTCCTCCACGAGCGATTACCTGTCCCGCTGGTGGCAGGTGACGCAAGTGGGTATCTCCGATTTCTCCTGCAATGTGGAGTTCAATTACCTCCCCGCTGATGTGGTTGGCGTGGAGAGTAATATCGTGGGAGCCAAGTTCGATAAAAATGCCTGGACGATACTGGCAGCCGTAGACAGCGTCAATCATCGTTTCTCGGCCACTGTCACCAGCTTCTCGGACTTCACCGGCGGCGATCCGCGCCCTCTGGCGGTGACATTGAGCGATTTCCAGGCCGTCGCTTTCAAGAGTTTCGCCTTGCTACAATGGACGACGGCGTTGGAGGTGGATACGGTCGGCTTCAACGTCTACCGCTCGACCAGCCTCGACGGTGAACGCTTGCAGTTGAACGCCGCGCTCATCCCGCCGCAAGGTATCGGCGGTGTGGGTGGGGCCGCTTACACGTTCGTAGACACTTCGCCCCAGCCAGGCGCCGTTTATTATTACTGGCTGGAGGCGGTGAGTGTCTCTGCCAGCGAGTTCTTTGGACCGGCCACTGTGCAGACACATTTCGTCACCTTCCTGCCGCAGGTGCAACATTAGGCCCTGGCGCACCGTTCTGGCCTGCCGTGAGTGACGCGATGCGCGCCTGGCGCACATCGCTCACCGTCTCAATGCCTCGCAAGGGCTACCTGCTTTTCGTCCGGCGGGCAGGCTGCTTGGGGCTGACGCTCGACGCCAAACATCATAGCCTATTGGCTGCGTTTGTCGAAGATGGTAAAATGGACTAGAATAGTCTTACATTATGGACATCCATCTCGATTCTCGTTACCGTAAAGACAGCGGCGTCGTTTACCGCGAGATTGCCGGCGAGGCGATTTTGGTGCCGATTCGCCAGAATGCCGGCGACCTGGAGAGCATTTATACGCTCAACGAGACGGCGGCCCGCATTTGGGCCTTGCTGGATGGGCAACGCTCACTGCGCGATATCCGTGATGCCCTGGTGGCCGAGTTCGAAGTGAGCGAAGCCGAGGCCGAAAGCGATCTGGTGGATTTCATCCGTGATTTGCGCACGCTGGGGGGGGTGGTGGAGGCAGGTTGATGGAGTGCCTGCACTTGCCTGAACTGACGTATAGTGAATTCGGTCAGCGGCTTCGCACCAAAATCGCCGGTAGACGTTGGCCGATATTTGGCTCGGTGGAGCTGACCTTTCGCTGCAATCTGCGCTGTGTGCATTGCTATGTGGCCGACGCCGCACCGCGCCGCCCGCCGCAGGCCGAGTTGAGCGTCAGCGAGTTCGAGCGCATCTTCGGCGAGGTGGCCGGGGCCGGTTGCCTGTGGATGCTGCTCACCGGCGGGGAGCCGCTCGTCCGCCGCGATTGGCAGGCCATCTACCTGGCGGCCAAGCGCCAGGGGCTTTTGATCACCTTGTTCACCAACGGCACGCTTCTCACCCCTCGCCAGGCTGACTTCCTGGCCGAGTGGCGGCCCTTGTTGGTCGAGATCACGCTCTACGGGCGCACGCAGGCCACTTACGAACGCATTACCGGCATCCCCGGCTCGCACGCCCGCTGTCTGCGCGGTATCGAACTCTTGCTCGAAAGGGGTATCCCCCTCAAGCTCAAAACGATGGTGATGACCCTCAACCGCCACGAGCTTGGAGAGATGAAGAGCTACGCCGAAAGCCTGGGAGTGGATTTCCGCTTCGATGCCATGTTGAATGCCGCCATCGGCGGCGATCACACCCCCCTGGGTTATCGTATCCCCCCGGAGGAAGTCGTGCAGTTGGACCTGGCGGAGGACCGCCGCGTGCAGGAGTGGCGTGCCCTGTATACCCGTTCTCACCAGGTCAGTTCAGCGTCGCCCTATTTGTACAACTGTGGCGCAGCCGTCAACTCTTTCCACATTGACCCCTATGGGCAACTCTATGCCTGTATGCTGGCGCGCCGGCGCGGCTACAACTTGCGCGAAGGTACATTTGCCGCCGGTTGGAGCGACTTCTTGCTCGGCGAGCGCAGCTTACCCGCCAGCAAGGACACGCCCTGCCGGCACTGTGAATTGCTCAGCCTGTGCGGCCAATGCCCCGCCTGGGCCGATCTGGAACATGGCGACCCGCAAGAACCGGTGCCGTACCTGTGCCAGACGGCCCACCGGCGTGCCAAAGCCTTTGGACTGCCTGAAGCGCCCTCGGCTGAGCGCTGCCTTTGACCAGCATTCCTTGGGAGATAAATGTGATGACCGTTCGACCTGAAGCCCCTACCTCTTCCCCCCCTCGTAAGCCTTACCAAAAGCCGCGCATTGAGCGGGTGCGGCTGGTTATTGACCAGGCTGTGCTGGGATCAGGATGCAAAACATCAAACAGCGCTGGTCCCTTCGATGGCGCATGCGTTGTCATGCTCAACACCTGTAATACAATCGGCAGCTGAGCGGCCTGTGAGCCAGCCCCATGTTCTTGCCCGCTTCTGTTTCGAGGTTGGCGGCCTGGCCGTGGCTGTTCGGGCGGCGACGGACGCCGATGCTTTCGATAGCGAGGCCGCTTATCAGCCTTTCGTCACGGCGCGTCAGCCAGATGTGAGCCTAACGGCACACTTTGGCGCTTTGCCCGGCGGCGAGCTGGGCGAAATCCAGTACGATTCGCAGGGCGTTTGGCGGCTTTACAAGCACACGAGCGGTTGGGCCGTTGCCATGCAATCAGCAGCTATGCCCTCTGGCCCTTACCAGGTGGCTTACTTTTGCGAGGACTTCCTTGGCGGCGAGATTTACACCTCCCGCCGCCATTTCGCCGCGCACGTTTGCCCCTTTCCCTTGCGCTATCCGCTTGCCGAAGTGTTGATGATCAACTTGTTGGCGCGCCAGCGCGGCTTGCTGGTGCATGCCTTTGCCGTCAGCGACAGCGGGCGCGGTTTGCTCTTCGCCGGGGTATCCACGGCAGGCAAAAGCACCTCCGCCCGCCTGTGGCGCGACCGGCCAGGCGTCACCCTGTTGAGCGACGACCGCGTTGTCCTGCGGCCGGGCACCGATGGGCGCTTCTGGATTTATGGCACCCCCTGGCATGGCGACGCCGGCGTTGCCTCGCCACACGGCGTGCCGCTCGATGAGATTTTCATCCTCGAACACGCCTCTTGCAATAAAGCGGTGCGCCTTTCGCCGCTGCAGGCAGTGCAAAAACTGCTGGTGCGCGCCTTCCCGCCTTTGTGGGATGCCGCCGGGATGGATTTCACCCTGTCGCTTTTGGCGAAGGTGTGTTCGACGCGGCCTTGTTATACGCTGGGCTTCGTCCCCGACGCCCGCGTGGTTGATTATGTGCGCTCGATCAGATGAGCTGAACACGAACAGCGCCGAATTCACCGCCCTGGTGGCTGAGCTGCTCTCCGGCGGGAAAACGGTATGGTTCCGCGCCAATGGCCTGAGCATGATGCCTTTCGTCCGTCACGGCGACCGCTTGCAGGTCGAGCCGCTGGCAGGCCGACCGCTGCGCCGCGGTGACATTGTGCTGTTCCGCGCCGGCGATGGCTTCACCGCCGCCCATCGCATCACCCGGCTGCGCCACGGCGCCACGCTGCGTCTGCTCATTCAGGGGGATGCCTTGCTGCATCCCGACGGCGAGGTGGAGCTTGACTGCGTTCTGGGCAGGGTGACTGCTCTCGAAAGACAAGGGCGGCGTTGGCCCTTGGACAGCGGCTGGCCACGCCGCCTGGCGTTGATTTGGCTGGTTCTTTCTCCTCTCAGCCGCTGGGCCTACCGCGCTTGGCTCAAGCTCTGGCGCTAGGAGGCGGTATGCACGCATTGCGCCTGGCCAATTCACTCGCCCATAGGCGTTCTGTTGAGCACAAGCCTCGCCTGGCTGCCCTGGCATCCTTGTCGTTCTCTATCTTGGGTGGAATGGCACTGGCTTTGGCCTGGCTGCTCAGCGCCCACGCCAGCCCGCAGAGCGCCCCGCCGGCGGCGCCAGCTTTGCCACCCCCGGCCAACCTGACGCCCGGCTTGCGCTTGCTGGCCTCCGACGACGATGGCGTGACCATCGAATTGACTTTGCCCGAACCCGCCTTCCAGACGCGCCAACTCGATGGACACGACTGCCTGGACATAGAGACGCCTGGCTTTGTCGCCTACGGTCTGCCGGGCTGGCCGGCCCTGCCGGTGGGCGGCGCGTTGATCGGTATTCCGCCGCTGGGCGAACCTGCCCTGACGGTCCTGAGCGCCGAAGCGTTCACCATCTCCCTTTCCGCCGACCTCTGTCCGGCGGCTGCTCCGCGCTTCGAGAGCGGTTTGAACGGCGAGCTGGTGTACCTTGGCGAAGCGGCAATCCCCAACCCGGCGGGATACGCCACCCGTCAGGCTGTCCCCCCCGCTGAGATTGCCGCCACCGGTTTCATCCGCAGTCAGCGGGTTGCACAACTGCGTTTTCGGCCGGCGGCCTACGATCCGCTCAGCCAGCGTTTGCGGCTATACCGGCGTTTGGTGGTGCGCGTGGCTTTTGCTGCCCAGGGCGGCGCGTGGCTCGACGAAGGCGATTTCGAGACCCTTTACCGCGCCACCCTGTTGAACTACGCCCAGGCCCGCGCCTGGCGCACGCCGCCCGCTGTGGCCTCTCGACCCTTGCCAGAGATAACCTCCCCTGCTTACAAATTGGGGGTCAACAGCGATGGCCTCTACCGCCTGACTTACGCGGACTTGCAAGCAGCCGGCGTAGACGTGGACAATCTCGATCCGCGCACTTTGCATGTCTCCGTGGGCGGGCAGGAAGTGGCCATCCAGGTCGTCGGCGAAACGGATGGACGCTTCGACCCCGGCGACGCGCTGCTCTTCTATGGGCAGAAGGTCAACACCCGCTATACCGACACCAACATCTACTGGCTGACGTGGGGCGGGGCCGCCGGGCGGCGGATGCCAAGCCTCGATGGAACTCCCGGTGCCTCTACGCCGCTGCTGGCTTCCTTCGAAACCAGCTTGCACCTCGAACACGACCATATTTACCAATCCTCCCGCCCCAGCGGGCCGCAAAACGACCGCTGGTATTGGGATTATGTCTATGCCGCTGGCAGCCCGGCCTTCAAAGACTTCTCTTTCACCATCACCAACCTGTTCACGGGCAGTTACTCGGCCACCGTGAGCGGATTGCTTAGAGGCTACGCCGCCACGCCTCAACATCACACCCGCCTCTACCTCAACGGCCACCTGTTCGATGACGCCCTGTGGCCAGCAGACGCCGCCTACAGCTTCACGGTCAGCGTCCCTCACCACTATTTACAGCCGGGGCAGAACATCCTGCGCCTGGAATGCCCCCTGGATGGCGGCATCACCCTGGACGTGCCGATGATCAATTGGTTCGAGATTGGCCATCGGCAAGTCTATACCACCAGCAGCGATTGGCTGGTCTTCGACGGCGATTTGCCTGGGACGTGGAAGTATCAATTGCGCGGTTTTACCACCAGCACGGTAGCAATCTTGGATGTCACTGACCCGCTGACGCCGCGCCGTATCGAGAATGCCGCTGTGCAGGCCGGGGTGGGTTACACGCTCACCTTTGGACACGTCATCACGGCAGAACATCATTACCTGGCTGCGGCCATCGCTGAGAGCCTCCAGCCGGCCCAGATGGTGCTAGACACGTCCTCCAGCCTGTCGTCCGGCGATAACGGCGCCGATTACCTGATGATTACCCATCACGACTTCTATACCGACATCTTGCCTTTGGCCAATTGGCGCGCCGCGCAGGGCCTGCGCGTGCAGGTGGTGGATGTGCAGGACATCTACGACGAGTTCTCGGCGGGTGTGTTCGACGCCCAAGCTATTCGCGACTTTTTGGCCTATGCCTATGCCCACTGGCAAGCCCCTGCGCCAACGTACGTTTTGCTCGTTGGCGACGGCAATTACGATTTCAAGAACGGCTTGGGTTTTGGCGATGTCACTTACCTGCCGCCCTACCTGGCCGACGTTGACCCCTGGCTAGGCGAGACCGCCGCCGACAATCGCTATGTGTGCGTCAGCGGCGACGACAACTTGCCCGATATGCACATTGGACGTTTGCCGGTTAGGACCAGCGCGGAAGCGGCGGCCATGGTGGCGAAAATCATCAGCTACGAGCAGGCTGCTAACCAGCCTTGGAATCAGCAGCTTTTGTTCGTCGCCGACAACGCCGATAGCGGTGGCGATTTCGCCGCTTCCGCCGAGAGCGTCATCGCTCGCTTCGTTCGCCCCCCTTACGCTGCCCAGAAAATCTATTACGGCATCACCCACACCACCCCGGCGGCCACGCGGGCGGCCATCGTGGCGGCCATCAATCAGGGGCAGTTGCTGGTCAATTACTTTGGCCATGCCTCGGTGCAATGGTGGGCTGCGGAGCAATTGTTCCGCCGCGCCGATATTTCCTCACTGGATAATGCCGATAAACTGCCTGTGGTGGCCGCCATGAGCTGCCTGGAGGGTTATTTCATCAACCCCAGCCTCCCCGGCGGTGATGCCTCCTCCTTGGGCGAAAGTCTGGCGCGGGCGGCCGCTAAAGGCGCCGTCGCCACTTGGTCGCCAAGCGGCATGGCCGTGGCCACCGGCCACGATTATCTCGACAGCGGCTTGTTACAGGCCATTTTCCTGGACGATGTGACCGAAATCGGCGCGGCGACCACCCAGGCCAAGTATGCCTTGTTCAGCGGCACGTCCTATTTTCGAGATTTGCTTGATACCTATGTGCTCTTCGGTGATCCGGCCACGCGGCTGAAGACGCTGCCAGCCGAGTTGGGACTCTCCCTCTCGGTGACGCCAGTGGGGGCGTTGATCACTGGCGAGACGCTGACTTACACGCTCGTCTTCTCCAACAGCGGCGCGGCGACTGCCCATCATGTGACGATTGAGCAGCAGCTTGAGGGCGGCCTGCTCGATTGGGGTTTTGTCTCCGCCGGAGCGGTCGTCACCCCGCTGGGGGGCAGCCATCCCGCCTGGCAGGTGGTCGATCTGCCTGCCGGAGAGGGTGGCATTATCATCCTCACAGCTACCGTTGGGCCGCAGCTCGTCCGTCCTTTTACCAGCACGGCGGTCATCGCCTCCAGCGCCTGGGAGACGAACCCCGCCAACAACTTTGCCGGCCCGGTGACGACAACCGTCATTTTGCCCGATTTGGCGCTGGTCAAAACTGGGCCGCCGAGGGTCAACACCGCGGCGCTCATCACCTACACCTTGCACTATACCAACGTGGGATTGGCCCCCGCCCGGCAAGTGATCATCACCGACCTCCTACCTGCTGCTTTGCTCAGCCCGACGTTTACCGCCGACCCGGCCGTTGTGGCGCGTCCGGGCAGCCCCTTCGTATGGGAGGCCGGCCCCCTGGCAGCGGGCCAGAGCGGTGTGATTACGCTTAGCGCCCGTCTCGAGCCGCAAGCGACCGGTGTTTTGACCAACGCCGCCGTAGCCGCCGGCGTGGTGGAGACCAACACGCTGAACAATCTGGCCGCGCCGGTGACGACGGTGATCCTGAACCCCGACCTGGCCATTTTCAAGGCAGGCCCGCACCAGGCTATGCCCGGCGATTGGATTACCTACACCTTGACTTTTACCAACCTGGGGCCGATGCTCGCTGCCGGGGTGACCATCAGCGACGCCCTGCCGGGGGTGCTGCTCACGCCTACCTTCACCTCCAGCGGGGCGGCGCTTGCTCCTGTGCCGGGGGCAGTGTTTGCCTGGCGTGTGGGCGAACTCTTGCCTGGGGCAGGCGGCGTCATCACCGTCAGCGCCCGCATCCCGCCTGATTTCGCCGGCGTGCTGGCCAACCGGGCGGTGATCACCGGCCTGCTGGCTGAAACGAACCTGGCCAACAATGCCGCAGGCCCGCTGACGACCGGCGTGGCTGCCCCGGAACTGGTCATCTTCAAGGATGGGCCGCCGCTGGCACAGGCTGGCCATTGGTTGACTTACACGCTGACTTTCGCCAACCAGGGCAACGGCGCGGCGACGGGTGTGGTGATCAGCGACACTCTGCCGGCGGGGCTGTTCACGCCCACGGTGACCAGCAGCGGAGCGGCAATCACCCTGGCCTGGTGACACGCTTTTCTTAAAGTCGCGCCTGGGGCAGTTAAAACTGCACCAACATCTGCGAAATCCCACCTTCGTGGGGTTGAGTCTACCGCAGGGCGGGCTTTGCAAGCAGTCGCAGCAAATTCATTCGCCGGAGGCCTGACTTTAAGAAAGTCCTGGGCCTGGTGATTGCCTGCATTTCCTATCGCCGGCGCTAAAACCCCAGGGCCTTCGACCTCGCTGAGTGGAAGACCACTCGTGAAGTTTGCCGTAATCTGGCGAGATGCAGGCCGCCGAGCCGCCGGGGCTAAAGCCCCTGCTTAGCGCATGGAAGTCCGCTCAAGCGGACTGTGTCTGGCCGCTGCCGCCTGGAGTCGGCTTCCAGCCGACTTCCATGTGCTGGGCGGGGGCCCCCGCTGGGACTTATCTCCCCGAATTTTCGCCGCTTCCCTGCCCTCAGACCTGGCTTTAGCTCGCTCGCTGGCGCAAAACTGCCTGCAATCTGGGCGAACCCCCAGGCGGCAAAGTTCATCCCCTGCGGTATAATCCGAACAACATCTCGTCGTCATCTCTACCTGCGGAGGGCTTGCATGTCCACTGTTGGTCAATCCATTCCCCGCCTGGACGCACTTGGCAAAGTCACCGGCCAAACTAAATTCCCCGGCGACCTCAACCTGCCCAACCAGGCCTACATGAAAATCCTGTTTGCCGCTCGGCCCCATGCCATCATCCGCCGCATTGATACCAGCCGGGCCGAAGCTCTCCCCGGTGTGCTGGCCGTTTTCACCGCCAAAGACGTGCCTGTGAACGAATACGGCCTCATCATGCCCGACCAGCCGGTGTTGTGCGGCCCGGGCTCATCCAAACCCTACGCCGACCACGTGCGCTGGATCGGCGATCAGGTGGCCCTGGTGATCGCCGACAGCGAAGAAATCGCCGCCCGAGGGCGCGACCTCATCGAAGTGGAATACGAAGACCTGCCGGTGGTCACCGACCCCCAAGCGGCCATGCACCCCGCCGCCCCGCGTATCCACCCGGAGCAGGATAGCAATGTCTTCTGTCACTACCGCATCCGCAAGGGCGATGTCCAAGCTGCCTTCGAGCGTTTGGTTGCCGAGGGCGGCGTCATCATCGAAGGCGAATATCGCACCCCGGCCCAGGAACATGCCTACCTTCAACCCGAAGCCGGTATAGGATACATAGACGAACAGGGGCGCGTCACCGTGCAAGTTGCCGGGCAGTGGACGCATGAAGACCAAGAACAAATTGCCCACGCCCTGGGGCTGCCCCTTGAACAGGTGCGCGTCGTTTACGCAGCCATCGGCGGCGCGTTTGGCGGGCGCGAAGATATGTCCATTCAGATCGTCTTGGCCCTGGCAGCCTGGCGTCTCCATCAACGCGGCATTGACCGGCCGGTGAAAATTATCTGGAGCCGCGAGGAATCCATCATCGGCCACCACAAACGCCATCCCTACATCCTCAAGGCCAAATGGGGCGCGCAAAAAGACGGCAAGCTGGTCGCTGCCCAGATGGAAATCATCGCCGACGGCGGCGGCTACGCCTACACCTCCACCAAAGTTCTCGGCAATGCCACCCTGATGTGCACCGGCCCCTACGAAATCCCCAACGTAGCCGTGGACTCCTATGCGGTTTACACCAACAACGCCGTCACCGGCGCATTTCGGGGTTTTGGCGGGCCGCAGGGCGCTTTTGCCGCCGAAACGCAGATGAACCGCCTGGCCGAGGCTTTAGGCCTGGACGCCGTAGAGATTCGCCGCCGCAACCTGCTCGGCGAGGGCGCCTTGCTCTCGGTTGGCACACCCCTGCCGCGCGGCGTCTCCATCCGCCAGGTTGTCGAAGCCTGCGCCCAGGCGGCTGCCGAAACCCCACCACCCGCTGCTCCCCCGGCGCCACCCTGGCTTGTCGGGCGCGGCTTTGCCTGCGCCTTCAAGAACGTGGGCTTCTCCTTCGGCGCGCCGGAGCAATCCACCGCCATCGTCGAACTGTTCGGCCAGACCCAGATCGAGCGCGCTGTCGTCCATCACGCCGGCGCCGACTGCGGCCAGGGCGCTCACACCGTCATGGCGCAAGTGGCTGCAGAAGCGCTCGGCTTGCCTCTCTCGCGCATCGAACTGATCGTCTCCGATACGGCCTTCACCGGCAATTCTGGCAGCGCCTCGGCCTCACGCATGACCTTCATGGCTGGCAACGCCATCAAAGGCGCCTGTGAGCTGGCCTTGGAAAAGTGGCGCAGCGAAGAACGCCCCGCCGTCGCCACTTACCAATACCGCCCGCCCAAAACAACCCCCTACGATCCCCAAACCGGCAAGTGTGAACCCAACTTTGCCTACGGCTACGTCGCCCAGGCTGTCACCGTGGCTGTGGACACTGAAACGGGGCAGGTGCGTCTGCTGGATGTGATCTGCGCCAACGATGTCGGCAAGGCGATCAACCCCCAACAAGTTCAGGGTCAAATCGAAGGCGCCGTCGTCCAGGCTGCCGGTTACACCATCCTGGAGAACTTCGTCCAAAAAGACGGGCGCATTCTCACCGACAAACTCTCCACCTACCTGATTCCCACCGTGCTGGATGTGCCCGAGCGGGTGCAGTCGGTCATCCTCGAGTATGCCGATCCCATTGGGCCGTATGGGGCGCGCGGGATGGGTGAGATGCCCTTCTTGCCTCTGGCGCCGGCTGTCATTGCCGCTGTGCATGACGCCACCAGCGTGTGGTTCCATGAATTCCCGCTCACCCCTGAGCGTGTGTTGCGCGGCCTGGGTAAACTATGATCGTCCTCATCCTTGGCGGCGGCGATCTGGCTTCGGGCGTGGCCTTCCGCTTGCACCGCGCCGGCTTCAAAGTCGTCATCAGCGAACTGCCCCAACCTCTCACCGTGCGGCGCAAAGCAGCCTTTGCCCAGGCCGTCTACGATGGAGAGACCAGCGTGGAGGGCATCACCGCCCGGCGGGTGTCTGACCCCAGCGATAATCTGCGCATTATCCAGGTTTTGGCCAAAGGCCACCTGCCGGTGCTGGTTGATCCCCACTCGACGGCAATTGCCAGCCTGCACCCCACCGTGGTGGTAGATGCGCGCATGCTCAAACGGCCAGTACCCTTGCCGGAAACGAGGGTCAACCTGCTCATCGGGCTGGGGCCGGGCTTCGAGGCCCCGTTGAACTGTCACGCGGCCATCGAGACGCGGCGCGGCCACACGCTGGGACGCGTCTACTGGCAGGGGCGGCCTGCCGCCGATAGCGGCTTGCCCGATCCGGTTGGGGGGCATGAGGCCGACCGGGTGCTGCGCGCCCCGCTGAGCGGCGAACTGCACGCCCTGGCCGACATCGGCGATCACCTCGACGCCGGTCAGCCCGTCGCCGAAGTCGGCGGGCAGACGGTGACGACGCCTTTCTCCGGTGTGCTGCGCGGCCTGCTTTACCCTGGCCTGCACGTCACGGCTGGCATGAAAATTGGCGACCTCGACCCGCGTGACGACCCGGCCCTGTGCAGCCTCATCTCCGATAAAGCGTTGGCGGTGGGCGGCGCGGTGTTGGAGGCTATCCTCTCCCGCCCTAACCTGCGCCCTCACCTGTGGTCATGATGAATCTGGCGCAAGCCTTCCGCCTGCGGAGCGACACCCGTTTGGCGCTGGTGGGTGCGGGGGGCAAAACTGTCGCTTTGTTTACCCTGGCGCGTCAACTTGCTCCTGCCCTGGTGACCACCAGCACGCATCTGGGCACGACGCAGACGCAGGCCGCCGACCGGCACCTTGTCTGGCCGGTGGGCGAAGCGCTGCCGCTGCGCCATGCCGACTTGCGCCAGGGGGTAACGCTTGTCAGCGGGGGGGTGGATACGCTGTCGTCCCGTCTGCAAAGTCCCTCGGTTGCACAACTGGAAGAACTGGCGGCCCTGGCCGGGGCTGCCCACGTCCCCTTGCTGATCGAAGCCGATGGGGCGCGGATGCGTCCGCTCAAAGCTCCGGCGGCGCACGAACCGGCTATTCCCTCTTTTGCCGATACGGTTATCGTTGTGGCGGGGTTGTCGGCCATCGGGCGGCCGTTGAGCGCCGAATGGGTGCATCGGGCGGAGATTTTCGCCGCGCTGGCGGCCCTGCCGGGCGGGGCAAACATCACGGTGGAAGCGGTGGCGCGCTTGCTCAGGCATCCGTGCGGGGGGTTGAAGAACATCCCGCCGGCAGCGCGCCGTCTCGTCTTGCTCAATCAGGCCGATGACGCCGAGCATCGCGCCATGGGGCAGCGTCTGGCGGAGATGCTTTTGGGCAGTTTCGATGCGGTGGGGGTGGCGGCGTTGCAGGCAGAAAGCGCACCGCCGCTGATTTTCGAGCCGATAGGGGGGGTGGTGCTGGCGGCGGGGGCTTCGCGGCGTTTTGGGGGGCCGAAGCAATTGCTGGAATGGGAGGGGGAGCCGTTGGTACGGCGTGTGGCGCGTGCGGCGCTGGCGGGGGGGGTGTGGCCGGTGGTGGTGGTGACGGGGGCGGAGGCTGAGCGGGTGGCGGGGGCGCTGGCGGGGCTGGATGTTCGTATAGTCAACAACCCTGCCTGGCAGCAAGGGCAGAGCGCCTCCATCCGCACTGCCCTGGAAAGCCTGCCGCCGGAGACGGGGGCGGCGATTTTCCTCCTGGCCGATCAGCCCCATACGCCCCCCACCTTGATCCGCGCCCTCGTGGAACAGCATCGCCGCACGCTGGCGCCGATCATCGCCCCGCTGGTGAGGCAGCAGCGCGCCAACCCGGTGCTGTTCGACCGCCAAACTTTTGCCGATTTGCTGGCCCTGCGCGGCGATGTGGGCGGGCGGGCGTTGTTCAGCCGTTATGCCGTGTCCTGGCTGCCCTGGCACGACGAGCGCGTGCTGATGGACGTGGATACGCCGGCAGATTACGCCAAATTGGTCGGGGGGTGAAGGACGATGGGGACGCTGGCGGCGGTTGTCTTGGCGGCGGGTTTGTCTTCGCGCATGGGGCGGCCAAAGATGGCTTTGCCTTGGGGGGAGACGACGGTGATTGGCCAGGTGACGATGACGCTGGCCGCCGCTGGGTTGGATGAGGTGGTGGTGGTGACGGGCGGGGCGCGACAGACGGTGGAAGCGGCTTTGTGCGCCGTGAAACTGCCCTGTCCGCTCAGGTGGGTGTTCAACCCTCGTTATGCTGAGGATTCGATGATGCTTTCGCTGCAAACCGGGCTGGCGGCGCTGGGGCAGGGGGTGGAGGCGGCTTGCGTGGCGCTGGGCGATCAACCGCAGATGCAGGCTGATGTGGTGCGGGCGCTGAGCGAGGCTTGGCGCACCAGCGCTTCGCCGCTGGTGGTGCCGAGTTACCACATGCGCCGCGGCCACCCCTGGTTGTTGGCCCGCTCTCTGTGGGCCGAGACCCTGTCGGCCCCGGCCGCTCTCACCCTGCGCAATTTCCTCGACGCTCACGCCGGGCAAATTCACTATCTGCCGGTCGAGACGCCCACTGTTTTGGCCGATTTGGATACGCCGCAAGATTATGCATCTGCTTGTCCTTGATTCCTTTTTCACTCTTGCTTTATCGCCCATCTTGTGCTATTTTTAGGGGCAAAGCTCGAAAGGAGCCAGAGCATGGCATACAAAATTGTGGTGGTCGAAGACGAACCCGATACTGCAGAGATGTTTGCAGAGATGATGCGCTTGAGCGGCCATCAGGTGCTGAAGGCCTATGGTAGTAAGCCTGCTATGAGTCTGATCGCTCAGGAGAAGCCCGATGCGGTGGTTTTGGATGTGATGATGCCGGACGTGTCGGGGCTGGAGGTGCTGCGTTTCATGCGCCAGGATGAAACGTTGAAGAATGTGCCGGTGGTGATGGTCTCTGCTAAGAGTCTGCCTTCGGATATTCTTTTGGGCTTGAAGGAAGGGGCGTCTGTTTATCTGACTAAGCCGGTGGCTTACCTGGACTTGAAGAAGGCAATCGAGAAGGTCATCAAAGAGGGTGGGCGAGGGGCTGCGTAAGGTTGGGTTATGTCGGTGATGCGTGCTTTCATTGCCTTTGATTTGACGCCAGCAATTTATCAGCAAATTGGACAGGTGGCAGAGCAGTTGAGACAGCGGCTGGAAGGAGCGCCAGTGCGCTGGGTGGCTGTGGAGAACATTCACCTGACAGTGAAGTTTTTGGGGGATGTGTCGCTGGCGAATTTGGATTTGCTCAAGCGGACGCTGCAAAGCGAGGCGGCGAGCCATGCTGCGTTCGAGGTGAGCGTGGGAGGGGTGGGGGCGTTTCCGGATATGCGGCGGCCGCGAGTGATTTGGGTGGGCGTGCAGGCGCCACCGCAATTGAGCAGTTTGCAGAGTGGTATTGATGCGCAGATGTCCCGCTTGGGCTATGCACGTGAGGAGCGGCCTTTCTCGCCGCATCTGACCTTGGGACGGGTAGCACGGGCGGCTTCGCTGGCCGAGGTGCGCCGCATCGGGGAGGTCTTGCAGACGCTCAAAATTGGCTTTTTGGGCGCTACACGGTTGCACCAGGTGCATCTCTACCGCAGTGATTTGCAACCGAGCGGCGCAGTGTATACGCGTGTGTTTAGCGCCCCCTTGGGCGGTTGATCCATCCGAGCCGTCGTGGACGGCTGTCGAACGAGGTGTCGTCTGGATACTTTAGCCTTTGCTCATACTCTTGTGGATGCTTTGGAAGAGAAGAAGGGTGAGGATATCCTTTTGCTGGATATTCGTAACCTTGCTTCCTTTGCAGATTTTTTTGTCATCGCCAGCGCGACCAGTGAGCGTATGTTGCAGGCGCTGGCCGAGACGGCGGTGGAACAGGCGAAGAAACAGTACGAGGTGCTCAGCCGGGTGGAAGGGGAGCCGCGCGACGGTTGGGTGCTGGTGGATTTTGGGGATGTGATCTTACACCTGTTTTCTCCCCAGCGGCGCGATTATTACCGTCTGGAAGAGCTGTGGTCTCAGGGAAAGGTGCTGCTGCGGCTGAAATAGTTTGGCCGTGTGTGCGGTTCAGTTCAGCCGCTTTTGGGTTTTCGAGACTTTCTCCCAAGCTTGCAGGGTGGCTTTCGAGGCCAAGGGTCTGACGCCGGCAAACAGCGGTTCGCCAAATTCGTTTTCCAGGGCGTGGACTTCGAAGCCAACTTCGTCCAGCAGACGCTTCCAAGTCGCCAGGGGGAAGATGCCTGCCAGGTGACGGTCGGTTTCGATGGTCAGTTTGCCGCCGCGGCGGATGAGGTAGACGAAGGTCATTTCGATGGTGGTGTCGCTAGGATCGGGGTCGTAGTGGTTGCGCAGGATGGTGATTTCCACGTCCCCTTGTTTTTCGGTGCTTACAAAGCTTTGGTTGGGGACGAAGTGCTCGCGGTCGATTTCGGCATAGGTGACGAAGACGCCGCCAGGGGCAAGGTGCTCGAAGGCGGTGCGGAAGGCGGCGCGCAGGTCTCTTTGGTTCAGCATGTAGTCAATCGAGTCGGCGATGACGACGGCATCGAAGCTCTGACCAAGACGGACGGTGCGCATGTCGCCGGCAATGTAGGTGACCTGGGGGTTGAGCGCCCGCGCTAATGCCAGCATGGGTTCGCTCAGGTCAACGCCGGTCACGGCAAAGTGCCTGGCGAAGATGAAGTCGTGATGCCCGCCGCCGCAGCCAAGATGGAGCAGCGTCTTGATCGGACGGCGCGCCACTTGGTGGATGACCCTGGTGAGGTCTTCGCTTTCTGTTTCGTAATCTCTGAGCGGGCTGATGATCGGCCACATCCAGGCCAGGTCTTGGTATAGGCGTTGTTGGTTGTCGGTCATAGGTGGGGGCTCTCGGCAGGAGTTGGTGGTGGGGGGAGATTATTGTTCGAATGATACCATGAAAATCTTTGGCATTGAAGGCGCGAACTTGCATGTCCTGTTCAGGGGATTATAGTATTACTCTCCAGAATCTATAGTATTACCCTCCAGAATCTATCACGATCGCGAAGATTTTGCAGCTAGCTCATCGTACCGCCAGGCTATGCCTGGCTCTGCAGGGCCGACCAAAGG
>Ga0209018_1001736_pt1 | contig 16921 bp, 11 predicted proteins | sample YNPBryBLVA2012_FD_185814 | JGI IMG/M metagenome (GOLD analysis project Ga0209018, IMG submission 185814) | Anoxygenic and chlorotrophic microbial mat microbial communities from Yellowstone National Park, USA - YNP Bryant BLVA 2012 (SPAdes)... ...
CGTCTTCACGATGGGACCTCCGTGCTCTGCCGAATCCGCGCCAGGGGCGCGATTTGCCGCACTCAGCCATCACATCCGACGGCGCGCACAACAAGCTCGAACAGCCGATCGACTTCGCGGCGGGTTTCGTCGTCCATCGCGTAGCCGACGGGCCCGCGGACAAGCGTGTTGCGGAAGACACCCTGCCTGACGAGCAGGTATTTCTCGATGGCCAGGAACGCGTCGAGGCTGTTCTGTACCGCGACGAGGTTCGAGATCGGCAGGGACAGCTCGTAGATTCGCTTCTCGTCGCCGGCCTCGAGCGCGCGCCACAGCGCCACGATGCCGACGATCAGGTCCGCGCCGGGCATCGTGCCGACGATACCGCGGCGGAAGCTGTCGACCAGCGCGATGCCGCCGGTGCCCTCGAACACGCGGGCCTTGCCGCCGGTCGCGTCGCGAAGGGCCGAGAGCCGCGGGCCGATCGGCGTGGCCTCCGGCTTGAACAGGACGCGATCGCCGAACTCGTGCAGCATGCGGGCCAGCAACTCGACCGGCATCGGCCGGCCGACGTAGCCGCTGGCGTCCTGGATGACGACGGGGATGCCTACCGCGCGGATGATGCGCTCATAGTAGCGCAGGATCTCGGACTCCATCGGGGCGACCGAAACGGGCGGGATGGCCATGACGGCGTGGGCGCCGGCCGCCTCGGCCTGCCGCGCGTAGCGCTCGGCCGTATGCGAGCTTTCCGCACCAACGCTTATGACCACGGCCCCGCGAGGTCGGCCGAACCGGCACGCAGCCTCGGCGAGTTGCTCGCGCTCCTCGCTCGAAAGCCGCAGCACCTCCGAAACCATCGCCATCACGATGCCGTCGGAGCCGCAATCGAAAAGCCAGTCGATCTCCTTCTGCAACGTGCCGAAATCGATCGACTCATCGTCGTGATACGGCGTCTGGAAAACGGGAAACACCCCGCGAAGTTTCAGCATCCCGGCTACTCCGCGATTACGGGAAACTCCGTGATGCGCAGCCGCGTGTTGCCGTACGGGATCAGCTCCAGATCAACCGTCGGCTCGGCGCAGACGACCGGGCTGATCGGCGTTTCTCCAGCCGAATTGTCGCGGAGCGTCCATTCGGGGATCGCCCTGCCCTTGACTTTCAGCGTGACGGCGGCCGCGGCCTGCTCGAACGGCACCCTGCCCGGCTTGCGGGTCTCGACCGTAATGGACTTCTCCGGGTGCGCTCGATCGACGATGAGCCCGTAGTTCCAGGGCGTCGTCGGATGGATTGCGTAATCGCCGAGCGGCGTCTTCTCGAACAGCTCGGCCATCTTGTGCAACTGCGGATCGGCTTTCATCGCGGCCAGGTCCACGAATCTGTCATTCAGTTTGATCTTGTCGAGTTTTTCGAACCGTTCGCCGATCTTCAGAGCGAAGTAGAGAGGCCCGCGCAGGATGGAGACGGCGTTGTTGTATCGTGTCTCGGTGCGGAGCTTCATCGGCAGGGTAAGCACAGCCGTATCGCCCGCCTTCCACTGGCGATCCACGACGGCGAACCGGCCGGCCGTCGTCGGCACGTCGACGCCGCCCGCCGTCAGCCGCGCCCCGTCCGCCCACGCGGGTATCCGCACGTGCAACGGGAACCTGACGGGCCCGGCGGTTTCGAGGACGAATCGGATCGTGCCGTCGAAGGGATAATCCGTCTCCTCGGTGACGGTTACCTCCGCGCCGTCGGCGACTTTCGCTTTGACCTGGCACGGTCCGAACGCGACGGCGGCCAGCCCCTGATCGTGCGTGGCCATCCAGAGATGGGCGACGAACTTGGGCCAGCCCTGGTGCATGTTCGCCGTGCAGCAGCCGAAGTTCGGTTCGAGGCCGTACACGTTCGACGTGTCGCCGTTGGTGCTCCACTGTCGCCGCGCAATGCTGACGAGCACCTGGTTGGCCTGTTGATCGTACTGGTGCGCCCAGTAGTCCGGAGTGCACGTGCCGGGGTTGCCGTTGTACGCCAGGAGCTCGAGGCGGTCGGCGAAGATCACGTCTCCCAGGGCCTCGATCGTTTTCTCCAGCGAGAACATGTACTCCACGATGGAGCAGAGCTCGGAACCCTGGGTCGGGCATCGGCCGGCGAGGTGCTCGTCGCCGCCGAACCGGCCGCCCACCTGGCCGTGGTGCGTGTCGAGATTGGCAAGCGCCTGGTAGGCCGCCTTCTTCAACCGGTCCTCGCCGAACTGCTGGTACCACACGGCGGGATACTTGATACCCATCGCGATGTTGACGACGTGCGTCGGGTGGTGCGCGCGGAAGCTCTTCTTCCACTCGTCGCGGTAGGGGAACCTCGCGAAATAGCCGGCGGTATACGGAAAGTCGAGGAAGTACGTGCCCCAGTCGAAGCTGTTGCGGTAGATCGATTCGGTCGCCCGGAGGATACCCGCGTCGCCGGTGCGGTTGTACAGCCAGAATCCGCTTACGGCGTTGTCCATCGCCCGCACGCCTCGCCAGTCCTTGTCGGGCCAGTCGGGTGGATTGTCGCGCAGATAGGCGAAGTAGTTCTTGAGGATTGTGATGACGCGCTCGTCGCCCGTGGCCTCGTAGTACTGGGTGAGGACTTTCATGGCCACGGCCAGCGGCCAGCGGTCCCTGTTTTCGGCGGGCCCGAACCAGCCGTCGGGGCGACCGCTGGCGAGCGTCCATTCGATGTACGGCCGGACCTTTGCCTTGAGGCGGGCGTCGTCCAGGATGTAGGCCAGCGGAACCGCCCCGTCGAGGAAATACGGGCCGCGCTCCCAGGCTTCGCCGGCGGCATCGCCTTTCCAGGCGGAGTTGGCGAGGCTCGGCCAGAACTCGTCCAGGTGGCCGGTGAGGCCGTCGGCCTGGATCGTGAGCTGGTCTCGCAGCCAGCCCAGCGGCCGGACCGCGCCGATCGGCAGTGCCACGAACGCGGTTCGTTTCAGCGGGTCCCGATTCGACGGATAGTGTCTGTTCACAGACTCACCTCGTCCAACGGATACAAACGGAACAAGCACCGTCACGACGGATGCAATGCTCGCGCGGGTCATACACGCACCCCATGATTCGGTCCGGTCGCACGTCTTTCAGAAACCGATCGCAGGCTGCTAAGGTTATCCGCCGAAGTCCGCCGAAGCAACCGTGTGGTTCGTGTGCCGGCGCGCTGCGGGCCGGGCTGTGCGGACGCTGCCGGCAGGGCGACGGCGGCCCCGACGGGACCCGGAGGCGGATGCCGGGTCAGACGCTCTCGATGGGTCGCACCCGCTCGGTGACGCCGGCGCGGACGTAGTCGCGATTCAGGAGTGCGATGAACTCGAGGCCGATGCCCTTCGGGCAGACGGCCTCACATTCGCCGTGGTTCGAGCAGGCCCCGAACCCCAGCTTCTCCATCGCCGCGACCATGCGCAGGACGCGCTGCCGCCGTTCGGGCTGGCCCTGCGGCAGCAGCGCGAGGTGCGACACCTTGGCCGCCGTGAACAGCATCGCCGACGCGTTCGGGCAGGCGCCCACGCATGCGCCGCATCCGATGCATGCCGCGGCGTCCATGGCGCGGTCGGCGGCGAGCTTGGGCACCAGGATCGAGTGGGCTTCGGGCGCGCTGCCCGTGCGCACGGAAATATAGCCGCCTGCCTGCATGATGCCGTCGAACGAGCTGCGATCGACGACCAGGTCCTTGATGACCGGGAACGCCTTCGACCGGAACGGCTCGATCACGAGCGTGTCCCCGTCCCGGAAGTGTCGCATGTACGACTGGCAGACCGTCGTGCGGCGCAGCGGGCCGTGGGCCGTGCCGTTGACCATGAAGCCGCAGCTTCCGCAGATGCCCTCGCGGCAGTCGTGGTCGAAGGCGATCGCGTCTTCGCCCCGGAGAACGAGCCGGTCGTTGAGCAGATCGAGCATTTCGAGGAACGATATGTCCGGGCTGACGCCTTCGACCGCGTAGGTCACGAACCCGCCCCGTGTGTCGGAAGCAGCCTGCCGCCAGATACGCAGCGTGAAGTTCATGTGTAACTCCGCTTCGAGGGTTGCACCGTTTCGAACGTCAACGGCTCGCGGTGAAGGACGGGCGGCCGGTCCTCGCCGGCGAATTCCCAGGCGGCCACGTAAGCGAAATGCTCGTCATCGCGGACCGCCTCGCCCTCGGCGGTCTGATGCTCCTCGCGGAAGTGCACGCCGCACGATTCCTCGCGCATCAGGGCGTCATACACCATCAGCTCCGCGAATTCGAGGAAATCGGCGACGCGTGCGGCCTTCTCGAGCGTCTGGTTGAAGTCGTCGCTCCGTCCGGTGACCCTGACGTCCTGCCAGAACTCCTCGCGCAGCGCGGGGATGCGGTCCAGTGCCGCCCTGAGGCCTCTGGCGTTTCGAGACATGCCGCACTGGTCCCAGAGCAGCTTTCCCAGCTCGCGATGGAACGCGTCGACGGTCCGCCGGCCGTTGACGGCCAGCAGCCTTTGCAGGCGCGCCCGCGCCTCGTTTTCGGCGTCCCGGAATGCCGCGTGGTCCGCCGGCAGCCTGTCCGCGGGGGAGACGCGGGCCAGGTAGTCGCTGATCGTATACGGGAGGATGAAATAACCGTCGGCCAGGGCCTGCATCATCGCGCTGGCGCCGAGGCGGTTGGCCCCGTGGTCGGAGAAATTCGCCTCGCCGATCACATAAAGGCCCGGCACGTTGCTCATCAGATGATAGTCCACCCACAGACCGCCCATCGTGTAGTGAACGGCGGGGTAGATGCACATGGGCTCCCTGCAGGGATCAGCGCCGGTGATGCGCTCATACATCTCGAAGAGGTTGCCGTAGCGTTCGCGGATGACGTCGACGCCGAGTCTTCGAATGGCGTCGGCGAGATCCAGGTAGACGCCGCGACCCGATGGACCGACGCCGCGGCCCTCGTCGCAGACTTCCTTGGCGGCGCGGGATGACAGGTCGCGCGGGGCAAGGTTTGCGTACGCGGGGAACTTGCGTTCGAGGTAATAGTCGCGCTCCGCCTCGGGGATTTCGGAGGGCCGGCGGGTGTCGCCCTTCTTGAGCGGCACCCAGATGCGGCCGTCGTTGCGCAAGGATTCACTCATCAGCGTGAGCTTCGACTGCTGATCGCCGGCCGCCGGGATGCACGTCGGGTGGACCTGCGTGAAGCAGGGGTTGGCGAAGAAGGCGCCCCGGCGACAGGCACGCCAGGTGGCGGTGACATTACCGCCTTTCGAGTTGGTCGAGAGGAAAAAGACGTTGCCATAGCCTCCGGTCGCCAGAACGACCGCATCGGCGGGATGCGACGTGATCTCGCCGCCGACCATGTCGCGGACGACGATGCCGCGAGCGCGGCCTTCGACGACCACCAGATCGAGCATCTCACGGCGCGGGTAGAGCTTCACCTGGCCCAGCGCCGCCTGATGGCACAGACTCGAGTACGTGGCCAGCAGCAACTGCTGCCCCGTCTGGCCGTGCGCGTAGAATGTCCGCGAGACCTGAGCGCCGCCGAACGAACGGTTGGCCAGATAGCCGCTGTACTCGCGGGCGAAGGGCACGCCCAGCGCCACACACTGGTCGATGATGGCCATGCTCAACTCGGCCAGGCGATAGACGTTGGCCTCGCGCGAGCGGAAGTCCCCGCCCTTGATCGTGTCGTGGAACAGGCGGAAGACCGTGTCGCCGTCGTTCTGGTAATTCTTGGCGGCGTTGATGCCGCCCTGCGCGGCGATCGAGTGGGCACGGCGCGGGCTGTCGTTGTAACAGAAGGCGTGCACGTCGTAGCCGAGTTGCGCCAGCGTAGCGGCCGCCGACGAACCCGCCAGGCCGGTGCCGACGATGATCACCCTGTACTTGCGCTTGTTGCCGGGGCTGACCAGTCGCAACTCGGACCGGCGCGCGACCCACTTCTGCTCGATCGGGCCGGAAGGGATTCTCGCATCGAGTTCCATGGAGCCGGCCTCCCGATCAGCGGACGATGCGGCACAAGACGGCGACAGGAATGGCGATGTAGCCCGCAGCGATCACCATCGCCACCGCGGGTGCCACGATGCGGCGCACGGACTTGTATCCCGGATTGCTGATCCCCGCCGTATGGAGCATGCTCCAGACGCCGTGGTACAGATGCACGCCCAGGACGAGCATCGCGACGACGTACACCGCTGAGATCGCCGGCACCCGGAACGCCGCCACCACGTTGCCGTACACGTCGGTCCTGCTGTAGCCGGGGCCCGTCGCGAGGAACGTGAACATCAGCAGGTGGTAGATCGCGTACAGAAAGATCAGAGGCCCGCTGATGATCATGGTACGGGCCGCATAGTTGGTCTCCATGTCTCTGCGGACCGAATAGGATACGGGACGGGCTCTCCAGCCGGTGATCGTGAGCTGTACGGCACAGAAGACGTGAAGCATGAGGGCGGCCAGCAGTGTCAGCCGCGCGATCCAGATGTAACCACCGAGCGCTTTCAGCACTTCGGCATAGCGGTTGAGCTCATCCGGGCCCCAGAAGATGAGCAGGTTGCCCAGCAGATGAAACACGACAAACACGAACAGGACGGCACCCGTCAGGGCCATCACCAGCTTCTTGCCGACGGTCGTCCCGAAGAACGTCGGCATTCGTGCCGCCGGACCGAATAGAGTTTGCGGTGTCGTGGTCATCAGTGCCCTCGCCGACCGGGCCGGGCTTTATAGTAAACGGGTCGGGCCGGGAGGAAAAGCAGGCCCGAGCGTCCTCACCGGCCCGATTGTGGATGGCGGAGCGGCGGCACCGGCGTCGGGAGACAGTGCCGCGGCGAAGCCCCGGGCGGGCATCCCGGCCGACGGAGGCGTCGCCACCACGGACCGCATCCCGATGCACATCGGGACACCCCGCCCTGATCGAAGCCGAAGGAATGCCGGCAGGACCCGGGACTCGCTGAGAAAAATGGCGCGCTAACGATACACCAGGGGATAACGCTGCGGCTCGGCCAGACAATCCAGTTCAAGGTCCACGTCCAGCTTCGGCCAGCGCAGGTACGATCGGCGGACCAGGCGAACGTCAAGTATCTGGCGCAGCGTCGCGTCGCGGAACCACGGGAAGTGCTCGTAGTCGAGATAATACTCCCGGCCGAGCACATGGATCCAGACGCCCCATCGCGTGATGTTCTCGACGCTGACGTCAGTCCTTCTTGAGGTGCTTTTTCCATTCCTTACGGATGGCATCTCGCCGCGCCTCCACGATCCGTCGGATCGTCTTCAGTTCGCTCGGCCTCATCCCCCGGCTCATGGCCAGCTCCACGACCGGCTCCAACCAGAACTTCGCCTCGCCGCGGCTCGATTCCACGTGCACGTGCGGGCGCGGCTCCTCGCGCGAGAAGAAGTAGAAACGGTAAGGTCCCTCTCGGTGGACCGTCGGACTCATAGCGCGTCCTTCGCATCGGAGCTCGGCGACTTCACGTACGGTCCCCTCGACGACCATGCACGTTCGTCGGTCCCGGAATTCTATCACCGCCGCGACGGTATTCCAATTGCGATCCGAGGGCGGCAGCCGAAATCGATCATGGTGCCGGTGCCCTCACCGGCCCGATTGCGGATGGCGGAGCGGCGGCACCGGCGTCGGGAGACAGCGCCGCGGCGAAGCCCCCGGCCGGCATCCCGGCCGACGGAGGCGTCGGCGCTACTCGTTCGGCAGGCGCACGATCATCAGGCGGATCTCGGTCATGTGTTCGATGGCGAAGCGGATGCCCTCGCGGCCCGAACCGCTTTCCTTGACGCCGCCGTAGGGCATATGGTCCACACGGAACGAGGGCACGTCGTTGATCACGACGCCGCCCACGTCGAGACGGTCCCAGGCGCGGTAGGCTTTGAAGATGTCGCGCGTAAACACTCCGGCCTGCAGACCGTACGCGCTCGCATTGACCGCCTCCAGCGCCTCGTCGAATTCCGTGAATCGCGAAAGGACGGCGACAGGCCCGAACGCCTCCTTGCAGGAGATCTCTGCGTCGTCGGGAACGTTCTCCAGGAGCGTCGCCTCGAGGAGGGCGCCCTGGCGGCGCCCGCCGCAGAGGACTGTCGCTCCGCGGTCGCGAGCGGCATTGATCCAGCTTTCCAGGCGCACGGCCTCGGCTTCCGAGATCATCGGACCGATGAACGTGTCTTCCTGCCTGGGGTCGCCCATCTTGAGCTGCCGCGTGGCCGCGACGAGCCTGTCGCGAACAGGCTCGTACACCGAATCGTGCACAATGATCCGCTGGACGGAGATGCAGCTCTGGCCGGACTGGTAGAACGCGCCGAAGACGAGGCGCCGGACGGCGTCGTCAAGGTCGGCGTCGCGGTCGATGACGACGGCGGCATTGCCGCCGAGCTCGAGCAGAACGTGTTTCCTGCCCGCGCGGCGCTTGAGATCCCAGCCCACCGCACCGGAGCCCGTGAACGACAGGAGCCTGATGCGGTCGTCCTCGACGAGGGTCGAGGCATCCTTGCCGGAGCAGGTGACGATGGAGAATGCGCCGGGCGGCAGCTCCGCTTCGGCGAGCACTTCGCCGATGATGAGCGCCCCGATCGGCGTGGCGGACGCGGGCTTCAGCACGAACGGACAACCGCAGGCGAGCGCCGGCGCTACCTTGTGCGCGCACAGGTTCAGCGGGAAGTTGAACGGGGTGATGAACAGACACGGGCCGACGGGCACGCGCTTCCACATGCCGGTGTATGCCGCGGCGCGGGGCGTGATGTCCATCGGCATGACCTCGCCGTAGATGCGGACCGATTCTTCCGCGGCGATGCGGAACGTGTCGATCAGCCGCCCGACCTCGCCGCGGGCGTCGCGGATCGGCTTTCCCGCCTCGACGCAGAGGACGTGCGCCAGCTCCTCGGCCCGCTGCCTGAAGCGGTCGACGCAGTGCTGGAGCACGGCCTGCCGCTCGTACGCATGCATCCGCCGCATGGGTTCGGCCGCCCGGACGGCGGCGTCCGCGGCGCGCCGGACGGCATCGGGGCCGGCTTGTGCGACGCGCGCGGCGACGCGGCCCGTGTACTTGTCGGTTACGACGAGGTCGGTGTTCGGCCGTTCGGGCCGTCCGCCCACGTAGTAGGGATAGGACTCCTTGAGCATGGAACACCTCAGGTCGGGCAGACCATGTTGCCGAGCCGCTGGGAAAGGAGAAGGTTTTCGCGGTAGTCGACGGGCACGGCCACGAGGCTCGGGCCGTCATGCGCAAACGCGCGTTTCAGGACCTCGGCGAGGTCGCCGGACCGCTCGACGACGAGCCCCTGCCAGCCGAACGCGCGAGCGAGCTCCACCCAGTCGGGGTTGCCGAACTTCAGATCGATCTGCTCGCCGAACTCGTTCCGCTGTTTCCAGCCGATCAGGCCGTACTCGTTGTCCACCCACACCATCACGACGATGTTCGCGTTGAGCCGGCGCGCCGTTTCCATCTCCTGGACGTTCATGAGGAAGCCGCCGTCTCCGCAGACGGCGAGGACCCGCCGCTCCGGATGCACCATCTTCGCCGCGATCGCTCCCGGCAGTGCAAACCCCATCGCGCAGAATCCGTTCGGGATCAGGCAGGTGTTCGGTTCGTCGCAGTGATAATAGCGGGCGATCCACATCTTGTGCGCGCCGACGTCGGAGATCAGGATGTCGCGCTCGCCCATCGCCTCGCGCACGTCCCAGAGGATCTTCTGCGGCCGCAGCAGGCCCTCCGTCCGGTCGTTCCTGTGCTCGGCGAAATCCTCGAGCATCTGGCGGCGCACCTCCTGTTGCTGCCGCACGTCGAAGAGGGGCGCCTCGCCTTTCCGGATGAGGCAGTGAGTCAGCATGGTCAACGCGTGCGGAATGTGCCCGACCACCTCGACGGCCACCGTATAGTGGTCGTCCACCTCCGCCGGGTAGGTGTCGATGTGGACGATGCGGCTGTTGTTGCGCGAGTTCCACAGACGCGGCGGGTACTCCACCAGGTCATAGCCGATCGTGACGACCACGTCTGCCGCGTCGATGGCGCAGGCGACCAGATCCTTCGCCTGCAGGCCGATCGTAAACAGGCACTGAGGCGCATTCCGCGGCACACAGCCCTTCGCCATGAACGTGCTGATGACACCGATACCGGACTCCGTCGCAAGACGCCGAAGTGCCGGTACGGCGCCGCTGCGCACCACGCCGTTGCCGACCAGGATGACGGGGCGCCGCGCAGAGCAGATGAGCTCGGCGGCGTCCTCCACCGCTTTGCAGTCCGGTGCGGGATAGAGGAAGTCCTGCCGCGGGATCGGGCTGCCGTGCGCCTCTTCGCGGGCAACATCCTCCGCAAGCTCGATGTGGCACGCTCCGGGCTTGGGCAGGCCGGCCAGCTTGAACGCCTTGCGCACGACTTCCGGGATGTTGTCGGGGTTGACAACCGCGGAGGCCCACTTCGTGATCGGCCGGAACATGCTGACGACGTTGATGGCCTGATGCGACTCCTTGTGCTGCCGGTGCTGGTCGGCCTGGCCGGTGATGACGACGACGGGCGAGCGGTCGAGATTCGCGTTGGCCACACCCGTGACGAGGTTGGTCGCGCCGGGGCCCAGCGTGCTGAGGCATACGCCCGCCTCGCCCGTGAGCCGGCCGTACACGTCCGCCATGAAGGCAGCCCCCTGCTCGTGGCGCGTCAGCACAAACTCGATGGACGAGTGGTGCATCGCCATGTTCAGGTCCGCCGTTTCTTCGCCGGGAATGCCGAACACGACCGTCACCCCTTCCGCCTCGAGACACTGGACGAACAGCTCCGCCGCTTTCATGAGAACCTCACTTGCATGCACGCCATCCGGATCGGTACGGCTGCCCGGCGTCCCCTCGCTCTACAATCCTAGTCCGGCGGCGCCCCGCAGGCACGCACCCTCGCGCCAGACCGGTCCGCAATGGTGGCCGGGAGCAATTGAAACGTTTTATCACGCGTGTTCCGATGCTCCTTCCGCGCGAACGCCCGGGGCGCCGGACGGAGACATTCCCGCTGGTTTTCGCTACAATGCCATCAGGTCCCGAGGAGACCCTGTTGCGCGTGCGGGGCGCAGAACGAAGGTTCCGTCGGCGCACAAAGGAGGATGGACGGATGAGGCGGACGGCGTACGCGTTTCCTGCCATGTGGGCGACCCTTCTGGCGTATACACTGGGCGATGCGCCCGCCTCGGCCCAGCAGAGCTTCCTGACGATCGAGGGCGACCAGTTCGCCTATGAAGGAACGATCGTCAAACTCAAAGGCACGAATTACTATCCCCAGTGCTGCATGTGGGCCGCCATGTGGACGAACTGGAACTGGCCGGCGATGCAGGGCGACGCGGACGCCATCCGCGGCCTCGGCATGAACTGCGTCCGAATCCTGGTCCCGTACTCGTACGGCGGCTGGGGTGGCGCCAGTCCGCCGGCCGAGCGGCTTCGGCAGCTCGAGGACCTCGTCAATCTCATGGGCTCCCGGGGAATCCGGAGCTGCGTGACCTTGTTCGACTGGGAAACCTCGTTTCCGGCCCAGGGCACATCGACGGAAGCAAGCCACCTCAGTTATCTGTCGGCCATCGTCAGTCGTCTGAAGGACAACAGGAACGTCTTTCTCTGGGACGTCAAGAACGAGCCCGATCACCCGGCCAACATCGGGGGTTATGACAACTGGGACTCCAATCCGATCGCCCGCGACAGAATCGTGAGCTGGCTGGAGCGGATGTGCCTTGCCGTGCGGGCGATCGATCCCAACCACCCCGTCTCCGCGGGCATCCGCTGGTGGGAGAACGTAGAGGACTGTCTCCCGTTCGTGGACGTCGCCATCTTCCATTCATACTGGCCGAACATCGGAACGCAGGAAATCCCCGATGTGAAGCGGTACATGGGCGCCGAGCCGAAGCCCATTCTCGTCGAGGAGTTCGGCTGGCCGTCGAATCCCGATCCGTGCTACCGTGACGGGCAGTGGATCGACATCTACGATGAGGCGGAGCAGCTCAATGTGTACGCGAACCACCTTGCGGCGATCCGGCAGCACGATACCGCCGGCTGCATTCAGTGGATGACGCACGACGCCAGGAGCTACACCACCGACCCCATGCAGAGTTTCGAAAATTATTTCGGCCTCTGGCGATTCGATTTGTCGCTCAAACCGGCCGGCGAGTATTACCGCGACCAGTTCACGGTGTGCCAGTTTTTCGGCCCGCTTGACGCGACGCCGCCGGCGCCGGTGACGCAGTTCGTTGCCGTGGCCGATGCGCGCCAGATTCGATTGAGCTGGCAGAATCCCACGGACGCCGACTTCGTCGCCACGATGGTCCGCATGAGTACGACGGCGTATCCGTCCGCGCCATCCTCCGGCGCGGCCGCAGGTCTGCGCTACGCCCCCGCCGGCTCCGGCGACGGGCTCGCGCTCGATCCGCTCGTGGCCGGAACGACGTATTACTTTTCCGCGTTCGCGCGCGATTACAGCGGGAACTGGTCGCCGGCCGCCCGGGTCGCAGCCACGCCGATGCCCGACACGACTCCGCCGTCGCCGGTCACTGCGTTTACGGCGACGGCGACCGGCACAAGCGTGCGTCTGAGCTGGCGGAACCCGGACGATGCGGATTTCCGCGGCACGATGATCCGCTACGGCACGAACGCCGCCCCCGCCGGCCCGACGGATGGGTTGCTGCTGGCCGACCGCGTGAAGCCCCCCGGCACAACGGACGCGATCACGCACGCCGACATCGTGCCGGGCATGCTCTACTACTACGCCGCCTTCGCCTATGACAACTGCAATCCGGCCAACTACGCCGCGCCCGCGGTGGACGTGAGCGGCGCCTCCGGCCCGACGGATTTCGACCGGGACGGCGATGTGGACCTCGCGGACTTCGGCTACTTTCAGATGTGTTTCAACGGGCCGAATCGCGTCGGGCTGCTGGCCGACTACTGCGAGTCGGCCGACGTCGATCGGGACGGGGACGTGGACTTGTCCGATTTCGGCCGGTTTCAGACGTGTTTCAACGGACCGAATCGTCCGATGCCGACCGCGTGCGTCGGGGTCTGAGGGGATTGGTTCGAGAGTGGGCGATTGCCGCCTCGATTCGCGCGCCTCCACAGGCAAAACCGGGACGTACAGAGGCCCATGTCTACGAGGATGCTCGGCCCGGTCATCTCAGCAGGGCGAAGACGGATGCCGTCGCTCAGACCGTCGTCGCCAATCCTCCGGCAGAGACGATTGACTTGCCCTCCCTTCCTCATGAAACTGTCCTGTTTGCGACGGACTGGGATTTTCACATGCAGATTGAGCTTGCCAGACAGTACGACCCGGCTTCGATCGAACCGACCATTTACGAGCGCTGGTTGGCCGCCAAGGCGTTCGCCGCCATACCCGACGACCGCGAGCGGCGATACGTGATCATGATGCCGCTGCCGAACGTCACCGCCGCCCTGCACATGGGCCACGCGATGGACAACGTCATGCAGGACCTCCTGACGCGCTGGCACCGCATGATGGGCGACAACACGCTCTGGATGCCCGGCACCGACCACGCCGGCATCGCCACGCAGGCCGTCGTCGAGAAACGCCTCTTCGAGCTCGAGGGCAAGACGCGGCATGATATCGGTCGCGAAGCCCTCGTCGCGCGCATCTGGGCCTGGAAGGAACAGTGCCAGCAGCGCATCATCAGGCAGCAGCAGATCATGGGCTGCTCGTGCGACTGGGACCGCCAGCGGTTCACGATGGACGCCGTCTGCGCCCGGGCCGTGCGGCACACATTCTTCCGCATGTTCCGCGACGGCCTGATCTATCGGGGTAACCGGCTCGTCAACTGGGACTGTCACCTGCAGACGGCCGTGGCCGACGACGAGATCGTCTACGAGGCCGTGAACGGTCATTTCTGGCACCTGCGGTATCCGGTGATCGACCCGAAGCCCGGCGAGCCCGACCATGTGATCGTGGCGACGACGCGACCGGAGACGATGCTCGGCGATACGGCGGTCGCCTGCCACCCGGATCCGGCCGGTGCGTTGGAGGCGGCCATCGAACAGGCGCGCGTCCGGCTCGCCGACGCGCCGCAGAAGGAAAAGGCGGCGATCCAGGCCGAGATCGGGCAGCTCGAAAGGCGGCGCGAGACGCACCTGCCGACGCTGCTGAAGCTCGCCGCGATGGCCCGCGACGGCCGCAAGGTGCTGTTGCCTCTGCAGGAGCGGCCGATCCCACTGATCTGCGATGAGTGGGCCAAGCCCGAGCTCGGCAGCGGCTGCGTGAAGATCACGCCCGCCCACGATCCGAACGACTACGACGTATGGCTGCGCCACCGCGACGAGATCGACATCATCAACATTCTCAACCCGGACGGCACGCTCAACGAGAACGCCGGGGCGTACAGGGGTCTCGATCGGTTCGAGGCCCGCAACAGGGTCGTCGAGGATCTCAAGGCCCGCCGCCTGCTCGATGCCGTCGAGGATCACGCCGTCGAAATCGGCCACTCCGACCGGTCCAAGACGCCCATCGAGCCGTACCTGTCGAAGCAGTGGTTCGTGCGCATGGGCGATGTCGAGGGTGGCATCATCTGCGGACGGGGCACGCCGAAGGAGTTTCGCGCCAGGGGCCTGGCCCAGGCCGCGATGGATGCCGTTCAGGGCGACTGGCGCTCGCCGACCGGCCGCAAGACGACGTTCCACCCGGATGCCGAACGCTACGCCGGCACGTACCTCAACTGGCTCGCCGAGAAACGCGACTGGTGTATCAGCCGCCAGCTCTGGTGGGGACATCGGATACCGATCTGGACATGTGCAGTGGATCAGGACCCATCGCGACGCGCGACGCTGCGAAAGCTTCATCGCGAGGCGACCGAAAGCGACGGCGTGTGCTCGGTGTTCGTCGGTCATGACGGGAAGATACTCGACGCCGGCGAGGAATTGCCCCCGCACGATCTGGAAATGCTCTTCTGCTTCCGGGACGCCGAGACCGAGGAGGAATGGTCCCCCCGGCTCCGCAAGCTGGGCTTCGAGCAGGATCCCGATGTTCTGGACACCTGGTTTTCCAGCGCGATCTGGCCGCACAGCACGCTGGGCTGGCCCGATCCGGCGACCGCCCAGGTCGACCCCGGCCAGACGCCGCTCGGCCCGGTCGACGGCCGGCCGGACGCACTGAGCTACTACTATCCCGGCTCATGCCTGGTCACCGGCCGCGACATCATCACCCTCTGGGTCGCGCGCATGGTGCTCACGGGGCTCTACAACCTCGGCGACGTGCCGTTTACCGACGTGTTCATCCACGCCAACATCCAGGACGGCAAGGGCGAGAAGATGAGCAAGTCGAAGGGCAACGGCATCGACCCGGTGGACATCATCGAGAGGTACGGTGCCGACGCGATGCGCTACGTGCTCTGCGAGATGCAGACCGGCACCCAGGACATCCGCCTGCCGGTGCAGGCCGTTTCGCCTTACACCGGTGAGCTGATCGACCTGGCGACGGCCAGACACGGCCGGGGCACCTTCACGTACCTGTGCCCGAAGACCGGCAAGGAATTCGACGTGCTCGGCACGATGCCGGACGTACCCGCCGCCAAGCTCGTCAGCGAGCGGTTCGAGGTCGGCCGTCACTTCTGCAACAAGCTCTGGAACGCGGCCCGCTTCGCACTGATGAACCTTCAGGATGCGTCGTTCGAGCCGCGGCAGCTCGCTGGTCTGGCCGACGAGGACCGCTGGATTCTCTCCCGGCTGTCGAGGGCGATCGCGGCCGTGCACAGGCATCTGGAGGACTACAATCCGTCCGCTGCCATCGGCGCCGCCCGTGACTTCTTCTGGTCCGAGCTGTGCGATTGGTACCTGGAGCTGATCAAACCGCGAATGCGTCGGGAAACGATCAGGGAGCAGGCTGCCGAGCCGCCCGCCTCTTCACACGCGGGGCCGCGGGTCGATACCGGCGCAGCCGCCCGACAGGTGCTGGCGTTCGCACTCGACCAGACGCTGCGGCTGCTGCACCCGTTCGTCCCGTTCATCACAGAGGCCATCTGGGAAAAGCTCGACGCGCTGGCGCCGACGCGGGGCATCGATGCGCCGCTGCCCGGCTCGAAGCTCCTGATCCACGCTGCCTGGCCGCAGCCGCGGCCCGAGTGGCACGACGCCGCGATGGAGGACCGCTTCGACTTCCTCCGCGACGCGATCCGCGCAATCCGTGACATCCGCAACAAGTACAGCGTGCCGCCTGCAAAGAAGCTGACGGCGAATGTTCGCGCGGCCGGTTCCTCGGCCGAAGCGATGGTGCGCGGCGGTCACCTTGTCCGCCACATGGCCGGCATCGAACGGCTGGAGATCTCATCGCAGGCTGCCCGGCCCGCGGATGCCGCCACGGCCGTCGTCCGCGATGCGGAGATCTACGTCAGCGGTGTGGTCGATGTCGCGCAGGAGAAGGCCCGTCTGACGAGGCAGCGCGACCAGATCGCCGGCCAGGTCGCCGCCGCCGAGAAGAAGCTGAGCAACGAGAGCTTCCTCAGCAAGGCCAAGCCCGAAGTCGTCGAACGCGAGCGGGCGCGCCTGGCGGACTTGAAGACCCAACTGGCGGGCGTGGAGGCGAACCTGAACGCGCTCGGGTGATCGGCCGGCCGGGCCGTCCTGCCCCGGTATTCCCGGACAGGTTGAGCCACGTGCTCGCTTCGCACGTTGTGGACTGCTGTGCGCCTCATACGATGGCGTCGTGGGCGCGTGGGTCACATACTCAGTCGACCTTGCCGGCTGCGAGATGGACACCGCCGGGCCCATGCTCCAGACCGGCCGATTCCTGTACGCGGGCTTCATGTGCCACCGGGTCGCGGAGAAAACGGTCAAGGCGTGGTGCCATTGGTGGCCGATGGAATCGGCCCCGCGGGATGCGATTCCTTTGTCGCGCGCGCCGCCGGGAGCACCCCGGGCCGCTGACGAACCGCAGACGAGCAACTACTGACACGCGGCGGGCTGGTTCGGGCCGTTGAAACAGTTCTGGAAGAATCCGAAGTCCGAAAGGTCCATGTCTCCGTCGCCGTCGAGATCCACCGGC
>Ga0209018_1001741_pt1 | contig 16902 bp, 17 predicted proteins | sample YNPBryBLVA2012_FD_185814 | JGI IMG/M metagenome (GOLD analysis project Ga0209018, IMG submission 185814) | Anoxygenic and chlorotrophic microbial mat microbial communities from Yellowstone National Park, USA - YNP Bryant BLVA 2012 (SPAdes)... ...
GAACGAGGGTTTTTCCGGGGAAGGCAATGCCCTGCTGGAACTTCCCCCCGAACTAGGGGCAACCCACACCGAGCGGGTGCAGATACTCAAAAGCCAATTTCCCCATCTGCGCTTTCAATGTACGACGGAAACCTGGGAGAATTTTGCCCAACGCATCCGGGAACTGGGAGCCATCAGCGAACTATTTATTGAAGGGGAAAACAAACGCTCTCCCAGCGTCCAAGGGCAAATCACCCCCGCCGGTACGGTGGAAATCCTCTCCACCCATGACCAGATTTTGGGCGGTCCCGACCAACAAATTTACCTGGGCTGTCGGTTTCCCGCTGACCCCGCCTACCAAGCCCAACTGCAAACCTGGGGCTTAAAAATCGGCTACAATCTAGCCGCCAAGGGTGCCCTGGAACGCTACGGGGTGGACTTTATCGCCCGAGAATTGCCCGATGGCAGTTGGGACCTCCAGGCGATTGAAATCAACCTCCGCAAGGGCGGCACCACCCACCCCTTCATGACGTTGAAATTTCTCACCAACGGATTTTTTGATCCAGAAAGCGGCTTGTTTCTCACCCCCCGCCAACACCCCAAGTATTACATCGCCACCGACAACCTGCAACGCCCGTATTACCGGGGCTTACTGCCCAGCGACCTGCTGGATATTATCGTGTACAACAGCCTGCATTTTGACTCCACCACCGAAACCGGTACCGTGTTTCACCTGATGGGCTGTCTCTCCGAATTTGGCAAACTGGGACTTACCTGCATCAGTGATTCCGCCGACAAGACCCAGCATCTGTTTGACCAGGTGGTCCGCATTTTGGACGAGGAAACCCAACCCAGCCCTAGTTCCAGCCCACCGTGAGACTGTCCTGGGTGAGGAAATGATCCAAGTGCGCCGCCCGTTCCTCGGTTTTGAGCAGGATTTGTTCATACAAATAGCGGGTCGCCCGGTCCCCCAAACTCTCCGCCTGCGCCGCCTGTTGCCGCAGAACCGTGAGAATTGCCTGCTCCGCCTGCAAATCGTGCTGGATCATCTGCCGACAGGTGAATACCCCATCCGGTTCCGGGGTAAACGCACACAGCGCCGCCAACTGGGTAAAACTCGCCGCCGGAATGCCCCCCAAATTGTTCAAGCGTTCCCCCAGGTCGTGGGTGTGCCCCGCCACCGCCTCATAACTGTCCTGGAAATACTGATGGAGCATATAAAACTCCGAACCTTCCACGACAAAATGATGCTTTTGGTACTGTAAATAAAGTCCCTGGAAACTCGCCAGCAGGCGGTTCATCCCCTCGCAAATCGGGCTGGTGACCTGCAAATCCAAACCAATGGCATTGGGTGCCATCTCCCCAAAGGAACGCACTAACGTCGCTGTCATGGAAATACCTCGCTCAGATGGATGACTAAAACAACAATCACATTTCCTAATATACGACAGGCTCTGGTGATTGTCAACAAATTTCTGTAGATGAAAATAAGCTCCAGGGAAGCCTAAACCCAGGCTAGATGAATATACAAAGCAACTAAATCGCTTGTTGGCAGGTATATTTAGGGGAAAAACGGGGTTCATTTTAATCGGCTTCCTATCAAAACATAGCAATAAATTCCCACCAGAAATGTATAAATTGATAATAATTTTCAATAATTACCCGGCTGGCTTGGTGGTGATGGGGGTGTGTCCAGAGCTTTTCGCAATAAGCCTCCCTAGATGCCATCTCCCTTACCCATTGGGCATGGGAATTGTGAGAGAAATTCCATCCTGGATTTTATATAGCAGTCCTAAATGAGAATCGAACATGGGTCGCAGGGGCACCGCCCCCGTCCTTGGTTCTGGAGAATTGCTGTTTGTTAATTAAGTAGGATTACTATATTTAGAAAGTCAAGGGAGGTGGGGTACAATGATGCAAAATGATCTTGCTCGAAGTCTAGTCGGTAAGGGAAGAAAATAGAGGGGCAATCGTGATGGATGGCAATCAATCCACCAAAATCGCTTTTGGCATGACTGGGGGGTTGCTGTTTCTGCTTTTATTACTCACTTTTTTATTCGATGAAACCAGTAGAAACAACTTTGTGAAGGAAGGCGGTTGGGTGGATGGTGCATCAGCTTTTCTTTTTTTTTAGATATTCTATTCGCTCTCTATAAAGGCGGGATTACCTACTTGAAAAAGTATTACCACCTGGTCGCCCTCATGGCTGTATTTATGCTTAGGGAGTTAGATTTTGATAAAAAGCTGAGAATCACGGCAGTTTTTAATAGTCACTTTTATGTAGGTCACAGCCTACCCTTGACGGAAAGAATCCTGGCTTTGGTGAGCCTTGGCTTGGTGGTGTATCTTGTTATTTTTACTCTCTATCGTCATTCCCAATCTTTTTTGCTTGGACTGAGGCGGGGTTCCCATATTTCCCAGGGGGTTTTGATCGTGATAATTCTGCTATTTTTGTCCAATTTTATTGATGGTTTTGTGAGAAAACTAAACCGATTCGGAGTGACTATATCGCCTGCTACCTTTGTCTATTTTGATGCCCTAGAAGAGATATTAGAATTAGGGATGGCAATCTTTATTTTCCTTACCATTGATGCGTACGTTCGGCACATCACAGCCCCACGCACCCCTGGACTGCCAACCGGGGGAGACAGCCGCTGAGGCTTAATGTTGGTTGGTGATTGCAAAATGTCGTATCGTAGTACTCTCAGGACAGTTTTTGGGGTAGGCGATGGGACGGGCGGAAAAGGTGGTGTTAGCCTATTCGGGTGGGGTGGATACGACCGTATGTATCCCGTATTTACGCCAGGAATGGGGGGTGCAGGAGGTGATTACCCTGGCGGTGGATGTGGGGCAGGGGGTGAGCTTGGCGACGGCGGAACTCCCGGAAACGGAAACCCGGCGGCAACAGGAATTGGAGGCGATTCGTGTCAAAGCCTTGGCGGCTGGAGCCAGTGTCTCCATTGTCAAAGATGTGCGGGCGGAATTTGTGCAGGATTATGCCCTGCCTGCCCTCAAAGCGAATGCTCTGTACGAGGGTCGTTATCCCCTGTCCACGGCGCTGGCTCGCCCGTTGATTGCCAAATTATTGGTCGAGGTGGCTGAGGAGTACGGGGCGGATGGGGTGGCGCACGGCTGTACCGGCAAGGGGAATGACCAAGTGCGCTTTGATGTGTCCATTGCCGCCTTGAACCCGAAGTTGAAAGTGCTGGCACCCGCCCGGGAGTGGGGGATGAGCCGGGAAGAAACGATGGCCTATGGGGAACGGTTTGGCCTCACCTTCCCGGTGAAAAAATCCTCCCCCTACAGCATTGACAGCAATTTGTTGGGGCAAAGTATTGAAGCGGGGCCGCTGGAAGACCCTTGGTTTGAGCCGCCGGAGGAGATTTATTCCCTCACCCAGTCGGTGGAACACGCCCCAGATCGGCCAGAGTATGTGACGCTGGAGTTTCACCAGGGCGAACCCGTGGCCCTGAATGGGGAACCCTTGGCTCCCGTGGCTCTGATGGAACGCCTGAACCTCTGGGCGGGGCGGCATGGGGTGGGGCGGCTGGACATGATCGAAAACCGGCTGGTGGGGATCAAGTCCCGGGAGATTTACGAAGTACCGGGGTTGTCAGTACTGATTACGGCGCACCAAGCCCTGGAAAGTCTCACCCTGCCCAAGGATGTGACCCAGTACAAACGGGGGATTGAGGACACCTACGCCCAGTTGGTCTATAACGGGTTGTGGTTTAGTCCCCTGAAGGAGGCATTGGATGCCTTTATCCAGCACACCCAACAGCGGGTGACGGGGCTGGTGCGGGTGAAATTGTTTAAGGGCATGGCAACGGTGGTGGGGCGGCAATCCCCCTATTCCCTCTACGACCCGAACTTAGCCACCTACACCGCCGAGGATGCGTTTGACCACCGGGCGGCAGAGGGGTTTATTTACGTCTGGGGGTTGCCCGTACGGGTGTGGTCCCAGGTGGGACGGGGTTAATTCGAGTCGGTCGGGGGGCTGGAACGAGGACGATTCAAATACTGATAACTTTTGCGGGAGAGTTCCTGGAGCAATTGCACCGCCTGGGGGTCGTTGTAGGCACTTTGGACAAAGATGCTGATCAAATACCGTTGACCCGTCGCCGTATCCACCATGCCTGCATCGCCGATAATAAAGCCAATATCCCCGGTTTTATGCCCAATCACCGCCCCAGGTCCCAACCCAGCGGGCAGTAAACTCCGGTTTTCCGTACTGCGAAGAATGTGCAATAGCCAATCCCGACTGCGGCGGGAGAGCATTTCCCCCCGTTCGATCAACGCCAGGGTATGCACCAAATCGGCGGCACTGGTGGTATTGGTGCCCTTGAGGTCGGGCAGGAGATTCCGCACCACCGTCGCCTGCAGACCCCACTCCTGGAACCGTTGGTTGACCACGTCCTTGCCCCCCAACCGCTCTAAAATCATATTGGTCGCCGTGTTGTCGCTGATCACGATCATCCGCGTCGCCGTATCCAACAGGGTAAAGGTCGTCCCCACCGGCTGGAACTGCATATCCCCAGAACCGCTCGCCACTAGGGCTTTGGTCATGGTCAACCGTTCCTCCAACCGCACCTTGCCCTGGTCCACATCCTGAAACAGGGCTAACAAAATGGGCAATTTGATCGTACTCGCCGCCGGTACTGCTTTTGTACCGCCCATATCCAGGTATTCGCCGCTGTCCAAATCCGCCGCATAGAGGGTAGCGGTGACCTTGGGATTCCGCTGGGTCAGGGGCAACAACTGGGCTTGCAAGGCCTGCATCGGTGCCCGCCGGGGCAGTAGCTCTTCCAGGCTGGTCGGGCGCACCGGTTGGGGAATTAAGGCGGTTTGCTCACGGGTTTGTGGCCAAAAAAAACTTTGCCAGGTGGGGGGACGGTCCTGGGCTTGGAGGGGAAATTGCCCCAGATGGTTATGCCCTTGACTGAGCCAGATATTTAACCCCGTGCCCGCCAGCACCCCCAGCCCTACCCCCAGGACTCCCAGGCGTACGCCGCCCAACAGCAGAGACCGCCACCAGGGTGTGGGACGGATTCGCCCGTTTAATTGGGTCAGGTTGCGACGGGTCGCCGAGTCTGGTTTGGGTTCGGATTTGGGCATTGCACCGACATTGTGATTATGATTTGCGCCTAATGATAGCTCAATGATAGGGTCAAATCATCACATTACGGCAAGTTTAGCCCTGCAAACCGCTGGTAGCAAGTTAAAAAAATAACTATAGCAATCCTAATTGATGTGCATTAGCTTGCGTGCCGTAGGCATACAAAAATTTTTCAGAACCAAGGACGGGGGCAGTGCCCCGGCGACCCCCTGTTCCATTCTCATTTAGGATTCCTATAAAAAAAATAAGGCAAAAATTACCCCTGGCGCAGGGGGGAATCACTCCGGTAGGGCACCCGGCCGCTCGGCACCACCTGGGAAGCGGGTTCCAAATGCACCTCCTGGTCATCAAAGAAAATGTGCGCCCCAAACGCCTGCAAAACCACATCCTTCGGCAGACCCCCCAGGAAAAAAGCCGCATCCACCCGCACCCCCCACGCCCGCAGGGTTTTGATCACCCGTTCATGGGCAGGACTGCTCCGTGCCGTCACCAGGGCAATGCGTACCGGCGACTGTTCCGGCGGCACCTGCTGTTGAATCGTACTGAGGGTGTGCAGAAATTTGGCAAACGGCCCGGCGGGTAAGGGTTGGTCCGCCCGTTCCCGTTCATGGTTGCAAAAAGCCGCCAAACCCTCCTGCTTGTACACCCATTCCGCCTCATCGGCAAACAAAACCGCATCCCCATCAAAGGCGATCCGCACCTGTTGCGCCTGGGGAGCCAACCCCGGTGGGGGCGGGTACAATAAAGCCGCCGCAATCCCCGCATCAATCGCCGCCTGCACCTCCGACTCCTCCCGGGAGAGCAGTAAATCCAGATGAAAAGCCTGAAAATAGGGCACGATGGACTCCCCCCCCGTCAACGCCGCCCGGGTAATATCCAGCCCATAGTGTTGAATCGTATGGAAAATCCGCAGTCCCGTGTCAGGACTATTGCGGGACATAATAATTACTTCCACCAGTCGTTTGTCCGTCAATTCATTCAACCGCAGGAGTGCCTGCACCAGAGGAAACGCCGTTCCGGGCGGCAAAATTTCCTGCTCATGCTCTCGCTGATAGGCACTGTAGGCGGCTAAGCCCTCGGTCTGGAAAATTTCATCCTCCCGACTCAGATCAAACAAAGCCCGGGAAGAAATGCCAATGACCAGCAAACCGGCTAAAGAGTAGGACATTGAGCCTTGCACATTTTAGATTTCATTGTGACGGATTTGCCCCGCTGGGTAAACCCTGCCTCGCCTGAAGATGTAGCAATTAAGCAACAGAAATTTCCCAGAACCAAGTACGGGAGCGGTGCCCCGGCGACCTATCCGTATGGAAACCAAACCCCCATCTTTTACCTGCGGGTGGCAAAAATCCCAGTCATTGACCAGGTTCAGCCGTAGGGAAATGCTGAGTGACGTAGGTGATCGCTTCGGTGCGGTTGGTAATTTCCCGGTCTAAAAATGCTGAACGCACCTGGGCTAAAATCCGGCGAAATTCGGGGCCCGGTCGGTAGCCAAGTCGCTGTAAATCCTCACCGTTCAAAGGGGCGGTTTTTTGTGACCAATGCTGTAGGTAATGCCATAAAATTTTTTGCGTTTTACCCCGTTGTCGCACCAGCACACCATACAAAAATTCTCGCTCGTAGGGGTCTAATTTTTGACAGATTTGACTGACGGATAAATCCAGAAGCAGGGGAAGATGGGATTCTAAAGTTGTTAATTGCCCCAGCCGTTTCTGGGCACCCAAGGGTAAATGTAAATTGCCAGCAACGCTTTCCCGGGCCTCAGCCGGTACATAGCTCAGTAGCAGTTCCGTGCGACAGGTGGGGGGAAACTTCCCATAGCTGGCATAGCGCAGGGTGCGTTCCAATGCCCCAGTCCAATGCAGTTCGGGATGAATACACGCCCACGCCCCCAATGCTTCTAACCAACGTCCCGCCCGTACCCAGCCAGCCGTCTGCCACAGGTACGTTAATTCCGCCCGTAACCGGGTTTGTAAAGCAGGGGCTTGTCCCGGTTGTTGCCGCCAAAATTCGTACACGCCGCTGGCGAGGGTGTCCTGCCATTGTCCTAACGTTTCCGGGGCAAAGGTCAGTCCATAGCGTACCCCGTAGCGCACGCCCCGCCATAAACGGGTGGGGTCATCCCGAAAACTGTGGGGGTGGAGAACCCGTAGGTACTGCTTTTGTAAATCGTTTTGTCCGCCCAGGGGGTCGAGCAGGGTGTCGCCGGGGGGCAACGCCAGTGCCATCGCATTGATGGTAAAGTCTCGGCGGTAGAGGTCCTGGTGGATGGTTGCCGGGGTGACGATGGGGTTGGCGGTGGGGTGGGGGTAGGTCTCCTGGCGGGCGAGGGCAATGTCCAGGGCTAAATCGGACCAGTGGAGGTCGCAGGTGAGAAATTTGGGGTGGGGTTGCACGGTAGCGCCGGGACGCAGGGCGGTGATGAGTGGGATGAGTTCGGTCAGGGCGTGGGGTGGGGCTTGGTCAAGTACCAGGTCTATATCGGGGAGGGTGATGGTCTGGTTTTGGGTGTGCGCCAGCCACAAATCCCGGACACCGCCGCCGACGAGATACCCCTGCCAACCCAAGTCCGCTATGATGCGGGCAATCTGGGTCAAAAACTGCCGCTGGTGGGGGTGTAACTGGTGCCAAAGGGGGTGCATCCGGGGGAATGGGAACCGTCAATGGGAAAAATTACCGAGACCTGCCTAGAATGAATAATGCCTACGTTAACAATAAATTTAGATTGTCTCAAAAGTTGCTTCGGTTCCGAACAAGGGTGGGGTGGCACTGGGAATGTTGAGCGGGTTGGTCGGACTGCCCTTGGTGGCAATCGTGGGGGTGTGGTGCTGTCCTGTCGCTTGGGTGCGGCGGGTGGCGGTGGGGGGCGGGGTGGCGCTCCTGCTGTGGACGGGGCTGGTGTTGGCGCACTTTGATGTGCATACCGCTGGTTGGCAGATGGGGGAACAGGTGCCCTGGCTGGGGATGCTGGGGTTGAATTATGCGCTGGCGGTGGATGGGTTGTCCCTGCCGTTGTTGGGCTTGAATAGTTTGGTGCTCCTGCTGGTGTTGGCGAGTGAACCGCCGGTGGTGCGTCCCCGGTTGTATTACAGTTTGCTGTTATTGGTGGGTGCGGCGGTGGCGGGGGCGTTTTTGGCGCAGAATTTGCTCCTGTTTTTCCTATTTTATGAGTTGGAATTACTGCCCTTGTATTTACTCATTGCCATTTGGGGGGGGGCACGCCGGGACTATGCGGCGGTCAAGTTTTTAGTTTATACGGCGATTTCGGGACTGCTGTTGCTGGCGGCTTTTTTTGGCTGGGCGGTGCTGAGTGGGGCGGGGGGGTTTGATTACGCTGCCCTGCACCCGGAAGCGTTGGGGCTGGGGGCGCAAATTGGTTTATTGGTACTCCTGCTTTTGGGCTTGGGGATTAAAATTCCTTTGGTGCCTTTGCATACCTGGTTGCCGTCTGCCCATGTGGAAGCGTCCACGCCGGTTTCGATGCTGTTGGCGGGGGTGTTGTTGAAGTTGGGTACCTACGGGTTGGTGCGGTTTGGGGTGCAGGGGTTGCCCCAGGCGTGGCGGGTGTTGGCACCCTTTTTGGCGGGGTGGGCGGTGGTGAGTGTGCTGTACGGCTCGCTGATGGCGATTGGGCAACGGGATATGAAGCGGGTGGTCGCCTACAGTTCCATCGGGCACATGGGGTATGTATTGCTGGCGGCGGCGGCGGCGACTCCTGTGGCGTTGGTGGCTACGGTGGCGCAGATGGTCAGTCACGGGTTAATTTCAGCCCTATTGTTTGCCCTGGTGGGGGTGGTCTATCGGGTGACGGGCACAAGGGATTTGACCCAACTCCAGGGTCTGCTCACGCCGGAACGGGGGCTACCGGTGGTGGGGAGTTTGCTGATTTTGGCGGTGATGGCGAGCAGTGGCATTCCGGGCATGGTGGGGTTTGTGAGCGAATTTATGGTGTTCCGGGGCAGTTGGTCGGTGTTCCCGGTGTGGACGCTCCTGGCGATGGTGGGCACGGGCTTGACCTCGGTGTATTTTCTCCTGCTGGTGAATCGGGCGTTTTTTGGGCGGTTGACCCCGGCGTTGGCGAATTTACCGGCGGTTTCCTGGGGACAGCGGCTACCGGCAATTGTGCTGGCGGTGCTGGTGGTGGCGTTGGGGTTGCAACCGGCGTGGCTGGTGCGCTGGAGTGAGGCGACGGTGACGGCTTGGGGGTGGGGATGAGGACGGCGGTGGCGGTGGCGACGGTCAAGGAACGGTTGCTGCAAGGGGGGGCACTGCTACCGGATACCCCGGAAAATGTGGTGGAAGTGGTGGCCATTCTCCAAAGCTATGGGGTGGTGCTGGGGTACTATTGGGAAAATTTGATCTATATGTCCCAGGGGCAATTTTTGGTATTATTTCCCTTTTTTAAGTATTTCAATGGGGAAGTAACGTGGGGCAAACTTTTGCGCCATTGGAATCACGACCGAATTAATTATGAATTTTCGGAATACTGTATGCGGGCGATGCTCTGGCATGGGAGTCCGCCGTTGGACCGCTATGTGGGTTCCCCGGAGTTTACCCAACTGGCGGAGCGGGCGATTCAGGCGAAAATTCGGGGCAATTTATTCCTACAATTTTTACATGGATGTTTCCCGGAATTTCTACCAGAGCAGGTAAAAATGATGGTCTATACCAGCGTGTTGGGGCAGTTTTGGCGGGTGATGAGTCCCCTATTTTTAGACCTGTGGGAACGCTATCAACGGGGGGAAATTCACACAATTAAAGACGTGGTGGATCACATTCGGATGGGGTTAATCCAAGCCGCATCCCAACCGATTACCTATGGGGTGAAAATTCGGGGGGAATTTTATCCTTTGCTTCCCGAAACGGCGGGGTTGGATTTTCTCACGGCGGCGGCGGTGCCCTACGTGGAGGCGGTGTTTTTTCGGTCGTTTCCCTTTATGGGCACGGTGTCCTACAATGCCCAGGCGTACCAAATCCCGGCGGATCAGGCGGATTTTACCTACGGTGCGCTCTATGCCGACCCTCTGCCGATTGGGGGGGCGGGGATTCCTCCCACTTTGCTGATGCAGGATATGCGCCACTATCTGCCGGCGGAATTGCGCCAGCGTTACCGGCAGACCCCGCGCGGGTTGGGGGATGTGCGGGTGAAAATCTGCGAGTCGTTCCAAAAGTCCATGTTCTGTGTGACGACAGCGGCGATCCAAGCCCTTGCCCCCTATCCCCTGACCAGCACCGACCCTCAGGAGCGGCGGGCAAATGAACGGTATTTAGACGAGTGGTTGCAACGGTTGCGTGACTCCCGTTTGTTGGCGGTTCAGGGGTAAAGTAAAAAGGAGCGACCGGGAGTGGGGCATGAAAGGGCGGAGACTGCTGGGGTGGATGCTGGCGCTGGTGGTGGCTGGTTGTGCCCCGGATACCAACAAGGTCTATGAGGAGGGGGTGCTGGCGCTCAAACAGGGTCGCCCTGGGGAAGCGGTGCAAAAAATGAACCAGGTGCTGCAACTGCGCCCCGACTACCTGCCTGCCTACGAGCAACGGGGGATTGCCTACCTAAAATTGGGGGAATATCAAGACTCCGTCCGGGATTTGACCAAGGTTTTGGAAGCCAATCGGGACAATCCGGTGCTATTGCGCCATCGTGCCATCGCCTATTTCGCCCTGGGGCGCACGGAACAGGGCAACGCCGACCTCTGCCGAGCCGCCGAACTGACCAAGGATACGAAGGTACAGGAAAATTGCGCCGAGCGGCAAAAAGCCGAGCAAACCCCCGCCCCGGACAATCCCGGTTAAACCCATGAGTCAGCAATTCGACCACCCGCCCCGGATACTATTTCTCTACGGCTCTCTGCGGGAACGCTCCTACAGTCGTCTGTTGGCGGAAGAAGCCGCCCGGATCATCACCGCTATGGGGGCAGAGGTGCGCTTTTTTCATCCCCGGGGTTTGCCCCTGTTCGGCGCAGAACCGGAAACCCATCCCCAGGTACAGGAATTGCGCGCCTTATCCCAATGGTCGGAAGGTCAGGTCTGGTCGAGTCCCGAGCTACATGGGAATATCTCCGGGCTGATGAAAACCCAACTGGACTGGATTCCCCTCGAAATCGGTGCCATTCGTCCCACCCAAGGGAAAACCCTCGCCCTGATGCAAGTTTCCGGCAGTTCCCAGTCCTTTAATGCGGTCAATACCATGCGGCTCCTGGGTCGGTGGATGCGGATGTTTACCATTCCCAACCAGTCCTCCGTGCCCAAGGCCTACCAGGAATTTCACGAGGATGGCACCATGAAGGAGTCGGCGTACCGGGATCGGGTGGTGGATGTGATGGAAGAACTGTACCGTTTTACCCTGCTGTTGCGGGAACGGGTGGACGAACTCACCGACCGCTACAGTGAACGCCAAGCCGCCGCCCAACGGGTTGCCACCCTCGCCAACCAGGCAGTGCAGGCATGAATCCCAGCGAGTCACCTATTCAAGCAAGCCTGTGGTGGGTCATACCGGGAAAACTGGGCGGGATGCGTAAACCCACCCCTGCGGAAATTCCTGGGCTAAAATCCCTGGGCGTGGATGCGTTGGTATCGGTGATGGACGACCCCAGCAACCTGGACTTGTATGAACAAAATCATCTGCCATACCTCTGGCTCCCCACCACCGGCGGGCAAGCCCCCACCCCAGCCCAAGTGCGGGAATTGTCGGAATTTGTCCATACCCAAAATGAACTATCCCACCGGGTTATCGTCCATTGTTCCAGTGGTCGCCGCCGCACGGGGACATTCCTTGCCGCTTACTTGATTCACACCGGGGTCGGAGCCGCTGAGGCGATCCAAACCATTCACCAAGCCAACCCGGCGGTGGAATTGCGGGAAACCCAGATGGCTTTTTTGCAAGCATTAGCCGACCAAGTGCAGGGGTCAAAACAACCGTAGCCATCCCAACCAAACCAACCGCCTCCCGGAACCGTATGCTAGGGTGAGAGCATTGACCTATAGCTCCCCATGACCTGGAACCTCACCACAACGCACAAAATCTGCACCTACGCCCTAGTGGGGGTCAGTTTGTCTGCGGTCATGATTGCCAATGCCACCCACCCCTTGGCGAATGGGGTGTTTCTCCTGTTGGGGATAGCGAGTTGGTTTTGGGAACCCCCCCGGATTCAGTGGGAACGGTATGCCCGCCTGTGGATGCCCTTGACGGTGGCGGTTTTGGTGGTCTTGGTGCTGGGAACGATTGCCCTGCAAGCCAACCCGTTGGATGCGTCTTTATATTTACTGCTGTATCTGACCCTGGCGAAACTATTTCAGCGGGAACGCCCGGAGGACTACAACCAAGCCACCGCCCTGTCCTTTTTGTTGCTGGCGGCCACGACGGTTTACACCGATGATATTTTGTTTGGTTTATTGTTCGCCCTGTATGTGATTTTGGGGGTGATGAATTTCACCCTTTACCATCTGCGGGTGCAGGTGCGGAGTCATCCCAAGGCGGCGGCCCAGTCCCGGGTGTTTGGTTCCCAGATGATGCTGGCCTTGTTTTGGGTGGCAGTGGCGACGTTTGTGATGTCGGTGGGGTTGTTTTTCCTGTTTCCCCGGATTGGGCTGGGCTTTTTTGGGCGGGGGGCAGGGCAACGGGAAGACACCGTAGGCTTTAATGAGCAGGTGAATATCGGCGATCATGGTCGCCTGAATCAGGATACCCAGGTGGTGATGCGGGTGGAATTTCCCGAAGGTCGTCCCCCCCAGATCATGCCCCTGTATTGGCGGGGGGTGAGTTTTGACCGCTACGACGGCCAGGCCTGGGTGCGTACCAAAATGGAAGGGGAGTTAAAATCCGCCCAAGACCGGGTGGTGGAAGTCCGTCCCCCGGCGGAGAATCTCTCTCTGATTCGCCAGGATATTTATCTGGAACCGTCCCCCCACCAGGTGTTGTTCGCCCTCAACCCCCTCTATCGGGTGAGACTGCCGGAAATGGTGCAGGGTCTGCGGGTGCAGGTGGGGCAGTTGGGGGAATCCCAAGACCGAGCCAGGATTATCCGCCAGTGGGGGCGTTCGGTGTTTTTGACCCGCACCGGCGATGTGTATTACAACTACGTGGGGGATGTGGGGTATCAGTACACGGCCTGGAGCCGCCCGGTTTTCCCCAGTGCCAATGATTTGCGCCGGGTGGACTGGGATTTGACCTTAAAGCGGGTGAATGAGCTATGGCCGCACAACACTTATCTGCAATTACCCCCGGATTTGAATCCCAAAATTCGGGAATTGGCTGAGGAACTGACCCGCACCGCTCCCACCACCTTTGATAAAGTGCAGGCGATTCAGGATTATTTAATTAACAATTTCACCTACACCATTGACCTGCCCGACCCCGGTGCCCAGCCGCCCTTGGATGCGTTTTTGTTTACCCACCAGCGGGGACATTGTGAATACTTTGCCACAGCGATGACGGTGATGCTCCGCAGTATCGGCATTCCCGCCCGGTTGGTGAATGGGTATCTGGGGGGACGGTGGAACGCCTACGACCGTTACTTGGCGGTGCAGGCGGCCAATGCCCACAGTTGGGTGGAGGTGCCCTTTGCCGGGTACAACTGGGTGACCTTTGACCCCACGCCGCCGGGAGCCTTGCCCCAGGTGGGGAACTGGTGGTCGGATTTGTACGATGCCCTGCGGTTCCGGTGGAATAAGTACGTGTTGGAGTACAACCTGGATACCCAGATGGAAGGGGTAAAAGCGGTGCAATCCTGGCTCACGCCTGCGGGGAATCGCCCATCCCCCCTGAGCAATTGGCAAACCTGGTGGCAACAAAATGGCCTGCGCCTGGGGGTGGTGCTGGTGCTAACGGGGGTGGGGGGTGCCTGGGGCTATGCCAGTCGGGGGCAATCCTTCCGGGGACGGGACGGGGTGGGGCTGGTGGTACTGGTGGGTTTCACCGGCTGGGTGGCGCAACCCCTTGCGGTGACTTGGGGAGCGGGTTTGGGGGGAATTGCCCCGGCTTTGGCCTATGTTTTAGCCCGTTATCTCCAGTGGGGAAAAACCCAGGCGACCGTACCGGCGATTTCCCGTTTGTATTTACAACTGCGAGACGAATTACCGCAACAGGGGTTGGCAATTACTCCTGATATGGGGCCAATGGCGGTTTTATTGATGATCAAAACCAGTGACCTACCCCAGCGGGATGGAGCCGCCCAGGTGGTGGAAACCTACATGAATGTGCGCTTTGGCGGTCAAGCCCTCAGCCGTTCTGCCTTCCGAATCTATCAACAACAGGTGCAATCGTTAATCCGAGAATGGCGCACCCGGCAGAAGCAAAAAATCCCCCACTAACTGTTCCACCCGTGCCCGCTGGCGATCCAAAGTGATAATGTGGTCGCACGCCGTCAACCAGTGAAAGTATTTTTCCGGGCTGGCCAATTCCTGAAACCCTGCCCAAGCGGCTTGTGGGTCCACCACCCGGTCTGCACGGGATTGGATCATCAGGGTAGGTACCGTGATCTGAGCTAGGGATTTTTTTACTATACTTTGTAATTCCAACGCACTGCGGACAGCGGTTAAATTAAAATCCTGAAAAAAGCAAACCTGGCGGGCTTGGGCTTCCATTTCCGGGTCAGCAATCGGCAAACGCCACCGGGGTAGGCTGGAAATTAGATAACCAACGCTATAAACCAAAGGGTAAAGCCCCCAAGGCATCCCCAAAAAAGGTGCCAATAGAACCAACCGAGCTAGCCTGACCTGGGCCGCCAGATGTAGGGCCAACAACCCCCCATTGGAAAAGCCCACCACCGCCACCTGTGCATGATTTTGAGCCAGGTGTTGGTATTCCGTATGAACACAATCCACCCACTGCGGCCAGGTGGAATCGGGCATTCGGGGTGTGGGTTGGTCATGGCCGGGCAGATTCATCCCCCGCACTGTCCAGCCCTGTTGATGCAGAAGTTCCCCCAGGGGTTGCAGTTCGTACACCCCGCCCCCCAAGCCATGAATCAGCAGACACGCCCCTGCCCCCTTGCCAACGTGATAAAAAGGTTGATTGGTTAAACGCATCCAATTTTGGGGACGAACTCGCCCATTAGGCTACCATGAAACCCAGGGGGCTGGTCTCTTTCTGAAATTACCCATAGATTGCCTAATTTCTATCATTGATCAGCTGGGGGAAGCGATGGGACAAACCCGGACGTACCATGACCCGGTGCATGGAGCCATTACCCTCGACCGGCGAGACCCGGTGGAAGCCTTGCTGATCCGGTTGATTGATACGGCTCCCTTTCAACGCCTGCGGCGGGTACGGCAGTTGGGGGCGGCCAGTTTCACCTTTCACGGGGCGGAAGGTTCTCGGTTTACCCATTCCCTGGGGGTTTTGTGGGTGGCACGGCGGGTGTTTGACCGTTTACAAAGTAATTACCCAGAGTTACACAGCCATCGGCCTGCCCTATTGGTTGCGGCTTTGTGTCACGATTTGGGACATGGCCCCTACAGCCACACCGGGGAAGAAATGTTCCAATTTCATCATGAAGTATGGACGAGTAAAATTTTATTTGACCACCCGCAGATTCGCCCAATTTTAGATGAATTTGCCCCGGATTTTGGACAACATATCCTACAAATTTATAAAAATAATTATCCTCTGAAGTTTGCGTGTCAATGGATTTCTGGACAATTAGATTGTGACCGATTGGACTATTTGATGCGGGATAGTTATCTCACGGGAGCGGCTTACGGGCGATTGGATTTAGACCGGATTCTCGCCGCCATTGACTACGATCCTAGTCGGGGAGAATTAGTCGTGCATCCCAAAAGTTTAGCCGCCATTGAGCATTACTTAGTAGTCCGGTATTTCATGTACGCTCAAGTGTATAACCATCGTAAAAATGTGGCAGTGACATGGATGTTATGCCGCCTGATTAAACGGGCGAAATTATGCCTAGAAAAAATATACTCTGATGCCACAATGACCCGTTGGCTCAGTCAACCAATTGACAGTTTAGAATTAAGTGATTACCTAGCCGCCGATGATGACGTTTTGAATTACCATATACACCGCTGGACGGAAGCTGAGGATGGAATTTTAGCCGATTTATGTCAACGGTTTTTACAACGCAACTTATTCAAAATTGTCGAAATCACCCGCTGTTCTGAGTCAGAGCGACAGGAATTACTCAGGCAAACCCAGCAGGCTGTTCGGGAATTAGGGTGGGATGAGCATTATTATTGCGGTTTGTACCAGCGTTCGATTCGGGGGTACACCCTTTACGACAAGGGCATTCAGGTGCAGACCAATCAAGGCATCCAAGAAATTAATGAACTATCCCCTTTAGTCCAATCCCTCAGCCAAGCCCAGACCCGAGCCTGGTTGATTTATCCCCGGGAATTAACTGCTCAAGTGATGGGATGGTTACCCCAAGGTTAGGTTAAAATTAACCACTTATTAAAATGTCGAATTAATGGGATTAGCCCCCTGATTCATAATGTCCATGTAGGCTACCGTCATCGCACAATAGGTCAACGGTATAGTCAACAGTGTGCCCAAACCGCACAGCAGTAACCCCCCTAAATTAATCAGACTAAGTAATAGCAGAAATCCAAACATTGGAAAAAAGTTTTTGGTCACCAGTTGCCGACTCATTTCCATCGCTGGCCAGAATCCTAAATCTTGATCAATGATGGACAACTGGGCAAAGGAATAGGCAATTCCCACATAAATTCCCGACACAATAAGATAAATAAAGCCTAGTAAAATCAATAAATTCAGAAAACCATAGAAATTTTCCCCAAGATAAATTCCTACAATTAAAAAGATAAAACCTGGTAAAATCATTAAACCCTGAACC
>Ga0209018_1001742_pt1 | contig 16890 bp, 11 predicted proteins | sample YNPBryBLVA2012_FD_185814 | JGI IMG/M metagenome (GOLD analysis project Ga0209018, IMG submission 185814) | Anoxygenic and chlorotrophic microbial mat microbial communities from Yellowstone National Park, USA - YNP Bryant BLVA 2012 (SPAdes)... ...
CTGTACTATCTTGCGCTCGACACCTACGCATCGGGGGGCGTCGCACGAACCGGGCCGTACCGCTTGACGGTGTCTCTGCTCGACTGGCATGCCGGCACCGTCGATGACCCGTGGCTGCCGGGGGAATCCGCCGGCGACCCGCTGCCTCTTCCGTTCACCTTCACCGACGACCGGGACACCACGCAAGCCGTCTCCGACTCATTCGACGCATACCCCCAGTTCGAGAACATCGACGAGTCCGGTCGCGAGGTGGTGTACCGTTTTTCTGTGGACGTGCCGGTGCGGCTCAGCGCCTTCATCGACTACACCGAACCGGACGGCACCGACATCGATCTGCACTTGTTGTCGTCCGTCGAGCCGCCGGTGCTCATCGATCGCGGCAACCGTTCGGTGTATGCCGTACTCGACCCCGGGACATACTGGCTCGTGATGGATACGTACGTGTCCGAAGGAGTGCCGCAAGCCGGACCGTACCACTTGACCATGTCCGTGCGGTCGCGCACCCCGCCTGCCAGCGACCGGTTCGACGACTACGTGCTCGCGGCGGTCGACTACCTTGCCGCGGAGTATCGCCTGCTCGGCTATGACGCCGCAGTGCTGACGCACGACATCCCTTACGGTTCGTACGGTGTCATCGAGTCGACGGGTGGAGGCAAGACGATGTGCGTCGCGGCGGTCATGGAGGTGATGCTGACGGCGATGAACCTGTGGGCGGAGGACCGGGGTGAAGACAGCGTGTTCGACTTTCTGCCGATCGATAGCTGGAAGACGTTGGCGTCGACGTCCATCAAGGCTCACCTATGGGTCAACGCCTCGTTGGACGCCTACGGCACGGCGGACGCGCTTCGGCATTTCGGGATGGGTGAGAACGTACCCTTCGAGGAACTCCGGCCGGGCGGGTTCGTGAACGTCAACCGCACGAACGGGACTGGTCACGCGGTGGTGTTCCTGTCGTTCATCGACATCGAGGGCAACGAGAGCGCCACATGGCATTCGGCCGTGGTGGGATTCAAGTACTTCTCCTCCCAGGGCGGTCTGGACGTGGGGGCCGGGGGGCTCGACTTCCGGTATGCCATATTCGACGAGTTCGGCGCTCCAGCCATGCCGTACAAGCGCGACACCGGGATCATCTACAGCACGAATCAGCACCTGCTGAACACGGGATTCATGTATGCGCCGCCGAAATGGGCGTTGCCGCCGTCAGGCGTGCAGTTCGCCGGGCCGGATTCCGCGTTCGATCCACGGTACTTCACCGGGTGGACCGTCGACGACATCCCCTGATTCGCAGGCTCGCTCGAGGAACGCTTCGAGGGCGCGGATCGGTTCCATGTCATGGTCGATGCGGTGTCGGTCACGCTGCACACGGGCTGCCTGTTCTTGGCGCCACGCCGCATCGAGGCCGAGGTGAGCGGCGAAGTCGACGAACTGCTCCCTGGTGGTGGCGACGGAGTCGGAATGGCCCATGAATCGCAGGATGGCGGCGCAGTGATTGGCGCGCAGCGTCGAACCGCGTAGGGTGACCACAGGCAAACCGGCGTCGATGGCCTCCAGGGCGGAGTTGCATCCGGACCAGCCGACGCTGTCGAGGAATACGTCCATGAGGCGTGTTGTGGCGGCGAACTCGCCTGCGCTCAGCCTGGGGAGGAAAACGCAGTAGCGGTCGGCCGGGAGGCCGTGGCGGGCAAAAGCCTTGCGCAGCCTTTCCTGGAACAGCGCCGTGAGCGGGGAGGGGTCGGGATAGCGGAGGAAGACGAACCGGGCATGAGGCACGCGCTGCGCGATCTGGGGGAACAGCTCGTCGTGCTGGGGAAGATACTTGTAAAGGGACTGGCAGCACCAGTACGCCACGTCGTCCGGCGAGAGACCGAAGTGCTGCCTGGTAATGGCCGGAACCGCTGTGCGGAGGGGTTCGTAGGAGATGGACAGATTCGGAAGGCGCACGAGCCGCTCCGAGTAATGCTGCTGTGCGTCTTCGGGCTCCATCAGGTCGCTGGACAGGAACCAATCGATAGTGGGAAAGCCGGTCGTCATGGGGTGCCCCCACGATGCGCACTGGACCGGTGCAAGCCGCAGGGCGGCGAGTCTGGGTGTCATCGGGTCCATGCCGATCTCGGGGAAGAGGAGGACATGGGGACGGTCGGCGAGGATGGCGTCGCACCATTGCTCGAGGTCGAGAGGGCCCTGGACCAGCTTGTCGAGCATGCCGGCTGCGGCTCGCGTCTGGTCGTCGCAGGTGTCCTGGGTGTGGTAGCCGAAGACGCTGAATCGTTTTCGGTCGAGGTGTTGGACCCAGCCCTTGATGGGCAACTTCCAGTTGGAGTGGTGCCGAAAGAACCCGGAAACGACGCCGACGCGGATACGGCCATCGCGGCCGCGAGAAGGCATCGACGGGCGTCGGGAAAATTGGGGCCAGGCACGGGCCATGACGTCGCAGACCATGGCACCGTAGACTCTTTGCAAGTCGACGTCGTTTTTGCCCTGGTAGGCGAGGTGGAACGGTTGAGCGCTGCCGACCGCTTGCACGATTGGCCACAGCCGTTCAGCCGAGCTTGTGCGACAAAATTCTGCGAGATCCAGCAATGCACATTCATACCGTCGTCGGGCCGCTGCAATTTCCTCCTCATCGTGGTACAAGATGGGGATCTGAGCCATGCATCGATGAAAGCGGGCCTGGACATGATTGGGGTCGATGTCCAGGGCGCGCTCCAGGTTGGCGAGGGCGGCCTGCGTTTCGCCGTTACGGGCGAGCACGACGCCTCGAAACGCGAGGATGTCCGGGTTCTTCGGGGAAAGATGCGCTGCGCGGTCGACATGATCTTTCGCCGGGATGCTCATGCCGAGTTCGCCCAGGACGGCTCCAAGAACAGCCAGGGCATGGGCGGCTTGCGGGCGAAGGGCAATTGCGCGCTTCAATGCCACGACAGCATCGTTGCGGCGGCCTCGTGCGGCGAGTGCCGTGCCGAGATTGACCCAGGCGTCGTGATAGTCTGCACACAGGCTGACGGCGCGACGGAAGCATTGCACGGCAGGACCGAAGGCGCCTCGTGCGGCGAGCACGACACCGAGGTTGTTGTGTGCTTCGGCAAAGCCGGGTTGGAGTTCGATCGCCTTACGTTGGGCTGCTTCGGCACCGGACAGGTCGCCGAGGTCTTTCCTCACGAGTCCCAGATTGACCCAGCAGGCGGGATGCCGAGGGTTGGCGCGGACCGCTCGCTCGAACCAGCGGACGGCTTCCGGAAGGTCCCTCTTCTGGAGAGCAATCGTGCCGAGCAGATACAGTGCGTCGGGTTCGTCTGGGTGCCATTGCAGAGCGCAGCGGTACAGCCTGGCAGCCTCGTCGAGGCGACCGGATTGATGGGCCGAGAAGCCGCTGGCGAGGCAATCGGCTACGACGTTTTTCCGTCTGGCGGTGGTGGTGGATGGGAGACGTCGGTCGGTCTTCATGGCAGGGTCGCACCTGGATAGGTTGCAGACCCCAACTCGACTTGCAATTGGCGTGCAGGGACCGTGCGGTGACCGTCGAGGCGACGGTCAGCAGTGCGGGGCTACATGACATCGCAGGTGTTGGCGGCAATCGAGTCGCCGCCCTCATCGACGCAGAGGTCACCGGCGTCCGATCCGCCGTCGACGGTGTCGACGCCTGCGCCGCCGGAGAGCATGTCGATGCCCGAGCCGCCGGTCATGCTGTCCGTACCCAAGCCACCGAAGACCTGATCGGCGCCGTTGGAGCCTGCGAGCGTGTCGGCGCCGGCACCTCCACTCACTGTGTCGTCGCCGTCTTCGCCGTCAACACTGTCGTCGTTGTCTTCGCCGAGGAGCACGTCGCCGCCGCCTGCGCCCTTGATGGTGTCGTTGCCGGCGTCGCCGCTGAGGTAGTCGGCCGCGCTGCCGCCTGTGATGGAGTCAGCCCCATTGCCGCCCCAGACGGTGCAGGACAGGGCGCCGCAAGTGATGATGTCGCCCGCCTCGCCACCGATCACCTGCTCGATATCGTTGGCGAGGATCTCTTCGGACGTGGTGGCTGCGAGGGTGACCGTGACCGCTGCGCTTCGAGCGGCATAGGACATCGTGTCGGTGCCGTTCGCGCCCACGACGCTATCGGCGCCGTCGCCCGTGCCTTCGGGATCGTAGTCTGCGTAGAAGGTGTCGTCGCCTGCCTCGCCATAGAGCACATCGACCGACGAGCCCGCCCCGCCGTAGACCGCGTCACTACCGTCTCCGCCGTAGATGGTATCCGCTGCGCCGCCGCCATAGATGATGTCGGCGCCGCCGCTGCCGTAGAGCACGTTGCCCGCCTCGTCCCCGCGGATGGTGTCGGCTCCGGCGCCTCCGTAGGCGTTTTCGAACTCCCACAGCAGGTCGCTTTCGGCGCCGACGGAGGCGCTTGTGCTGCCCAGCGTCGTTGCGCCCCAGGAGCCGTTTGTGACGGTCGTGGTCGACGCGTAGGCGTCCGCCGTGGGGCCCGAGGTCTTGGCCGTGACGACCATCTGGAGGCTGGTCGCACCGCGGGCGGCGGTGACCTCGGTGTTGGGCTGGGTGGCCGCAGCGTACTTGGTGCCGGCGCCCGTACCGCTGTTGATCGCCGCGATGAGGTTCGCCAGGGACTCCTCGGCGGTGGCGCCGATCTTCACGTTGCCATCGACCTCTGTGAGGGTGTTCTGGAACGTGTATGTCCTTGTGCCCACGGTGACGGTTTCCGTGTCTGCCGGCTGGGCGGTGAGTGTGAACGTGCCCTGGTTGGCCAACGTGAGATTGACTGCTGCGGAGGAACCGCGTGCACTGTAGTCGATGAGGTCGGTGTCGGCTCCGCCGTAGATTGTGTCGTTCCCCACGTTCGATGCCTTGATGGTGTCGTTGCCGGCACCACCGTAGAGGATGTCCGCGCCGTTTCCATCCGTGATGAGATCGGTGCCGTCACCGCCGTAGACCGTCATCGCGCCCGCGGGCATCACCAGGTCGGAGATGTTCGCGCCGTTGTAGGAAGTGATGCCGCTCGACACCGCCGCAAATACGTCTGCACCGCTCGCCATCGACACCTTGACGGCAACGCCCGTCACATCGCTGTCGGCAACCTTCACGTCGGCCTTGCCATCGGTCGTTGTGCCAATGTCGAAGTACAGGGCATCTGCTGCGTTGGCCTGAATCACGCTGACCTTGTCCACGGCATTGCTTCCGCGGATCAGGAAGGCGTCCGAACCGGAGCTGAAGGTGATATCCAAGCCAGTGCCGGCCGTGCCTGCGAAGACCGTCGTGAACGGGCCCGCGTACATGTCCAGCAGCACCTTGTCATCGGTCGCCTGGTCGTCCATCACGATGCGCTTCACGACGTTGGAGCCGGTGCCCGTGACCTTGAGCGCCGTCCCGGTGCCGTTATCCCCCGTGGTACAGGTCTGCCCGTTCATCTTGAGCACACCGCCCGGTGCCGAGAGGACCACGGTACCGGTGAAATTCTGGATCGTGAGCACGCCGACGTTGTTGGTGCTGTTGAATCCGCTGGTGCCGGTCGAACAGCCAGTCACAGCCTCCCCCACGGCGAACTCGGCGTTGGCGAAGTCCTGGTCGTCCCACGCCGGAGCACGGTTTTCGGCTGAGCCCGAACAGGCGGTGACGCCCAGAACCAGGGCGCTCAACGCAACGACAGTGGTTCCGTTTCTGTGATGAGCACGCATGATATGCCTCCGTCCTCCCTTGACTTGTGCGGGGCATCCATGCCCCGATTGGTTTCCTCGGTCCCGTGGCTTCGTCGGTGTGAACGGCGGGTGCTCGCCGTCCTTGAGCCCATCGTTGTGAAAAAAAAAAGCGACCGGCTCATGGCCGGGCAGCCTGCGGCGACGCAATCGGGCTGGTCCGGTGGACGGCACGAAGTGGGGCGGGGATGGCGTCTCACATGCGCGTCCGTGGTCGTCCTGGGCAAGTGTCGCCCCGGCCTGGTGCCCTTGGACGCTGCTTGCCTGATTGTGTGCATGCGCGACGGGCCGCACTGCAATCCGTGGTCCATGGTGGGCGTGCCGAGGTCGGTCTGCGGCGTGCGCCTTGCAAGGCGACCGACGGACCATGAAGTTGCTCTGCCTTCATCAGAACTTCCCTGGGCAGTACAAGAACCTGGTCCGACATCTGGCGCGGCAGGGCGGGCACGAGATCGTCTTCATCACCCAGCATCCGAACGAAGAGTTTCCGGGTATTCGAAAGATCGTGTACAAGCCTGCCCGAAAGCCCGGTGCGGCCACCCATCACTACCTGCGCGAACTCGAAGGTGCCGTGCTCAATGGGCAGGCAGTGGCGCGTGTGTGCGACCAGCTTCGCCGCACAGGATTCCGTCCCGACATCGTGCTCGGTCACAATGGATGGGGTGAGCCCCTCTACGTGAAGGACATCTGGCCGGATGTCCCGTTGTTGGGCTACTTCGAGTTCTTCTACCGCAGCAGCGGCTCGGACGTCGGGTTCGAGCCCGCGGGGCCTCCTATGCTCGACGACGGGCCGCGGCTTCGTACCCGCAATTCGATCAACCTGCTCGGTCTCGACGCCGCCGATTGGGGGCAGGCGCCGACCCGCTGGCAGCGAGACCAGTATCCCGCGTATGTGCGTCACAAGATTTCGGTCATCCACGAGGGCGTCGACACGCGTGTGGTGTGCCCCAAGCCCGACAGCGCCATCGTTTTGGCGCAGAGCGGCATCCGGTTGACCCGTGACGACGAGGTCGTCACCTACGTCGCGCGCAACCTGGAGCCCTACCGCGGCTTCCACATGTTCATGCGGGCTGTTCCCATCATCCAGCGCCGGCACCCGAAGGCACACGTCGTCATCGTGGGAGGGGATGATGTGTCGTACGGTCGGCGGCCTCCGGTCGGCAAGACCTGGCGGCAGGTCGCCATGGACGAAGTTGGAGCGATGGTGGACCCCTCACGTCTCCACTTTCTCGGGAAGGTGCCCTACGGCCAGTATCTTTCGATATTGAGGGTATCCTCCGTCCACGTTTACCTCACGTATCCTTTCGTGCTGAGCTGGTCGATGCTGGAGGCGATGTCGACGGGTTGTGTGGTGGTCGGGTCGTCGACTCCGCCGGTGCTGGAGGTTCTGCGCGACGGGGAAAACGGCCTGCTCGTCGACTTCTTCGCACCGGAGGAGATCGCCAAGCGTGTCGACGAGGTGTTGGAGCACCCCACGCGCATGCAGCCCCTACGCGACCGCGCGAGGGCAACCGTCGTGCGCGACTACGATGCAGAAAGCGTGTGCATCCCGAAGCTGCTGGGGGTCATGGGCAGGATGATGCGGGGCGACGCGCCGCACCAAGAGACACCCCGGTTGTGCGCGTAGCGAAAGCGCCCGCCGGTTCCGTGCGCGCACGCGGGTTGCAATGGCAGGGGTGCGCCTGTGCGCCAGGGACTCTCCGAGGCCTCATGGACCTGACAAGTCTCGAACAAGCTGTCTACCGACGTGACCGAAACGCGGCGTGGCCCCGCCTGCTCGAGGTCCTGTGGGAACTTGCGAGCCAACCCATTCAGGATGGAGCCGCACCCGCAACGTCGCAAGCCGAGCGCAAAGTGCTCTACACCAGGCTGGCGGCGGCGATGGTGTCGCTGCTGGCCGATCCGGACACGACACTCACGGACGGTCTGTACCGGCAGCTTCTGGTCCTGGGAAACGTCACGAGCAACGTATTCGCTGCGAGCGACTTCCGAAGCACCGACCATGCGCTGCGCTGCATGGGGGCACTTCCCGGGGTTGGACAGTGCCACACGTTCGACGGCCCCCAGGCGAGCGCCAAGTTTCATGCGCTGTACTCGCTGGATTCGAGCGCAGGTCTCGATTTCTCGTCCATGCTGCGCAAGCCAGCGGGGGTTCGGCTGCTGCTGGTTCTCAAGTATCTGGCCACCAAGCCGGTGCTTACGCTCGCCGGGCACCAACGGAGAGAGGCGTTGCTGGACGCTGCGGCGAGGCTGGAGCCGGCTCCCCTGCCAGATACGGTCGACCACCTCGTGCAGGCGTCGAACGCTTTCATGCTCTGCTCGTACGCAGAGCATTCGAAGAAGCATGCCATCAAGCCTGTGATCGCAGCGTCCGTGCGAGATTGGATGCTGCGTCGGGGGCTGACCGATGCCTCCCTTGCGCCCCAGCGTACGCGGCGGGCACGCCCGACGATGCTGGTCGCGTCCGAGTTCATGCTGTCGGGGCACGTTCAATATCGCTATTTCGGCCAGTGGCTCCGACAGCTCGCTCGGCGTTTCCGGCTGGTGCTTCTCACGGAGCAGAATCAGGTGGATGCGCACTGCCAAGCGCTGTTCGAGGGCGTTCAGACCTTCCAACGCGCACCGTCGGGTGCCTATCTGGTGGAGGTGGTCAGCTTCGTGAAGAACCTGGCGCCGGACATCATCTTCTATCCAAGCGTCGGCATGAAGCACTGGGGGGTGGCCCTGGCGTCCTTGCGACTAGCGCCGGTGCAGTTTACGGCTCTGGGGCACTCTGCGAGCACGTTTTGTCCCGAGATCGACTACTACGTCATCGAGCGCGGATATGTCGGCGATCCGGCGCTGTTTAGCGAGAGGGTGGTGCGGTTGCCTGACGAGTCCCTGCGGTTCGAACGGGTTCCAGGGGTCGACCTGCCCAGGCCGGAGATCCGTAGCCGGCCGTCGACGCTGCGGGTGGCGCTGCCCAGCAACCTGCTGAAGCTCAATCCGCGATTCCTTGCAACGTGCAAGAGGATCGCCGAGGGAAGCCGAAAGGCTATCGAGTTCCATGTGTTCCCGAACGCGCGTGGCCTGGAAGGCGACGTCGCCGCGGAGGCGATCCGGCGCTGGCTGCCAGGGGCGATCGTGCACCCATCGATATCGTATTCAGAATACCTGAAGCGGCTCAATGTCTGCGACCTCGTGCTCAGCCCGAGCCCCTTCGGGGGGCTTCACAGCGTTGTGGACTCGCTGCGCCAAGGACTCCCCGTGCTTGCGCGGGAGTGCCCGGAGCCCCACGGGCGGACCGACGCGATGCTGTTGCGGCTGCTTGGCATGCCAGAGTGGATGATCGCGCAAACGGAAGAGGAATATGTCGATCGCGCGTTGCATCTGATTTCGAATGACGATTTGCGCGTGGGTCTGAGCCGGCAGGCTTTGGACGCTGACATCGATCGTCGTCTGTTCGGCGACGGCACGACACCGCTGCGGGCTGAGGTCGTCGACGCGGTTTCGTGGATATACGATCATCACGAGGACATCCAGGGTGGCGCACGGAAGGTGCTCGAGCCTGAAGACTGGACGGGACATTGGTCCGCAGGGCGGCGCCTGGATAGTTGCTGCCGTGTGGAGGCGCGGTCGCCCTCTTGACGCGTCGTCGTCAGAGGCTTGACGGTTGACCGTGGAATGGGCTCGTTCGCGTTGCATGCAGCGCTGGACGCAGGGCGGCGCGGGTCTTGCTAGATCGACGTCGAAACACAGCACAAGCCTGGAGTGGTCTGCCGCATGTCCGCATTGTCCTGGCTGAGCAAAGCGCATCGTGCGATCGGTGTCGCGATGGTTGCGGGTCTGGTCCACGGGGTGGGATGTAGGACCGGGCAGGGGAGTCAATGCAGCGACGACACGGAGTGCGGCCACGGACTGTCGTGCTGGGAAGGAGTCTGCCGGCGTGATGCGCGCGTGCGACCGGAGCATGGCCTGGAGCAATCCGACGCAGCGTCGGGTGGCAGCCAGGCCGCGGGCGGTACGGGCAACACCGGTGGCGCGGAGGGTGGTGTCGGTGGGGCGAATGCCTCGGGCGGTACGGCTGGAGCAGGCGACGGGGGATCAGGGGCGGGCGCGACGGGCGGGGCGGCAGGAAGCGCGACGGGAGGTGCTGGCGGCGTTGCGACGGCCGGGACGGGGGGTGTTGGGGGCATGGGTGGTGCGGGTGGCAGCGCGGCTGCGGGGGCTGCGGGGGGCGTCGGCGCAACGGGAGGCGTTGGAGGTAGCGCGGGAGCCGGAGGCGAGGGGGGGACGGGCGCCGCGGGCAACGGGGGCACCGGCGGCGTTGGAGGCGGGGTGATCGAAAAGTGCGACATTCCAGGGCCCGTTGGCGTGTACTGCGCCATTTCACCAGGTACATTCGAGATGGGCAGTCCCGCGGGAGAGCCTGGCCGTGACACCAACGAACTCAAGCACACGGTCACGTTGACCCGCAGGTTCCTCATCCTTTCCACCGAGGTTACGCAGAGCATGTGGACGGCGGTGATGGGCAGCAATCCGTCGATCTTCGCTGGCTGCGGAGGCGAATGCCCCGTAGAGAACGTGAGCTGGTTCATGGCCGTGGCGTTCGCGAACCGGCTCTCGGAGCTGGCGAATCTTCCTGCGTGCTATGTCGACCCCGGCGACGGCCTTGCATACGACGAAGTGGATGCCGCGGCCGAGAAGACGCCGTCGTGGCCGCTGGGGCTGGATTGCAAGGGCTACCGGCTGCCTACGGAAGCCGAATGGGAATACGCGGCCCGAGCTGGCACGAAGACGGCCTATTTCAACGGAGGCATCACCCATTCGGAGTGCGACCCGCTCGACCCGGTGCTGGACGCGGCGGGTTGGTACTGCGCGAATTCGGGGAACCACACGCATCCGGTCAAGCAGAAGCTGATGAACGCATGGGGGCTGTTCGACGTGCACGGGAACGTGTGGGAATGGACGTGGGATGCGGTGTCGGAATACCCGGCGACGAAAGTGACCGATCCGACGGGTGGGCCCGACGAGGCGTACGCTCGGATGGGGAGGGGCGGATCGTTCTACGAGAATGCCGGGATGTGTCGCGCCGCCGTGCGCAGTCCGTACTATCCGGTGCTGGCATTTGAGGCGGTCGGGATCCGCACAGCCAGGACCGATGTCCAGTGAGGGGGCGCTCGATGGACGGCTCGTCGTTACCTCACAACCAAGGAGCGACCTGCGGAGGTCGAACCAGGCCGGTGGGGCGAGGCGTGAGGAAGCGGGTGCTGATAGGCTGGGAGCTCGGCGCAGGGTTGGGGCATGTCGGGATGTTGAAGCCTCTTGCCAGGCGTCTGGTCTCGCTAGGGTACGAGGTCATCATGGCCCTGCGTGACGTGGGCGATGCCGGTGAAATGCTGGCGGACACTGGGGCCGTGCTGGTTCAGGCTCCGCGATGGCCGCAGGCGTGTCCCCGCGGGCGAGACGAACTCAAGACGCTCGCCGACGTGTTGTACTCGATCGGGTTCGGCGAGGTTGATCGACTCCACGAGCAAGCTGTGAAGTGGCACTGCCTGGTTCGGCAAGTCGATCCTCACATGGTGATTGGCGAATACAGCCCCACACTCGCGCTGGTCGCGATCGGCCGGCGGAAATACATCACCATCGGGTCGGGCTTCACGGTGCCGCCGCCGTGCTTGCCCCTTCCACCGTATCGGTTCTGGGAGCGAGATCCGCCAGCCTCCAGCGTGACGAAAGAAAGAGTCTTGACCGATACGGTCGGCGTCGTGCGCCGGGAACTCGGGCTCGCGCCGTTGCCGCGGCTCGCCTTGCTGTTCGGAGGAGACGTTACGGGGGTGTGCACCTATCCTGCGCTTGACTGCTATCGTCTCTACCGGCGACAGGCTGTACTGGGGCCGCTGACCGACCGTACCGACGATCCGCCGACGGTCGACCGTCAAAGATCTGGCGCCTTCGTCTACCTGTCCGGTTTAGCCCCCGACTTCGATATCATCGTGGAAGGGTTGGCGCGCCCTGGCGTGGCCATCCAGGCTTACGTTCGTGACCTCCAACCGACACAGCGGGAGTTGATGCGGGCCAAAGGATGGACGGTTCATGATGCGCCGCAAGACTTGCGGGCCGGGCTGCCCGGCGTCGCCGCGGTGGTTCATCATGGCGGGCTATCGACCACCCACGTCGCCATCGAGACAGGCACCCCTCAGCTAGTGCTGCCGACGAGCACGGAGCAGGTGATTACGGCGCAGGGGCTGGTCAACCTGCACCTTGGTCTGGGACTATCTCGTCCGCAGCGTACGGTCGAGTCGGTGGCAGACGCTTTGGCAAGGGTTGTGAGCAACCCGGTGTTTCGCAGGCGAGCACTCGACGTTGCGGTCGGTGTCAGGGCCCGGCGGGAGCCCGGGGCCCTCGACGTTCTGACCGAACGCTGTGGGGCGCTCCTGGCTTGACCGGACTTGCGTGTCTGGCGCGAAGCCTGCATCCATGCCGGGCGCCTCGACTTTCCCTGCAGCTCAACACCGAACATACGGCCACGGGGGATTCATGTCATGAACGATCGTCGCATCCAGCTCATGTCTACTCTGGTGCTTGTTGGTCTGTCCCTGGCAGGTCTGGCAGCGTGCGGAAGCAGCGATTCGTCGGAGAGCGAACCGGCGACCGGAGGCGGTACGGGGGGCAGCGTATCCACGGGGGGTAGCGGCGGGGCGTCGGGCGACGGCGGCTCTGCGGGCACTGGTTTCGACGGTGGGGGTGGAGGCATCGGCGGAACAGGCGGCACGGGGGGCGTGGGGGGTACCGGAGGAGCCGGCGGTGATCCGTTCGCCGATCCGAGTTTTCCAGGGATTGACACCTCCAGCGTGCCCACGGGCACGGCGCCAGCCGGATGCGAGCACGGGCTGGATACGGGGACGGGGCGGCTGACGATTGCGGTCGAATCCGGATCGTGCGTGTTACTTCGCGTCCTTGGCAACGAGATCCAGGCCAATGGCGTGACGTGCTCCGCTGCCAATGGCGACGCGGCGACCGTGGACAACACGGCAAGCATCCAGGTGACGGGCTCGGACGGTGACGAGACGTTCATCCTCGACTTGTCCACCGGAAGCTTCGGCCCGCACATTCTGTCGGCGTCGGGGGGCATACACGTCGACCTCGGCGGCGGCGACGACACGGTGATGCTGCGGACGACGGTGCAGGACGACACAGTCCAGGCAGGCCATTCGGGAGCCGAAGCCGTGGTAGGCCTGGCGGCGGGGTCGAGCGGGGATGCGTGGTTGTCCGGGATTGAAAGAATGGTCGTGAGCCTGGGACCCGGCGCAGACACGTTTCGTGCAAACGGGGGGGTGGGATCCGACGAACCGGTCGGGATTCCGTTGGTGGTTTTCGGTGGCGCGGGCGACGACGCCCTCGCCGGCGGTGCGGGGAACGACGAACTCAACGGAGGGGAGGGCGACGACACCTTCGACGAGGGGGACCAAGACAACGGCGCGGACCTGATCAACGGCGGAACGGACGCAGGCAATACCGTATCCTATGAGGGGAGATCGTTGCCGTTGGTCGTGACGATGTGTTCGAGCACGGGGACCGAGGGGTGTCGGGCTCCGGAGTGTACGTGCGGCGCGGACGACGGTTCCGAGTGGGAAGGTGACAACATCGTCAATGTGCACCGCCTCATCGGAGGCAGTGGAGGAGACGACATCACCGGGACGCTCGACGCCGACCTGATCGAGGGGAGGGGGGGGGCCGACTACCTGTACGGGGTAGACGGTGCGGACACGCTCCTCGGCGGAGAGGGAGACGACACGTTGGACAGCGGCAACGACTCGGACGTGGATGTCCTGGACTGCGGTACGAGCGACGCGGACGTTGCGGTTGCGACGGATGGTGACGAGGTCGTCGACTGCGAGCTGTATTGACCGGCAGCGGACGATGGCTGGCAGGAGAAGAAACCGGCATGACGCGGAACGTGCTGCACGTGGGCTGTGGGCGTCCGAACCCCAAGAAGCTCCACCCGGCATTTCGGCAAGGGGGCTGGCGGGAAACGCGGCTGGACATCGACCCGGCAGTCCACCCTGATATCGTTGCGGACATGCGCGACCTGTCGGGGATTGCGTCGAGCACCATCGACGCGGTGTGGTCCTCGCACAACATCGAGCATCTGTATCCACACGAGGTCGTGCCCACGCTGGCAGGATTCCGACGCATTCTGAAGGAAGATGGGCTGGTGCTCATCACGCTTCCCGATCTCCAGGAGATAGCCAGGCTGGTCGCCGAGGACAAGCTGGACGAGCCGGCCTACGTTTCTCCCGCAGGTCCGGTGGCCCCGCTGGATATGATCTATGGCTTCCGCCCGTCTCTCGCGCGCGGGAACCCGTTCATGGCGCACAAGACAGGATTCACGAGCAAGACGCTGGGGCGGGCCTTGTTGCAAGCAGGGTTTGCGTTGGTTTCCCTGCAGCGCGACGTGGAGCACTTCAGCCTGTGGGCGCTCGCCTTCGTGTCGAAGCCGCCAGAGGATCGTCTGCATGAATGGCGGCGTGCAGTGTTTCCGCTGGTCGTGAATTGACGCCGGAGGAGCGTGTGGGGGGAAGCAGCGGCTTCGCGGCACGGCGGAGGGGGGACGCGTCGGGGACGGTGGCAGGAGCAGGCCGCTACTGCTTGCGAATCCACAGGCGGCCAGATTCATCTCGTTGGGCGCGCAGGGTACAGCCCGAGGACAGCAGGTGGGCGAGCTGCCGCTGCTGGGCGGCGAGGTCGCTCGCCGCGCGCATCCGCGTCAGGTAGACAGCCGGGTGAACCACGTCGAGGGGCATGCGCCCCCGCGTTTGCTCGTGGAGCCTTCGCAGGCCCGTGTGTGACGCGATCGTGTCTCGATGGGCGAACATCATGATGTTCTGGCGGAGCCACCACAGGATGGAGTCGTCCGACCAGAATCGAGGGCGGATCGCGTCGATGACGACATGGTCGTGCTGGCGGAAGCGGGCGGCCCAGTAGGAAGGCCATCGCTCGTTGACATGATGGTGGCCGCCCTGGAAGGGGATGGCGGCCGAGAAGAGGACGACGGGAGCATGGCGGGTCAAGGACGCGACGAACGACGCCGATGCGGACTCCGACAGGTGCTCGCCAACTTCCAGGCTGATGACCAGGTCGAAGCGGTCGCCGAGGTCGAAGTCAGCCTCCAGGTCGACCTTTGCCACGCATTCAGGGTTGACTTCGAGCAGGGATTCATCGAGCCAGGGGCCATCGACGCCGCGGATCTTGCCGACGCCGAGCCGGCTTGCCACGGCGAGCCAGGTACCGAGCCCACAGCCGACATCGAGTACGGACGATGGGCGGTAGACGCGGAACACGGAGGAGAGGATCGCCAGGGCGGAATGGTGGTTGGCGTCGCGCTGGTTGTCGAGCTGGCGATGGTGGAGGTCGTGGTAGAGAAGATCCCGGTGGTTGCTGTCGTGTTGGCGTGCGATTTCGGACATGATGACCCAGCCTGGAGGTGGAGGACGGCTGGAAGACGGGGAGCGAGAGTCGTGCCAGCGACCGGGTGGCCTCTTGTGAAAACGGCTCGTTGGCGCTAGGACGGGGGTTGTGAAAGCGTTCATTTTGGGTGCCGATGGGCAACTGGGGCACGAGCTGTGCGGAGCATTGTCCTGTTTTGCGGAGGTGACTGCCGCGACGGAGGCGCAATTCGACATGACGGACGTGGAGGCGCTTCGCGGGGCTTTGAACGCCGCGGCGCCGGATGTGATCGTGAATGCCGCAGCGTATACCGACGTGGACGGGGCGGAGCGAAACCCGGACCTGGCCTGGCGGGTGAACGCGGAGGCCGTGGGGGTGCTGGGGAGGGAGGCGCGGGCCCGTGGCTGCGCGCTGGTGCACTACTCGACGGACTTCGTATTCGACGGCACGAAGGGGTCAGCGTACCTGGAGACCGACGAGCCTCGTCCGTTGAACGAGTACGGGCGTTCGAAGCTGGGAGGAGAGCAAGCGCTTACGGGTTTGGATGCGCCGGCGATCATCTTGCGGACGGCGTGGGTGTACAGTTTGAGGCGCAAGAGTTTCGTCTCCACGATCCTGCGCCTGGCACGCGAGCGGACAACGCTGCAGGTCGTGAACGACCAGGTCGGCAATCCGACGTTTTGCCGTGACCTGGCTCAAGCTACTGCGCTCCTGCTGTTCTCGTGGAGAGACGATCCGTACGGGCGAGCGAAGGCGTTGCGAGGCGTCTACCACATGGCTGGCGCCGGCTCGTGCAGCCGCCACGAGCTTGCGTGTGCTGCAGTCGAGCTCGACCCGGCCAGAAATGAGCACAAGGTGAGGACGATCGAGCCGGTTCCAACCTCGGCGTATCCGCTGCCTGCCGCCAGACCGGCGAACGCGTCGTTGGACTGCACGAAGACCTGGGTACGGTTCGGGGTGCGGCTACCCGGGTGGCGTGAGTCGCTGGCGCGGGCGCTGCAGGGTTGAGCGTCCGCCATTGTGTTGGACGAGCGCGGGGGGGCGGCAAGCTCAGCGTCCGCGGGGCGCATCATGACGGGCGGCGAAGGCTGATCTGTTCCCACCACGAACCGCAGGGCGAATGCTTGCCTGGCAGTTGCGATGAGCCCGTTGCGCAGAAACGAACGTCGAGCCGTCATCGAAACAGCGCGTTGCGCTGGGGGTCCAGGTTCGTGGCCGGGAATTCCCCGTACGGAACGCGCCGGGGTACCAACGATTTCGCGGCGCCCATAACGTGCTAGAAGAGCGGGCAGTATCGAGTGCGCACGTGGTCGATGTGCCCCGCCGCGCCCACGGAAGGCCCATAGCCGAGCTCCACGGAGGTCATGCTTCCGTCGGGAGAGATGCCCATCCCGACGCTACCGTAGGGTGTTTCGAAGATAGCCGAGCGTCCATCGCCCGCGGCGGCATCCCCGTCGACGACGAGTCGTGCTTCGATCCCTACACCCGCTGTCGCTCCGACCCCGTCGGAGCACGTCGTGTTTTCGCCGCAATGCGTAGGAAGCTTGGTGTCGGTCACGTAGAGGGACAGTCCGGTAAGGTCGAGCAGCAGTCCAACCTCCATCCCAACGCTGAGGCCGATGCCGCCCCGGCGGCGGCGCCCGCATGCACTCCGACAGCTGAGAGATCCCCTGGTTTGTTTTCTTGCATGAGAATCCACGGGCAGCGTGAGTTGTTCGACGGAGCATGGCAACGATCAGGGGCGTCAGGACAAGTGAGCGCAGGCGTGAGAAGA
>Ga0209018_1001743_pt1 | contig 16868 bp, 17 predicted proteins | sample YNPBryBLVA2012_FD_185814 | JGI IMG/M metagenome (GOLD analysis project Ga0209018, IMG submission 185814) | Anoxygenic and chlorotrophic microbial mat microbial communities from Yellowstone National Park, USA - YNP Bryant BLVA 2012 (SPAdes)... ...
CGGTGAGCACGAAGGTCAGCCCCTCCAGGGGGCGGGGACCTTCGTCCCCCGCTTCCTCCTCCATGCGCAGCCCCGCTTCCCGCAGCTCCTCCACCAGCTCCAGGTTGCGCGGCTCGTCGAAGAAGGCGCGGACGCTGGCGGCGATCACCGGCCCGATCTCCGGGGTATCCGCCAGCTCCTCCAGCGAGGCCTTCCTCAACCCGTCCATGCTGCGGAAACGCCGGGAAAGGACCTCCGCCGTGTGCCGCCCCACGTGCCGGATGCCCAGGGCGAAGAGTAGGCGGGAAAGGGGGCGCTCCCGCGTGGCGTCTATGGCCTTCCGCAGGTTGGCCACCGCCTTGTCCTTGAAATGGGTGAGGTCGTAGAGCTGCTCTTCTTCCAGGCGGTAAAGGTCGGATATCTTCTTGACGTATCCTTTCTGCATCAGCTCCCCCACGATGGCGGGCCCCAGCCCCTCGATGTCCATGGCGTCGCGCGAGGCGTAGTGCAGGATGCTCTCGAAAAGGCGGGCCGGGCAGTCCACGTTGGTGCAGCGGGCCACCGCCTCGCCCGGGGGCCTGAAGACATGGGCCGAGCAGACCGGGCAGCGATCCGGCATCACGAATTCCCGCTCGCTCCCGTCGCGCCGCTCCGGGATGGGCTTGATGATTTCGGGGATGACGTCCCCCGCCTTGTGCACCAGCACCCAGTCGCCGATCTTTATCCCCTTGCGCTTTATCTCGTCCTGGTTGTGCAGGGTGGCGCGGGAGACGGTGGAGCCGCCCACGAAGACGGGCTCCAGCACCGCTGTGGGGGTGAGGGCGCCGGTGCGCCCCACGTTGATCTCGATGTCCAGCAGCCGGGTTACCTTCTCCTCAGCCGGGAACTTGAAGGCCACCGCCCAGCGGGGAGCCTTGGAGGTGGACCCCAACCTGTCGCGCAGGGACAGGTCGTCCACCTTGATGACCGCCCCGTCCACCTCGTAGGGAAGCTCCTCGCGCCGCTCTATCCAGTGCTGGCAGAAGCCGAGGATGCCCTCGGCAGCGGAGGTCTTTATCCACTTGTCGTTCACCGGGAAACCCCACTCCTTCAGCCTCTCCAGGACCTGGTGGTGGAAGAGGGGCGGCTCCCCGCCCTCCAGGTGGGCCAGCTCGTAGATGAGCAGGTCCAGGCGGCGGGAGGCGGTGACCGCGGGGTCGAGCTGCCGCAGGGAGCCGGCGGCGGCGTTGCGGGGGTTGGCGAAGGGGGGCTGCCCCTCCTCCTCCCTGGCCTGGTTGAGCTCCTCGAAGGAGCGGCGGGGCATGAAGGCCTCGCCTTTGACCTCCAGCAGGGCGGGGGGGTCCTCCACCAGCAGCCGCAGGGGCAGGGAACGGATGGTGCGCAGGTTGGCGGTGATGTCTTCGCCGGTGACCCCGTCGCCGCGGGTGGCCCCCCGCACGAATACGCCGTTCTCGTAGGTGAGGGCGATACCCGCGCCGTCTATCTTCAGTTCGCAGACGTACTCCACCCCGGTGCCGGCCTGGCGCTCCACCCGCTCCAGCCAGACCCGCAGCTCCCCGTCGTCGAACACGTTCTCCAGCGAGAGCATGCGGGCCAGGTGGGTTACCGGCCGGAAGGCCTCGGAGGGCGGGGCGCCCACCCGCCGGGTGGGGGAATCCGGGGTGACCAGCCCGGGGAAATCCTCCTCGATGCGCTCGAGTTCCCGCATCATCGCGTCGTACTCGGCGTCGGAGACCACCGGGTCGTCCAGCACGTAATAGCGGTAGTTGTGGTAGTTGAGGCTCTCGCGCAGCTCGCGTGCCCGCACAGCCGCTTCCCTTTCGTCCATGCTTTCCCTCCGCCTATCCCGTTGCGCCACTCCCCACGTCACCCGCCCCCGCGGCCGAACCCTTTACCCCGCATATCGCCCCTCTCCCTGTCATTTTAACCCCGCTCGGGGAAAATTCCTCGCACAGAAGTGGGCGTGTTTCGATAACCTTAACGAAGGGTAAACTGAATCTTGGCCGAGACCGTCCGGTGAATCGCTCCGACGGCGGATTCCGGCGGCGGTGAGCGAGGTGGGGCTGGTCAAGAACTAGGACGAAGGGAGGACCGTATGAAGGTCGCAAGGGCGCACGAGATGAGGAAGTTCCTGTTGGCCGTATCCGTATTGGTAGTGCTGCTGGTTATCCTGGTGGTGGCCATCAACACCGCCTTTTCGGTCAACCGCATCGACCGCGACCAGGAGCGGGCCAAGGAGCTGATCAAGGACCAGTTCGTTGACTATTACGAGGGCATGGTTGAAGAGGCGGGAAAGCTGCACATGGACCCGGAGATAAGGACGAACCTGAATCCCTCCCTCTACGACTTCCAGCAGAAGGAGGGCATGCAGCGGCTTTTCACCTTCCTCATGCACTTAATGCGCCCCCTCATCTCCGCCGAGTACGCGGTGGCGGTGGTCGGGGGGGAGATCTCCGGATACGCGGTCAAGGAAGGCCTCACGGGCTTCGACGTGGAGAGGGACGCCCCCCGCTCCATGCCCGACCCTTCCATGGACGAAGTGCAGTGCCAGGTGCTGGACTCCTTCGCCGGGAGGGAAGGTTACTTCCTCTCCGTCTATTCCCCCATGCACATGCCGGGGATGAAAGGCTCCTTTTTCAACTACGTCTTCGAACGCACCGAGCAGGTCAAGGCGCTGGACAAGACCTATTCCGACGAGAGGTCCAAGCTCATCCTGCAGCAGGTGGTGGTGGGACTGGTGGCCATCGCCGTGGCCCTGGCCATCACCCTGCTGGGGGTGCGCCTGCTCGCCCGCCGCTTCATCACCGGCCCCATCGAGGAGATGGCCCGCATCTCACACGAAATCATGGAAGGCTCCTTCGAGGGCGAGATAACGGTGGAGGAGCGCAGCGACTTCGCCGACCTGCAGCGCCTGCTCAAGAGCGGCAAGATGCTGGTGGACCGCATGTGAGAGGAGCCGCCGCAGTAATAGCAGCCGAACGGCAAAGCGTACACGCATTGGGGGCCCGGGCCTTCCCGGGCCCTTTCCCAAGGCTCACGCAGGCAGGCCGCATGTGCGTGGAGCCGGCGTTTTCCCGAAGAGCCGCCCCACGCGGTGAGGCCGCCCGTTCCCACCCCTTTCCCCTTCTCAAACAAGGCCTCGCCGGCGTCGCCGTGATTCTCTGGTAAAATCAGGTGGCCCCATCCCCGAGCACAGGGAGAGTATATGGACCGGCGCGCGTTCGGCGAGGACAGGCGGGCGGAAGCGGCCCTGCTGGGGGTGACGGTGGTCTGGGGGCTCACCTTTTCCATGGTGAAGAGGTCGCTTGACCAGATAGCCCCTTTCGTGTTCATGACCTACCGCTTCGCCCTGGCGACCCTGGTGATGCTGCCGTTTCTGGCGAAACGCCTGCGCGGCCTGGACCGCAGGACGCTGGGGGCGGGCACCCTGCTGGGAACGCTGCTGTATTCCGCCTATTCCTTCCAGACCTTCGGGCTGCAGCGCACCTCCGCGGGCAACGCCGGCTTCATCACCGGCCTCTTCGTGGTCTTCGTGCCGGCAAGGGGACAACGGCGGGCCCGGGCCGCCCACCGCACCGCCCGGGCCCTTTCGGATAACACCACCGCAAAAAATTGAAGTAAACTATTGTAAGATGCGGTAATGTCCGCTGAAGACGAAGACCGGGAGGTGGCCGGCACGAGAACGGGCAAGGGGCGCGCCCTGACCTCTTTGATGCTTCTGCCCGCCTGCCTGGGCGCGGCCGCGGCGTCCCTGCGGGCAGGGCTGGACCTGCTCTACCGCGGCAGGCCCGGGCTGTCCCCCCTCACCCGCCTGGGTTCCAGCCATGCCGCCGGGCTATACGCCGAGGGGTGGACCCTGGTCCTGGGAACGGGTAGGGGCGGCCCCCGGTACATGCTGGACCTGCTGCTGTGCAACCCGGGCGACGCTTCCTACCTGGTGGACACCACCGCCGCCTACCTCTCACTGTCCTTCTGGGACGGCGGGAGTGGGTGGCAGTTGGTGGACCGCTACTCCCTGCGGCATTTTCACCCCTCCATGGAGCGAGGAGAGATACTGTTGGGGCCGCACGAAAACCCGCGCTGCTCTCTGAGGTTGGCGCCTGGGGATGGCGGGGTCTGGGTGGCCGTATCCGGCACCATGGAGAGGAGCTCTTTCATCAGGCGGGAATTCCCGGGGTCCGCCCAGGACATCTCCTGGGACCTGCGCCTGCTCTTCCTGGATACCTGGTACCCCGACGCCAAACTGGACGCGTTATCGGGCAGCGGGTACGCCTTGAGCCCCTGCGGCGTTTCCTTCGCCTGCCGGCCGGCCCGGTCTGAAGGCGCCCTCAAGGTGAACGAATCCCTCTTCGAGTTGGGGACGGGAGGGGAAGCCCCTGCCCCCGCCTGGCTGCTGCAGCGCTGGGGCAGCCCGTTTCCCGACGGGGAGGGCAGGCTGCTCTGCCTGGCCGGCGGTGCCGGCGCCGCGGATGCCGCCGTTTTCCTCAGCGCGCCGCTGCCCGCAACCGGCCCCGGATGTGGAGAGGGGCGGCCGCATTACCGTCCGTCCTCCCTCTTCGTGCGCCGCGGGAACCGGGCGGGCATGGTGCGCGACAATCCCCTGGACAGGAGGCGGCTGCGATCCCACCTGTCGGAAATGGGGCCGGCCGCACCGGGGGATGAGGGGCCCACCTCTCTCTCGGCCCGCGTGGATGCGCGCCTTGCGGCGGGCAGGGTCACCGTGACGGCAGAGACCTGCGGGGGCGACCGCTTGGACCTGCTGCTGCCGGGCACCCACGGGCAGTGCGTCATGCGCTCCTGGTATCCGCGGGGCCGCCTGCTGCTCCGGGGGAGTTCCGGGGAGCAGGAGCGCCTGCAGGCCGACCTCATGGTGGAGCGGACGGTGGGCGGATGGTGGGACCGCGTCGCCGACTTCATCGAGATACCCATAGACCTGGAGGCGCCGTGAGCGGGATTTGGCCCGCGGCACCGCATGCCGCAAGACGGCCTCCCTTGGAGCGGACGGTTGGCGGATGGTGGGACCGCGTCGCCGACTTCATCGAGATACCCATAGACCCGGAGGCGCCGTGAGCGGGATTTGGCCCGCGGCCCCGCATGCCGCATAATATATTTATTTACGGCTGTCGGAACCGTCTTGCTGGACCGGAGGGCGGAGATTGCCCGACGAACACTCTGACCTGGAAAGGCTGCTCTCGGAGCATGGCTTGGGCGCGCCGCCCGAAGGCCTGCTGCAGGGCCTGGGGCCCATCTTGAAACCGGGGGGCTGCGACATGGTCCGCCGCAAGATCGAGGGAGAGGCGGCCGCGGCCCCGGCCCTCCCCGGTCTGCGCCTGTCGGAAGAAGGGGCCGAGATAACCGTGCCCGATCAGGCGCCCGGAGATGTCATGGTCCTCCGCCTGTCCTTCCGGCGCGCCCCGGGCGAGACGGAGGTCGCCCTGCTGCACGCGCTGGCCTGGGCGCTCGGGGCGGAGTCGGAGCGCCTCGCCTGCCGGCGTCTTGTGCGGGAGCTCGAGGAAAAAGACAGGGAGCGTGAAGAGGAGAGGGAAAGGTGGCTGCGTTTCTTCTACGTCACCGTCCACGACCTCAAGGCGCCCGTTTCTGCCGTGCTCAATTACCTGAAGACCATCCTGCGCAAGGGGACCGCCGGGATGGACGAGAGGCTGGCCAACATGGTCCGGCGCAGCATCATCCGCCTGGACGGCATGCTCGACCTCATCAGCGGACTGCTGGAGCTGGCGCGGCTGGAGAGCGGCGCGCACGAGCCCTTCGCCCCGGTGGACCTGGAAGAGCTGCTGGGGAGCTGCAGCGAGCTGGCGCACGAGCTGGCCATGCCCAAGGACGTGAGGGTGGGGCTTTCCATCAAGCGGCCCCTGCCCGTTCTCCGCGGCTCGGAGCTGCGCCTCAACCAGATGCTGATGAACCTCCTCTCCAACGCGGTGAGGTACACGCCGGGAGGGGGGAGGGTGAAGCTGCGCGCGGGCCGCGAAGGCGACGAGCTGGTGATACGGGTGGAGGACAACGGCGTGGGCATACCGCCGGAGCACCTGGACCGCGTCTTCGAGGAGTTCTACCGGGCCAACCCCGCGGAAGAGGGGGGGACCGGCCTGGGCCTCTCCATCGCCCGCCGCATCGCGGAGATACACGGCGGCCGCATCGAGCTGGAGAGCCCCATCACCCCCGAGGGCGGCGGCACCAGGGCCACGGTGCGGCTCCCCCTCGGCGCCGCCGATCCGGAGATAAGCGAGACATGAACGCCCAGAGCAAGGAGGTAGCAGTATGGGCAGCCTGGTGCTGATAGCGGACGACGACCCCGACGTGGTGGAAGACCTGGGTTACCTGCTGGAGGAGAACGGATACGAGACGGCCTCCGCCTCCAACGGCGAAGAGGCGCTGGAGAAGATACGCGAGCTGCGCCCGGCCCTGGTCATCCTGGACCTGCTCATGCCCAAGGTGGACGGCTTCGCGGTGCTCAAGAAGCTGCGCGAGCCGGAATGGGAGGAGTTCGCTTCCCTTCCGGTGGTGGTGCTCACCTCCATCCGGGAGGAGATAAGCCAGCGCCGCTACCAGCTGGAGACGGGCGAGCAAATGCGTTTCTCCATCTACCTGGAAAAGCCCTACGACCACGACGAGCTGCTGGAAGTGGTGAAGAAGCTGGTGTCTTGAGCCGTCCCCGGCCGGTGGCGGCGCCGTCACCCGTCCAGGGAGGCAAGCTCCAGGTCGCCCGCCGCCCCCACCCGCTCCCCCATGACCAGCAGGGCCCCCCTCACCGCGGGGCGCGACAGCAGCTCCTCGAGGGCGGCGGGGATGTCCTCTTCCCGCCGGGCCAGGTTTCCCAGCAGGCTGGCGGCGGCGTCCGCCTCCACCGCGCTGTCCGCCAGCACCACCGCCGCGTCGGCCCTGCCCAGGCTGAGGGAAGGACCCACGCTGGCCGAGCTGGTGCACAGACCCACGCCTTGCGGGAAGGGCGGCAGCCTCAGGGCCAGCCTGCCGCTCAAGGGAGAGGGGCCGGCGAACAGGCCCACCTTCCTCTCCACCGCCGTGGCCAGGAAGAGGTCGCCGCCGTTCTCCACCAGGACCTCGCGGCTCGAGGGCATGAGTTTCCTCCCCACCGCGTCCGCCACCGCCCCGGCCACGCCGGCCATGGGGCCGACCCCGAAGGAGCGCGCCGCCTCGGCCATGGCCACCACCACCGCGGGCGACCCCGCGGGCACCTCGTAGGGGACCAGGGAGTCGCGGAAGCGGGGATGCCGCGAGATGAACTCCTGAAGGACGCGGTGCAGCTCTCGCAGTTCCCGCCGCGCCAGCTCGCTCAGGTCGGTTTCCGCCCAGATGAGCAGGTCGCTCTGCTCCACCTTGACCTGGAAGGGGACCAGCCCCCGCGCCTCCGTTTCCAGGCGGTAGAGGCGCCGCCGGTAATCCCTGCCCTTGCCCTGGCCGCCCTCCAGCTCAGAGCTCCTTCCCCTTGAACTCCACCCCCGCCTCCTCCTCTTTCCGCTCCTTCCGCCTGATGCGGTAAACGTTGAGGAGCACCGCCGCCAGGATGACCAGCCAGAAGCAGGCGATGACCACGATGACCTTCCAGGCCCCGCCCGAGCCTCCCGCTCCCTCCTGCGCCGCCCAGGCCTGTCCCGACGAGAGCAACGTCAACGCGGCGACGAGGAACGGCGCCAGCAGGCGGCCGAGGTGGCCGGCCGGCCGCTTCTCCGCGATGGCACCTCGCATCTCGCAACACCTCCCCTTGCTCAGAGCAGCTTCAGCAGCAGGAACGCCACCACCATCACCAGCAGCACCACGGCCCCCAGGGCCATGTCGCGGTTCATGCGCCTGAACTCCTCCGGCATCCGCTGCCGCATGAGCCTGCGCATCTCGCGGAAGCCGCGCTTGATGCCCACCCTGGCCGTCTTCTTGGTCCTGGCATACCTCCAACCCCCCTGGAAGAGGAGGTCGTACCAGCGCCGCGCCAGGCCTGAATACCAGTGCTCCACCCGCACCTCCCGCGGCCAGCGCATGCGCGAAGGGTCGAACTTGAACAGCTTGAGCTCGAACAGGTCGGAGGAGGCCGCGTAGAAGACGACCCCCGCCGCCCCGGCCAGGGCCACCAGGGCGGCCAGCAGGTCCTTCTGCGTCACGCTCAACGCTTGCAACATCCTCAAATCCCCTCCGCCAACGGCGGCCTTCCCCATCCGCCTCGCCGACCCATCCCGGCACCCGCCCGCGAGCATCCTTGCGGCAACCGCTTCGCCCCGGGTCGTCGATTCCTCCGTTCCATAATCGGCCCTCTCACAGCAGCTTCATTATGAGGAAAAGCGTCAGGGACACCGCTATGGCCAGGGCCCCCATGGCCAGGTCTCCCCGGTACTCCTGCAGCAAAGGCGCCGCCTTGTAACGGACCCCGTCGTAGAGGACGCGGGCGCGCCCCTCCGCCGCCGCCAGGGGACGGTACCACAGGGCCCGCTTCAGGTCCACCCGCACCAGGCGCACCGTGCCCGCAGCCGCCCCTTTGACCCCCCTCACCCATTCCTCCTCGAAGCGCCCGTATACCCTCTGCCCGGCATAGAGCAAGGCGAGGGCTCCCCGGGCTCCCCGCAGGTACCAGTAATCCACGCCCAGCCAGGCGGGCAGCTTCAGGTGAAAGAGGTCGAAGCGGATCTTCTTCAGGCCGAAGAGGTCCTTGCGGGCCCCGAAGACGAAGACCGCCGCACCCAGCAGCACCGGGACGATGACCTCCTTCAGGTTGGACCAGACGAACAGGTGCATCTCCCCCAGGTGGGAGACGCCGTGTTGGTCCAAGCCGGGCACCGCCGACAGCACCGGGACCATCAGCTTGCGCAACACCACCCCGGGCAGCAGCCCGTTGAAGAGCACCCCCAGGGCCAGCATGGCGGTGCCCGCCAACATCCAGCCGGGGGCCTCGCGGGCGTGCTCGACGTGGTGGTTGCCGGGCTCCGGCCGCCGGAAGAAGACATAATAGGTGGTCTTGGTGATGTAGGCGATGGTGCCGCCGCTGGTTATTATGAACATCACCTCGGCCAGCTTTATCCACCCGGCCGCCCACAGGTGGGACTCGCCCGCCAGGTGGTGCGCCTCCACCACCGCGTGGTGCAGCAGCGTCTTGGACACGAACCCGTTGAGCAGGGGTATGCCCATGATCCCCAACGCCGCCAGGCACCAGCAGACGCAGGTCAGGGGCATCTTGCGCCACAGCCCTCCCAGCTTGTACATGTTCAGTTCGTGGGCCCGGAAGAGCAGGGACCCCGCCGCCAGGAAGAAGCACCCCTTGAAGAAGGCGTGGTTGATGACGTGATAGAGGAACCCCCCCATGCCCACGGCCCCTTCCGCCCCCAGGAAGGCCAGGCAGCCCGCCCCCATGAGGATGTAGCCCATCTGGCTCACGCTGGAATAGGCCAGGGTGCGCTTGACGTCGTCCTGCACCAGGGCCAGCAGCATGCCGATGAACATGGTGGCGATGCCCAGCCAGATGACGGCGAAGCCCAGCCCCTGCAGCCCGGTCATGCCCGCCGCCTTGTGCGCCGCCTCCCCCGCCTCCGTGCCGTGCCCCGAGGCCAGCAGGGTAAGGGCGCCCCGCCCCAACACGGCATGCCCGCCCCCTTCCGGCACGTGAGCCGCCGGCCGGGAGAGGAAGGTGAGGACGGTGCGCAGGATGCCGTAGGCGCCGGCCTTGATCATCACCCCGGAGAGCAGGGCGCTGGCCGGGGAAGGTGCCGCGGGGTGGGCGTCGGGCAGCCACACGTGCAGCGGGACCATGCCCGCCTTCACCCCGAACCCCGCCAGCAGGAAGACCAGGGCCGCCGCCTTCACCGGCCCCGTCAACCAGGCGCTCTCGGCGGAAGGGGCGAATCCCACCCCTCCGCTGTAATAGAGGTAGAGCCAGATGCCGCCCAGCAGGCTGAGGCCGCCGATGACCGTCATGGCCAGGTACTTCTTGGCCGCCGCCCGCGCCTTCTCCGACTGGTTGTGGATGACCAGCATGTAGGCCAGGAGCCCCATGGCCTCGAAGAAGACGAAGAGGCTGAAGAAATCCTGGACGTAGAAGACTCCCAGGGTGGCCGTCTCGGTGAGCAGCATGAACAGGTAGAAGCGGGTGCGCCGCTCCTCGTGCTCCAGGTAACGGAAGGAATGCAGCGAGGCCGCGAACCACAGGATGGAGGCGAAGAGGCCGAAGAAGGCCCCCACCGCGTCCACCCCCAGGTTGAGTACGTAATGGTCTCCCAGCCGCAGCAGGTTCAGGCCGAAGCCCACCGCCCCCCCGTCCAGCACCCTGACCAGCAGGGCCAGGGCTATCCCGAAGGTCGCACCGGTGGAAACCGCCGCGGACCAGCCGCGCAGCCGCGGCCTCCTCTCCCCCGCCCACGCCGCGACCCCGGCTCCCACCGAGGGCAGCAGCAGGGCCAGGGGCGGCAGGAACGACGAGGCGGCCGCCGCGGCCGCGGAGGCGGCATGCTCGCTCATCTCCGGCTCCTCGGCCTCCTTCCAGACTCAGGGACCAACGACCTCACCTTGGGCCACTTCCTCAATGCGGGAAGAGCAGCTTCACCACCACGTCGGCGAAGCTGTAGGGGAAGCCGGGCACCTTCACCCAGATGCCCACGATCACCACCAGGGCGGCCAGTATGACCACCGGCACCAGCATCTCCAGGTCGATCTCCCGCCCCCACTGCATCTTGGGATGCTCGGTCTCCTCCCCCTCCCACTGGAAGAAGGCGGTATAGATGATGGGAAGGAAATAGGCCGCGTTGAGCAGGGCGGAGACCAGCAGGACGATGAGGTAGGCGGGGTTGCCCGACTGCAGGGCCCCGCTGCCCAGCAGCCACTTGCTGATGAAGCCCACGCTGGGCGGGGTGCCCATCATGGCCAGGGCGCAGACGGAGAAACAGATCATGGTCAGGGGGAGCTGGTAGCCGATGCCCTTCATCTCGCTGATGTTCTTCTTGCCCGTCTTCACCAGGATGATACCGGCGCAGAGGAACAGGCACCCCTTCATCAGGGCGTGGTGGGCCAGGTGCATGATCCCGCCCAGCTCCCCGTCTTGCGCCAGCAGGGCCAGCCCCAGCAGGATATAGGAGACCTGGCCGATGGAGGAATAGGCCAGCCGCCGCTTGAGGTTGTCCTGGGTCAGGGCGAAGACGGAGGCCAGGACGATGGTGATGGAGGCGAGCACGGCGAAGGGGATGTACACCTTGAGCTCCCGCAGCAGGTCTATGCCGAAGACGTTGAAGACCACCCGCATTATCCCGAAGGCGCCAGCCTTGAGGATGACGCCGGAGAGCACCGCGCTGGCGGGAGAGGGCGCGGCGGGGTGGGCGTCCGGCACCCAGCCGTGCAGGGGCATGATGGCCGCTTTCACCCCGAAGCCCGCCAGGTAGGTGAAGAACACCACCATCAGGGCGGCGCGGGAAGCGTTCTCCAGGCTCATCACCCCGCCCCACTGGCCGAAGCTGAGGTCGTTGCCCCCCCAGAAGTAGTGGGCGACGATGGCGAAGAAGAGCACGGTGCCCGCGCAGATGGCGTACACCAGGTACTTGTAGGCGGCGCGCCGGGCGATGACCGTCTCCTCGTGCACGATGAGCGGATAGGAGCCGAAGGTCATCATCTCGTAGAAGATGAAGTAGGTGAACATGTTGGCGGAAAAGGCGCATCCCATCAGGAAGGACTCGCAGAGGGCGAAGAAGGCGAAGAAGCGGTTCTCCTTGTGGTCTATGTAGCGCACCGAGTACACCGTGGCCAGCAGCCAGATGAAGGTGATGACCAGGGCGAAGTAATACCCCAGGGTGTCCATGCGCAGCGAGATGTCGATGCCGTTGATGACCGAAGCTATGCGCATGCTCAACACCCTGCCGTCCAGGGCGTCCTTGACCATGCTCAGCACCGCCGCGAACGCGGCGGCGCTCCCTCCCACGCACACCCACAACCGCAGTTGCCTGGACCGCTTGGGGATGGCCGCTATCACCACCAGGGAGATCCAGGGCAGGAGCATGGCCACCAGCGGCATCACCGAGTTCTTCTCCATCTACTTCCCTCCTGTTTCGCCTGCGGACCTGCGTGCCGCGGGTTCGGCCGGGACGCCCGGCATCCCCGCCGCCTCCGCCTCCGTCATGCTTGTCCTCTTGCTCATAATAACCATCCCACCGCTTCCTGCAGCCGGTTGATGATGACGAAGGAGAAGACCCCCATGACCAGGGTCCCCAGCGAGAGGACCCAGATGGGGATGAGCATGGAAGGCGGGGCGTCTTTCCCCTCCCCTTCCCACGACCCCTCCGGCGGGGCCACGAAGAACATGTAGTAGATCAGGCGCAGGCAATATACCGCCGCCAGTATGCTCCCGGTCAGGTAAACCGCGGCGTAGAGATACCTGCCTCCCGCCACGCTGCCCCAGATGAGATACCACTTGCTGATGAAGCCGGCGGTGGGCGGGATGCCGATGACCGACATGGCCGCCAGGGAGAAGGCCGCGCAGGTCCAGGGCATCTGCCGCGCCGCTCCCTTCAACTGGTCTATGCGCCGGTACCCCCTGCGGTAGATGACCGCCCCGGCGCAGAGGAAGAAGCATCCCTTGGCCAGGCCGTGGTCCAACAGGTGGTAGAGGGCGCCGGTGACCGCCTGTTCGTTCATGATGGAGATGCCCAGGATGATGTAGCCGATGTGGCTGATGGTGGAGTAGGCCACCATCATCTTGAAGTCTTTCTGCATCACGGCCATGACCCCGCCGTAAAGGACTCCCGCGGCCGCGATGACCCCCAGGGCCTCCGCCGTGCCGGAGACGGCGGATGCCCCCGCCCCGAAGACCGAGAAGAAGACGCGCAGGATGGCGAACGCGGCCACCTCCACCACCAGCCCCGAGAGCATGGCGCTGATGGGCGACGGGGCGATGGAGTGGGCGTCCGGCAGCCAGCCGTGCAGGGGGAACAGCGCCGCCTTGACCCCGAAGCCCATAACGAAGAACACCAGCGAGGCGAAGAGCACCCTGCTGTAGGCGCCTTGCGCTACGATGCCCTTGAGGTCGGCCATGTTCAACGAGCCCGTCACCGAGTAGAGCAGGGCGATGGCGAAGAGCACCATGATGCTGGAGGGCGCTCCCATCAGCAGGTACTTGAAGGCGGCCCGCACCGCGTCGCGCCGCCCGGTCACCGCCACCAGCGCGTAGGACGAGAGCGCCAGGATCTCCATGAAGACGAACATGTTGAAGATGTCCCCGGTGGCGGTGAAGCCCAGCATGGAAGCCGAGAGCAGGAGGAAGAGCGAGTAGTAGGCGAACAGCTTGCCCTCCTCCAGCTCGTGCTCGACATACCGCCGCGAATAGACCAGGGCCGCCAAGCTCACGCAGCAGACGATGGTGAGCATGAAGAGCCCGGTGAAATCCACCCTTATCTCTATGCCCCACGGGGGTTCCCAACCCCCCAGGTGGTAGCTGAGGTACCCGTCGGCCGCCGGCTTCACCACGCGGTACAGAAGCAAGGTGAGCACGGTGGAAGAGGCCAAGGCGGCGGCGGCAACGGGCATGCAGGCCCTCCTGGCCCTGTAGGAAAGGGCCGGCATCAAGACCGCCGTCACCAACGGTACCGCTATGATGAGGATGGGGAAATGCCGGTAGGCTCCCATCATCCCTCCCCTTCCCGGCCGGGAGGAACCGCCTCCAGCTCCTCCTCGCGCATCAGCCGGTCCACGTCCAGGGTCCCGTACTGGCGGTAAAGCAGTATGACCAGGGCCAGGGCCACCGCGGTGGTGCTCACCGCCACCACGATGCCGGTGAGGATGAGGGCCTGGGGGATGGGGTTGACCATGCGCGAGGGCTCGGCCCCACCGCCGTAGATGGGGGCGATGCCACCCTCCTTCCAGCCCAGGGACACCAGGAAGAAGAAGACCGAGGTCTCCATGATGTTCAGCCCGATGAGCTTCTTGATGATGTTAGGCCGCATGATCACCGAGTAGAGGCCGATACAGAAGAGGAGCACCGCCCCCACGTAGTGGAAGTTCTCCGCCAGCCTGGTCACAGGGGCTCCCCCTCCTCGCGGGACAGGGCCATCAGGATGGAGAGGAAGATCATGGCCCCGCCGGTCCCGATGCCCAACTCGATGAACAGGGTCATCCAGGTGCGCAGCGAAGGCTGCAGCCCCGCCGCGACCCTGGGAAGCATGTAGGTGAGGAACTCGGCGCCCCCCAGTATGCCGATGACGCCCACGGTGAAGAAGGCGATGGGCGCCGCCCCCTCCAGGGCATAGCGGAGCCACGGCGGAACGGGGCGCCCGGCCGACCACAGGCCTAAGGCGGCGGCCAGGACGAACGCCCCCGCCGCCAACACCGCGCCGCCCTGGAACCCGCCCCCGGGTGAGATGTCGCCGTGCAGCACGGTATAAAGGGAGAAGAGCAGGATGAAGGGGAACAGGAAACGCACCGCGCTGCGGACCACCAGGCTGGAGCGCACCGGGGAGCGGTCCGGGTAGGCATGGACCCTGCCCCTCTTCTCCCTCCCCAGGATGGCCAGCACCGCCGCCAGCCCGGTGAAGATGACCGTCACCTCCCCCTCGGTGTCGTAACCGCGGTAATTGAGGATGACCCCGGTTATCACGTTCTCCGCCCCGGTCTCCTCCTCGGCGCGTTCCAGGTAGCGGTCGATGATGTGGGTGTTGGTGGGGGACTGGGGGTCGCCCATGCGGGGCATGGAAGCCACCACCGCCAGCAGCAGTATCCCCAGGGCCAGGATGAAGCAGAGCGAGATCACCTTCTTCACCGGGCCTCACCCCCGCCGTCTTCCCCTTCATCCTCGTCCCCGGCGGCTTCCTCCTCCATCCGCTGCGTCTTGAAGATGGCGGCGACGAAGAGCACGGTGGTCACCCCCGCGCCCACCGCCGCCTCGGTCAGGGCCAGGTCGGGCGCCTGCAGGCGCTGCCAGAGCAGGGCCATTACCAGGCTGTACCCGCTGAAGATGATCACCGCGGCCAGCAGGTCGCGGGAAAAGGTGGCGGCCAACGCGGTCACCACCAGCAAGGACATCAATATGAGGCTGAGGGCGGCGCTCACCGGGCCGCCTCCCCTTGCGGCGTTTCCTCCCGCTCCCCGCCGGGCTTCTTCCAGACGGGCATCCCGCGCATGAAGGCCGAGCGCCCCACCGCGTGGCCGCAGGTGGCGCTGTAGAGGAGCAGCAGGGCGGCGATGACCATGAGCCGGGGGATGTCCCAGGACCAGCCGGCATGGACCATCATGCCCAACAGCACCGAGCACCCCCCCAGGGTGTCGCACTTGGTGGAGGGGTGGAGGCGCGAGTAGAAGTCGGGCATGCGCAGCAGGCCCACGGTGCCCAGGATGAAGAAAACGGCCCCCACCGCGCAGAAGGACCCGGCCACCGCCTCGCGTGCCGTCACCGCGCCTCCTTTCCCTTCCAGCCCTCGGTCTCCAGGTAGCGGGAGAGGGCCACCGTCACCACCATATTCAGCAAGGCGTAGACCATGGCCACGTCCAGGAAATAACTCTCGTTAAAGATGTAGGTCACCAGCACCACCACGATGAGGGTCTTGGTGCCCACCACGTTCACCGCCAGCAGGCGGTCCTGCACGGTGGGCCCCAACACCGCGCGGTAGAGGCAGAGGAAGGCGTTGAAGGCGATGACCAGGGCCACCCCCAGGAGGTAGCTCTTCAACGCGACTTCACCCCCTCCTCGTTCTCCGTCCCGAAGAGCCATGCCACCATGCGCTCCAACCGCCCCTCGTGCAACCCTTCCTCGTGGTGGGCGGCCAGGCAGTGCACGTAGAGGGTGTCCCCCTCCACTTCCAGGGTCACGGTTCCGGGCGTGAGGGTTATGGAGTCGGCGAAGAAGGTCTTCTGCAGGTCACCGCGGAGGTAGGTTCGGTAGGAGGTGATGCGGGGGTCGATGGGCAGCCGCGGGTTCACGATGATCAGGGCCACGTCCACGTTGGCCTTGATTATCTCCCAGACCAGGGCCGCCGCGAAGAACGGCAGGCGCAGCAGCACCGGCAGGGTGAAGTCTTCGTCCAGGGCGCGCCCCAGCACCACGACGGTGAAAGCCGCCGTGGCCGCCGAGCACAGCGCCCCCAGCACCAGGCCGGCGGCCGCCAGCGAGGCGGTCAGCACCACCCAGAAGACCATGAGCAGCATGAACAGCAGCGGCTTGTTGCCGGTCTTGTGCATGAGTACGCGCATGCCGTCACTCCCGATGCCGATAAGCCGTTTACTCCGCAAAGCGATGTGCTGCTAGCGCTGCCATGTGTCTTGCGGTGACCGTTCCTGCCTATAATGCGCCTATTCTAGCACGCCGCCCGCCCTTTGAGAATACGTCCCCGCCCGGCATCTTTTTATTATCCGGGCCGGCGGCTCTCCCGGCGGCCCGTGACGCATCCTCGGGCATGGGAAAGCGCCTTGAGCGCCTTGAGCGCAATGCTTGCGGGCAAGCCCCGATCTCATCATCTTTGATTCAGATCACTTTAAGAGCGTGTTCTTTATTGTAAAGACAAGAAAAGGGGAAGCCCCGGGCATGCGGGGCTTTTTCTCTTGACTTGTAAGATAGGTGACTATCTCATCATTTCGCCTCGTATCCTATGGAGTCATGGGCCCAGGTCCTTGAGTTCCCATACATGGCCCGCTCGCAGATGACCTCTCCTCCCGTCGCCTCCACCTTGGTGGAGACGTCCCAGTCGGTGACGTATTCGCTCAAGTTGAAGGAGTGGCGGGAGTGAGCGGGGATGGGGAAGTCTTGGGGTCCGGCCTGCTCGCCTGCTGAGGTCATGAAGGTGAGGTCCACGGTGACCTGGGTATCCCCGGGGTTCTGCACCAGCACCCAGGTCTCCATGCCCCCTTGGGTGCAGCCCTCGGCCAGGTACCAGGTGGGGGAAGGTTGGGTCACCCCGATGGAGTCGTGG
>Ga0209018_1001745_pt1 | contig 16855 bp, 10 predicted proteins | sample YNPBryBLVA2012_FD_185814 | JGI IMG/M metagenome (GOLD analysis project Ga0209018, IMG submission 185814) | Anoxygenic and chlorotrophic microbial mat microbial communities from Yellowstone National Park, USA - YNP Bryant BLVA 2012 (SPAdes)... ...
ATCTATCGTAGACGCGGGACCCGTTTCGATGAGCGCGGCGGTTTCGCCATCGTGAATGAGATACGCCGCGATGGTCTCCACACGCCCTTGAAATTCCAAATCAATCAGAGTGATATTCGGTGTGAGATGATGAAGATGTGGCATACTCCATCCTTCTTCGCTAACAAAACACAAGCGGCAGACGAATTGCTCTGCCGCCAGTCGGGGCGAAAGGACTTGAACCTTCGACCTCATCGTCCCAAACGATGCGCGCTACCAACTGCGCTACGCCCCGTGACGAGTTGCAGTATACGCCAACTAGGCGGAATCGTCAAATGAACCTTCGCGATAACTGTTTGACGCACAAGCGAATTTGTGTTATAAAATGCGCCAATTTCCGAATCACGCCCAACGAGGAATCGAATGGACAAGAGAAAAACGCTCTCCAAAGCTGAACGACAGAAACTCGAAGCGCAGCGCGAACAGACCCAAGCCGAACTGGCGCGCCTGCGCGAATATCTGAAAATCACGTCCGAACCCTCCGCCGACGAAGTGGACTTGGAGGTATACGAGCGCGAGAAAAATCTTGCGCTCGTTCGACACTTGGAACAAAAACTCGAAGAGATCGAATACGCGCTTCGCACCGCGCAAAAAGGTGCGTACGGCATCTGCGAACGCTGCGGCAAACCGATTGACCCCGAACGTCTAGCGGCGTTACCAGAAACGACCCTGTGCGTCAAATGCAAGAACGAATTGGAAAAAGCCACGCGTCGCGCCGCGCGCTAGACCACAGACCACAGACGACAGACGACAGACAACAGATGACAGACGACAGACCATCTGACCTCTGACTTCTGACTTCTGACCTCTGACCTCTGACTTCTGACCTCTGTCGTCTGACCTCTGTTCGCTAAATCTCATTCACCCGCGTATGCCGATTCTCCCACAACTGCCGTGTCAAAAACATTTGCCCCAGATGTTCGTTGTAGTGTTCGAGGACGTGCCACACACACCAACGAATCGAGTGCGGCTTGGGGTCGGGGCGGACGATTGCGAGATCCGCTTCGCCGAGCCGCGCCAAAATCTCCTCACTCTCGCGCGTGACCACATCGTACAGCGCGCGTAGCGCCGCCACGTCATCCCCGCGCGCGCGAAACTCTGCCTCGCGATCCCGTTCAATTTTGCGTTGCCCCACAACCTTGTGAATCCAGAGTCGCTCGGCACCGAGCGAATGGAGCGCGAGCGCGTACAGCGAATTGGTCCCTTCGGGCAGGGGACGCCAATTCAACGCGTCCGCGTTCAGTCCTTCCAGCGTTTGCAAAATTTGAGTGCGGCGCTCACGCAAGAGTTCACAACACAGCGCGATTTCCGGCAACATCACCCCACCTCCACACGATCTTTGCCCCGGCGTTTGGCGCGTCCCAACGCGACCTCGGCGCGGCCCAGAAGGGCAAGATTATCTGCCACCGTGCCACCAGCGGACGCGGCGACACCGATGCTCACTGTCACGTGCAAGTCGAGTTGCTCCAACACAAAGTGATGCTCACTGATGGTTTGGCGGATGCGGCGCGCCAGTTCACGCGCACCCGCTGCGTTCGTCTGCGGCGCAATGATCATAAAATCCTGCGTATCGGCGCGCCCAACGATTTCCGCACGGCGGAGCATCTGCAGCAACAACTGTCCCACTTCGATCAGAACGCTGTCGCCGGTCAAAATGCCGTACTGGCGATTGATCGCTTTCAGATTATCCACATCTATCATCAGAATTGCGAGCGCGGTTTTGTAGCGCGCGCTGCGCTTGGCTTCGTACGCCAAACGATGCAAGAGATAGCGCCGATGATACAAACGCGTCAACGGATCGAGGATCGCCAGCAACCAATCGTTCTCTCGACGAAGCGGACGCACCTGGGCGATGTGTTCGCCGGTGTGCCAAGCCGCCAAGGCGTGCGCGTGCACCTCGGTCAAATCAAAGGGCGCGATCAGACAATCGGTCAGCGGCACGCGCGCATCGGTCACTTGCTTTGCCTCCGCGCGATTTTCCGCGATAAAGATGATGGGGATGTTCGCCGTAGGCGCAAGCGAACGCAACGCGCGCGCCGCCTCCACTCCGTTCAAACCACTCAACGTCACACCAAGAAAAATCGCGTCGGGCTTGGCGTCGAGCGCGGTATCCACAACGACGAGACCATTCGGCGCTGTGATGACGCGATGCCGTTCGGCTTGCAGCGCGTGGGCAAGTCGTTTTACCGTCGCGCGTCTTTTCGAAGCGATGAGAAATTTACCAGCCATACGATTTCCTTTACGCACACGACCGCTCACGATCGTCTGTTTGCTTACGGATTGCCGAAGGAACCCATCATTTGTTTGACGAGACGCTCTTCCTCTGCGCGCGTGGTGATTTCGCCATCCAAACGCGCGTCGCGCAAGCGCGCCAGCAACGCGCGATAGTGGCGTCCCGGCGGAATGCCCATCCGCTTGAGATCCTCGCCGGTGAGTTCGGGTGAGACGTCGCGCAATTGCGTGCGGAACAAGGTCACGCGCTCGCGCACCCGCGCATCGTCGGTAGCGATCGCAAAGATCGCGAGTGCGGTATCGGTGTACTCGTTCAAAAGGTGATCGAGCGCGCTCGGCGCGAGCGTTTCGGCGGTCAGGTGCGGCTCCACCTCGACGCGCAGCGCGATGAGTTGCCGAAGTGTTTCGATCTCCGCATTAGGCAGGCGTAAACGCTGACCCAATTCTTGGGCTTGCGTCGAGGTCAGGTAATATGCCAACAGTCCCAGATACATCAGCGCGGTGGGCGTGCTCTCTTGGGCGCGCGCGGCGGCAAATTTGCGCGCGTGCCACTCGGTAAAATCGAGCGCGGGAAAAATCGCCCGCAGCGCGCCGAGCGCGTGGGCGCGCGCCAACACTTTATCCGGTTCGCTCTCGCGGAAAATCAAGTTGAACTCGTGACGAATCCGTTCGCCGCTGACGCGCGCAAACATCGTCAACGCGTCGTCAATCAGTCGCGCGGTGCGCGGTTCGATCTTGAAGCCAAAGCGTTGTTCGAACCGCGCGGCGCGCAAAATGCGCGTGGGGTCTTCGATGAAACTTAGGTTGTGCAAAACGCGAATGATGCCGCGCCTGAGATCCTCTTCGCCGCCGAATGGATCGAGCAACTGTCCGTACCGATCGGGCGAAAGACAAATCGCCAAGGTGTTGATGGTGAAATCGCGCCGATACAAATCTTGTTTGATCGAACTCATCTCCACTTCGGGCAGCGCGGAGGGATGCGCGTAAAATTCGGTGCGCGCCGTCGAAAAGTCGAGGGAGGCGAGAGGCGAGACAAGCGATGCGAGTTTTTCCTCTCTCCTCTTTCCTCTTTCCTCTTTCATCTCCTTGATAATCCACTTGGCAGTACCAAAGCGCGTGTGACTATGCACGCGTCCGCCATAGTGACTTTGCAAGGCGTGCGCGAGTGCGATGGCGTCCCCTTCGACGACGAGATCGAGATCGAGCGTGGGTTGATTGAGGAGCAGGTCGCGCACAAACCCACCGACGATGTACAACCCAAATCCCATCTCGCGCGCGATCTGACTGGCGTGACGCAAGAGTGCCAGGAGGTCAGGCGGCAACCAGCGTTCGAGTCGCGTTGCCATTTCTTCCGCGCGCGCGGGGCGCGGCGGCGCGGCGAGTTTGATGAGATCGGTGCGCGTGACGATGCCGATGATGTGTCCGTCGCGCACGACCGGCACCTGCCCCAAGTCGTTGGCGATCATCGCGGCGCGCAATTTTTCCAGCGAATCGTCCGGCGCGACGGCGACCGGTTTTTTCATCAGCGTTTTGATGGGCGTGTTGCCAAGTTTGTGACGCAGCGCGCGATCAATCTCGCGACGCGTGATGATGCCGACGAGTTTGCCGCGTCGCACGACCGGAAAGCCCTCGTGGCCATAGCGATTCATCGCGTCGGCGGCTTGCGCGACCGTCGTCGTTGTCTCCAGCGTGTGCGCGCCAAACGACATGATGTGGCGCACCGTGAGCGCGGGTTGCACGGTGGTGCGCAAAAGTTTGAGCAGTTTCGTCTTGGCTTGGCGCAGCGTCATTCCGCGAATCAACGCGGCGGCGGCTTTATCGTGTCCGCCCCCACCGAACGCGGCGGCGATCGTCGCCACGTCAATTTCGGCGTGCTGCGAACGCGCGACGAGTTGAATCGTGTCATCCATCTGCACGAGCAGGAAGAGCGCGGCGGGATCGTACACTTCGCGCAGTTGATGTGCCAAGACAGACACTTCTTCGGTGTAGGCGTCTGCGCGCGTCGCGGCGAGCGCGATGGCGTATCCGGCAATCTCGTGAATCTCGATTTTTTCGACGAGACGTTGATACAGTTTGTGCTGCGCCTCGGTGAGCGGCGGATGCAGAAAATCGTTGACGAGCGCGAGTGATGCGCCGCGTTCGAGGAGAAACGCCGCGGCGCGCACATCGCGCGCGGTGGTGGTGAGGTACGAGAGCGAGCCAGTGTCTTCGTAGATGCCCAGTAACAACAGCGTTGCTTCGATGGGCGTCAACGCAATCTCTTTGGCGATGATTTGCTCGACGAAGAGTGTGGTCGTTGCGCCCGTTTCGCCGCCGGCGAATGTCATCCCCGGGGTCAATTCGCGCGTCAAGGGATGATGGTCAATGAAATGGAGGCGGGTCTTGGGAGTGATGCCGCGCGCGGATTGGATGCCCTGCGTATCCACGATGACCACTTGGCGCAAGTGGCGGCGCGTCAGATCGTCTGGGTGTGCAAAAGGAAGCGCGTCACCATAGAGCGCGCAGAAATCGCGCACGTTTCGATTCATCCGACGCGGCAGAATCGGAATGGCGGTTGGGTAGATTTTCTTCGCGCCCAGTAGCGCGGCGAGCGCGTCGAAATCGGCGTTCTCGTGGGTGAGGATGGCGTCCATCGGGGCAATTATAGCACACTAGGACAAGTTGGCAACTTGTCCAGTACGCGCACACAGAGCCTAGTGCCGAGTCAGCATATCACTGTGAGCGAAACGAAATGGATGGCTGAGGGGTTCAACAATACTCTTGCATTTACCGGAGAATCTATTTAGCCGTCGTAGTACCTGTGGATATGTGCAGACAAAGAACATCAGTGCGAAAGAGTCCTAAATCTAGTTTATCCAAGTAAAGGCAATGCTACATCTAGACAGATTTTGAAATGGCTTGTTCAAGCGATGTGCGGATGAAGTGTTGTGGCGAGTTTTCACATTTCCACAGCCGATGTGGACAGATAAGACGGTACAATAGGTTGTAGTATCTTTCCGATGGTTACACAATTTATTGCGTAGGTACAGAAGGTTAAAGTTAGGTTATCCCCATAAACGGCTTTTTATCCCCAATAATTGGGCAGTTATCCACACATCCACAGGTTTATCAACAGGTGGATAACTGTTTAGTTTACCATAAAATAATTTGTATCAAATTGAAAAAAAGACCATCCCGATTCGAATGATTGGGATGGTCTTGGGGCTGTGGATTATTGTTTGTAGAGGCGTTCGCGTATTGCAAGGAATTCGCGGCGGCGCTGATCATTTCTTTCGATTTCCTCTTTCATTTTATCGTACGCGTACATCACCGTCGTATGATCACGTCCGCCCAGCATTTCGCCGATTTGCGGTAGCGATGTGCCGGTCTCTTCGCGCAGCAAGTACATCGCCATTTGGCGCGGCAGCACAATCTCTTTGCTCCGACTGCGTCCGGTCAAATCGCTCAGGTCCACGCGATAATAATCTGCCACAACGGCTAACACTTGATCCACAGTAATCGGTTGCTGGCGCACGATGTCTTTGAGAACATTGGTTGCCATTTCGAGCGAGAGTGGGACGTTCATCAAGCGCGTGTATCCCAGGATTCGCGTGAGCGCGCCTTCCAACTCGCGAATATTGCTTTGCACTTTGTGCGCGATGAAATCAATCACCTCGCTTGGCACGTCCATTCCCAGCGCTTCGGCTTTGGCGCGCAAAATGGCAATGCGCATTTCCAAATCGGGTGGTTGAATATCGGTGATCAAGCCGCCCTCAAAGCGCGAGCGAACCCGATCTTCCAGCGTGGGGATTGCGCGCGGATGCCGATCCGACGAGATGACGATTTGCTTGTTCGCGGAATACAACTGGTTGAAGGTGTGAAAGAATTCTTCCTGCGTTGCTTCTTTGCCGCCGATGAATTGAATATCATCAATCAACAATACATCAATCTCGCGATACATCCGGCGAAACTCTTCGGTCGTTTGATTCCGAATGGCGTTGATTAAATCGTTCGTGAACGTTTCGGAAGAAACGTACAACACGCGACGACCGCGCACGTTGGGATGTTGTCCCAACGCGTGCAAGAGATGCGTTTTGCCCAAGCCGGTTCCGCCGTACAAAAACAAAGGGTTGTACGATTCGCCGGGATGCTCCGCAATCGCGAGCATAGCCGCGTGCGCCAACTGATTGGACGCGCCGACGATGAACGTCTCGAACGTGTACTTGGGATTGAGCGGTGTCGTTGTGTGCGTGCGCGGCGGCTCTGGGCTTTGCCGTGGCGGTGTGGGTGTGTTGTCCGACTCGCGGTCCGTCTCCTCGCGGCGCGTGGATTCGGTGATGTTCCAATCCGCGCGCCACGAATCATCGGCGCGCGCGCGCAGATCATTGGCGCGCGGCTTGTCTTTTACGATGTATTGTACTTGGATCGCGCGTCCCACAATTCCGGTGAGCGTGCGCGCAATTGTGGTATGCAAACGATTCTCTAGCCACTCTTTGGCGTACGGACTTGGCACTCCCACCGTCAATTCGCCATCGCGATACGCAACGGCGTGCGTAGAACGCACCCACGTATCGAACGTGGCTTTGGGCATTTGCAATTGCAACTCACCAAGGGTCGCATGCCAGATTTCATTTGCATTCATAGGAATTGACCTCAAGGGAAATTCCGTGCCGCGCCATTCTAGCACAAGGTCACCCTGACGCGCAAGAGTTTGACCTTAAAAAATAAAAACGCGCGCTCCCATTTTAAGATTGACAAAAAATGTCTTGAGGGTTTTGCAAAAAATTTCTATCGAACATTTTTTGTGGATAACTAGTGTATTGTGTGTGAACACGGCATTATGTTTCGTGATTCAACACAAAATCTTGTGGCGCAACAATGCGCGCGCCACAAGACACGCGAATAACCTTGTGAATATTTGTGGATGAAGTGGGGAAAACAATCGATCGCGCGTTGCGCGAGTTGTGTTATAATGCAACGCAATGTCAAAACGAATTCTACTCCTCTGCCTCATCGGTGCGGCGGGCGTGCTGGTCGCCGCATCGGCGTATCTTGCGCTAGAAACGCGCCCATTGACCGGTATCGTCAGTGATGCGCAACTCCACACGCCGATTCCTGACGCGCGCCTCACGATTGCAAACCGCGTTGTGACGACGAACGCGCACGGCGAGTACCGCGTCGAGATTCCGCGCGGCGTGCATTCACTTGTCGTCGAAGCGGACGGTTACGTGCCGTTGCGCGCCGATGTGAACGGCGACGCGCTCTTTGCGCGCGCGTTCGCGCTCGACCTGGCGCTGGAACAAAACCGCGTGACGATTCTCACGCGCGATGCGGAAACCCAGCATCCCTTGCCCAACGTTCTGGTCATCGCCGGCGCGCACACCGTGACGACCGATGCCACCGGCAACGCACAAGTACGCAACCTCAAACACGATACGCCCATCAACGCGCACACGCCCGGCTATCAAACGACCAGCGTGGTGTTTGCCGGGCAACCGCACATCGAGCTCGTACTGCTGCCGCTCACCTTGAACGTCACGATTCTCGATCAGTACACCCAGCAACCGGTTCGTAACGCGCAAATTCAAGCCGCTGCGTTGAACGCGGTGAGCAATGCCGATGGAGTTGGCACATTGCGTCGCGTCAAGCCCGGCGCAACGGTACGCGTCACCGCACCAGGATACGAAAGCGCGAGTGCGCCCTTCACCGGCAGCGATTTGCGCATCGCGCTGCGACCGAATACGCTCGAAGGCATCGTGACCGATGCGACGACTGGGCAACCCATCAGCGGAACGTTGGTCTATTTGGGAAACACGATCGTCACGACGAACGCGCGCGGCGCGTATCGTTTGGAAAATGTGCCGTCCCAAGCCAAAGTGATGTTCAAAGCGCCGGGCTATCAAAGAATCCAGGTGACTGTGAACAACACGGTGCGTCGCGATATCGCGTTGACACCGTTCGTCGTCAAAGGTGTGCGGGTCCCCTTTGCGACTCCGATGGAGCAGGTGCGCGAGTTGTTCGCGCTGGTTGCCAAGACCGAGTTGAACGCGCTCGTCTTTGATGTCAAATCGGAAAAGGGACGCCTTGCGTGGGAGAGTGCTGTCCCGCTCGCCAAACAAATTGGCGCGTATTCTTCGCTGGGAATGGATTTGACCCAAGTCATCGAACGGTGTCGCGCACAACAAGTGTACTGCATCGCGCGACTGCCGGTGTTTCAAGATACCTTGTTAGCCACGCAACGTCCCGCGCAAGCCGTACGTTATCCCAATGGCACGGTGTTCACCGAAAACGGTGGCGTCGCTTGGCTCAATCCGTTTGCGCAAGACAATTGGAATTATGCCATCGCGCTTGCCAAAGAAATCGCGGCGATGGGCTTTGACGAGATTCAATTCGATTACGTGCGCTTTCCCGGAATGACCGGAGATTTTGCGTGGGGCGCGGAATACAACGAAGAGACGCGCGTTACGACGATTGCAAACTTTTTAGCGCGCGCGCAAAAAGAGTTGCGCCCCACCAGCGTGTTCGTCTCTGCCGATGTGTTCGGATTGACGACGGCGACCGAGGACGATCAGCACACCGGGCAGCGCTTGCGCGATCTGGGACCCTACGTGGATTATCTCTGCCCGATGGTCTATCCCGATACGTGGGTGAACGCGGCGACTTTATTGACGCGGGGTTTGCAAATCAAAAATTGTACCGAAGCAACCCAGTGTCCGTACGAAGTTGTCGCACACAGTTACCAACGCGCCACCGAAAAAACATCAACCAAAGTGCGTCTGTGGATTCAAGCATACCCAGGGCGCAGCAATTTTGGCGTAACGCAATATCGCTTGCAGAAAAAAGCCGCAACCGATGTGGGAAGTGGGGGCTGGCTGTTCTGGAGTGCGAGCGGGACCTATGATCCGAAAATCTTTGATCCCAAGTGATGGATGACGAAAGACGAAGGACGAAAGACAAAGGACGGTTACGGAGTTTGGAAAGGCACGATGCCGTCTTCGATGTGCGCGCCCATCAACACGCGCAGAATGCCTGCGGGGTTACTCTTGCGGATGCGATGGTACAACGCTTCGGGTGACATTGGATTGTTGCCGTTTGCCAAGAGCGCGCGAAAAATCGCGCGCGTCAGCGGCATCGTCGGTGTGATAAAGTCCGCTTGCTGACCGCAATGATCGGCAAGACATTCCCACAACGCATCCACGCGCATCACTTGACCCGTCTGTGGATGGACGCGATCTACCGGACGCGCATCGTCAGGGGTGGGGTACAGCGCGCGACATTTCTCGCACAGCGCGGCGTGCAACTCGGCGCGCAGATCGCGCCCGTTTTCTTCGAACCACTGTGTATCAATATGGAAAAGTGTTTTGGTGTCAGGTCGAACAACAGGTGACATAGGATTCAGAAAGAGTGTGAAAATTAGCGGCGCACTTCGTTGAGAACGAAATAGCCGCCGCCGACCGACGACAACGCGCGGCTTTCGGTCAGCGCATGCAATACCGCGCGCGGTCCGGCGCGGCGCACCAGATTCACCGCGCTATACAACGTTTTGGCGTGGACGCGTCCCGCGCCGCTCAACTTGGCAAGTTCCGGAAAGATTTCTTCCAGCAACGTCGTCAGCGAGGCATACTCGCGCGCTTTTTGAGCCGCAGCGTCCAAGCCCGCCGGATCGCCAATGACGATGAGCATCTCCTCGTCCGCTTTGTGCGCGATGGGCCGCTTTTCTTGCGAAAAGACCAATTGTCCATTGACGCCGCGCGCTACGCGCACCCATAGCCCGCGCTCGCGCTGCGGTTGATGCTCGATCAGCACGGTCAGCGGATCGCTGCCGCGCTTGAGGGTGATGTACGCCCCCGGCGATAATTTGCGCGCGTTGAACCAATTCGTCAATCCCGCGATGTACGCGCCGTCGTTCACGGCGTACCCCGCAAACTTTTCTTGCGTCAGCGTGTCCACCAAGTAAAATCGCAAGCGCGGATGATCGAACGGCGGCAAGAGCGCGCGCACCGCTGGAGTCAGCGGCAACGTGCCAGCGCGCCGATGCGGATACGTCAAAATCAACAGCACTTCGTCGCGCGGCGGTAGCGCATTTTGACTCGCATCGCCGTTCAGGTCGGCTTCGTCTTGGAGTTCCGCCGCGATGAGTTCCAATTCATTCGGCAAGCTGAACGCGCGCGCCGGCGCCGCTTCCAAAATCTTGGGGCGCACGCGCGCTTCTTCGGGGATGAGGTGAGTCAAAAACCATCGCGGACTGTTGCGCGCGCCCACATCTTCAAAGCGCGCATCGTTTGCCAATGCAACGTTCAGTGCGAACGCCGCCGCGGTGCGTTTGATCGTCGGGGGAAATTCAAAAATCTTGAGCAAGTCGGCGGTGCGCAGCGCATCGTTCGATTGCTCGATCGCCGCTTCAGCGAGATTGAGATACCCTTCGTGAATTTCGGGGAGCAAGCCGCGCAAGAACCAGCCGTCGTCCAGCCGCACGAATTCCTTGTCGGCGTTCATTCGCTGCAACAGATTCGTGCGCACCAGTTCGCCGTACTTGGCAATCGCTTCTTCGGGCGAAAGGGTCAATTCGACCGGCGCCTCGCGGTCTTCGTTCAGAGGATGCGGCGCGGTGTAACCCATCGCAAATTCGCGCGGCGCGCTTTCGCCTTCCAGTTGCACCGTCATCACCTGGAACGGCGCCACGCGCGGATTCTCGCTCGCGCGAATCGCTGTGACGACGCCTTCTCGATTATCGAACGCGGTGAAAATGACGCGCTGTCCGATCTCGTACGTCCCTTTGGGTTGATAGAGAGGCGCGCGCCGCGCCGCCAGTTCCTCCAGACGTTTTTGTTCTTCGAGGAGACGTTGTCGAATGAGGTGCGCCGCAATGTCGCGACTCGCCGCGGCGTCACCGCGTTCCAACAAAAACGCGTACGCGCGTTCTACATCCGCTTGAGTGGTGCCAACCGAATTCCAAAAATCGGAACTTGCCATTCGTGCTAAAAATACCTTTGGTCAAAATATGACGTATCGTCACGAACGCACTCACAAGTGACGATACGTCGGAACGATTCCATTCGCTATTATAACGCACTTTATCGTTTTGCACAAATATTTGTTCTCGCGCCAATTCTCGTGTAAAATGCAAACGTATGTCACTCACACATTCCCTCCTCCAATTTCTCGCCGCGCGCTTGCACATTCCTCGTGACGCGCTCGATTATTTTTTTGCCAGCGCGCACATTGGACGCGGCGCGGAGACCGCACTTCCCTTCCCCGCCGAACTGATTCCGATTGGCGCGCGCCTGGTGCTGCGCGGCTGGCACAACAACGATTTTTTCCCCACGAATCGCGATTGGATTTTGCCGTACTGGGCAGAACGCCAGTTCGATCCGCGCGACCCGGCGTTTTTGCCGCGCGGCTTTAACCTGTACACCATCAACTACACGCATCGCGATTGGACGATGATCGGCAATCCGCGCCGCGCGCGGGAAGCGCTGGTGGATCCGCGCGGTCTCGTCACGCCGTGGTTCGATGGCTGGTCGCTCGATGTGTGGGTGCGCGTGGACGACCGACTCTTCGCGCCCTCGCGTCTCGCCGACAGTGACACTGCGCAATCGCTCGAAGAAAATTTGCCTGTGGTTGTCACCACATTTCGCGCGAACGATGTGCGCGTGCGTTGCAAAGCGTTTGCCATCGAGCAGGACGCGCGCGAATTTGTCGTCGAGCAGGTCACGCTCGAAAACACCGCGCGCGCCACGCGTCCTGTTTCCCTCTACCTCGCGATTCGCCCCTTCAACCCCGAAGGCGTCGCGCTCATCCACGACATCGCTTACGCAACACGCAATACGCAACACGCGTTTTGCGTCAACCGCGCCCCCGCCGTCTTTCTCCCCCAGCCCGATGAAATCGCGTGTAGCCATTTTGCCGAGGGCGATGTCGCGCTCGCACTGCCGCATCTCAACGGCAAAACGCGCGTGCATTGCGACGCGGGACTCGCCACCGCCGTTGCCGCGTACCACCTCGAACTGGATGCCGGTGCCAGCCAGACCATCACCGCACTGATGCCGATGGAGCGCGAAGAACTCGACAACGATGAACTCGACGTTGCGCCTTTCACGTTTCACGTTTCATCCGCGCGCGATCAAACGATGCGTTTGTGGCGCGATCATCTTGCGCGCGGTCTGCGCGTGCGCGTCCCCGACGAGAATCTCCAGGCGGCGTTCGACGCGAACAAGGCGTACCTCCTTTTGCTTGCCGATGGTGACACGATCACGCCGGGTCCATTCACCTATCATCAATTCTGGTTTCGCGATGCCGCGTATATGCTCAACGCGCTCGACAAACTGGGTTATCACGACGAGGCGCGCGCGGTCATCGAAAAATTTCCGCGCCGCGTGCGCAAGGATGGATACGCGCAAGCGACCGAGGGCGAATGGGACTCGAACGGCGCCGCGCTCTGGGCGATGGTGGAACACGCGCGCTTGAGCGGCGATACGAGTTTGCTCGCGCGCGATTACTGGACGCTGCTACGTCTCGCGTCGTGGATCAACACCAAACGGCAGAGGACGAAAGACGAACGACGGTCGTCGGTCACCGGTCACCGGTCGTTACACTATGGCTTGCTTCCCCCCGGTCCCAGCGCGGAACACCTGGGACCCAGCGATTATTTTTACTGGGACGATTTTTGGGGGCTGGCAGGTTTGCGCGAAGCCGCGCGCGCGGCGGAATGGCTGGGACAAACAGCGGACGCGGAAAAATTGCGCGCGAACCTGGAAGCATTCCGCGCCGATGTGGAGGCATCGCTCGCGCAGGTCGCCGCGCGACTCGGACGCGCCGCGATGCCCGCGTCGCCGTACCGTCGTCTCGATGCGGCGATGATCGGTTCGCTGGCGGCGCTCTACCCGCTCCGCTTGTTCGACGCGCACGATGCGCGCATCGTGGATACACTCGCCGCGCTCCGCGAGGTCGCGTGGCTGGAGGACGCGTATTTCAATCACGTGGGCCACTCGGCGTTCGGCACGTACCTCTCGCTGCACGTTGCACACTGCTTGCTCTTTCAACGCAATCCCGACGCGTGGAAAACGATTCGCTGGGTCTTGCGTCACGCTTCGCCGACGTTCACGTGGGCAGAAGGAATTCATCCGCTCACGCGGCGCGGCGGGATGGGCGATGGCAATCACGGCTGGGCAGTCGCCGATTTTTTGCTCATCGTGCGCGACGCGCTCTTGTTCGAGGAGGACGCGCATCTGGTCCTCACGCCCGCGCTGCCCGACGATTGGTGCGCGCCGATGAACGTCATCAAAGTCGAAAACGCGCCGACGTACTTTGGCACTGTCAGTTTCACCCTCGCGTTCGGTGAGCGCGAAGCGACGCTCGGCATCAACGCCGATTGGCGCACTGCACCCGAATTTATCGAGTGGAACTTGCCCTTTGCCGTCCGCGACGCTGGCAGTGATGTGGACAACATCGTCATCCGCGGCAACACCGTACGCCTGCCACCCAACGCCACGCGCGCGGTCGTGACGATGACGAATGACGAATGACGAATGACCAATGACGAATGACCGAACTAACGAACCAACGAACTAACGAACCAACGAACTAACGAACTAACGAACCAACGAACCAACGAACCAATGACCCGCACCCTCCTCTCCCTCAACGATTCCCACTGGCGCGTTGGCGCGGTCGCGCAAAAACCGTTCGGCGAGGTGAACGATCTCGATGCCGTGACCGAGTGGCTGCCTGCCCAAGTCCCCGGTGATGTGCGGCTCGATTTGTGGCGCGCCGGCAAAATCAGCGATACCTTTTTTGGCGATAACAACGAAACGTCGCAATGGATTGATGCGTACGATTGGTGGTACGTCCACGACCTCGCGCTCGACCTGCGCGACGACGAGCGCGCGTTTTTGATTTTCGAAGGCATTGACTATCAGAGCGCGATTTTCATCAACGGCAAACCGCGCGCGCGGCACGTCGGAATGTTCTCGCGGCAAATCGTTGAACTGACGAACGCCGAAAGGACAAAGGCATCCGTCGTTCGTCCTTCGTCCTTCGTCGCCGTTCGCCTCTGGGGCGCGAACGCGCTTCCCAAGTTACACAAGACACTCTGGCAGAAAATCTGGGCGCGCCTCGTCAAGCCGCTCTACTCACCACCCAGCGAGCCGTTTCCCGATCGGTACGCCACGTTGAAATGCCAGATGCAATTCGGCTGGGATTTTGCGCCGCGCCTGCGCACCTGCGGCATCTGGGACGACGCGTACATCGTCCTCGCGCGCGGTGTATTCATCGAGGAGGTGTGGGTCAAGGCAACAGTCCGAGGTGACCGCGCGCGCGTCCAGATGACATTGACGCTCGATGCGGATCGCGAGCGAAACGTGCGCGCGGTGTGCGTGGTGCGCGGCAAAAATTTCGCGTGCGCGCCGCAGACGTTCGAGTTCGCTTTGCATTTGACGCGCGGCAGGCAGACGCGCACGCTGGATTTTGATTTGTGCGATGTGCACCTGTGGCAGCCCTGGGATCGGGGTGCGCCGAGTGTGTACGCAATCGAAATTCGTCTGCTCGATGGTGCGCGCGTGCTGGACGAGTGCGTCGAAACTTTTGGCGTTCGTGAATTCGCGTTGACGCGCGCGGAGGGCGCGCCACCCGACGCCGAGCCATGGCAATTCGTCATCAACGGCGCGCGCGAATTTGTGCGCGGCGCAAACTGGGTGCCGCTGGACGCGCTTCCCGCGCGCCTGACCCGCGCCGATTACGCCGCGCGACTCCAGCAGGCGCGCGACGCCAACATCAACTTTTTGCGCGTGTGGGGTGGTGGCTTGCGCGAAAAACGCGCGTTCTACGATGTGTGCGACGAACTCGGCATCCTCGTCTGGCAAGAGTTTCCGTTTTCTGGCACGCTCCTCGATCATTTTCCGCGCGACCGCGCGTGGCTCGATTTTGTGCGCGCCGAGTGTGGTGCCATCGTGCGCGCGCTACGCAATCATCCATCGCTCGTCGTCTGGTGTGGCGGTAACGAGTTCAGCGTCAGCCGCAATCGCGCCATCGTCAACACGCTGCGCGCGGTCGTTGCGGAACACGATGGGACGCGACCGTTCAAGCCCGCTTCGCCCTACCGCGACGAATCGCACAACTGGCGCGTGTGGCATCGCTACGCCAACCTGCGCGATTATCGCAAGGACGCGACGCCGTTTCTGAGCGAGTTTGGTGTGCAAGCACTGTCCAATCTGGAATCGCTCCAGAAATTTTTGCCTGCCGATGCGCTCACCGCGCCGCACGCGCTCTGGGTCTATCATCGCGCCGAGTTGAAAAAACTTTTGCGTTATGCCCAACCGGACTGGCGCAAAGTTGATATGTCACTTCGAGCAAAGCGAAAAGTCTCGTTTGTGCCCCACGAACGAGATTTCTCGCGGCAAAAAACGCCGCTCGAAATGACATCGCAACGCGTCCAAGCCAATGCCTTGCAAATCGCCATCGAGCATCTGCGACGACGCAAGCCGCGCGCGACTGGCGTGGCGGTGTGGCAGTTCAACGATTGTTGGCCCTCGATTTCGTGGAGTGTGGTGGATTACTACGGCGTCCCCAAGCGCGCGTACTGGACGCTACAACGAGTGTACGCGCCCGTGCTGGCTTCGTTCGAGTACGACTTGTTGCCGCGCCGCGCGGGCGATGTGGTGCGCGGCACGCTGTGGCTGGTCAATGATCTGCGCGCCGAGTATCGCGATGCCGAGGTGCGCGCGGAACTCGATGGTGCGGAAATTTTTGCGCAGCGCGTCCACATCACCGCCGATTCGGTCGCGTGCATCGGCACACTGAACGTGATGCTGGGTGAGGGCGAAAATATTTTGCGCGTGCGCGTGCAGTGGCGCGAACAAACGCTTTCGGAAAATGAGTACGACTTGAATTTCTGCGATGTCGGCGAAATCAGTTGGTTCGGCAAGTGGATGGTCACAGTAGCACGGTTTTTGCTTCGCTAAAAATTTTATTGCGTATTGCGTGTTGCGTTACGCCATACGCATTACGCAATATGGAGGAAAAATGCGCGTTCTGGTCACGGGCGGCGCGGGCTACATCGGTAGTCAAATGGTGCGCCAACTGGTCGAAAACAACATCGGTGCGGTCGTTGTGGACTCGCTAGAGAACGGACATCGCGCGGCGGTGCCGGCGAATGTGCCGCTCTACATCGGCGATGTGGGTGATGAAAAATTTATGGACGAGGTGTTCGCGCGCGAACCATTCGACGCGGTGATTCACTTTGCCGCGTACCTCGCCGTCAAAGAATCGGTGGAGCAACCGCTCAAGTATTTTCGCAACAACGTCGAAAAAACGTTGCGGCTCATCAGTGCGATGCTCAAGGCAAACGTGACGCGCCTCGTGTACTCGTCGTCGGCGGCGGTGTACGGCAACCCCACGCGCATCCCGATTCCCGACGATCATCCACATCAACCGATCAATCCATACGGCGAATCCAAGCATCTGGTCGAAACGATGTTGCGCTGGCTCAGCACGGCGACGCCATTGCGCGCGATCAGTCTGCGCTATTTCAATGCCTGCGGCGCCGCGCTCGATGGCGCGCACGGCGAGGATCATCCCGATGAGCCGCACATCATTCCGCTCGCGCTGC
>Ga0209018_1001746_pt1 | contig 16850 bp, 9 predicted proteins | sample YNPBryBLVA2012_FD_185814 | JGI IMG/M metagenome (GOLD analysis project Ga0209018, IMG submission 185814) | Anoxygenic and chlorotrophic microbial mat microbial communities from Yellowstone National Park, USA - YNP Bryant BLVA 2012 (SPAdes)... ...
AGGATAGCCCGAAATAAACGGCCACCAGCGCGATGATGCTCCACAGCACCGCGCCGCCCAGCCAATCGGGAAGCCAGCTCAGCGCTTCGGCCTGCGACGGCACCTGGGGCATCGCCGACAGGTCGGGCCGCGACCCCGCATCGATCTGCGTCAGGAAGCGCAGGGGCCACAGGAGCAGCGCCAGGAACACCGCCAGCAGAAACATCAGCAGATAGCCCAGGCGCATGACCAGGGCCAACAGCGCCTCCACCGCGGCCGAGAGCCAGCTCGTCGTGCCCATGGGCAGAAACGCCGCGACCAGGCCGATCAACAGTACGGCGAGCAGGCTGTTCACGTGCCAGCGGCGGAGCACGACCGGCTGCACTTCCACATCCTGATTGTACCAGCGGCCGCGCAAGACCGCCAGCCGCGCCTGACTGATCAGCAGGAGGCCGGCCAGGAAATAGGCCAGCAACGCGGCGAGCAGTCCGGCCGGCAAGCCGAGGCCGCGCACGCCCAGCCGCAGGGCGCTGGCGGCGAAGTCCACGCGCGCCAGCGCCGCGAAGAGGACCAGGATCGCGCCGCCGGCCGTCCAATGCGCAACGAAGCGCGCCAGGATCTCGCTGCGCGGCATGGCCCGGCCGGCGCGCAACTGGCTGCGGCTTTCCCCCCACAGCACGCTCTCGTGCGCGGCGATCTCGTCCGGCTGCAACGCCAGGTCCAGGAAATCGCCGGCCATGCCCACCGCCAGCCCCCAGGCGATGAGGATCCAGACGCCGAAGATGGCGAACGGCGCGTCCAGGAACGCGAACGGCTCGCGCAACCAGAGCTGTACCTCGGCCATGCCGGGCCAACCGCTCCCGAAGGTCCACACGGCCAACCGGAACAGGATCAGCAGCACGGCGACCTCGCCCAGGCGATACGCCAGGCCGCGGCGATCGCGCCAGCTCGGCCGGCCGAGCTGCAACGTGCTGTAGACCCCCTCGAGCGCGGCCGCGAACGCGCACGGCAACACATATCCCATGCGCCACGGCGCACCGATCAGATGCAACAGCGCCAGAGGACCGGCCACGACGCTTGCCGCCACCAGGGCGATCAACAGCGGCCGGAAGGCGCTGCTCACCCAGGCGGCGTCGAAGAAGTCCTGGTACGCGGGCCGCCGGCCGGAGAGAGGCCCCCCGGTCCGACCGCCGTCGCGAGCTTCGGTCGCCGGGCTCGAAGCATCAGGCGTATGCGCCACGATCCACCTCCTCACGCCGCCAGGGGAAGCGATCGGCCGGCCGCCCAGCGCTTGAGATCGGCCTCGTTCGCCACCAGATGCGCGGCCACGCCGAGTTGCCGGGCCCGCTCGCGAATGACCCCGAACTGGCCGTGCGGCTCGATCACCACCAGCACGGGGTTGAGGCCGGCCCGCAGCAGGCGGTGCGCCGCCCGGCCGGGCGGCTGACCGTGGTCAAAACGTGTGATAGCCCCCGCCGCCGCACGGCCGCACGCATGCATTGCTGACGCGCAACCCGGAGTTTGGCGCGCGGCGCGTGGGCGCCCCTGACCACAAGGCGACCGAGCGGCAGCCGGTCACACGATACCCCGGTATTCCTCGAGCACCTCTGGGTTTGCCAGGGCGTCCTTGTTGGGCACATCTTGCCCGTGGATCACCTGTCGGACGGCAAGCTCCACCTTCTTCCCGTTGAGCGTGTACGGGATGGCACTCACCTGCCGGATGTGCTTGGGCACGTGCCGCTTGGTGGCTCCTTCGGCAATGGCAGTGCGGATTTTGCGGTCCAGGGCTTCATCCAGCTTGAGACCCGGCCGCAGAACGACGAACAGGCAAACCTCGACGTCCGCGTCAGGTGTGTCCTTGCCGACCACCAGACTGTCCACGATCTCGGGCAGGCCTTCGACGATCCGATAGATCTCCGCGGTCCCGATGCGCACGCCCGCCGGGTTGAGCGTCGCGTCAGAACGCCCGTAGACGATGACGCCGCCGGTGGGCGTGATCTCGATGAAGTCCCCGTGCCGCCAGACGACGGGGGCGTCGGGCCGCGTCCAGGGATGTTCAAAGTAGGCGCTGCGGTACTTGCGTCCGTCAGGGTCGTTCCAGAAGCCCACCGGCTGCGAGGGGAATGGCCGGCAGCACACCAGTTCGCCCTTCTGTCCGATCACCGGGCGGGCATCCTCCGTCCACGCCTGCACATCCATGCCCAGTCCGCGGCACTGGATTTCACCGGCATAGACCGGCAGCAGCGGGTTGCCAAGCATGAAGCACGAGATGATGTCCGTCCCGCCGCTGATCGACGAAAGCTGCAAATCGGCCTTGACGTGCTCGTACACCCAGTGGAAGAGCTCCACACTCAGCGGAGAGCCGGTGGAACAGATGCACCGCAGCGCCGCCAGGTCGTGATGACGGCCGGGTTCGAGACTGGCCTTCTGACAGGCCGCGATGTATTTGGCGCTCGTCCCGAACACGTGCAGCCGCGTCTCCTCGGCCATCTGCCACAGCCGGTCCATGCTTGGATGTCCGGGATTGCCCTCGTACAGAACCACCGTGGCCCCGACGCCCAACCCGCTGACCAGCCAGTTCCACATCATCCAGCCGCAGGTCGTGAAATAGAAGATGCGCTCGCCGGGCCGCAGGTCGCAGTGGAGCATCAGCTCCTTCATGTGCTGAAGAAGCGTGCCGCCGTGGCCGTGCACGATGCACTTGGGCACCCCGGTCGTTCCGGACGAATACATGATGAACAAGGGGTGGTCGAAGGGAACCTCCTCGAACTCCAGGGGCGGCGCTGACCGCTCCAGCGGGCCGAGGAAGTCCCGCCAGAGCACGCCGTTGGGAATCGCTGCCAGGGTCGGGCTCGGATCCAGAAACGGCACGAGGACAACCCGTTTGACGCTCGGCAGTTGCGGCACCAGTTCCCGCACACGGGGCAGCACGTCGAAACGCTTACCCCCGTAGGTGTACCCGTCGGCGACCACCAGCACGGCCGGTTCGATCTGCCCGAAGCGGTCCAACACGCCCCGCACGCCGAAGTCGGGCGAACACGAGGACCAGATTGCCCCCAGACTGGCGGCGCCGAGCATCGCGACGATCGTCTCGGGAATGTTGGGCATGAAACCAGCGACGCGGTCGCCCCGCTGGACGCCGGCGGCACGCAGGGCGGCGGCACAGCGAGCGACCTCCGCCCGCAACTGGCGATGGGACATGCGTCCGCGTCCGCCCAGCTCGGACTCGAAGATCAGGGCGTCGTCCTCGTCGTCAAAGCGTAGCAGGTGACGGGCGTAGTTGAGGGTCATCCCCTCGAACCACTTCGTGCCCAGCATGCCTGCGCCGCTCATGACGGTGCGCGCGGGCGCGGAAGGTCGAATGCCGGCGTATTCCAGCATTTCGGACCAGAACGCGGCCGGCTGCTCGATGGACCACGCGCGCAGCGCCTCCCAATCGGCGGGGAAGCCAAAGCGCCCGGCCGCCCGCTGCATGAAGTCATACATCTGCGAGTTTCGCACCCGTTCGGGGGAGGGTGTCCAGAGCCGCGTCGAACCTGACATGGGCCGAGTCCTCCGTATCGTCGCGTGGACGACCGCATTCTGAAGGACCGTCCGACACCGGTCAACGGCGGCGGACCCGCTTCGGCGTGCCGCATGGGCCGGCACGCGGCTCTACGCCTTCACGATCTGCGCTTTGGGGCGTTTCACCGCGGCGCAGGCGTTCCGCGTGTCGACAATGAGCCGCGCATGGTCGCAGACGAGCTGATAATCCACGCGGGAATGATCGGTCGCGATCAGGACGCAGTCATACTTCCGCAGGCTGGCGGGCGTCAGCGGGACGCTGCGCATATGCGTAATGTTGTGTTCGCGCATCGGCTTGGCCGTGGGGATGTGGGGATCGTGGTAGTCCACCGCCGCCCCGTGCTTCTGAAGCAACTCGATCAACGTGACGGCGGGCGACTCGCGCACGTCGTCCACGTCTTTCTTGTAGGCCAGTCCGAGGACCAGCACACGCGAGCCTTTGAGGGACTGACCGCGCTCATTGAGCGCTGCCATCACGCGGCCGAGCACGTACTCCGGCATGCGGGTGTTGATCTCCCCGGCCAGCTCGATGAAGCGCGTCGTCATGTTGAATTCCCGCGCCTTCCAGGAAAGGTAGAACGGATCGATCGGGATGCAGTGTCCGCCGAGGCCCGGGCCGGGATAGAAGGCCTGAAAACCGAAGGGCTTGGTCTTGGCCGCCTCGATCACCTCCCACACATCGATGCCCATCCGGTCGAACAGCATCTTCAACTCATTCACCAATGCGATATTCACGCACCGGTAGACGTTTTCCACGATCTTGCAGGCTTCCGCGACATCCGCCGACGACACCGGCACCACGCGTTCCAGCGCCAGCGCGTACACCGCCGCCGCCAGCTTGCCGCTCGTCGGCGTCACCCCGCCCACCACCTTCGGAATGCGCTTGGTCGTAATGTCCGTCCGCCCGGGGTCCTCCCGTTCCGGCGAGAAGGCCAGAAAGTAATCGCGGTCCAGCCGCAGGCCGGTCGCGTCGAGCATCGGCTGGCAAACCTCCCGCGTCGTGCCGGGGTAGGTGGTCGATTCCAGCACGATCAACTGTCCGGGCCGCAGTCGTCGCGCGATGTCCAGCGTCGTGTTCTCGATGTACGACATGTCGGGCTCGCGCATCTTGTCCAGTGGCGTCGGGACGCAGATCAGGATCGCGTCCGGGCGCCGCAGCTGATCCATGTCGGCCGTGGGGGTGAACAATCGGCGACGAATCAGGTCCTGGAAGAATTTCCCGGGCAGATGCTCGATATACGTCTGCCCGGCGCGGAGCATGCGCACCTTGCGCTCGTCGATGTCGAAGCCCCACACGCGGATGCCGGCGCCGCAGAACTCACGCACCAGCGGCAAGCCCACATAGCCCAGCCCCACCACCCCGACCATTAGCTTGCGATCCGCAATCTTCTGCTTCAGCGTGTCCGCTGCCGAGGATTTCATCTTCGTCTCCAGGTTCAGTTTCAGCGCCCGGAAGGCAGCCAGGCCGGCACGCCCGTTCCGGGTTGCCGGAGTTTCTACCGGTCTTTCTGACCATCGGCAACTGTGACCGGGACGGTCCAGCCTGGCGAACGCCCGCGGGGGAACCGATTTCCGAGGGCCGCGGGTATCATGCACCGCCATGTTCGCGGCACACGAAGCTGACGCCGCGGGGGCGGTCCGCGGCCCGCTGCCGACCCGCGCCGCCGCTCTGGACGCTTTACGCGGGCTGGCGATCCTGACGATGGCGCTGTCCGGGATGATTCCCTTCGGCGTCCAGGCGGACGGGACGCACCTGCCGGCCTGGATGTACCACGCGCAGGTTCCGCCGCCGGCGCATAAGTTCAATCCCGATTTGCCGGGACTGACCTGGGTGGATCTCGTCTTCCCGTTTTTCCTGTTTTCGATGGGAGCAGCGATTCCGCTGGCGCTGTCGGCGCGTCTGGCCCGCGGCGTTTCGCGATGGCACCTGGCAGGGCACAGCCTGCGGCGCGGGCTGCTGCTGCTGATCTTCGCTTTGTATGTGGACCACATCGTCCCCGCGAAGATCCAGTCACCGCCCGACAGTCGCACCTGGTGGCTGGGACTGCTCGGCTTCGCGCTGCTCTTTTTGGCGCTGACACGGCTGCCGGCGCAGTGGCCCGGCCGTCTACGGGCGCTGGTACGAATCCTGGGCGGGGCCGGCATGGTCGCGTTCGTCGTTCTGACCCGCTACCGCGACGGGGGCGGGCTGAGTCTCGCGTGGCACGACTTCGACGCCATATTGGCGGACATCAATCGTGTTGCCGCCCGCAGCGACATCATCATCGTCGTGCTGGCCAACACGGTCGTGACCGGCTCGCTGATCTGGCTCGTCACCCGACACGAGCCGGCCCTCCGGCTGGGCTTCATGCTGGCGGTCATCGGCGTGCGGCTGGCGCACGTGCCGGATGGCTGGGTGCAGGCGGTCTGGAACTGGACGCCCGTCCCCGCGTTGTATCGGCTGTACTTCCAGCAATACCTGCTCATCGTGCTGCCGGGCACGCTTGTCGGCGATCTCCTTCTGGAATGGCAGCAGGCCTGCCAAGCCGGTGTCGCACGGTCGCCGACGCAGGCGGATCCCGTGCCCTGGTCGCGCGTGCGATTCCTCGGAATCGTGCTCCTGATGCCGGCTCTGAGCATCCTGATCTGTGCGGGTTTGCAGGCCCGCTGGCTGCCGTGGACCACGTTCTGCGCCGCCGCCCTGTGCGCCGCGGGCGCGTGCCTGTTCAGACGCCCGGCGGACGCACCGGCGCGCCTGCTGCGCCGGCTATACACGTGGGGTGTGCTCTGGCTGATGGTCGGCCTTGTATTCGAAGCGTACGAAGGCGGCATCAAGAAGGACCGACCGACCATGAGCTACTACTTCGTCACCAGCGGGCTGGCGATTTTTGCGCTGGTCTTTTTCACCGTCCTGATCGAAGTGTTCCGCGCCGGACGGTGGCTGTGGCTGCTGATCGACAGCGGACAGAATCCCATGATCGCGTACGCCGGCGTGCGGAACTTCGTCGCCCCTGTCTTTCATCTGACCGGCCTGGAAGCGTGGCTCGGGCGGGTATTGGCCACGCCGTGGCTCGGCGTCCTGCGCGGGCTGATCAAGACGCTGGCGCTCAGCGCCGCGGTCAGCATCTGCACGCGGCTGCGCGTGTATTGGCGCACATGAAAGCTGGGTCGGCGTGTGCCGGTCCGACGGCGTGGTTTCAGGCCGCGCCACCTCGAGCGCTCAGTTCCTCCAGCAATTTCCAGCAGTAGAGCATGGCGCGCGGGATGTGAAACGGTCCTTTCCAGATGCCGCCTTTCAAAGGTGTGGACACGGTCCCGTCGCGGTGCAGGTAGCCAAACCACTCGCCGAACTGCGGATCTGGAAAATGCGCCAGCGTCCACTCGTGGATGCGTTCATACCACTGCGCGTACCGCAGCTCCGCCGTCATGGCATACGCCAGCAGCGTCGCGTAGAGCGCCTCACTGTGTGGCCACCAGAGCTTCATATCGTGCTCGAGCTGCGTCGGCGGGCGGCCGTGCACATCGACGAAATACAGCAGTCCGCCATACTCCTGGTCCCAGCCGCGCTCCAGCGACAGGTCGATGATCCGACATGCGCCGGCCAGAAGCTTTCCGTCCTGGGCCGGTGCCGCCGCTGAGCCGCCGACCGACCCGGTTTTCGCCCGCCGCCGCCGGACGACCTCCAGGATGAACCACGCCACCTCGAGCGCGTGGCCCGGGTTCATCACGCGGCCCTCGGGCGCGTCGATCGGCGTCCCGTCCGGCATCACGTACTCCAGGACGTACCCGTCCGCCGTCTTCACGAAGTCACGGAAGATCTCTGCGATGCAGTCGTCGATGATCTGCTCGTAGTGTGCCGACTCGCGCAGCCCCGACCCGGGCACGGCTTCGGCCGTTGCGGCGAGTGTGTCCGCCAGGTTCAGCAGGCACATTCGCGGCGACAGGCTTTTCAGCGGGCGCACGGTGGGATTCAGCTTGGGCTCGATCAGGCCGGGTGTCTGCGTGTACCGGACGAAGCTTTCGAAGACCTCACCGGCCCGCCGACAGGTAACCGGGTCGCGTGTGGCCTTACCCAGCGCGGCCAGCGCCAGCGTCGCGAAGACCTCGCTGAACACGTACCGCCGCATTCGCAGCGGCTGTCCGTCGCGCGTGACGAGGAAGTACATCTTTCCCGAGGGGGCGAAGCAGTGTCGCGCCAGGAACTCCGCCCCGCGCTGCGCGATGGCCAGCCACTGCGGACGGGCTTCGACGCGGTCGTACAGGGTCGCAAACAGCCATGTCCCGCGGCCCTGAAACCACACCGGCTTGTCCGTGCTGTATAACTGGCCCGCGCGATCCAGGCAGGTGAGGAACCCGCCATACTCGCGATCGACGCCATGCCGCTCCCAGAACGGTACGACGTCCTCCAGCAGGGCCGCTCGCCAAGTGTCGCGTAACTGTTCAAGACGCGCAGGATCCATGCTTGCTCCCGGAGACACGGCAGCCGGTCGCGCGCACCCGCGCGGCGGCCGCCGACGCGCGTATAATAGGCGGCGCCCAGCGGGGTAAGCGAGCGCAGTGAGCGATGCCCGAAGCACACAAATCGAACACGTGGCCCGAGCTGCAATCGGCCTGGAGCCGTCTGCCCGTACAGGAAACGGTGGACGTGCTGGTGGTCGGCGGGGGACCCGCCGGATCCGGGGCGGCCATCGCGGCGGCCCGCGAAGGCGCCCGCACATTACTCATCGAGCAGTTCGGCTTTCTGGGTGGGATGGGCACCGCGGCACTCGTGCCGGCCTGGTGCCCCTTTACCGATCGCCAAAAGCCCATCATCGGCGGCATTGCCCGGGCCGTGCTCGAGGAGATGAAAGCCGGCATGCCGCATATTGCCCGGGATGCGCTCGACTGGGTGCCGATCGACCCGGAATTGTTGAAACTGATCTACGACCGGCGCGTGACAGAGGCGGGCGCCCGCGTCCTGTTCCTGACCCACTTCGTGGATGCGGTGGTGAGGCCGGCAGCCGAAGGTCGCGCGGTCGTCGAATCTGTTATCGTGCACAACAAATCCGGCCTGGCGCGCCTGGGCGCCCGCGTGGTGGTGGACGCGACAGGCGACGCGGACGTGGTGGCTGCCAGCGGCGCACCCTTTGAAAAAGGTGACGCGCAGACCGGCGAGCTCCAGCCCTGCACGCTGTGTTTCGTGCTGGCCGGCATCGACAACCGGCGACTGCAAGAGTGGCTGTGGGCAGACAACGGGCGGAATCTGTTGCTCAAGCCGGCGATCGCGGCCGCCAAGGCGGCGGGCGATCTGAAAATCGTCGAGGAGGGCGCCAACGTCGCGTACCAGTCCGAAACCACGATCGGCTTGAACTTCGGGCACGTCTTCGATGTCGACGCCACCGACGCCGAAGCTCTGTCGCGCGCGCACTTCGAAGGTCGCCGGCTGATCCGGCACCTGACCGACTTCATCCGCAAGTACTGTCCCGGGTGCGAACGGGCGTGGATCGTCAGCAGTGGCGTACAGATCGGCGTCCGCGAAACCCGGCGCATTGTGGGCGACTATGTGCTGACGCTGGACGACTACCTGGCGCGGCGGAGTTTTCCGGATGAGATCGCGCGCAACGCGTACTACATCGACATCCACCTGTCGCGCAAGCAGTGGGAGCAGCAGCTCGGCCGGCCGATCGACTGGGAAGCGCGGATTCACGCCTACCAGCCGGGCGAGTCGCACGGCATTCCGTACCGCTGCCTGCTACCCCGTACGCTGCACAACGTGCTGGTGGCCGGTCGGTGCATCAGCACGGACCGCGCGGTCCAAGGGTCCGTCCGAACGATGCCCAACTGTCTGGCCATGGGCGAGGCCGCCGGCTGTGCTGCCGCCCTGGCCGCTTGTCAGCCGACGGGTGATGTCCGCGCGGTGAACGCAGACGATCTGCGGGCCCGACTGCGGTCGCACGGAGCGTATCTGCCCTGATCAGTCGGGCGCCAGATTCACCAGCAGCACACACTCGGCCGACGACGGGTGCCTCTGAAGCTCCATGCGCAGCACCCCCAGGACCTGCTTCAGCTCCGCCAGACCCGAGAGGTCCACGATCCGCCCGTCGAGAAGCACATAACAACGGGGAATGATCGCCCCGGCGTCGGAGTACGAAGTGTGCGACTCCGCCAGCGCTTCGAGGTCCCGCTCGGCCGTGGCGACCGTACTGATGCGCGCGTCCGCGTGGTTACTGGCCCAGCGGATGGTGCCCGCACGATCCAGGACACGCACCGCCCGTCGCGGCTCGCTTATCAGCCCCCACAACCGGCGTACGACTCGGCGGGCCGACCACACTTCGAAGCCCGCTGCGGTCGCCACCACTTCGGGCGAGGTGGCTCCGGCGCCCAGACTCGTGACCACCAGCTCCCGCCGCTCGGCGTCATTCGGCTCGCGGCGGCGCAACTCCTGTCGGCGGATTTCGGTGGCCCCTTCGGCGGTGGCGCGCAGCAGATTGCGCTTCGCGTCCACTTCGACAAATACTTCGACCGTGTCCGCCGCCGCCCCCATGCGCAGGACACTGTGTCGGGCTTCTTCGCGGATGCGGCGGATGTCGTCGTCGGTGGGCGCAATGACCGTTCGTTCGACCGTGTCCCGGACGAGCGCCAGAGCGACGCCGATGGCGCTGATGACGTCGGCGTTCGCGACGGTTTCGTACGGCAGGTTGAGCTTGCGGGCGACGTACGGCACGACGGCGGACGCCCCGCCACCTCCGCCGACCAGCCGCACCAGGTCACGATCCAGGCGTGACGCGGCGATCAGCGCCTCGAGTACGGGGATGACGACGCGGGCCGCTTGCTGCATGATGGCTTCGGCGAGCTGCCCGCCGTCCGTCATCCCGCAGTGCGCTGCCAGCCGGTCGAAGGCGGGGTCGATGCGATCGCGTCGACCTTCGGCGGGGTCGCCCGCGGGCACGAGGCCCAAGCGGTTGCTGGCGCAGGTGGGTGTCACCGCCAGTTTCTCGCCCTGCGCCTCAACCGCGAGGTATTCCTCGTGCTCGTGGCGACAGGTGGCGGCGGTAAACGAGTGTGGCGGGCGGTCGGTGAAACTCAGGTAGCTCAGACCGGCGATATGCGCGCTGCGCGGCCCGACCTGCGCGATTCGGCCGTCGCGGAGATACACGAGCGACCCGCCTGCCAATCCGATCGTGCGAACGTCCAATGTGCGGACGTGCAGATTTTGTCCACCGACGGCGGCGCTGCGGATCTGGCAACGACCGCCCTTGATGACGCTGATATCGGTGCTCGTGCCGCCGACTTCCAGGAACAGGCCATCGGTCACGCGCGCGTACAGCAAGGCTGCCGCCACCCCCGCCGCCGGGCCGGAAAGCATCGTGAGGATCGGTCGGCGGCGCATCTCCTCGATGTTCATGAGTCCGCCATCGCTGCGCATGATCATCAGGGGCGCCGTAAGGCCGGTGGCCTTGACCGCCCGGTCAGTCATCTCGGCGGTGCTGAGCATGCGGGGCAACATGCTGGCGTTGATGACGGCGGTCCTGGTGCGGATGCCCAGTCCGTGCAGGCGACTGACCTGGTGGGTGGCAGTCGCCGGCAGTCCGCGGCGGGCGGCGAGTTCGCAAACGAGTTCCTCGCGCCGCGGATCGTCGACGGCGAACGCTTCGGCGGCCACGATCACCTGAGCCCCGGCGCGCACCAGGTCGTCCAGCGCCTGGTTGACGGTCTGCTCACTGACCCGCTCACTGCGAATGAAGCGCTGATGAATCGTCAGGAATCGCCCCGGTGCAAGCCGAATCGGGCGGATGGCCGTCTGCCGGCGTGCCAGCCACGCACTCCCCCCACCGCCCATGCCGACGATCCCGACGGGAGCGACATCGCCCTCGAGCAAGGCGTTGGTGGCCTGGGTGGTGGAATGGGCGATCAACACAACCTGCTCGGGCTTCAGCGCGCAGTTCCGCAGAAGCGCTTCCAGGCTGGTGATGACGCCGCGTGCCACGCCTTCCGTCGCCGAGTGCGTGGTGGGAACGCGGGTTTTCCCGACCAGTTCAAGCGTGCCGGCGTCCAGCGCGACAGCGTGCGTGAAGGTCCCGCCGACGTCGATACCGATGCGGACACGCTGGGGGCGCATCATTCAGGACTCCGCTGAACGGTGCCGGGGCGGCGGCGAGCGCACCCGCTTCGACCCGGGCTTGCCGCCGGTTCCGCCGTCGCATTCCGGACTGGCACTCCGTCTGGCACGGGGGTGACCAACACCTTGGTGATCAAGCCACCATCTTGCGCTCACGGACGGACGAACCGAAAACCGAAGATCACGACGGCGACGATCGCGGCCGCCCACACGGGCAAGAGCGTGTAGCGGAGAATCTGATTGACGCTGATGCCCTGAAAGCCGGCGATCCACACGTTAGCCGTGTTCGTCGGGTCGCAGACGCCCTGCAACATTCCGGCCGCCAGCAGCGCGCACAGGATCGCGGCGGGCGGCAGTGAAGAGGTCGCCAGCAGGGTGGCCGAAACAGCCAGCCCCATGCCCCAGACATTCAGTGGACCGCGGTACAGGGCCAACGGGGCCGCCGCCGAGAACAACAGGATGTATCCCCAGCGCGACTCCGGCACGCCGGCGGCCAGCAGGGGGCGCAGATGGCCCTGCACGGGCGGTGTAGCCAGAGCGGTGATGAGCATGCCGATTCCGACCATCAGGAGGACGGGCGGAACCACCGCCTGCGCCCCCTCGATCAACGAACGCGCCAGGACGCGCACGCCGCCGGACCGCCGCAGCACACAGAGGTACATGTACACGATCGAGATTGTGAAAGCGGTAATCTCCTCCACGCCGCCAAAGTACACCAGCCCCACCGGGATGAACGGGGCGAGCATGAGCCGGGCCGGCACCTCCCGGACCGCGGCCCAGCCGCGCTCCGCGGCGACCGCGCAGAAGCTGGTCCGCCGGGCGCGTCGCGTGCCCCACCAGCACCAAGCCACTCCGCAGGCGGTGTACAGCCCGACCATGGTCCAGAGAATGGTGTCGAGCTGCGCCGCCGGGAGGCCATAAAAGTCCATCCACAGTCGGCGTGCGACCGGGTGCAGCGTTCCGCCGGTCGCGATCGCAATCAGGAACACGCCGGCGCCCACGACGGGGCTCAACCCAACCGATCGGAGGATCGGCAGAATGATGGTGCCAAGCATGATGACAGTGCCCAGCCCGCCCACCGAGGTGAAGATCACGGCGGTCACGAGGAACACGGCGAAGCTGATGACCAGAGGACGCTCGCCGGCGAATTCCGCCGTCCAGTACACCAGTCGCTCGGCGACCTTCAGATTCCGCACGTACATCGCGAACATGCCGCCGAACAGCGTCGCCAGGATCGTCGCGGACAGTTGCAGACTTCCGGCCCGCACGACCCCGACCAGATACTCCCACAAGTACGTGACCGCACTGACAACCACGAACCACGCGGAGGCGGCATCGGGCACGGCGGCATAGCGGCGGGCGACGGCGGCACTGTCGGCGTGCGCCCGGGCCAGCATCTGTTGCAGGCGTGGCTCCACGTCCGGCGCGCCGGTCTCGGCCAGCGCGACAATCGGTCGGAGTTCCTCGGTCACAGCGATGGCCCGCCACGCTTCCTCGAACCGGGCCCGCGGACCACCAAAATGCGGGGGACGGGCGAAGAAGTCCGGTAGCGTGTCGAGTTCGGCCCGCATCTGGCGGTTGGCTTCCTCTTCCTGTGTGCGAATCTGCGTCAGCCGCTGACGCAACCGCGCCGCCAGGTTCTCCGACCCGCCGGTCAGCTCGGCTTCGAGTGCCGCGACCGCGTCAACCGCCAGTGCGGCGCGGGTCCGCAGCCACTCGGCGTACTGCAAGCGCATTTGTTTCCAATGCTCGAACCGCGACGGGCCTTCGACGCGCTCCAGGCGCACGACTCGGCGGCCCAGGTCGTCCGTCGTCTGGCGCGAGACGAGTTCCACGGTGCGCCCCGGGCCAAGCACGTCACTGCCCGCCGCGCAGACCAGAAACGCCACCGCCATCAGCGGCAGCGCGAGCAGCGCCGACAGTCGCTCCAGAAACAGCAGGGCCGCAAAAGCAAGAAAAATCAGAACCAACAGCAGCCCGGGTAGTGCACTCATGGACCGATGCTCAGCACTGCGCCCGCGGACGGCCGCCCGGCTGGCATCGCGACCGCGGCCGCCCGCAGCGCGCTGGCACACGCCAACACACTGGACGGTCCCAGGGCAGCCAGCCAGGCCGCCGCAAACCGTTGCGCGCTCTCATCGTCGGCGGCATGTGGATGATGGCTGCGGCTGGCCAGCGCGTGCCACAGCTCATGGCCGAGGACCGCAACGAGTTCCGAATCTCCCACCGGCGCTACGCACTCGTACAGCTCGATGCGCCGCAAGAGCGGGTCCCACGTGCCCCGTACCCGCCGTCCCGGCAGTCTCAGCTCATGCCCGTAGAGTCGCAGGTCAAGCCCCAGACGTGCGAGCGTCTCCACCGGCCGGCGCACGTCGAACCCCGCCGCCAGTCGGCGCGCCAGCCCGGCCACGTCGGTGTCATAGCGCGCCCTCGCACCCCGCCGCCGGCACGAAAAGACGCGTCGCCATCGACTGGCTTTCGTGCGGCGGTGTTTCGCACGCGGACGAATGAGGCGGGTGTACACGTGCTGGGCCTCGCCTCCCATCACTTTTCGGCGGCCACGGGATTCTGCGGCTGATCCAGGCCGGTCACGGCCAACAGCATCAGGGCCCCCGCCGCGTCACCGGAACGGACGGTGAGTGTGTGAATGGCGACGTCCGGATGCGGGTTGTCCCATAACAGCGCCCGCAAGGCCACGGGCGCGCCGGCTGCCGTCCGCCCGGACCAGACCAGCGGCGCCTGCGGACTGGGGGTCAGATCGGTGTACGCCAGCACATTGCGGCCATAGACCACATCGACCGGCACAGTCTGACCGTCGGCGTACCGCACCTCATACGTGCCGACCTTGGCTCCTGGGTCGCACGGGAAGTTCGTCGTGTGCAAGAAGACGAGCCGTGCGGCCGGGGCATCCAACGTGATCTCGGCCGCCTCCGGCAGGTCGGGACTGAGCTTTCCTCGCACGCCGACCGCGGCCGGTGCGAGCGGCTTGTCCGCATCCTGAAGCCGGAAGCGTATGCCCTTGAATGTAACCAGCCCGCGCGGAACCGCCGACAGATCATGCCGCGGTCCGAGTTGGAACCAGCCCTCCGCATCGGTGGCGGCCAGCGGGCAGTTGTAGGCCGCCCGCAGATCAGCCACCCAGCCCGTGCGGTTCTCCGGCTTCAGCGGGCTGAGCTTCATCAGATCAAAGAAGTACGCACTGGCCGGAAAGCTCTCCGGGTCCGGCGGGTTATCCGCGTTCCAGGCGGCTTCGGCAGCGAGCACGTACATGGCGTACTGCCGGATCTCCTTTTCGAAGCGGCCCGGGTCAAGGGAGTAGCCGGCCCAGGTGGTCTGGAGATACCCGAGCGACTTGGCGGCATACGCCGCCTGCGCCAGATGCACGATGTTACCGGGCCGCGACCAGCCCGCCGCCACCGTCTGGAAGCCAGCCTCGTGGAAGGTCTTCAGGCTCGTGTAGTTGGCGGGGTCCGTGTCTACATAGTGCCAGTCCGCAATCAGAATATCCTTCGGCAATTCCGCCCGCTGCCGGGCCGCCGCTTCGCGATTGGCGGCGTGCCCCGCGTCCGGCGCTTCGTCCGGCGCCAGCAACATGTCACCCCACATCATGACGCGGATCTTGCGCTCTTTGAACCATTCGTGGTGGCGCTTGGTGTCCAGCAGAAGAATCTCTTCCACAGTCAGCTTGCGCGTTTCGTCGCGGAACGGCACACGGCCACGGTGCGTGAATTCGTCATGTCCGATGTGAAAGTACTTCGGCTGGAACAGCTCGACCGCTTCCTGATAAATCTCATAGGTGAATTCATACGTGCGTGGGTTGGTGACGCAGTACGTCCACTTGGCCTCGGGATCTTCCGCCAGATCGAGGTTCTGATCGTTGTGGAACATCCACTGGCAGTGCCCGAGCGACATCACCAACGGAATCACTTCGACCCCGAGTTCCCGACAGGTCGCGAGAATCTTGCGCACATCCTCCTTGGACATCCCGTACTCGGCGTGATGGATCTCCGGATGCGAGTCCCACTTGATGTATTCGCTCTCCAGCACAAGGTAGTTCATCTTCAAGGCCGCGATGACGTCGTGGATCAGCCGGAGATGCAGGTCCGGCCCCTGTCCGCCGGTGAACAGGTGCACGCCGCGAAACGACAGGCTCGGCCAGTCCTGGATCTGCGCGGTGGGAAAGACCACTTCGCCCGCCGGCGTCTGCGTGACAAGCTGGCGCAGTGTCCGCACGGCGTAGCGATATCCGGCTTCGTCGCCGGCCTCGACGCGCACGCCGTCCGGCGCGATCCGCAGCCGATAGCCCTCTGGCGGTAGCGGCTCGGCTGGCTTGCCGAAGACGACCCCCGGCGGCTGCGCAGATTCGGGCTTACGGGCCTTCCCTCCGGCGGGCGCCAAGCCGCACTCGCTTGTCAGGTATGAGATAAGCTCACGGTCAGCCCCGCCTGCTCGCACGCCTTCGTCGACCCGGATTTCGTCAGTGGACCGCAGGTGGTACGCGCCCGAGCCCCATGTAGCTGCCTTGGGGCGCGGAATGATCGTGGGTGGGGTCTGCTGCGGAAACGTCTGCGCATTCTCGTGCCGCTCGACGGTCGCGTTGGCCACAATCGGCGACGCGGCCGACGCCCGCGCGGCGGGTCCGGCGAACTCGAACACGATGCGATATCGCAGCGTGTCACCTTTGCGGAACCGCGTGCCGAGGTCCCCCAGCCAGAACAAAGGGCGTCCCGGATCGGCCCAGCGGCTCTTGCGATAGTCGTAACAGATCAGCGGCTGATTGCTGTCCACCCGAATGCGGATCGGGCCGAGGCGGGAGTCGAACTCCAAGGTGGAAAACCCTTTGGCCAGCGTGACCCGCTCCACCTCCCCTGACTCCGCCACTACGGGGACGGTCCCTTCCGCGACCCGGCCGTCGGGCCACGTCGCGCGCCAACGTCGCCCGATGATCAGCGCCGGATCCAAACCGGCGATCTGCCACTGGATCAGCGCTTCACCCTCGTCGCGTGTGAACTGTCCTTCCAGCACGCGCTCCACACGGCCCGGCGCCACCGTGATCGTGTCGTCGCCGACGAACGCATCCTGCTGTCCGCGATGTCGCATGCGCAGGAAGGTGCCGCCCTCTACCATCCCCTGCGTGGCCGATTCGACAGCCGTCGCGCTGGGCCCCAGGTAGTAATGCGGCGTCCAGGGTGGCGTCGTAACCACCATGTTGCTGCCGCGACTGACGGTC
>Ga0209018_1001747_pt1 | contig 16844 bp, 16 predicted proteins | sample YNPBryBLVA2012_FD_185814 | JGI IMG/M metagenome (GOLD analysis project Ga0209018, IMG submission 185814) | Anoxygenic and chlorotrophic microbial mat microbial communities from Yellowstone National Park, USA - YNP Bryant BLVA 2012 (SPAdes)... ...
CCATTTGATCGGCGGCAACAGGGCATTGACCGCGGTCAGGATGATGATGAGTTGAGGCACAACATTCTGATCCGCGAAGAATCGGTCTCCGATATAGAGCGCTACTGTGTTGTTCATGTAGACCAGGCAGAGCGCGATGGTGATGCGTTCGGGCGGCGTGCGCCAGTAGGTCGAGGTGTAGCCGAACCAGGCGAGGCCGCCCATGAAGGCCGTCATCACGAAGACGACGCCCAGGTCGTGCGGGTTGAAGGTGTAATTGGAGCCGATGATACTGTCGGCCGTGACGCCGGCGACCAAAGCGCCAAACAGGATGAGCGACGTCTCGCGCCAGATCAAGTCGTGGCGCGTCACGAATTTTTTGGCTTTGCGTTTGATGAGCATGGCCGCGCCAAAGGGAATAACGATGGTCAAGAAAAGCGAACCTAACATGCTCAGGACCGGGAAATCTACGCCTTTGCCGACCACCAGCCAAAGGATGAGCGGCATGGTCAGCGGCGCCAAAAGCGAAGTCGTGACCGCGATGAGCATGGCCAGTGATTGCCGGCCGCCGAAGAGATCGGCGACGAGCGCGATAGTCAGGCCGGTCGGCGCGGAGCCGACGATCAAAAAGGCTAAAGCCCACTCCGGCGCGAACAGCCAGCAGGGGAGCCACATGCCGAGCGGCATGAGTACGAGCATGATCAGGTTGGTGACCGAGAGCATCTTCCAGTCCTTGATGTAGGATTTGAGTTCCCTCAAGTCTAGCCGCAGGCTCGAGACCAGGAAGATCAACATCAGCATCTCGGTCGTATAGGCGTTGAGTGACCGAAGCTGCTGCGGGAAGAGGACGCCGGCGATGAGCGCGAACAGCACCAGCAGGATCTGGTTGTCGTTCAGGAAAGTGCGGATGCGGTGGAGCGTGGTCATGCGATGTAGGGATGGACCTTGACTTTCGCCATAGCCGCTTTGCTTGGGAAGGCTTTCAGGATGCCGGCTTTGGCGCCCATGTGCGTCACCACGCCGTAGGCATTCAGGGTTGCGGCCTTGAGTCCAGTTATGGCGTCGCCGAACTTGATGAGTGCGGCCACAAAAGCGGAGCCGAACGCGTCGCCGGCGCCGGTCGTGTTGCTGATTTTGCCTTTCAGGGCCGGAGCCTGCCAGGTCGAACCGCGCAGATGGACATAGGCGCCGTGCGCGCCGTCAGTCAGGACCAGACATTGGCGCGGGATCGGACCGAGTTGGTTCAGGATGCGCAATAGGTCGCGCGGCGGCAGGTCGGCCAGATGCGCCGCTTCCTCGCGGTTCAGGATCAGGGCATCGGTCTGCATGAGCCAGGGAAGCAGACGTTTGAATCCCAGGTCGAGTTCGCTGTTACCTGGGTTCCAAGCGATGTGCATGAGCAGGCGCTTAGCTTCGTCGAAGACGATCCGCAAGGCCTTCGGGTCGCCGCCGAGGCTTGTCAGGTACAGCCAGCGACTGCAGAGCTTGTCCCAGGGGATGTGTTTCACGTTGAGATGCTCCGCCGCGCCGCGATGGACCAGGATGGCGCGGCTGCCGCTGCCGGCCAAGAGGATAACCGAGTAGGCTGAATGTTCCTTCGGGTCAATCTGGACGGCCGAAGCGTCTATCTTTTCTTGCTTGAGTTCTGTCAGGATCTCGTGGCCGCCGAGGTCGTTGCCGACGCGGGTTACGCAGGCGGTCTTAAGCCCGAAGCGCGCCAGGGTCACGGCCGCATTCGTGGCGCCGCCGCCGGTTTGAAACTCCAATTCTTCGACCGGGATCTTGGCGCCCATCGGGAAACAGGCGTCGAAACCGTCCGGGGCATTCGGGTCGCTGCGCCGTTCGAACTCCTTGCTCATCAGGAACATGTCGCGCGTGGCCGAGCCCAGGGTCATGATGTCGAAGGCATGTTCGGCAAATTTTGGCGTCCTGGCTTGTTTCATGCCCATATTCTACCATGTACCCGCATTTGGTACCTATATGAAAAAATTAGCCCTTATCTTGTCCTTAGCCTTGTCTTTCGCGGCCCTGCCATGGATGGCCTCGGCCGCCGAGGTCATCCGCGACCTCACGGTCAAAGTGACGCCGGATATCGGTCGGCGGCTCATCTTTGAGGAGACTATCCAATACGATTTCGGCGAGGCCAGACGCCACGGCATCTACCGAGACATCCCTGAGGTCTACGACCGTAACGGCGGCAGCTACAATTACCATCTTAAGGTGCTGGGCGTCTGGCGTGACGACCCGCCGCAGCCCGAACCGTATGCGGTCAGCCACAGCAACGGCAACATTCGCATCAAGATCGGCGACGCGGACAAGACCATCACCGGGTCCCACACTTACATCATCCGCTACTCCACTGACCGGGCGCTGAATTTCTTCGGAGATCGTGTCGAACTGTATTGGAACGCGGTCGGCACCGGCTGGCCGGCGCCGGTTGAAAAGGCGTCCATCGCTTTCAGTTATCTCGACGCCATCAAGCCCGATAACGTCATGACTGATTGCTTCACCGGCGTCTACGGCTCGACCGAGAAAGCTTGTAAGATTGCTTCGACCACGTCCGGCACTGTCTTTTCGACGACGCGCGTCCTTCAGCCCTACGAAGGCATGACCGTGGTCTGGGGTTTCGTCGGCGGAAAGAATTTCCCAGCACCGACTTTTTGGGAAAAGGCCCAGATACTCCTGGCCGATAATATCGCGCTCTTTCTACCGCTCATCGCCTTCCTCTTCATGTTCTGGCGCTGGTGGACCAAGGGCCGGGACGCCAAGCTCAACACTCTCATCCCGGTGTACGAGGCGCCGGGAAAGCTAACGCCGGCCATGGTCGGCGCGGCCATGACCACGGGCTCGGTGCCTGACCGCACGGTCACGGCCACCATCATTGACTTGGCGCGGCGCGGCTTCCTCAAGATCAAGTTCGGGGAAAAGAAAGGGCTGTTCGGCACGAACCAGACCTTTACGTTCATCAAGCAAAAAGACGGCAATGAGGCCCTTGAGGATTATGAAAAAACCGTCCTGATTGGCCTGTTCAAGAGTGGCGCTGAACAGTCGGTGGAGGACCTAAAGGACGGCAAATTCTACACTACGGTCACGACCTTCAAGAGCCAGGTAGCAAAGCAGATTAATGCCCTGAAGCTGTTCGACCGCAACCCGACCTTGGTTCGCACCGTCTATATCCTCATCGCAGTCGCGGTCGCCTTGTTCAGTTTAGTTTTCTTCGGCGAGAATGCTCTCGGCGTATTCAGCGGCATTGCTACGGGCGTGATTGTCGCAGTATTCGGCTGGGTCATGCCGCGCCGCACGGCCGAAGGCATCCAACTGTTGACCGATATCGAGGGCTTCAAATGGTTTCTCTCGGTCACCGAGAAGGACCGGATGGATTTCCATAATGCTCCAGAGCGCACGCCTGAACAGTTCCAGGCGCTCCTGCCGTATGCCATCGTCTTCGGCGTCGAGAACAAATGGGCGGCCCAGTTCGCTTCGATGAACATCCCGCCGCCGGATTGGGCGACCGGCAACGTCTCGTCCATGAATGCAATTATGTTGGCATCGAGTCTCAACTCCATGCATTCCTCGGCTTCGGCCGCCGCGTTTTCGCCCCCGTCGTCCGCCGGCTCCGGCGGTTCCGGCTTTGCCGGCGGCGGTTCGGGCGGAGGTGGCGGTGGAGGCGGAGGAGGGAGCTGGTGATATTTAAGAGTTCCGAGCTTGACCTGAGATCTAAATACAAAGACAAAGTCCGGTTTTGAATCTGTCCTTTCGTTTAATTCGTTTAAACAATTAGCTCCGTCGGAGAAGCCGGCGGAGCTGTAGGCAATAAAGGGCTAGGCGGCACTTCGTTTTTTGATGATGTTACGTGCGATACGTCGCGCCTCTGACCAGTTTATGGCTTTGCCATTATGCGCTGAAATAGTTTTTACATCGCGCGCGAGCTTAAATAGGATTAGATTCAGCAGATTGCGCGCGCCTTGCGGCGTCGGATGGTTGGCAAGATACTCTTCTATTGCTTCTTCGGGGTTGCGCTCCAACCATCGTTCGAAGCGTAGCGTTTGTTCGATTGTGAGTTCGAGCTGCATTTCGGGCTTGAGTCGCGTCTCCAGGGCGAGAATCGGCACCTGCTCTTGGATGAGTTCGAACTGGAGGCCAAGGCGCATCTCGAGGCCGGGTTTTTTGTGAAATGCGACTGGAGCACCTCCTACATCGTCGCCATCAATAGCGGATTTATATGCGCCGAGAGTGTTGGCCAAATCGAAAACTTCGATCACCGTCCGCAACTGGTTCGGTTTTAGCTTGGGCCAATCGATCGTCCACAGAACTCTGATCCCGTGGATTTCATCCGGCTTCGTCTTGGACTTGGCCAGATGGGCCAGCTTTCGCTGGCCAAGATAGATTCCATCAGTGCGGAAACTGACACCACTAGGCAATTCGTCGGCATGTTCCCTGAGCCTTTCGACATCGCAGGGAGAAAGCTCTAGGAAGAGTGCGTTTGCATCTATGCCGATTGCCTTGATGTCGCTCGAGCCAGGCAAGCTATCATAGGCTAGGAATTTGCGCCTGTTCTCGCCTGTAAGGATTTCGCTGGCCGGAAAGTAGCCGTCGCGCACAGCGCAATAGAGCACCGTATCAGACGCTGACCTGAAGGCTGTGAGCGTGAGTATGATCTGCTTACCTAAAAGCCCGAGCTCGCTTGTCTCTTCCATGTCTTGCTCCGTAAAAGGCCCACTTTAGCCGACTCTTCAGCTAAAGCTAAAGCAATATATGGCAAAACGCTCATAATGTCAATATCCTGTCTGATATATAGACAACCCCGGCGGCCAGTGTGGCGTCGGGGTTGTTGGTTGGAGATAGTTACTTGCTTGAAGGCGGCAAACTAACCGGCATGGGAGGCGGCCGCTTGCGGAGTTTCTTGGCTAGCCTGACCAGATTTTCGTCTCTAGGACGCTCTGGTATTTTTGATTTGCCGTTTCTCGGTTTTTGTTCTGGCGGAGGATCCAGCTCATCCAGGAAGATCTTGATGAGTCGCCGAAGCGGTTGCTTGGACCACTCAGTGCTTTTCAGGTAGAGCGGATTCAGCACAGGCATGGCGTGAATGATTGTTCGTCGAGTTACTTCCTCATCACCCGGCCACTCTCCGTGCAATAGGAGTTTACGCAACGCTTCGGCGTCATCATTCGTCAGTCCTTCCGCCAATTCCTCCAGATCGCGGCCGACAAAACTCGAGAGCTCGGCTAGCGTTGAGAGAACCGTGAAGGAAATGCTGCTACCTCTCTCGGCTGGTGGATCGCTTGCGCCCGGCGCTCGCGGTGCGTCCGTGAAGGCGCTTTCCGGGATATAGCACGCGGGCCTTTCCGCGATCATCTCGGATGAGCAAGGCTCGACAGAGATTAGATCATCCATCTCGAGATCATCCAAGTTTATTTCCGCTGTCGATATCTCGGTTTGGACTCTCGGTGCGGCCTGAGCGAAAGCTTTCTCGACCAGGGAATTCACTTCGGCGTCCACGCTTGGCCGAGTGCGCGAGGCGTTCTGCTCGTCCACATCAGTCAGAGCCCTCAGCGGCAGAGCTGTTGAGGTCCATAGCTCTCCCGGCGAACCATCCGACTGCTCGGCGCTTGGCCGGAATGTCTCGAGTTGGCTATCGCCAGCGTCTCTCTCCCAAGAGATTTCGTCATCCGCCTGTATCCGGGCGCCCGCGTTTTGTGATCCTGGCGCGCCTTGTGGCGGACCTAGACCTTCTGTCGCGAGCGCCTCTAGGCTTTTGGGTCTTGTTCCGCGGTAGAAACGGTTGTTGCCGTGCTGGACGTCGGTTCTTCTCTGTCGACTTCGGCGATTGCTTCGAGCGGTTTGAATCCCATAGCTTCTTCCGCGGCTTCGAAGATGCCGAAGAGGTCTAGCAATGGTATGTCGCGGGTGATGATATCGCTGGTCACGACCGACATCACATACTTGGCGTAAGGGAAGGGCCCCTCGGGGTTCTCTCTCTCCTTCTCGAGCAGCAGACGATCAACCTCTTCGAGCACTTCGGGCTTGATGCATTTTTGCCACACTGAGCGTGGGATGGCAGAGAGCACCTGATTGTACGTGAGTATGGGTTGCAGATGCTGGGTCTTTGGGTTCCCAGGTTCGCCGCGCGGCTTGAGAAAAGAATCGATGAGGGATGCTACCAATCGTCGGTGTTTATCGTTGCTGTCGGTCCACGGCATGGCTTGCCGGAACTGCGCGTAGAAAAGTTCTGGATTGCCGTAGAGAACGAGCTCAGCCGGCGTGAAGGATTCCTCGAAATACTCGTCCGTGCGGTCGCCCTCATTGAGGGCAAGATCGATGTTCGCGGCTGCGTGGTCCGGCGTCATCTTAAGAGCTGCATTCTGCAGGGCACCGAATCCCATGGTGATGCGTTGACGCACCCATTTATTGGTGATGTCACGCATGCGTTGTGTTGCATTGTAAGCTTGGCGACGCTGAGTCGGCGTCCACCAGGGAAGCTTGAGCTCGCGCAGGATGGTCAGAAGTTCGACCACGAACTGCAGCTCTGGGTGAAGTGCAAGGAAGTCATCGGCTTCCTTGGCCAGCTGTTCAGCCGGCGCGTCAGGATCTTGATGGACGAATTTCGTTGTAGGCATGATTTCCCTCCAGTTTCATGTCTGTGTTTTATGTAAGGAGCAGTACTTTACCTTTTCAAAAATAATCTTTATTGTCAAGTATTATTTAGTCAGTTAGTCAGTTAGTCGGTTAGTCAGTTAGTCAGTTTTAAGAATCAGTTAAGAATCCATTTAGGCTTAATTTAAAAAGCGGGAGTAGGTGCTCTCGCACCTTTTTGGCCAAGACTAGATCAGCTAGGGGGTATTTTTTCGACTAGTTTATAGCCTTCTAAGTTTTCTCTAGCAAATCGGTGGGCTCTAGCGTCTATTTTTCGAGACCTTGGCGCAGGCAGGCTTGTCGAGCGCCTCATCTGCCCTTATCCGTAACTTTAAGCAGTTAGGCGGCGTTTTTGTCCCCCTTTGTTTGGATTATTTTGCCTTGCCCCAACTGCCGAATAATTCCATCTTTTTCATCGCCACTTCGCGCATCAAAAGATTCGCCGGCTCCATCAATTTGCGCGGGTCGATGACTTTCGGCAGGTCATCCACGGCTTCGCGGATGCCGGCTGTGAATGCCAAGCGCAAGTCAGTGTCAATATTGATTTTGGCTACCCCATGTTTAATCGCCTGTTTTATGTCCACATCCAACACGCCACGCGCTTCCCCCAACCTGGCACCGTGATACTCCGCGATTTTGACGATATCTTCCATCACGCCCGAAGCGCCGTGGAGCACGAGCGGCACTTTCACGAGCTTGGCGATTTTCTTTAAGCGGTCGATGTCCAGATGTGTCTTGCCTTTGAATTTGTACGCCCCGTGCGCTGTACCGATGGCAATCGCCAGTGCATCACACTTCGTCTCTTTAACAAACTGCGCGGCTTGCTCCGGATTGGTCAGATGCGCGTCTTTTTCTTCTACGCTCACGAAATCCTCGAGGCCCGCGATGGCGCCGATTTCCGCTTCTACTGACGCACCTTTGGCTCGCGCCCACTTCACGACCTGCTTGGTCTTCTTCACGTTTTCGGCATAGGGGAGCGAGGAACCGTCGAACATAACAGAAGTGTATCCCGCGTTGAGTGCAGCTTTGATCAACTTCAGGTCTTTGCCATGATCTAGATGCATGGCTACCGGAATTTTGCCTTTGGCCGCCACGCGTATCATGGCCACGAGGTAATCAAGACCGGCGTATGAGATTGCACCTTCCGAAGTCTGCACGATGACTGGCGACTTCATTTTTTCGGCCGCGGACTTTACGGCTTTGAGGAACTCCAAATCATTGACGTTGAACGCTGGGACTGCGTACTTCTTGGCGCGAGCGGGGACGAGGAGCTTTTTGGTGGTGACCAACATAGGTTTATGTCGCTATTATTTGTCGTCCTGAGCTTGCCGAAGGGCCTTTACTAAGGTCTTTCGACTCTGGCCCGTCAGACGCGCCTCCGCTCAAGATGACGAAACATATGATATCAGGCCGTGGCGCTTGACGAAATGGGCAGAATTAGCCGGATTCATATATCATCATGCCGATGCATCCGGCCGCGCGGCGCCTTTGCTCGCGGCGTTTACAATATCCGAAACTATGAATAACCCAGCGGCGAATGATTAGTCGCCCCCTACTTATCGGAAGGTCTCTCCGCGCTGGTCGAGATTACGTGCATTGATCAATGCTTATGCACCGTCGCTATTATTTTCGCGAATTTCTTTAACGTGCGCCGCATCTGTGTGACGTTTAATAATCCTTTTTGCGGTCCTATTTGCTGGATGACACTCCAGGCATTGGCTGTACCCCAGCGTAGCGCTTCATCCAAAGGCTTATTTTTAAGTAAAGCCACGGCCGCGGCGCAAGCGAAGCTGTCGCCGGCGCCGGTCGTCTCGACGAGCGTTCCATCGAAGGCCGGCATATGCCAGTGCGTGGCGCCGTCGTAGGCGTCGGCGCCGTTCTTACCATCCGTGATAATGACCATCTTGGCCCCGAGTTTATGGAATCCTTCGAGCATGTTACATATGGTTCGCTCGCCGTCGCCCAGCAGTTGCTGGGCTTCCTGTTTGTTTAGGATGAACAGGTCGCTTGTGGTGAGGAGCGGCTTGTTGACTTCGAGCCCGGAACGGATGTGGGTCGTGCCGGGTTGGAACACGAAGAACGTCTTGGGGTTTGCGTGTAGGTATTTTTTGACCTGGGCATCGCACGCCGCATGTTTGAGTCCAACCGCAGAATAATACAGACAGCGCGCCGGGGGCAGAGCGGGGAATCTGTGGACGCGCGGCTGAAAATATACGAGCTGAGTTTTTTCGCCCTGGTAGCTGAGAATGGTCGCCTCGCTCGTCGGATGCTGCCTATCCGTCACTAGGTATTTAAGGTCAACCTTTTCCTTCTTCAGCTCTTCACGCAGATGCCGGCCAGCGTGGTCGTTGCCGATCCATGACATAAGAGCCGTCTTCAGACCGAGCCGCGCTGCGCCTACGGCCGCATTAGCCGAGTTGCCGGCCGCCGGCACTTTGACTACGTGCCTGACCGGTATCTTGTCTGAATACTCCAGGCAGAGCAGGCAGCGTTCCTTGTTGATTTGGCAGCTCAAGGTCGCCTCGTCGATGAGGTAGAACACGTCGCGCTGGGATTCGCCTACGGCTAGAAAATCGAGTTTCATGCTTTTTGTCACCATATGCCAAGCAGTGTATCAGCATTGACAAACTTCTCGGAAGTTGCTAGATTCCAGCATCCTTTCCACCCAATAAGGAGAACGGATTTGGATACCTTCGAATTCGCCAAGGGTCTGGCCCGAGTCCTCGACCGCAAGTCCGAGCTGGGGCTGATGGAGATCGTCGAGAGCCGCCAGGAAAGCCTGCGCCGGGTCTCGGATCCGCACCGTCCTTTCCGCGCACTCATGCATCTCGTCATCGATGCAATCCGACCGGAATTCGTGCCGCGCTACATGCCCAACGGTCCGGTCACGGTCCGCGTGGCGGCCCGCATCCTGTCCGACATGGCCAGCCATACCCACCTGACGCCGCAGGGCGTGCCTGTGGTGCTAGACCGCGACATGCACCGCTTCATCTTTGTCTGTATCTTCCAGTATTTTCTCCAGCTCCTGACTATCGACCATTACAACGAGCAGATGGAAGAGCGGAAGGATGCAGCGGAGGCAGAAGCGGCGGTCGAGATGCCGCTCGTCGAATTCACGCACGACGGCGTGACCTTCAATGCCACGGCGCACCGGCGCTGGGGCGCAGTCATCGGCCAGCCAGGCCATTTCCAGGCCATTAGCGATTACTTGCGGAACGTCAGTCCCGAGGAATACGGCGTCTGGTACTTCCGCATCATGCAAGCCGTGGTCGGGCTTGACCACAACCCGGCCGAAGGCGAGTTGCGCCTGCTCCTCGGCGAACTCCGGCGCCCCCGCGTCATGAACTGAAAGTCTGGGCGCATAACCCTACACCCCTACAAGAACGGCAGCCCATCGGCTGCCGTTGATTTTTTCTCGACCTGACGTTTTGGGCGCGGGGTAGTTCTGGCGGGAATCCAGAGTCTGAATTACTGTTTCCTTCCGATAACCTTCTTTACCGCCGCCACTATATCCTTGGCCCGCATGCCATATTTCGTCAGCAACTCGTCCGGTTCGCCGGATTCGCCGAACGTATCCGGCATGCCCACGGTCTCGAGCGGTACAGGATGGTTCTGCCCCAAGCATTCCGCGACCGCGCCGGCCAAGCCGCCGATCGTCTGATGTTCCTCGACCGTGACGCAACAGCCCGTCTTCTGCACGCTCGCCAGGAGCGTCTTGGTGTCGAACGGCTTCAAGGTGTGGCAGTTGATGACCTCGGCCTCGAGGTTCTCGGATTCGAGTTCCCGTGCCGCAAGTAATGCCTCGTGCAGTAACGGACCGCAAGCCGCGATGGTTACGTCTTTGCCCGTGGTGCAGAGGTAAGCTTGGCCGATTTTGAACGGTGTCTCTTTGCTCGTGATGACCGGGGATTTTTCACGGGCGAAGCGGAAATACACCGGCCCCTTTAATTCGGCCGCGGCCAGCGTGCATTTGCGCGTTTCTTCGGCGTCGCAGGGAGCCACGACCGTCAATCCGGGTAAAACGCGGGTAATGGCCAGGTCCTCGAGCGCTTGGTGCGTGGCGCCATCCGGTCCGACCGACACGCCGGTGTGAGCCCCCGCGATTTTGACGTTAGCTTTGCCGTAGCAGACCGAGACGCGCAGTTGGTCCCAGTTCCGTCCCGGGGAGAAGACCGCGTAGGACGAGACGAAAGGTATCTTGCCGGCCAAGGCTAGACCCGCGGCTACGCCCATCAGGTTCTGCTCCGCGATGCCGCACTCCACGAAGCGATCTGGAAACTTCTTCCAGAATGGGAGGACGCGCGTGGATTCGGCCAAGTCGCCGGTCAGCACGAAGACATCGGGATTCTTCTCGCCCAGCTCCATGAGCGCTTCGCCGTAGCCGTTACGCGTCGGGATTTTTTCAATCTTGGGATCGTAGATCTGGGAGTTCAGTTTAGATGAAGGATTTAACATACTCATTCATGTTCGCTCGTTATCTGCCCGCCGAGCGTCCGCAGTTCGGCCAACGCGATGCGTCCCTGTTCAGGGTTCGGCGGGATGCCGTGCCATTCATATTTATTTTCCATGAAATCGACGCCTTTGCCAGGTATAGTATGGCAGATGATGACGGTCGGGTTTTCGGCGATAGCCCGTGCCTTGTTCGCGGCCTCGATGACTTCGCGGATGTTGTGACCGTCGACCTCGATAACGCTCCAGTTGAACGCGCGGAACCTGTCGGCCAGCGGTTCAAGCGGCAAAATCTCTTCGGTGAAGCCGTCGATCTGAATGTTGTTGCGGTCCACGAACACGGTCAGTTCGCGCAGGTTCAATTTTCCAGCCAGAGAGAATGCCTCCCAGCATTGGCCTTCATCCAGCTCGCCGTCACCCATCAGGCACCAGGTATGCCAGGCGGGGAGTCGTGAGTCGTTGGTCGTGAGTTTATCGTTTCTATGCTGATTGTGGCGCGCCGCGATGGCCATGCCTACGGCTTGCGAGATGCCTTGGCCGAGCGGTCCGCCCGATGTCTCGATGGGAAGGCTTGGCGCAGAGTGATTGTTTGAGTGGCCTTGCAGCCTCGTCCCGAGTTTGCGCAACGTCTTAAGTTCCTCGCGCGGAAAATATCCGCGGTTTGCCAAAGTTGCATATAGTACCGGGCAGATATGCGCGTTCGAGAGCACGACTCGGTCGCGATCCGGCGCGTCGCGCGTTTCGGGAGTGATTTTTGCAATCTCAAAATACAGGGCCGTGAACACATCGGCCATGCCAAGCGATCCAGCCGAATGTCCGCTCTTGGCCGCCAGCAGCATTTCGATGATATCTTGGCGGATTTGGTTAGCTGTCTTTTCGAGTTCCAGTAAACGTTTATCGGTAAGCATGGGAATATTGTACACCAATAAAAAATTGGGTGCTGAAGACGCACCCAAGGTCGAAGCAGTCAGGGCCGGCGGATCTTGCGCTGTGTTTAGCGATACATATAGCGCCGGATGGTTTCGGGCAAGTCGGACCAATCAGTTGGCAGTTCCAAGTCTTGGCAGACTCGCTTGCCAGCTTCGGTTAACCCGACGCGGCCGCGGTCGATATGGATGAGTTTCTGATTGTCGAGCTCGATAAGCGCGCTAGCTGTTCTGCCTGACAACCGCCGGAGATGCGGATTGTTTTGCTCGAACTTGCGGACTGCGCTGTCGATATGCTCGAGCATAAGGTACATGTTTTTTTGTCCTTCGTAGGCTTTGGAGATGGCAAGGAGCAGAATGTCTTGGACGGATGTCGCGAGCATGTCTTCCTCCGATTCGGATATTTAGCGCGTCAGCCCTTATTTATCAAGGGCTATGGGCATAGCCGGCAATCGAAAAGGCGGGTCTACGCCCGCCCCTTCACGGATGTACTGACCGCCTCTCGGCGATTCTTAATTGACGACGTTGATCGTACCCTTCATTACCGGGTGGATTCCGCAGTGATAGTCGTACGAGCCGACTGTGTCGAATTTCTTTTGGTAGCTCTCTTGGTATTTCAGTTCCTGCGACTGGAAGCCGGCGCCGATGACTGTGTGCAAGGCACTATCCTGATTGATCCAGGTCACGGTCGTGCCCTTCTTGATAGTCATGGTCGCCGGCACGAAGCCGTTCGAGACCGTGCCGATCGAGATAGTGGCCGCCGTATCGTCCAGCTGCTTGTCCTGGGCAATGGTGGTTGTGAGCGTCATGACATTGGCCGGCTGGAAGTCGGCTGCGGTTTGGATTGGCGTGCCGACTTTGTAGTTGATGAAGAACGCGTCAGGGATGTCATCAACCTGGTTTTTCCAGGAGATGCCGTAGAGCGTTTGAGCCAATTGCTCCGAGGCGATACCGCGTAGGATACCGCCTTGGTCGACGGCGTAGACCTTCGGGTCAGTCGTGATCTTTACCATTTTTTTACCCGGGCGGTAGGTGACGTTGGAGCGGGCGAGCGGGATGGTTGAGAGTAGGCCATCAGGGATCTGTTTGACCTTCGAGAAATCGTTGTACCAGGTAAAGTAAGTCTTGGAGTTCGGGAAGACGTAGCGGCGGCCGTCGGTGCCGTAATAATAGACGGTGTCGCCGGAACCCTTGATTAGGTCGCCCGGGCCGAAGGCCGAGGTGACGGCGGCATTGGACGCTAGCGGCAATGTGGAGAGAACGAGCGTGCTCGTCACAACGGCCGCGCGGATGAGCTGGGGGAGCTTCATAGGCTTGATTGGTGTGAGATGATGAATAAAAGAGTTAGTTGTTTAAGTATGCCTAGTGGCGGGCCAGCAGTCAAAAAAACGCCGCCCGTCTTCGCTTGATACTGTCCGGGCGGTGTTTCGTTACGGTTTGGTAACGGTCACAGACGTGGATGTCGTTAGGCCGACGGTGCCGAGCGGATCCAGCGCGCGGCCTTGGAATATGAGTTCCTGGCCGGCCGTGTTCCAGGGTCCGGTCGTGACGGTGCAAGGCGCGGGGCCTTCGCAGTGTTTGAGCACGATCCCATCTTTGATAATCTCCATCGAGGCTATGCCATCATTATCAGTCGCAGAAACCGTGATGTCCACCGTCTCGCCGACGTAAATCCTATTCTTGGCCGGGATGACGGTCACGGCCGGGGAATCGGTGTTGCTGATCGTGATGGTCTGGATTTCGGAGGTATAGAGCCTGCCGATCATATCGGTCACTACGGCCTTGACCGGATGGATGGAGCCCAGCGTTTGGTTCTGGAGGTAGTCAGCCCAGGAACAGAGCTGCGAATGGCTGGTGCAGCTCTTGACCACCGTCCCGTCCACGTAGATATCGATGCGTTGGATGTCGATCGAATTATCGGCGTCGACGCTCACCGACGCCAGTTGGTTGGGTGTGATTTGCGCCTGCCCGAGCGTCATCTTGACCAGGTTTGAGACGTCATTTCTGATGGGTAACGTCAGTGTCTTGCTCACGACTTGCTGGTTAAGTTTGGTTAACCGCGCTTCGCAGGTGTACGAGGTTTTCGAGCTGGCAATCGGCACTTGGAAGTCACCGCTGCAGTACGTCGAGACGCAGGCCTTTTGGAGCTGACCATCAAAGTAGATTTCGATCTTAGTCACGCCGTCTTTAGTCACGGCCGAGGCGTTAAACGTGACCGTGTCGCCGGCTTGAGCCTGCATCTGGCTCAAGGTAAACATGAGCTCCTCGACCGCCGGAGTCGAAGTTGGTGTCGCGGGCGTCGAAGTTGGTGTCGCGGGCGTCGAAGTCGGCGTGCTCGGCGTCGCGGTCAGGTTGAGATCGGTGTTGATATCTGTCGCCGCCAGGCTGACCGCGCTCGGGCTGAAGTCGGCGCTTGAGGCTATGGGCGATCCTATTTTGTAGTTGATGAAAAACGCGTCCGGGATGTCGTCGACCTTCGTGTTCCAGTCTGCGCCGTACAAGGCCGTAGCCACGGCTTCGGTCTGCACCCAGCGCAGGGTCCCGTTTGCGGCCACGGCGTAGACCTTGGGGTCGGTGGTTATTTTGACCAACCTGGAGCCCGGCTTGTAGGTCACATTGCCGCCGAGCGGCAGAACTTGGAGTTCGGCTAGCGTTACGGTCTTGACCGTCGAGAAGTCACTATACCAGGTTTTATACGTCTTCTCGTTCGGGAAGACGTAGCGCTTGCCGTTGCTGGCATAATAATAGATTGCTCCAGCCGCTCCTGGGTCGGTTGAACGGATGAGGTCACCACTTGCAAGGGTTGCGGCCTGGCTGGCAGTCGTGAGCCCGATGGCGCTGGCCAGCGCGGCTCCAGTAATGAGGAAATGCTTGAACTTCATAGTTTTGATAAAAATGACAATCCTAGCATACCAATTCAGACCAGCCTTGGCGATATGCAGTCTGGGAAAGGCGTATGCCTTGCGTCCAGAGCGTGTGGTATTCGCCCTTACGAATCCAATTTTTCATTCCAATACATCGCCTCGATTTTTCTGACCGCTTTTCCGTTTTTCGTCCCGAACGTCCAATGATGCCGTCCGGGAATGCCTTTCGACGACAGGTTGCTGATGGCTTTCCCGCCGCCGACGTAAAAGCCTATGTGTCGATGACCGAAGGAATAGGCCTTGCTCTGCTTATTGTCTTGCACGCCCCATACGATGACACAGCCGATTTTTGGTTGCCTGATTTTTTTCCAGCCCGAATCCTCCATATCGCGCAGCGTGCCGTCGACCGTCATGTGCGGCTCCCGTATCAGGTCGAAATATTTCAGGATAAAAGACGCGAACCAGCCGCAGGACAGGTTTCCGTTTTCGCTGACCTCCTTTTTTTTACCGTCGACCAGCGCGTAGAATTTTCGGAACATGCGCGAACCCGGCGCGCCGTTCACCACAGCTAGGTAATTGTCGAAAAGGAGAGGAGTGATTTTCATATTGAAGTCGTGAGTCGTAAGTCGTAAGTCGTGAGTCGTGAGTCGTGAGTTTTGTTCAGGTCATCGCCAACCATCCTCAACTTACGACTCGCCGACTTACGATTGCTTGACTAACGCCTCATACGCCGCCCGAGGGTCCGCTGCGCCGAAGATGGCGCTGGCCGCGCAGTAACGTGTGACGCCGGCTGCGCGCAGTTGTCCGATATTCTCCAGCGTAATGCCACCGTCAAAACCTACGGCCACGTTCGGCCAGGAGAGTGCGGTGCTTTTCGCCTTTTTGATCGTTTCAGGTATCAAGGATTGTCCGGATTTGCCGGGTTCGACCCCGAGCACCAAGATTTCATCTATCATTTCGGCGAATGGCTCGATCATATCAAGCGGCGTGTTCGGCGCGATGGCCAAGCCAACTTCAATCCCCAAATCCTGACCAAGCAAAATGAGCTCGGCGTGGTCCACCTGCGCCTCGATATGCCAGATAGCGCGTCTCAACGAGGGGACGCTGCGCAGGTCATTGAGCCAGCGCTTGGGGTTGGAGACCATCAGATGTAGCTCAAGTTCGGTTTTGGTGTTGAGCGTTTTCAGCACCGCGGGATCGCACCATGAGGCGAAAGGGTAAAGCGTGTTGTCGAGGATGTCGAGCTGCACGCACGGCGCCAGCGCTTCAGCGATCTTGAGCCGTGCGCGGAACGTCGCTTCGTCTGGAGCCAGGATAGCGGGGATGATTTCGGACATAGAGTTGTTAGGTATTATCCGAGCATCTTAACACGGCGATGGTGCCGCTTAGCTTTCGAGAAGGCGGTTTCAAGGAATAGCTTGACCAGCTTCTGCGCCTCAGTCGTGGTCAAGTGCCAGCCCGACAGAGCGATGACGTTGGCGTCGTTGTGCTCGCGCGCTAGCTTCACCGTCTGAGTATCGAAAGCATCGAATGCACGTATACCTTTTACTCGGTTGGCCGCGATGGTTACGCCCACGCCGCTCCCGCAGATAAGGATGCCGCGTGCGCCCTTGGTCTTCGAAACTTTTTTAGCGACCGCGAATGCTATCTCCGGATAGTCATCTTCGTCGGTGTAGATGGGGCTCAAATCCTTATAGGCGACGCCTGTTTTGTCGAGCCAGCGTTTGAGTTCCTCTTTGAGTCCGAAACCCGCATGGTCGGCGCCGAGGAATATCGTGGTTTTTTTCATGGACTGTAGTGTATCGTTCCTTACCAAAATGGGCAAAATATATTTTTACTTCTGACTGGAAGAACTCGCATCCCGCCGAAGTAGGTAGTTCTCCCCCTCCTGGGGTGCATAAGCTCAGCTACATATAGCACTCCTTGGACAACCAAGGAGTATGCAAATCAGACGCATTGGATACCAGGTAAATGGCTTGTGTAAGCTGAATGA
>Ga0209018_1001748_pt1 | contig 16839 bp, 13 predicted proteins | sample YNPBryBLVA2012_FD_185814 | JGI IMG/M metagenome (GOLD analysis project Ga0209018, IMG submission 185814) | Anoxygenic and chlorotrophic microbial mat microbial communities from Yellowstone National Park, USA - YNP Bryant BLVA 2012 (SPAdes)... ...
ACCGGGTCTCCCCCGGTCGGTGGCGGGTCAATTGTTTGTTCCTTGCCTCGCGCTGTCTCTCTTTGCCTTCCCTATCACTCTTCTCTTGTTAAGGTGCAGCCCTCAGCGAGGGGACAAAAGCCACCGAAGTCACTTTTACAACCCCGGTGCTTCATCTTGTTTGTTTTCTTTTGCAAACGTTCTCGCTGAAGTACCAGTATCATATCACCGTGCCGGAAGGTTGTCAAGGTTAAATCTGCAACAAAGTTTTAAAACTTTGCCGGGACTTCTCCTTATCCAGACCTTACCCTAACCTGCGTGGTCCGGCTATTGGTGCTTTTTCAAGGTACTGGTCTCAGGGGGTGAAGCGTGGCGAATGATAGCACCCCCTTTTCCCCCTGTCAAGGCTATTTTTCGTGATGAATGTTAAAACTTTGCGGATATTTAGCCTTACCGCCGAGAGAGGTCAGTCCCATCCTACATCTCATGGCGGCCCTGTAAGGCGCGTAGTAAGGTCATGGCATCCACGTATTCGAGGTCGCCGCCGGTAGGCAGGCCGCGTGCCAGCCGCGTGATGCGTACCCCCTGCGAGGCAAGCTGCTGCTGGATATACATGGCCGTCGCGTCACCTTCCAGGCCGGGATTAGTGGCGACGATGACTTCCAGTACGCGCCCGTCCTGCACACGGCGGACCAACTCCTTGATCTTCAACTGATCCGGGCCGATGCCGTTCACGGGCGAGATGGCCCCGTGCAGTACATGGTAGAGGCCCTTGAAGCTGTCGGTGCGTTCAATCGCCAGGACGTCCAGCGGCTCTTCCACGACCGCGATCACGCCGGGGTCGCGGGTGGTGTCGCGGCAGATCGCGCACGGGTCTTCTTCGGTGATGTTCCAGCAGATGGAGCAGAAGCGCGTCTTGCTCTTGAGTTCGGTCAGTGCCAACGCCAGAGACGCTGCCACGTCGTCTGGCGCGCGCAGCAGATAGTAGGTCAGGCGCGAGGCGGTTTTCGGCCCTACGCCCGGCAGGCGCGAAAACGCTTCGATCAGGCGGGTGACGGGGGCGGGGACGGCTTTGCTCATGGGTGCATGGGGTTAGCCGAACAGGTCGCCCAAGCCGCCGGGCATCATGCCCGCCAGCCCGCCGGTGATGCTTTCCATACGTTCGGCGGCGCGCGCCTGGCTTTGCTCGATGGCCTGGTTGACGGCCAGTACGAGCAGGTCTTGCAGGTCTGTCAGCCAGGCTTCATCGGTGAGATCGATGGCATCCTTGTCGATGGTAATGCTCTGGATGCGCTGGTGGCCCGTAACCACGATCTTCACCGCGCCGCCGCCGACGGAGACTTCCAACGTTTCCTCGGCCAGGGCCTGTTGCGCAGCGGCCATGTCTTCCTGCATCTTCTGAATCTGGCGGAGCATCCCGGCCTGTCCGCCGGGCATACCTGCCGGGCCACCTATCCGTTTGCCACCACGTCCTTTACTCATCTGATCCTTCCTCCTGTGCAGATGTGATACCGGAAACTTCGCCGCCCAGGCTTTGCACACCGAACGCAACCAGTTCGTCCCGCGCGATGATCTCCTGGGTATCGGGGCTGGTTGAGGATGCGGCGGCGCCGGCCACGTCGATCCGCACCTGGAGCGGCAGCTTGTGGACTTCGCGCAGGGCCGCCAACAGCGCCCTGCGGCGGTCGTCGGCGTCGAGTTTTTCTTTGAAAATCGGGTTCTGGACGGTCATCACCAGGGTATTGCCGTCCACCTCGCGCACGGTGACATGTTCCAGCAGCGGCGGCAGGTTGCGGTTGTGCCGGAACGCAGCCTTGAGCAGATCGGCCCACTTTTCGCGCACGACCAGCAGGCCGATGGCGGGCGGCGCGCCGGGAGGGGTAGGGGGCGCTTCTTCCGGCGGGGCGGCAGCGGGCTGGGGGGCAGATACCTGGGTAGGGGCCGCACGCGCGATGGGAGGAGGAACCGGTTCTTCCAATGGAGCGGCGCTCTCGACCAGGGCCAGTTCCAGCGGAAGCTGCGGCTGCCAGTCGCTGCTGCGATCTTGCACGGCGTCGTTGAAGGCGCGAATGGCGCGCAGCAGCGCGGCCCGCCCGATCTGCTTGGATTGCCGGGCGAACATCTGCCGGGCTTCATCCGTTTCGTCGATCAGGCCTGCCCCGCCCATCTGGGCCAGCAACACCCCGCGCAGGTGGTCCACCGTCTGTCGCGCGAACTGGCGCGGGTCGGCCCCGCCGTCTACGGCGGCGTGGATCACATCCAGCCCGGTGGCCACATCGTTTGCCAGGAGCGCGTCGACCAGGGCAGCGACTGCGCGCCGCCCCGCCGCGCCGAGGGCGCGCTCGGCCATGGCGAGGGTAATGTGTTCATCGGGATCGGCGACGACCTGATCCAGCAGGCTGATGCTATCGCGGACCGAGCCGGTGCCCTGGCGGGCGATCAGGTCCAGTGCTGCCGGCTCGATGTTGAAGCCTTCCGCCTGGGCGATCCGGCCCAGCAGGGCGGCGACTTCTGCCAGGGTGACGCGCCGGAACTCGAAAGGCAGGCAGCGGCTTTTGATCGTCTCCGGCACTTTCTCGTATTCGGTCGTGGCGAGCACGAAGATAGCGTGTTCGGGCGGCTCTTCCAGCGTCTTGAGCAGCGCGTCGAAGGCCGCGCCGGAGAAGCGGTGCACCTCGTCGATGATGTAAACCTTGTAGCGCCCTTCGCCGGGGGAAAAGGCGATCTTGTCGCGCAGTTCACGCACGTCGTCCACGCCGGTGTGACTGGCCGCGTCGATCTCGATCAGGTCCAGGTAGCGGCCTTCGTTGACGGCCAGGCAGTGTGTGCACGCATTGCAGGGGCGCCGGGCCGGGTCGTCGTTCAGACAGTTGACGGCTTTTGCCAGCAGGCGGGCAGTGGTGGTTTTGCCCGTGCCGCGCGGCCCGCTGAACAGGTAGGCATGCCGGACTCTGCCCTGGCGCAGCGCGCCTTGCAGTGTGCGGGTGATGTGTTCCTGGCCGATCACGTCCTCGAACTTCGAGGGACGCCATTTGAGGTAAAGGGCCTGTTCGGGCACGACAATGCTCTCTCCACGCGAGGATCATTGCCCGGTAGTGTAACACGCCGGGGGAGGGCGCGGCAAGATGAGACGTGCCCGATGCGGGCTGTGCCGGGCTACTTATCGCGCGTGATGGCAAAGCCGCTCATAAACTGCTTTTGCAACAGAATAAACACGACGACCGGCGGTAGACTGGCGATGATGGCTGCCAGCATCAGCGGGCCGTAGGTCAGGCCGGCGTCCACGTTACGCAGCGATCCCAGGCCCACCTGCACAACCTGAAGCGCCTCGTTCTTGATGATCAGCAGCGGCCATAGGTACATGTTCCAGACATAGACGAACTGGATCACGGCCAGCGCGCCGATGGTGTTCCAGCTCAGCGGGATCAGGACACGGAACAGAAACCGCAGCGGCGTCGCACCGTCCAACTGCGCCGCCTCCGACAGTTCGGCGGGCAGGTTGGCAAAGTGCTGCCGGAACAGGAATGCGCCGGTCGCACTGGCGACGAACGGCACCGAGATCGCCCAAAATGTGTTGCCCCAACCCAGGTTGGAGACGAAGCGGAATAGCGCCAGCACCAGGATTTCGGTGGGCATCATCAGGGTCGCCAGCACGAAGCCGAAGATCAGCCACTTGCCGGGAAAGCGGAAGTATACGAAAGCCAACCCGGCCAGCAACGACAGCAGAGTCTTGCCTGCGGTGACGACCACCGCAAGCACCACGCTGTTGAGCATGTACCGCCCCAGATGGCGCTCGAAGACGACCGATGTGAAGTTCGCGTGGAAGGCCGATCCTGGCGTGAACTGGAACGACGTAACCTCGGCGTTGGTCTGTGTGCTGACCAGCAGGGCATACAGCACAGGAAAACCCACCAGCAAACAGGTGATCCACAGCAAGACATGGACGTACCAGCGTTCGGGCAGCAGGTTAAAGCGCCCCGGTACGTGGATTTGAATCTGGGTCTGTGCGCCGGCGATGTCGCCGGCTGTGGATTGCGCCATGTCACGCTCCATAGGTGACTCGCCGTCCGGTCGTCCTGAACTGGAGAATCGTCAACCCGATAACCAGCAAAAACAGCACAATCGACTGTGCGGCAGCTTTCCCCAGGTCATTTTCCAGAATGCCGAGTTCGTAAATTTCGTAGATCATCACTTTGGTCGCGCCCGCCGGACCGCCTTTCGTCAGAAAGTCAATGGTTCCGAAGATGTCGAAGAAGGCATAAGTGATGTTGGTGATGATCAGGAAGAAGGTGATGGGAGACAGGCCGGGGATGATCACCTTGCGGAAACGCTGCCAGGCGTTCGCTCCGTCGATGGCGGCTGCTTCGGTGAGGTCTTTCGGGATGTTTTGCAGCCCGGCCAGGTAGAACAGAATGTTGTAGCCGAGCATCTTCCACACGCTCGCCACGATCACGGCGACTCTTGCCAGCCAGGGGTCGCGCAGCCAGTCGAGGCCTGTCCCTCCCAGCAGGGCAATGAGATGGTTGATGACCCCGGCGATAGGGTCGAACATCACAAAGAAGATGATCCCGGCGACGGGCGGAGAGACGGCGTAGGGCCAGATCAACAGGGTGCGGTAAATGCCGATGCCGCGCACCGGTTGAAAGGCCAGGTAGGCGATTGCCAGGGCCAGGATCAGACCAATGACGACGATGCCGGTCGAGATCACGGCGGTGTTGAGCAGAATCTGGTAGTAACTCTGATGGAACAGGCGCGTGAAGTTGTCCACGCACACAAACACGGTCCGGGGAGCGCCCAACCGTGCCAGCAGGGTTGACAGGCGGAAGGTGTCGATGGCCGGGTAGTAGAGGAACAGCGCCAGGATGATCAGGGTTGGGGCCAACAGCAGCAGGGGAGTCCGCCAGCCGCGAAATATCCCCTGCGGCTGCTGTTCACCGGGCGAGAGGAGCCTGCCTCGGCGGGTCGTGAGCAGTTGCACCCCAGAGCGGGTGAGGCCCAGCGCCAGCGCCGCGCCGACGCCGGCCAGGCCGATGCCGAAAGCGGCATCGATAGGCTTACGGTCTGGGGCGAAGGTGCAGAAGTCCAGCGGCAGCAGGAAGATCAACGGACCGAGGCCACCCGCGATCAGACCCGCCACCGCGCCCGGCAGGGTGGAGCGGTTCAGGCGGCGAAACGCCTGGGCCATATAGACTGCGCCGATCAGGGCCGGGACGGCAAACAGAAGAATCCACTCTACAGCGAGCACGGCAACTCCTGAGGAAGACCCGCAAATGCAGTCATGACCAACGTATCAGAGTAAAGATTGCTTCCCAGAAGCGCCACTTCCGGGAAGCAATCCGTCGCTCAGAACATCTTCGGACAGGCCGGAAGAGGGCTACTCTTCGGGGGCGTTGAGCAGGTTATATTCGGCCAGCAGTTGGTTGGCGTTTTCCTGCGCCACGCTGAAGGCTTCCATCGGATCGGTGCCGTTGATCAGGATGTCTTCCATGGCGGCGGTCACTTCATTGCGGATGGCTGGGAAGTTGCCGATCAGGGCGCCGGACGTGGCCGAGGTCAACCGTGCAGCGGCAAGCTGATCGCTGGCGACGCGCGAGTTGGGGCTTTCTTCGTACCAGCCCTGTTCCTCAAGCAGCTGGACTGCGCTGGTGCGGATCGGCACGTAACCGGTGAACTGGTGCCATTCGGCGGCGTTCTCGGTATTGGTGAACCACAGCAAGAAGGTCAGCGCACCCTCTTCGACTTCGGGAGCCAGGCCGTTGGCCAGCCATAGGCTCGCGCCGCCGATCAGGTTGCCGACATATTCCACATCCTGGTTGTAGGGCATGAAGCCGCACCGGACGGTGAAGCCGTTCTCGGTGCCGGTGGCCGTGATCGAGGTCACGTCGGAGCTGCTGGTGATGATCATGGCGACCTGCTGGGCGAAGAAGGCGTTGTTCACGCCGTCCCAGTCGCGCTGCACGCCGGTGTAGACATAGTAACCGCGTTCGGCCATGTCGGCCCACCAGTTGACGTAGGCCATCATGGCGTCGCTGGTCAGGTAGACCTCAGTTGCGCGGGCTTCACGGCCATTGCCGTTGTTCGCCAGATCAGCGCCCTGCTGCGCGACCGACTGCTCGAAGAACCAGCCGTAGTTCGGCCAGGTGATGCAGCCTGCGGGCGGGTTGTCCATCGCCATGATCGCCTCACATGCCGCTTCCACTTCTGCCCAGGTCGTGGGTAGTTCGGTTACGCCGGCAGCCTCAAGCATGTCTACATTGGCGTAGAAGATGGCCGAGGAGGTGTTCCAGGGCATTGAGGTCCACGCGCCGTCGAGGGTGTAGTAATTGGAGACGGAACTGACGATGTCTTCAAAATCGACGGGCTGGCCGTTGATCTCTTCGCGGTCGCCGATAGCCTCGCTGATCGGCTTGAAGGCGGGCGAGCCGTCAGGCAGGCGGGCATCACGGGCGTTCTGGGTGGCGGCCTCAAAATATTGCACAATCGCCGGTTGGGTGCCCTGTTCAAAGGCCAGGGCGGTGGCAGCGAACAGTTCTTCGTAATTGGTGTAACCTTCGATGACGACGTTATACTGGGGATAGAGTTCGTTGAAGGCGGCGGCTTTCTCCCGCGCCCAATCCAGGCGCGCGTCGGTGAAGGCGATCCACATGCGAATCTCGATGGGCGTTTCCTGGGCCAGCGTTGGGAGGATGCCCGTCAGTAGGACCGCCAACAGGCAAAGGATCACGGTTGCACGATTTCGACCAGACATGTAAGTAGCTCCTTGTTCGTTGATCGGACGCGGACACTTTAGCCCGGCTGCTTTATCGACTGAATAACAGAGTGTTAGGGCTTGGTGAAGACTGCTTAAACGTGATTTAAGCCCGGCAGCACAGGCCAAACGAAACGGTCTTTCGACAGGCACGTTGCACCACACGCTCCCGCGCTTTGGGCGTTCGGTCCGCAGGTGCAATCGGTTGCCTTGCTGCATATCTATTTTATATCAGGTCGGCGGATTTTTCTCATCTTTAGGATATGAACTGGCGGCAATTTCAAAAGGCGTTAAAAAACCTGTCACGGCCAGAAGAGCCTTGCGCAGAAACGATTTCAGGAGAATTCTCACGTGGACTACCCCCCAATCATCACCCGTTTGCCGCAGGCTGAGGTGCCGTTCCCCGGCATCGATGCCTACATGCTCCGCTCGCCCGATGGTCTGGTGGTCTTTTTCCACTTTACGCAGGAAACGGTCGTCGCCACACATGCGCACGGTGCGCAGTGGGGCACGGTGCTGGAAGGTGAGATCGAACTGACCATCGACGGGCAGACGCGCGTTTACCGCCCCGGCGAAGGTTACGTGATCGCGGCGGGCCAGCCGCACGGCGCGCGCATCCCGGCGGGCACGAAGGTTATGGACTTTTTCGAGGAGCCGGACCGGTACAAGCCGCGAGGGTAGCGATCTCCGGGCATGGCAGGCAGGCCAACTCGATCTGCGGTTCTGCGGGTCACGGTGGGGTATAATCTGCGGCAGTGACGGTCTATCCTATCTGGGGAGATTTCCTATGCATCTGGGACCCACCGAACTGCTGATCATCCTGGTCATCGTGATCATCCTCTTCGGCGTCGGGCGGCTGGGCCGCATCGGCGGCGAATTGGGCACGGCGATCCGCGAGTTTCGCCGGGGCGTGCAGGGCGAGGAAGAGAAAGCGGCCGAAGCAAAGGATAGCGGCGATAAACCGGCCTAGCCATATCTGGAGGGTAGTGGGCGGGGTCGAAAATGCGTGCAGCGGCGGGCCTGGAGTGAAGTCCGCCGCTGCGCCTTATGGCCCAGGGGAGAGGTGATTTTCGACACGCGCCGTCGGGGACAGGCAGTGTTACACTCCCCCACGGCGCAAAGGGTGTTTGAGGAAAGTGTGCAGCGATGGCTGAGCTGTCGTGCGATGTGCTGGTGATCGGCGGCGGGGCGACGGGCGTGTGTGCGGCCTATGACGCGGCCCGGCGCGGCCTGCGCGTGATCCTGGCAGAGATGAACGACCTGAGCACCGGAACATCCGGGCGCTTTCACGGCCTGTTACATTCCGGGGCGCGCTACGCCGTGCGCGACCCGGAGTCGGCGCGCGAATGCATTCTGGAAAATGCCATCCTGCGGCGGATCGCGCCGCATATCATTGAGGATACCGGTGGGTTGTTCGTGGCCGTGCCGGGCGATCCGGCGGATTACGTCCCGCGCTGGCTCGAAGCGTGTGCGGCGGCGGGCATTGCCGCCGAGGCGATCACCGTCCGGGAGGCGCGCCGCCAGGAACCGGCCCTCAGCCCGGCCCTGGTGCACGCTTTCCGCGTGCCCGACGGCGCGGTGGACGGCTTCGACATGGCGCACGCCTTCACCCGCGCAGCCGAAGACTACGGCGCGACGACGTTGATTTATCACGAAGTGACTGCCCTGAACGTCGGCTCCACTGGTGTGATGGCTACCCTCCAGGACCGGCGTTCGGGCGAAGAAAAGATCGTCTCGGCCCGCTGGGTGATCAATGCCGCCGGTCCCTGGGCGGGGAAGGTCGCGGCCCTGGCCGGGTATGCTCTGCGTGTGGCGTGGAGCCGGGGCGCGATGATCGCCATGAACACCCGCTGGGTGAATACGGTGATCAACCGCCTGCGTCCACCGACCGACGGCGACATCCTGGTGCCGGTCGGCACGGTCAGCGTGATCGGCACGACCTCGATCCCGGTGGAACGCCCAGACGACAACACCATCGAACCCTGGGAGATCACGGCGCTGCTGGACGAGGGCGAGGCGATCATCCCCGGCTTCCGGCAGGCGCGGGCATTGCGGGCATGGGCGGGCGTGCGTCCGCTTTACGAGGCCGAGGCGCGCGAAGGGATCACGGGCCGCGCCGTCCGCCGCACCTTCGACGTGATCCGCCACGCGCCGGGCCTGACAACCGTCGTCGGCGGCAAGCTGACCACTGCCCGCCTGATGGCTGAAAAAGCCGTCGATGACGTTTGCGCCGGACTGGGGATCGAGGCGCGTTGTACGACTGCTGATGAACCGCTGCCGGGCGACCACCCCCGCCGCCTGCATATGCTCGGCAGCCGCCTGGACGCGCTCGAACACGGGCGGATGCCGGGGCCGTTGATCTGCGAGTGTGAGATGGTCACGCAAGCGCAGATCGAAGAGGCGATTGCCGCTTATGCGCGCCCTCCGGCGCTGGACGATCTGCGGCGCGACCTGCGGCTGGGCATGGGGCCGTGCCAGGGCGGATTCTGCGCCGTGCGCGCGGCGGGCATTGTGCAGCGTGCGTGTAACCTGGACGCGGCGGCGGCGACGGCGGCGCTCAGGGCGTTTGTGGACGAGCGCTTCAAAGGTGGGCGTTCCCTGCTGTGGGGACACCACCTGCGCCAGTTTCTACTGGACGAGATGATCTACCGCCGCACGCTGGGGTTGGATCGCCTGACCGGCGCTCCGCCGGCTGTCCGGGATGCGCCTCTGCCTGCCTGGGCCGCAGACCGGCGCCCCGTTTCGAGCAGCGCACAAGGCCGCCGCGTGATTGTGATCGGCGCGGGGATGGCCGGGCTGATGGCGGCGCTTCACGCTGTCCGGGCCGGGGCGCAGGTGCATGTGATCGCGGCGGGAATCGGGCGGCTGATCTTGGCGCCCGGATGGTGCGATGTCGGCCCATTCCACGATCATCCCGGCGTGCGCGTGTTCCTCGATTGGTGTACCGATCACGGCGTCAGGCCGTTGGCAGGCGGCCCGGCGATGTTGGGGACACGACCTGCGGTGTCTTGGGCGGGCGATGGCGAAATGTTGATCGTCGGCTTTGCCAGCTGGCGCGACTTCTATCCCATGCTGTGCGCGGGCAATCTGGCCCGGCAGGGCATTCCTGCGCGAGGCATCCATGTCGATCTACCGCGCCGCCACGATGGCTGGGACCTCAGCCCGACGCGGCTGGCCCACTGCTTCGACGATCCGGCCTTCCGCGAGGAAGTCGCCCGGCTGGTCAAGGGGCGGCTGCGCGACGAAGCGCGGGTTGGCTTTCCGGCGGTGCTCGGCCTGCGCGATCCGGCAGTGGTCCAACGGGAACTGGCAGAGCAGATCGGGCGGCCCGTGTTCGAGATTCCCACGCTGCCGCCGTCTGTGCCGGGAACGCGGCTATTGAATGTCCTCAAAGGCTGGCTGCTCAGGCAGGGCGCGCGCGTGCAGATCGGCCACGCGGTGACGCGGCCTGTTGTGGAGGGCAGACGGGTTGTCGGCGTGGCGGTGGCGAGTGTGGGCCGCGAGACGGTGTTCCACGCCGACGCGGTGATCCTGGCAACGGGCGGACTCTACGGCGGCGGGCTGCTCAGCGACGACCGGGGGCGCCTCTGGGAGCCGATCTTCGACCTGCCGGTGCAGGCGCAGACGGATCGCCTGGCCTGGTTCAACACCGACCTGCTCGACCTGCGTGGGCACCCGGCCCACACGTTCGGCATTGCTGTAGACGAATATCTGCGCCCTCTAGGTAAGGACGGCACTCCGGCTTACGAGAATTTGTTCGCGGCGGGGCACATCCTCGGCGGGATGGATACGCTGATCGGCGGGTGTGAGGAGGGCTTCGACCTGGCGAGCGCCTATACAGCGGTACGCGAGGCATTGGGGAATGACTGAAACGCTCCACCTGTTGGAAAACACGCCTTTCACCTCGGACCTGTGCCTGAAGTGCAACATCTGTACGGCGCATTGCACCGTGTTGCCGTACACGGACCTGTTTCCCGGCCCTAAGACGGTCGGGCCGCAGGCGCAGCGGATGCGCGAACCCGGCGCGCCGTCAGTTGATCACAGCGTCGATTACTGCTCCGGCTGTGGTATCTGCACGCTGGTCTGTCCGCACGGCGTGCGCGTGATGGAGATCAATACCCAGGCCAAAGCGGCCATTGTCGAGACGCACGGGATCAGTCTGCGCAACTGGTTCCTGGGGCGGAACGAGTTGTGGGGGCGGCTGGGATCGCCCTTCGCGCCGATCCTGAACTTCGTCATGGGCTTCAAGCCCGCCCGCCGGATCGCCGAAAAGACGCTCGGCATCTCTGCCCGCGCGCCGATGCCCAAATGGGCCGGATATACCTTTCGGGGCTGGTGGCTGCGGCGGCAGCGCCGCCAGGGACGGCGAGATCGCCCGGTGGAGGCTTACGATCCGGCGCGAACGGTGGTGTACTTTCACGGCTGCGGGACCAACAGCTACGATCCGCACGTCGGGCGGACGGCGGTGGCCGTGCTGGAACACCTCGGCTTCGAGGTGATCGTGCCGCCGCTGTACTGCTGCGGTCTGCCGATGCAGTCCAACGGCGACTTCAAGGCGGCGCGGCGCTACGCCCGCCAGAACGTGACCTGGCTGGAACCCTATGCCCGGCGGGGGATTCCCATCGTCGGCACGTCGGCAAGCTGCATGATGGCCTTCAAGGGCGACTACGAACACATCCTCGGCATGGACGATGCAGCGACGAAGACGGTTGCGGCGGGCGTATGGGACTTTATGGAATTCCTGCGCCATCTACACGCGCAGGGGCGGCTGGACCTGAATTTCCGTTCGCTCGAACGCACGCTGCCCTATCACGCGCCGTGCCAGCTCAAGGCGCATGGCATGGGCCGCCCGGCGATGGACGTGCTGGCACTGATTCCCGGCCTCAGGCTGTTCGAGATCGACGCCGACTGCTGCGGCATTGCCGGGACCTACGGCTTTAAGGCCGAAAAGCGCGCCATCGCCGAGCAGGTGGGCGAGCCGATTGTGGAAGCGGTGCGCGCCGGGGGCTATGACACGGTTGTCTGCGACACCGAGACCTGCCGCTGGCAGATTGCCGCCCTGACCGGCGCGCGCGCTATTCACCCGGTGGTGCTGGTCGCCGAGGCCTACGGCCTGAAGATGGCCGAGGTCGGCGACCCGATCATCCCGACCGCATAGTTTAAGGGCGCTACCACCGGATCCGGCAGCCGTCCGAGGTCTCCAGTGCGGCCTGGCAGATGTCAAAGGGCAGGGGTTCGTCGCCGCGATGGATGGCAATAGCCCGCAGGTTGGCGCCCAGGGCGTCATACCAGAACCTGTCGGCGGGGACTACCGGCATCTGGAACGTCGTCTGGGCCGAACAGACTCCCGGCAGCGGCGCCGCCTGGTCCGCCAGGATGTAGCGGTAGCACGAGCCGGACTCGGCGATCCCCTGGGTCAGCCGCAGCACGTCGAATTTCTGTGCGGGCATGTCCCGCCGCTCACGAGCCTCATCGGGCTGCGTGACCAGCACCAGTTCATTCAGCGAGATCGACTGCGGCGCGGCCACGTACAGTACCAGCCAGTCCGCATCGGCGTAGAGGATAAGAGTCGGTTCGCCGGGTGGTGGAGTCGTCGGTGTCGCTGTCGGCGTATTTGTCGGCCTCGGCGTGATCGGCAGCGCGTCGATGAGGTTCACCTGCGCCGTCGCCGTGATCGTTCTGCCGATGTCGTCGCGCAGTTGCACGTGGATCGTCTTCAGCCCCAGGCCGGGGCTGAGCGTCCAGGGCATGACGTTGACGTAGTACTGCCAGCACTGATCGGCGGCAGTGTTACATGCCGCAAATGCCGGGTCTTCGGAGACGCGGAACTGGCTGATCAGGCCGGGGCTGTCCGTGTCGCCGTCGGGGTGGCTGTTTTCGTTGTGCAGGTAAAGGAACACGGCGCTTTCCCACACGTCCTGGGCGCTCACATCGACGTAAGGATCGCTGGCGGGCGCGACCAGCACCGGCAGGACGCCCGGCTGCGCGCCGAAGATGAGCACGTAGTAATGTCGTCCGGCTGTGCTGTTGTAGACGTAGGCCAGGCCGATCTCGCGGTAGTCGGCGCTGAGGATAGAGTCTGATTCCTGCCCCTGCTCACTGATCCAGAAATCGACCACGCTTCCTGGGGGGACATCGCCTGTCACAAACGCGATCAGGGCGGCGGTGTAGCCGTCGGAATAGGCCCTATAGCCGAGGTCAGCCAGCCAGTCTTCCAGCCCTTCGCCGTTCTGATGACTCTGGTAGACGTTTCCCAGGCTGTCCGGCGAACGTGAGGCCAGCTCGCGGGCGTGCGCGTGGGCGGCCTCGCTCAGGATCGGATTCACGGCGTAGGGGACGTAGTTGCGTTCGACGCGCCGCCGGTTGATTGTGTTGACGATGGCGATCTCTTCGGGGCCGAGCGGCGTGGGCTGCTGGGCGTGGAGGGGGGGCGCGCCTGCTGCCAGCAGGCAGAAACTCAGTATGACGGCGATCAAGACGGCGGACTTGAGCCGCATGGCGATGCTCCTTGATGCGAAGAGACGGCGCGCTGTTAGTATATCCTTGTTGTGTGGCCGCGCCAAGCCGGGGAAAATCGCCGGGGTGGAACCGTAGGGGCGAGGCATGCCTCGTCCCTACGGACGTTTACCGGTCAACGGCGCAGAGGCAATCGCCCTTCTCCGGCGCAGCCATTCTATTCCGCCCAACCCCTTGCCCGCTCGACGGCGCGCAGCCAGCCCGCGTACAGGCTTTCGCGGCGGTCGGCGCTCATCTGCGGCGTGAATTCGCGCGCCATGCGCCAGTGATGGGCCACCTCGTCCAGCGACGGCCAGAAGCCCACCGCCAGCCCGGCCAGGTACGCCGCGCCGAGGGCGGTCGTCTCCGTGACGGCGGGCCGCTGCACCGGCACGCCCAGCAGGTCCGCCTGCATCTGCATCAGCACGTCGTTCACCACCGCGCCGCCGTCCACGCGCAGGGCCGCGAGCTTCAACCCGGCGTCGGTTTCCATGTTTTGCAGCAGATCGCGCGACTGGAAGCAGATCGCCTCCAGCGCCGCGCGCACGAGGTGCGCCCGCGTCGTGCCGCGCGTCAGCCCGACGAGGGTCCCGCGTGCATAGGCGTCCCAGTACGGCGCGCCCAGCCCCACAAACGCCGGGACGAAGTACACACCGCCGGTGTCCGGCACGCTGGCGGCCAGCGGCGCCGTCTCCGCCGCGCTCTGGATCAGCTCCAGGCCGTCGCGCAGCCATTGGACCACCGCCCCGGCGATGAACACACTGCCTTCCAGGGCGTAGATCACCGGCTGTCCGCTCACCTGCCAGGCGATGGTGGTCAGCAGGCCACCGCGCGAGGGGATGGCCTGCTCACCGGTGTTCATCAGCATAAAGCAGCCCGTGCCGTAGGTGTTCTTGCTCATGCCCGGCGCAAAGCACGACTGCCCGAAGGTGGCCGCCTGCTGGTCGCCCGCGCTGGAGGCAATCGGGATCGCCGCGCCGAACAAGGTCGCGTCGGTTTCGCCGTAGACCGCGCTGGACGGCCTGACTTCCGGCAGCAGGGAGCGCGGGATGTTCAGACGTTTGAGGATGTCGTCGTCCCACGCGGCGGTGTGGATGTTGTAGAGCAGCGTGCGACTGGCGTTGCTCACGTCGGTGACGTGCAGCCGCCCGCCGCTGAGCTTCCAGATCAGCCAGCTATCGACCGTACCGAAGGCCAGTTCGCCGCGCTCGGCGCGGGCGCGCACGCCGGGGACGTTCTCTAGCAGCCAGGCGACCTTTGTGCCGGAGAAGTAGGCGTCCGTCACCAGGCCCGTCTTTTCGCGGATGGCCGTGTCGAAGCCATCGGCTTTAAGTTGATCGCACAGGGGGGCGGTGCGGCGGCACTGCCAGACGATGGCGTTGTACACCGGCTGACCGGTGGCGCGATCCCAGATCAGGGTGGTTTCGCGCTGGTTGGTTACGCCGATGGCGGCCACGTCCGCTGCCTGCACGCCCGCTTTTTCCAGCGTTGCATGGGCCACCGCCACCTGGCTGTTCCAGATGTCCAGCGGATCGTGCTCAACCCAGCCCGGCTGCGGGTAGTGCTGCGGGAATTCCTGTTGGGCGCTGGCGACAGGAGCGCCCTGCTCATCGAACAGAATGGCGCGCGAACTGGTCGTGCCCTGGTCCAGGGCGAGGATATAACGGGTCATCGGGGCTATCCTTTTCGCGTAAGACATGCAGCACATTGGGGATGGCGTTGTGGAAACCGACTGTTGCAGGGGCGAGGCGCGCCTCGCCCCTATGGTAGTTCAATCGTAGTAGGGTGGGGGAGGGTTGTCAAACACGCTGGGGCACTAGAACCAGTCTCGGCGCACGAAGATAAGCGCGACCAGGGCCATGACGCCGACGCACATCGCCACGATGACCAGGAAAGCGACGGGATGCTCTTCCAGCGGCAGCGTGACGTTCATGCCGAAAAAGCTGGAGACCAGTCCCGGAATAGTGAGCACAATCGTCATGGAGGCCAGGAATTTCATGACGCTGTTGAGGTTGTTCGAGATGATGGAAGCAAATGCATCCATCATGCCGCTGAGGATGTCGTTGGCGATGTTGGTCATTTCGATGGCCTGGCGGTTCTCGATCACCACATCGTCTAACAGGTCTTCGTCTTCAGGATAGGTCTTAAACAACTGGCTGCGTTGCAGGCGTTCCAGCACCAGTTCATTGGCGCGCAGAGCTGTGGTGAAATAAACCAGACTCTTTTCGTACTTGAGCAACCCTAACACTTCCTGGTTGCGCATAGACGCCTGGAGCTTGTCTTCCAGCAGGTCCACGTTCTTGTTGATCTCGCGCAAATACCGCAAATATTTACTGGCCGTGCTCATGAGCAGTTGTAAAAGAAAACGGTTCTTCTTGCCGGTCGAAAGCCCTTTAATCCGACCGTTGAGAAGTTCCGGGACAATATCATTTTTGGCCTTGCAAACGGTGATGACGAACCGTTCTGTCAGAATAATGCCCAGCGGGATGGTTGTATACGGTATGTCTGAAGTTTCGCCCTGATAGTAAGGGATGCGGATGAGAATCAGGATAGCGCCCTCTTCCTTCTCGGTTCGGGCGCGCTCATCCAGGTCCAAGGGGGAAACCAGAAAGTCCTGCGGAACGTTCAGCTCGATTTGCAGGCGTGCGATTTCCTCTGGGCTGGGATCGATCACGTTAATCCAGCTTCCCTGGATGAAGCTGTTGACGGTTTCGAGACCAAGCTCGGTGCTCTTGAGGATGGTGATCATGATGCTTCCTCCATATACGCCTTGAGCCGGGCGAGATGCGGCAAAGCCTGGGGCCTGGTTCCGCTGCTGCCCGCAACACGGTCGCTTATCCAGTTGTGCGTTTGGTGAACAGCGCCGGTTTTCCGGGGGCGCCCTGCTGCTGGCAGGGTCGGCAATAACGCGCAGGCGCTACCCCCGATGGCCGTGTGAGGAGGAGGGGGGATTAACCCAGGGGCGCGTTATCGCCGCCGGATAACGCAGGGATCTGTTCGTTCGGACTACTACCCTCGGTCATTGTCCTCTTGAAACCTCGTACTTGTTTGTTCGGTCGTTGCCACCGGACGATAACATTGTACTGCGCATTGAGGATTTGTAAACCCCCCAAAAGAAAAGATTTAGGTTTCTGTAGCGGGGCTGAAGTTAAGAAACTCTATTGGGCAAGCAGCGTAATTTGCCACATAATAGATGCAGGTATTTGCCGGTCTGGTGGAAGACGGACTTTTATGAGCACCGATACGTCTATCGCGCTGCTACAGCGCCTGTTTACGATCATCAATTCCTCGGTTGGCCCACGCGGCGTTTTTGCCGGGATCGCCGACTCGGCCATTGCGTTGCTGGAGGCAGACAGCAGCGCCGTTTTCGGTTACGACGATGTGCACGACACATTCTCGTTGCAGACGGCGCGCAACCTGTCCCTGGAGGCGCAAATCCAGGCCACCCAGGCGCTCACCCGCCGTGCGCGCGCCAACCCGATCTGGTTATCCCACCTGCAAATCGTCGAGAACTGGGCGGACCAGATTCGGCAGGAAGAAGAACACCCTGCTGAAGACATGCTGACGAAAGAAGCCTTCGTTAGCGTGCCGCTGCTCTCCAGCAAAGGCGATCTGCT
>Ga0209018_1001750_pt1 | contig 16807 bp, 6 predicted proteins | sample YNPBryBLVA2012_FD_185814 | JGI IMG/M metagenome (GOLD analysis project Ga0209018, IMG submission 185814) | Anoxygenic and chlorotrophic microbial mat microbial communities from Yellowstone National Park, USA - YNP Bryant BLVA 2012 (SPAdes)... ...
TCAGGGATACCGGGATGGGGAAAGCAGACCCCTTATCGGTGATTCAGGGATACCGGGATGGGGAAAGCAGACCCCTTATCGGTGATTCAGGGATACCGGAATGGGGAAAGCAGACCCCTATCGGTGATTCAGGGATCGGGATGGGAAAAGCAGACCTCCGTTGTTGATTCAGGTATACCGGGATGGGAAAAGGGTGTATCTTCAAGTCCCCAGTTTCCCAGTTTCCCAGTTTCCCAATCTCCCAGTTTCCCAATTTCCCAGTTTCCCAATCTCCCCTACATAGGTATCCGCTCCACAATCAAGCACCCGCCCTGGCCGCCGCCGACGCACATCGTGTCCATGCCGTAGCGCACCTTGCGCCGCTGCATCTCCTGCGTCAGCGTGGCGACCAGTTTGGCGGCGGTGCAGCCCACGGGGTGGCCCAGGGCGATCGCGCCGCCGTTGACATTGACCTTGTCCCAGTCCCAGTTGTGCCCCTGCGCGGTCATCTCCTTGGCCACGGCCAGACACTGCGCGGCGAAGGCCTCGTTCAGTTCGATCAGGTCAATGTCGTCCAACTTGAGGCCAGCCTTCTTCAGCGCCTTAGGCATGGCGAAGGCCGGGCCGATGCCCATATAAGCCGGGTCCACCGCTGCATAGGCATAAGAGACGATGCGCGCGGTGGGCTTGAGGCCCAACTGGGCCGCCTTCTCCGCCGTGCAGACCAACATCGCGGCGGCACCGTCGGAGATGGGGCAGGCGTTGGCCGGGGTGACCGTGCCGTTTTCCTTGAACACAGTCGGATAGAGCGCGGCCTTCTGCAGCGTCAGGCTCGGGTTGATCGTCTCGTCCTGGGTGATCTTCTCTCGCGCCACCTCCTGACCGGCGACCTTCTTGACGACCTCGACCGGGACGATCTCCTCTTCGAACTTGCCCATGCGCTGGGCCATGAAGGCCTTCTTGTGGGATTGGACGGCGTAGGCGTCCTGCTCCTCGCGGGAGATGTTGTACTTTTCGGCCAGGTTCTCGGCGGTGCGACCCATGATCTGGCCACAGATGGGGTCGGTGAGTCCCTCCCACAGCGCGTCGGTCAGTTCGGCGTGGCGGAGTTTGTACCCCCAGCGGGCCTGCTTGAGCACGTAGGGGATGTTGCTCATGCTCTCCGTGCCGCCCACCAGGTAGAGTTCCCCATCACCAGCCTGGATCGCCTGGTAGGCGGAGGTGATGGACTGCATGCCCGAGGCGCAGTTGCGAGCGACGGTAAAGCCGGGCACCTCGATGGGCACACCGGCCATCAGCGCCGCCACGCGGCCGATGTTGGCCGCTTCGGACGGGCTGCCGATGTTGCCCAGGATCACCTCGTCCAACAGCGCCGGGTCCAACCCCGTCCGCTCCAGCACGGCGCGGAAGACGACCGCCGCCAGGTCCTGGGCCCTTAGAGTGCGCAGCGCACCGCCGTGGGCCCCCACCGGCGTGCGTACCGGACTGACAATAACGACCTCTTTCACTTTTGCACCTCCTCCAGGGGTTTTGTGGAATGGATCTGCAAAACGGGGCGGCGTCTACGCGCCTCCCGCAGTTTCTCGGTCCGGCCCGGTGGGGTTGTAGCGCAATCCTCGAATGACCGTGTCCATCGCTGCGTGGTAGAGCACCTCTGGCTTCACTCCGACCATCTCCTGGCGCAGCGGATGGTCCATCAGTTCCAGGATGCCGTTGAGCGTGGCCCAGAGGACCGCGGCGGCCTGACGGGCGTCGCAGCAGGCGAACGTTCCCTCAGCCACGCCCTGCTCAACGGCTTTGACCACATAGTCAAGCCCCTCCATGCTGGCTTCCAGCACTTCCTGGTAGAGTTCGGGGGTGACGGTGTCGCGAAACCGTCCACGGCTCATCGCCACCAGCAGCCGGAAGTACTGGGGCTCGTGGTGGAAGAACTGGAGGTAGGCCCAGCCGATCCGCTGCAGCCGTTCCTCGGCAGCAAGGGGCTCGTCCGGTGGGCAGGCAGCTTCGAGCGTCTGGAGGAGGGTGTCCAGCCCCTCGAGGAGCAGTGCTGCCAGGAGGGCCTCCTTGCTGTCGAAGTAGAGGTAGACCGTGCCTTTGCTGACCTCGGCCCGCTCGGCGACGCTGTCCACCGTGGCCCGATAGAAGCCTTCTTCGAAGAAGGTCTCACGGGCGGCCTGGAGGATGGACTGTCGCCGCTCTTCTTTCTCCCGTTCGCGCCGCGCCCGGGTCGTCAAGGCCCCCCCCCTTACTAACTCGCGGTCACATACTGACCTTTAGTCATTATACATGCAAAACGGCGGGTGTCAATAGGTTGGAAGGGTTTTTAAGAAAACTGGGAACAAGGTGAGGGGGAACTCGGGGGCGCGGAGATGGAGGGCAGGTCAGGCAGGTGTGGGGGGTTCCCTGCAGATGGGTAGGGTCACGAAGAAGGTGCTGCCCTTTCCCACCTGGCTTTCCACGCGCACGCTGCCCCCAAAGTTGGTGACGATCTGTTTGACCAGCGCCAGCCCCAGACCGACCCCGCTGTACCGTCGCCGCGCCGAACCGTCCACCTGGTAGAAGCGGTCGAAGATGCGGTCTATTTCCTCTGGCGGGATGCCGATGCCGGTGTCGCTGACCTCCAGGATGACTTGCTCTTCTTCTTCACGCAGCCGCACCACCACCTTCCCCCCGGCAGGCGTGAACTTGATGGCGTTGCTCACCAGATTGTCCAACAGCCGCCGCAAATGGGTCATGGTGCCCCAGACCATCGGGAAGGACGGGGGGATACTCGCCTCCAGGGTCAACCCGGCCTGTCCGGCGGAGACCTGGAAGTCCTCCACCGCTGCACGGGCAATCTCGGCCAGAGGGACCCCCACCGGTGTGGGCGGGTTTGCCTCGGCCTCGAGGATGAACGTGATGTCCTCTACCAGATCACCCAGCATGCGCGCCCGGCGGGCGATGATCTCCATCGGCTTCTGTTGCTCCGACGACAATGGCCCCAACACTCCCTCGACCAGCATCTCCGCGTAGCCACGGATCAACGCCAGTGGTGAGCGCAGTTCGTGGGAGACGTTCTGGATGAACTCGTCCTTCAGGCGGTCCAGTTCCTCCAGCCGGGCCAGCGCGACGGCCAGTTCGTTGGCGCGCTGGCGGGCCTGCTCGAACAGGCGGACGTTTTCCAGCACCAGGCCCAACTGGTAGGCTACACCCTCCAGCAGGCGAATCTCGTCGGGTTGCCAGACATGTTTCTCGCGGCAGAAGTCGAAGCCCACTGCGCCGTACAGCCGCCCGCGTATGTGCACCGGCACCAACAGCATCGAGCGCATCCCCAGGCTCAGGTAGACCTCGCGCATCTGCGCGACATGAGGATCGGTGGCGATGTCATCCACGGCGAACGGCCGTCCGGCCAGGGCGGTCTCCAGTTCGACGGCGACATCGTCAAACGTGCCGCCCAGGCCTATGTCCGACGGGATGCCGGGAACGGTCCGTTCGTGGGTGGTTTCCCAGGTACGGGCGTCGGGATCGGCCGTGATGAAGTAGGTGCGGTCGGCCTGCACCAACGCCTCCAATCCCTCCAAGGCGCTGTTGATGACCTGGTCCACATCCGGCGCGGTGCCGAAACTGAGTGAGATGCGGTTGAGCAGGGTCATCTCCTGCATCCGCCGCTGTGTTTCCATCTGCAGGCAGGCGTTACGCAGGCCGATGGTCACGGTGGCCGCCACCGCCTCCAGCAGTGAACGGTCCTGTTCATCGAAGTCGGCCAGTTTGGTGCTCTCCACGTCAATCACGCCGACCACGCGGTCCTCCTCGAGGATGGGCACGCAGACCTCCGAGCCGACGGTGACGCCAGGCGGAGAGTAGTGGTAGGGGTCGTTGTGCGCGTCGCGCGTCAGGTAGGGTTGGGCGGTGCGGGCCACATAGCCCACGATGCCTACCTCGATGGGTTGACGGTAGATGCGAGGCTTGTGGGTCTCCTCCGGCCCGTGGTCGGGGAGTCCGCTGTACCCGCGCAGCACCATCGTCTGTCTGTTCTCATCGGGGGTGAAGACGAACACTGCCGGGTACCTGAAGTGGAGGTAGATCACGTCCGCCACTGCCTGGAGCAACGCATCGGTGTCCATCATCAGCACGACGACGCGAGCCACGTCGGCCAGGAGGGCCAGCCGACGCGTCTGGCGTTGTTCAGCCTGGAACAGCCGGGCGTTGGTGATGGCGGCTGCGGCAGCGTCGGCGAATCCGCGCAGCGCCTCCAGGTGGGCGGAGGTGAAGAACCCAGGGATGTGGCTATCCGCGTTGAGGAAGCCGACGACCTGACCGCGCACGCAGATCGGCGCGGCGGCGTAGGAGCGCAGCCAGTGTTGGGGAGGCAGGTTCACCCAGCCAGGATAGGTCGCTGTGTCGGGGATGAGCAGCGGTTCGGCGCTCTCGACCATCTGTCGCAGGTTGGGCACGTCGGGGATGTGGAAGGTGACGGTAGAGACGAACTCCGCGGAGCCGAAGCGCTCGTAGCCGCTCCAGCGCACAATGCGGGCCTCCTCCCCCTGGATGAGCATGATGTTGACGGCGTCGCTGGGAACGACGCGGCTCACCTGCTCCAGGATGCGGTCGAGCACCTGGTCGAGGTCGAGCGTGGAGGTGAGAGCGGCGGTAGCCCTTTGCAGGGCCTGCGCGCGGTGCAGGATGCGCTGCCGTTCGATGAATGAGGCGATGTCCCCGGCAACGGCGCGCAGCAGGTCCACTTCCGCCTGTTGCCATAGGTGTGCCTGGTCACAGACATCGAGACCGATGAAGCCGTACCACTCGTCGAGGACGATGACCGGAACAACGAGCAGGGAGCGGACGTTGTAGGGCTCCAGCGCGGCGCGCTCTTCCGCAGGGAACTCGGCGACGATACCGCCGATGGTGCCGCCGTGGCTCAGCACTTTGGCCCAACGCGCCAACCCTGCGGTGATGTAGGGGCATTCCTGCTGCTCAGGCTCGCCGATACGAGGTTTCACCCCCGGCGCGCACCATTCATGCTTCTCACTGCAGAGGATCTCTCCTTCCGGACCGAGGTGGTTTTCGAACAGGTAGGCCCGGCTCACCCCGATGGTCTCTCCCACTTCGCGCAAGATGAACGGCAAGGCTTCCTCCAGGCTCTCGGCCCGCAGGAGCAACTGGGAGATCTCGGAGAGGCTTTCCAGGAAACGCTCGCGGATACGGCTTTGCTCTTCCGCTTCCTTGCGCGCGGTGACGTCCTCCATCGTGCAGTCGAAGTAGATGGGCTGGCCCTGCTCGTCGTACACCACGCTGGCGGTGACGGAGCCCCAGAAGCGGGTTCCATCCTTTCGCTTGAACTGATACTCCACCCCGGTGACTTTTCCCTGGGCCAGCAGACGGTCAGAGAACCTCTTGCGCAGGGCAGGGTCCACATAGATGTCGGAGACGTGGATTTTCTGAAGTTCGGCTTCGGATTCGAAGCCGAGCATTTTCAGAAAGGTGGTGTTGGCGGTGATGTAGCGCCCCCGCGCTCCCGGCGTGTTGCGGTAGACGCCGATGGGCAGATTCTCGACCAGCGTGCGGTAACGCGCCTCGCTCTTCAGCAGGGCTCTGGCGACCTCCTGGCGGCTGGTGATGTCGCGCACGTACACGATCCCCAGCCGTTCGCCGCCGACGGTGATCAGTCGGGCGTCCACCTCGACCGGAAAATAAGTGCCATCCTTTCTCCTGTTCACCGCTTCGGTGAATGCCCGGCCGTTGCTGAGCAACTCGCTGACGAACTCGGACAGCCGCGGGGCGAACTCGGCGGGGACCAGGTCGGCGACGGTCAGGCTGGTTATCTCCTCGCGCGTGTAGCCGTACATCTCGCAGGCCGTGCGGTTGCACTCGAGCACTCGACCGTCGAGGGTTTCGATGAAGATGGCGTCGGGGGAGGCCTCGAAGAGGGCGTGTTGCACCTCCGGGCGATCGCTCCACGCCAGGTCAGAGGCCCGTGATGACGGGTGAGGGTGAACAGAAGGGCGCTTAGAACCCATACCTTCTCCTCAAGCGTCTTTGTCCGCCGTCAAGGTAACTGCTCAGGCTGACGGCTGAGGCCGCGCCGGCCTGCGCCAGGTCGCCGTAGGGCGACCTGGCCAGCCCGCGCAGGCGCGCTTCGCCATCAGCAGCCGCGTCTTCAGTCGCCCTGCGCCAGACGGGCCGAGCAGTTGCCCGTCAAGAACGCAGTGGCCGCTGTGTTACAGATACGGCTCACAGCGCAGCAGCGCCAGCGCACTGTGACCGTCCACTATCTCCCCGTTGCGGGCCATCTCCAGGGCGCGCGGGATGGGGGTCAGGTGGACCTCGATGATCTCCCCCGGCTCGGGGCGGGGCGGGCGCTCGAAGCGGACGTCGCGAGCCAGGGTGATATGGCAGGTCTCGTCGAACAGGCTGGTCCCAGGACGGAAGGCGCCGATATAGAGCCAATTGTCGCTCTCGCCGCCGATCTCCTCGGCCAGTTCCCGTCGCGCCAAATCGAGGGGATGGCCTTGAAAGTCATGGAAGCCGCCAGCGGGCACCTCCCAGCACCAGTCGTCCAGCGTGTAGCGGAACTGGCGGATGAGGGCGATCTCTCCGGCTGCGGTCACCGGCACCACCCAGACCGCGCCAGCAGCCTGGATGTAGGTGTACGGCGCGATGTGGCCGTCGGGCCAGATGACGCGATCCTCGCGGATGCGGAACATGCGGTAGGTGTACGGGAAACTCGTCTCCAGCCACTGCCAGCCATAGGCGCGACTGTTCGGCTTGTCGCCGGCGGGATGCGCAATGGGTTCCTGGGGTGAACGGGGATTATGTGTCGCCATGGTAGCATTAGTTTAGCCTAATCTGTCGGCGTGTCAAGCGGCGGGTGAAACCTTTTCTCACTTCCCAACGTCTGGAAGTTGTGTAAACTGGGAGTGTCCTCGAATAGCCCGTCGCCAGCGTATCCCTGTGCGTCGACGGGCGGCGTTGGGGTGCCGCCCTGTGACCATTCGGATGGGCTCTGGGGGCAGAAGCACGCGGCCCAGGGGAGCAGCGTGCTATGGTTCTGTTGTCGCAAGGAGAGGAAGATGGACCCCAAACTGTTGCAGAAGGTCACGGCTATCATCGTGTTGCTTGGCTTGCTGGGCGGCTGCGGGCCGGCGACGACCCCTTCTCCCACCCCCCGCCCGCCCTACGTCCCCCCACCGCCTGGCACCGTCTCGCCCGTCATCATCCAACGCACTCCAGAACCCGGGGAGGAACTGCCCCTCGACGGTGCGGTCGAACTGGTCTTCGACCGGCCGATGGACCGCGAATCGGTCGAGGCGGCCTTCTCCATCGCCAACGTCCGTGGCTCGTTCGAGTGGCGGGACGAGCGCACGCTGCGTTTCAAGCCCGCCCAGGGGCTGGAACGGGATGCCGAGTACGAGGTCTACCTGGCCCCCACCGCCCGTGACGCCGAGGGCCAGCCGCTCGATGGCGCCTATACCTTCCGCTTCCGTACCGTGGGCTATCTGGAAGTCTCCCAGGTCATCCCTGCCCCCGGCTCCGCCGACGTCGCCGCCGACGGCACCATCACCCTGATGTTCAACCGTCCTGTCGTGCCGCTGTTGGCCCCATCCGACCCCGCGCGCGCGGACCTGCCGAACCCGGTCACCTTCGACCCGCCCATCGCCGGCCGCGGCGAATGGCTGAACACCTCGATCTACGTCTTCACCCCTGATGAGCCGCTGGCGGGTGGAACAACCTACACGGGACGCGTCGCCGCCGGCCTGGCCGATACCACTGGCGGCCTGCTCGCCGAGACGTACACCTGGTCCTTCTCCACACAGCCGCCGGGCGTGGTGTGGGTCACCCCGACCGAAGGGGCTACCCTCGTGCCGGTGGACGGCCCCATCCAGGTCACTTTCAACATGCCGGTGGATCCCGACAGCGCCCAGCGGGCCTTCTCTCTGCGCCCGGCCGGCCTCCTGGGGGAGCAGATAGCGGGAACGTTCGCCGTGCTCAGCAACACGCTCGTCTTCACCCCCAGCGCGCGGCTGTCCTTCGACCAGGAGTACGTGGTCACGATAGGTGCCGGTCTCCGGGGCCTGGGCGGCGGGAGAGGGATGCCAGACGACTACTCCTGGCGCTTCACCACCGTCCCCCTGCCGCGCATCCTGAGTACCGATCCAGCCGATGGCCAGCAGAATGCTTCCCCCTATACGCCGTTCATCATCTACTTCAACACCCGGATAGACCCGGCCACGGTGATGCCCAACCTGGAGATGGAGCCCCCTCTGTCACCGACGAGCACCTACACCTACTACAACGAATGGGACAACTCCTTTGTCCTCGGCTTCGACGTGCGGCCCAGCACGGACTACACCGTCCGCATCGGCCCGAACATCGCCGACCCCTACGGCAACGTCACGGGGCAGGAGATGACCGTCCGCTTCCGCACCGCACCGCTCGACCCGGCGGTGTGGATCAACCTGCCCGACGTGGTGGGCACCTACAGCGCCTACGAGCCGGCCCGCCTGTTCGTCGGCCACCTCAATGTGAACCGGGTCAACCTGGCGCTTTACCGCCTCGCCACGACCGAGTACTTTGCTGCCCAGGAGGACTGGTACGACTACAATCCGCCTTCCTCCGCGCTCATCCGTCGCTGGTCCGTACCCGTGGAGGCGGCGCGGAATGAGATGGCCTACACGCCGGTGGACCTGGTCGAAGGGGGTGGGCGGCTGGAGCCGGGGCTGTACGTCCTGGAACTGCGCGCCGACGGCGTCTCCTTCGACCGCTGGCTGCACCGGCACGTCCTGGCTGTCAGCGCGATCAACCTCACCGTCAAGAGTGACGAGCGGGAGACGCTGGTGTGGGCCACCGACCTGGAGACCGGCGCGCCGGTGAGCGGACTGCGTCTGAGCGCTTATAACTACACCGGCACGAGGTACGGCACGGCCACCACCGACGACGACGGCCTGGCCACGCTGCCGGGGTACCGGAACACCGGCTGGCTCAGCATCCTGGTCATCGGTGACGAGCCCTTCACCATGGGCAGCCCCGACTGGAACAACGGCATCTCTATCTGGGAGTTCGGCCTGTCCGCGGAGAGCCTCTCGGCCTGGCGCGGCCACATCTACACCGACCGACCCATCTACCGACCTGGGCAGACGGTCCACTTCCGCGGCATCCTGCGCCAGGAGGCGGACGTCCACTACACCCTGCCGCCCAACGCCACGGTGCAGGTGACGGTCTACGACGCCGCCTACCAGCAGGTCTACCAGGAGTACCTGCCGCTGGACGAGTTTGGCGCGTTCACCGGCGAGGTCGCCCTGGCCGAGGGGGCATCGCTGGGGCAGTACAGCATCGAAGCGACGGTGAGCGGCCAGGTCTTCTATGGTTACTTCCAGGTGGCGGCCTACCGTCCCCCGGAGTTCGAGGTGGTTGTCACGCCGCGGCAGGCGGAGATCCCCCGCGGTCAGTCCACTCAGGCTACGGTGGAGGTGCGCTACTTCTTCGGTGGGCCGGTGGCGAACGCGCCGGTCGAATGGCACGTTATGGCCGACCAGGGGTATCGCTTCGCCCCTGACCAGTTCGGCCGCTACACCTTCACCGACACCGACGATCCGTGGGTCTGCTTCGACTGCTGGTGGTACAGCGGGCCCGGGCCGACGGTCATCCTCAGCGGCTCTGGCACCACCGACGCCGAGGGCCGGCTGACCATTGCCATCCCCGCCAACCTGCGCTGGGCGGACGGCGAGCCAATCACCCAGAGCGTCCGCCTGACCGTGGAGGCCACCGTCACCGGCAATGACGGGCAGGTCATCTCTGGCCGCGCTGACCTTATCGTCCACCGCGGCGAGTTCTACATCGGCCTGGCCCCGCGGGAGTATGTGGGCCGCGCCGGGGAGGAGATGAAAGTGGATGTGGTGACGGTAGACTGGGCGGGCGACCGGTTGCCCGGCCGGCGCCTGGACTTCACCGTCTACCGTCGCGAGTGGATCAACACCTGGGTGGAAAACGGGTCCGGCGGGGGGGAGTGGCGCTGGGAGACCAGCGATACCCCCGTCGCCAGCGGCACGCTGACCACCTCTGCCCAGGCCGAGGGGGTGGTCGCCTTCACCCCACCCCAGGGCGGCGCCTACCGTGTCGTCGTACGCGGGCGGGACGCGCGCGAGCGGCTGGTGCAGTCCAGCCTCTTCACCTGGGCCAGCGGTCCGGAGTACGTCTCCTGGCGGCGCTCCAACGACGACCGCATCACCCTGATCAGCGACCGCTCCACCTACCGCCCCGGCGACACGGCCGAGATTCTCATCCCCAGCCCCTACGCTGGCGAGCAGTGGGCCCTGGTGACGGTCGAACGCGGCACCATCCTCCAGCGCGAAGTGGTGCGGCTGGAGTCGAACTCCACCATCTACCGGTTGCCCATCACTGCCGACCACGTGCCCAATATCTACGTGGGCGTGGTCATCGTGCAGGGGCGACAGGCAGCGTTGGCGGCAGCCCAGGGCGGTCCGGCGGTGGCGAGCCACAAAGTGGGCTACGTTGCCCTGACGGTGGAACCGGAACCGCAGACGCTGAGCATCACCGCCACGCCGTCCACCGCGCAGGCGGAGCCCGGCGCGCAGGTGACCTACGACATCCGCGTCACCGACGCCACCGGCGAGCCGGTGGCGACCAGCCTGTCGCTCGACCTGGTGGACAAGGCTGTCCTCAGCCTCCAGCCGCGCACGCCCAACGCCATCGTTGAAGCCTTCTACGGCCGGCGCGGCCTGGGCATCACCACCGGCAGCGGCCTGGCGGTCTCGGTCAACCGTCTGCTGCTCGAGCAGATCGAGGAGATGCTGCGGGAGAGCGGCGCCGGCGCGGCCAGGGGCGGTGGGGCGGAGGTGCCGATAGTCGTTGCGGCTACACCGGCGATGATGCTCCCTGCACCGCGGGAGGCGGTCTCCCAGGAGGCGTATGATCTGGCGGCGCTACTGCCGGCGGGGGTCGAACTGCGCCAGGAGTTCGCCGACACGGCCTACTGGAACGGCTCCATCACCACTGCCGCCGATGGCACGGCTCAGGTGACGGTGGACCTGCCCGACAACCTGACCACCTGGGTCTTCCGCGCCGTGGGCGTGACACGGGCCACGCAGGTGGGCGAGGCCACGTCGGAACTCCTGGTGACCAAACCGCTGCTGATCCGCCCGGTCGTCCCGCGCTTCTTCGTGGTGGGGGATCACGTGCGGCTGGCGGCTATTGTCAACAACAACACCGACCAGGCCCTCGACGTGACCGTGACGATGGCTTCCACCGGCCTCACCCTCGACGAAACACGCACCACGCAACACGAAACCGTGGTCACCATCCCCGCTGGCACGGAACAGGAAGTCGCCTGGTGGGTCACCGTGGATGACGTGCCGCAGGTCGAACTGGCCTTCGCCGCCGTCTCCGGCGAGTACTCCGACGCCGCCCGTCCCCGCCTGACCACCGGGCCGGATGGCACGCTGCTGGTCTACCGCTACACCGCGCCGGAGATCGTCGGCACCGGCGGACAACTGGTGGGCGAGGGGAGCCGCACCGAGGCGGTCGCTGTCCCGCCGCGCTACGACAACCGCCGCGGTGAGCTCTCCATCCGCCTTGACCCCTCACTGGCCGCCGGGATGCAGGACGGGCTGGACTACCTGGAACACTTCGAGTACGAATGCACCGAGCAGACCGTCAGTCGTTTCCTGCCCAACGTCCTCACCTACCGCGCCCTGCAGGAGTTGGGCATCGCGGACCCCGAACTGGAGGCCCGCCTGCCGGGGCTGGTGCAGGAGGGGCTCGACCGGCTCTACCTCCAGCAGCACGATGATGGTGGCTGGGGCTGGTGGTCGAATGACGACTCCAACCCCTACCTGACCGCCTACGTCATCTTCGCCCTGGACAAGGCCGCCGAGGCCGGCTTCGAGGTACGCTCGGACGTGCTGTCGCGCGGGTTGGACTTCCTGAGCACTCAACTGGTTGCCGCCCGTGACCTGCGCTCCTATCAGGAGGCCAACCGCCAGGCGTGGATCCTCTACGTGATGGCCGAGGCGGGACGGACCGGGCAGGCCAGCGAACGCACCGACGACCTGTACGCCGCCCGCGAGAAACTGAGCCACTACGGCCGCGCCTTCCTGGCGCTCACCCTCAGCCTGATCCGCCCGGAGGACAGCCGCATTGCGACGCTCCTTTCCGACATCCAGAACGCGGCCATCCTCAGCGCCACCGGCGCGCACTGGGAGGAGCGCGAGTACGACTGGTGGGCGATGAACACCGACACCCGCTCCACCGCTGTCATCCTGGACGCGCTGGCGCGGCTGGACCCGCAGAATGACCTGATCCCCAATGTGGTGCGCTGGCTGATGGTGGCGCGGCAGGAGGGCATCTGGGAGACCACCCAGGAGACCGCCTGGGCGCTGATCGCGCTGACCGACTGGATGCGTGTCACCGGCGAATTGCGCGGTCAGTATGACTACGGCGTGCAGCTGAACGATGAAATGCTGGCCTCCGGCAACGTCACACCGGAGAACGTGCGCGAGTCGGTGCGGCTGAGCGTGGACGTGGCCGACCTGCTGGCCGGCAGCAATCGCCTGACCATCGGACGCGGCCCTGGCGAGGGGCGCCTCTACTACACCGCCCACCTGCGCGTCTTCCTGCCGGTGGAGGAGATCGAGCCGCTGAACCGGGGGATCATCGTCAGCCGGCAATACTGTCGGACAATGAACAATGGAGCAATGACCGATGACCTGCCGGGGCTGTGTGAAGAGGTGGATCAGGCGCAGGTGGGCGAGACGGTACAGGTGCGCCTGACCATCATCGCCCCGCACGACCTGTACTACGTGGTGGTGGAGGACCCGTTGCCGGCGGGCGCGGAGGCGGTGGATACCAGCCTGGCGACGACCAGCCTGCTGGAGCAGGAACCGGGGATCACGCCGGTAGCAGAAGCGGAGGGGTCGGGGTGGCGGTCCTTCTACTGGTGGTGGTGGCGCTGGTACAGCCGCAGCGAACTGCGCGACGAGAAGGTGGTGCTCTTCGCCGACTACCTGCCGGCGGGGACCTATACCTATCAGTACACCTTCCGCGCCACGCAGGCGGGTGAGTACCGCGTCATCCCCACCAGCGCTCACGAGTTCTACTTCCCGGAGGTCTTCGGGCGCGGGGATGGGCGGCTGTTCACGGTGACACAGTGAAGCGATGGGGGCGCGAGGAATCGCGCCCCCACCTGCCTGCCGGGCGCGGTCTCTGACCGCGCCCCTATCGGGCGCGGCGGACGCTCAGGCGCAGGGTGTGCCCCTCGACGCGGAATTCGCCACTGTAGGCGTCCTGCTCCGGCTCGCCAGCCTGCAGTTCCACGCTTAGCGTCTCCCTGGCGATCAGGTCGCGCCAGGCAGCGATCACCTCAGAGAGCGCGTCATCAGCCTGGTAGCGGGTGACGATGCGGTCGTCCAGCTCGAAGCCCGCCTCCTTGCGCAGGTTCTGCAGGCGACGGATCACCTCGCGGGCCAGTCCCTCGGCGACCAGTTCCGGCGTGAGCAGGGTATCCACCGCCACAGTGAGGTTGCGCTCCGAGGCCACGGCCAGCCCCTCGCGCGGCTGCTCCTGCACCAACACCTCGCTGGGCGCCAGTTCCACCGTCTCGCCGTCCACCGTCAGCGACAGCGGCAGGCCGGCGCGCAGGCGGCGCACCGCCGCGTAGGGCTCCAGCGCGGCCAGGGCGGCGCGCACGGCCGGGAAGCGCGCTCCGAAGCGTGGGCCCAGCAGTTTGTTGTCCGGCAGCAGGCGGTAGGACACCAACTCACCCAGGTCGGTGGCGAACTCCACCCGCTTGACGTTCAGTTCATCCCGCACCAGGGCCAGCATCTCCTCATCGAGCGGCACTCCCCCTTCCAGGTGCACCCAGGCACAGGCGAGTGGCTGGCGCACCTTGAGGTCACGGCTGGCGCGGGCCGAGTGACCCAACGTCACCACCTGGCGGGCCAGCGCCATGCGCGCCAGCAACTCCTCATCCATTGCCGCCATGTCCACCTGCGGCCACGAAGTGTGATGCACCGACTCCGGCGCACTGGGGTCCACGCTGCGCACCAGGTTCTGGTACATCACCTCGGTGACGAAGGGCGTGAACGGCGCCAGCAGCCGACAGAGGGTGGTCAACACCGTGTAGAGCGTCGCATAGGCCTCGTTTTTGTCGCTATCCTGCTCGCTCTTCCAGAAGCGCCGTCGGCTGCGGCGGACGTACCAGTTGCTCAGGTCGTCGAGGAACGGCTCCACTGCCAGCGCTGCCCCGTAGGCGTCGTACTCCTCCAGGTGTTCCGTCATCTCGGCCACCACCTGGTTGAGGCGGGAGAGGATCCACTTGTCGAGGTTGGTGGGTTGGGAGGCTGGTACATTGGTAGGTGGTAGATTGGTAGGTGGTACATTGGGGGGTGGTGGATTGGTAGGTGGTAGATTGGTAGGCGGTAGATTGGGGGGTGATTGTTCCCCTTCCCACTCTCCCAATCTACCAGTTCCCAATTTACCAATTCCCAATCTACCAATTCCCAATCTACCAACTCCCAACCTACCAGGCTCCCACTCATCAATCCTGGCGTAGGTGACGAAGAAGGAGTAGACATTCCAGAGGGGGATGAGAAACTGGCGGCGGACCTCGTCGGCGCGGCCGTAGCCGAAGAGCAGGTCGTTCTCCGGCTTCTGCCTGCAGTAGAGCCAGCGCATCACGTCCACACCCATCCGGTCGGCGGCCTCGTTGAACTCGATGGCATTCCCCCACGACTTGTGCATCTCCCGCCCGTCCTCGCCCAGCAGCGAGGCGTAGCCAAAGCAGGTGCGGAAGGGAGGAGATTTCTCCAGCACCGTCGCCATTGCCAGCAGGCTGTAGAACCAGTTGCGGAACTGGCCGGGGAAGGACTCGGTGATGAAGTCGGCGGGATACCATTCTCGCCAGTAGTCGCGGTTCGTGCGGTACTGCATGGTGCTGAAACTGACGATGCCCGCATCCAGCCAGGGGTTACCGACATCGGGAATGCGCGCAGTCTCCGCGCCGCACTCTGGGCAGGCGATGCGCACCTCGTCTACCCACGGCCGGTGCGGGGTGTGACCGGCGAACTTCTCCCAGCCAGCCACCGCTCGCTCTCGCAACTCATCCAGATCGCCGATGACCGTGAAGTGGCCGCATTGGGCACACTCCCAGATCGGCAGCGCCAGCCCCCAGTAACGCTTCTTGCTGATCATCCAGTCCCGCATGTTGCGCAGCCAGTCCAGTTCCCGTTCCAGGCCAAAGGAGGGGATCCAGCGGATCTGCTGCGTCACCTCGATCATGTCGTGGCGCAGTTCGTCCATCGAGATGAACCACTCGTCCACCAGGCGGAAGACCAGTTCGGCCCCGCAGCGCCAGCAGACGGGGTAGCGGTGGGTGTAATCCTCGACCCTGTATAGGAGGCCCTTCTGGCGCAGGTTTTCGAAGACGCGCGGCGCGCTCTCCGAGACGTGAGTTCCGCTCAGCGGGCCGAAGCCATCCTTGAAGACCCCCTCCTCGTCCAGCGGGGCGATAGCCGGGAGCCCCTGCTCGCGGCCCAGGGCGAAGTCCTCCGCGCCGCAGCCGGGGGCGATGTGGACGATGCCGGTGCCCTCCGCCTCGCCGACCTCGTCCCAGGTCACTACCCGATGGGCCTGCGGCCCGCCAGCGGCCTGCTGGGCTTCCAGTTCGTCGAACGGGCCGTCATAAGTCCAGCCCTCCAGCGCCGCCCCCGGCAGCCTCTCCAGCACCTCGTAGGGCCCTTGCAGCATACTGAGGGTGCCCTGGGAGAGGTAGAAGACCTGGTCGCCCTGCCGCACCTTGACGTAGGTCAGGTCCGGCCCCACCGCCGCCGCGACGTTGCTCGTCAGCGTCCACGGGGTGGTCGTCCACACCAGCAGGCTCTCGCCGGGCCGGCCGCGCAGCGGGAAGCGCAGGGTGACGCTAGGGTGGGTCAGTTCGCGGTACCCCTCGGTGACGATCTCGTGCTGGCTGATGCCGGTGGCGCAGCGCGGGCACCACGGCATCACGTCGCGGCCCTTGTAGACCCAGCCCCGCTCCCAGCAGCGCTTGAGGAAGGTCCAGATCATGCTGTTGTTCTCGGTGGAGAAGGTGAAGTAGGACCCGCCCAGTTCGGGCAACCCCAGGCGGCCGACGATCTGCTCCACCGTGTCGGTGACTGGCCCCTGCGGACCGGGCACGGTGATCACCTCTTCGGGAGCGGTCGTCAGCCGTGCCGCCAGGTCGCGCAGGAAATCCGGGTCGTTCCAGTCCATCCAGTAGCCCAGGCGGATGGACTGTTCCGTCTGGATGGCGGCGAAGCGCAGGACACGCTCCTTGCACTTGCGCACGAAGCGGGCCACGCCGTACTGCTCGATGTCGGCCTTGGAGCGGAAGCCGAGTTCCTTCTCGACCTCGACCTCGACCCACAGACCCTGGCAGTCGAAGCCGTTCTGGTAGCGGGTGCGGAAGCCGCGCATGGCGCGATAGCGGTGAAAGAGGTCCTTGTAGGTACGGCCCCAGCCGTGATGGACGCCCATCGGATTGTTGGCCGTGATGGGGCCATCGGTAAAGGACCAGCGCGGGCCATTGCGGCGCAACTCGACCAGTTTTGCGAAGGCCCGGGTCTCTTCCCAGAACTTCAGCACTTCGTGCTCTTGGGCAACGAAGTCCACCTGGCTAGGTACGGGTTTGAATGGCATGCTCTCCTCCTTACAAGACGGCCCAGACTCCCGGATTGCGGCCTCTTTGGACTGCGGCGACTTTGGACTGCGGCGACGGAGTCGCCGCTTTGAGAGCGCCGACGTGTCGGCGCACTCCAAAGCCGCTTTTGGACTGCGGCGACGGAGTCGCCGCTTTGAG
>Ga0209018_1001752_pt1 | contig 16803 bp, 19 predicted proteins | sample YNPBryBLVA2012_FD_185814 | JGI IMG/M metagenome (GOLD analysis project Ga0209018, IMG submission 185814) | Anoxygenic and chlorotrophic microbial mat microbial communities from Yellowstone National Park, USA - YNP Bryant BLVA 2012 (SPAdes)... ...
GTATCTCCATTCCCCCAACCTTGGGCGGTGATGAATCCTTTGATTGTCTTTTCGTGTTCTGTCCTCGCTCCGGGACGGACAAAAGCGTCTTCGCTGATCTCCATGAGCAATTCTTGTACTCCTTTAAGGCGCGTAACAGCTTCCTCCTTTGTCTGCGACTTCCAGGTTAGACTCACTGAAGAGTAATCGAGATCGGTTTTGAAGAAATTGGCCGTCAAATCTGGGATTTGAGACGGCAGAGTTACGCGGTCGCGGACCAGCAGCAAAACACGATCCGCGAATTGATGGTCGTCTGTTTTATCTTCCACGAACGGATGGACGAGGGCCAGGTAATCCTCATCCTTCATTGCCCTAATATAGTGTTCATTCAGCCAATTGAGCTTTTCGATATTGAACACGGCGCCGGATTTGTTGACTTTGGTTAAATCGAACATCTTGACGAACTCGTCATGGGTGTAGATTTCACGATCGCCGGTCGGGTTCCAGCCCAAAAGCGCGATGAAGTTTAGGAGCGCTTCCGGCAGATAGCCTTTTTTCAGGTAATCCTCAACCGCCACGTCGCCTTGGCGTTTTGAAAGTTTTGACCGGTCCGGATTCAACAGTAAAGGCAAATGGGCGAACTTGGGCGGCGTCCATTCGAAAGCCTCATAGATGAACAGATGTTTTGGCAAAGAAGCGATCCATTCATCGCCGCGGATGACGTGAGTTATTCCCATGTCATGGTCGTCGCAAGTATTGGCCAGATGGTAAGTCGGGAAACCGTCTGACTTGATGATGACCTGATCGTCGACTAGCGCCCAATCGAATGAAATATCACCATGGATCATGTCCTTAGCCGTAATTTTGCCCTGTTTCGGGAGTTTAAGTCGAATGACGTACTTTTCACCGGCTGTGATGCGTTTTTCGGCCTCGAAGCGCGTCAAGCTTCGGCATTTGCCGTCGTACATGGTGGGTTGATGGGCTAATTGCTGGCTTTCCCGCAGTTCGGCCAGACGTTTTTCGTCGCAGAAGCAGTAATACGCTTTGTCCATGTCCATGAGGCGGATGGCGTAGGCCGTATGTCGATCCTTTCGCTTGGATTGAAGGTATGGGCCGTGCTCACCGCGCTCCGTTATCTTACCTTTTTCGTCCAACCAAACGCCCTCGTCAGGCGTGATGCCCATGGTTTTGAGCGACCGGCAGATGTTCTCGATGCCGCCCTCGACGAACCGCGTCCTGTCCGTGTCCTCGATGCGCAGGATGAAATTGCCGCCGCTCTGGCGCGCCAAGAGTTCGTTATACAGGGCGGTCCGCAGACCGCCGATATGCAGGAAACCGGTCGGGCTGGGTGCGAAACGTACGCGGATTTTGTCACTCATAATGAGGCCAGGTTACGCGAAAGAAATGGATTTGTCCATCTTCCCGCGCGCTTGCCAATCACGCCCGTGGACGAAGATAAATGCCTATGTGCGGCATCATCGGTTACGTGGGTCGGCGCGCTGTCCTTCCGATTCTTTTGGAGGGGCTGAAGCGGTTGGAAGACCGCGGCTACGACTCGGCTGGCATCTACGTCGTGAACGATGGACTGTTCATGCTGAAAACTTTCGAATGCTCTAGCCAATCTTGTTTGTGGTGTCGCTTCAGCTTTTTGCCTATTGCGTTGCGGTGGAAAGACTGCGATTTTGATAAACTCCGCAATTTGCAAACAGCGTAGCTGCGTAAGGAGCTCAATAGAGCCCAAAATAGCTCGTGTTAACCAAAATATAGTGTTGAAAGGCTTGACGAACAGCTGTGTGTCTCAATTTTTGAGGATGGCCATCATCCAGTGGTTGACCTTAATGTTCAATTCGCTATCGAAGTCGTACCAGACCTTCTCGAAATCGGCGATTGGCATGTGTCTCTCCCCTTCGTCCAGCTCCGGATCCATCATGTGAATGTGGCTGTCATCGACAGCATAAACCACGGCATAATGGTCATCATCTTCGTCCCACCAGCCGACAATAACCGGTACGTCGCGTTTGATGTATGTGCGGAGGTCATCGATGGTTGCGTTTGATTTCACGACCGGCATGAATCCGAGCTTTTTGATGCAAAATGTCAGATCGTCATGGTTAGTGCCGATATCCGGCGTCGTTTGACAGATGTCCGCCAATTCCTTTTCGGTGCGGTCCTGACCGTAATAGGCTAAGACGATTTTGACGCTGGCCGGCCCGCACATACCAGCGCTTTGCCTGAATCGTTTAAGTCTAATCATTGGGGTTGAGATTAAAGATAAAGGACGTAAGACAGGGGTTAGCCCCGGATGAATTCGGCGACGCCGTCTTGGCGTCGTAGCATGCGTTCCATGGCCAGGGCGAAGTCATGGGCGTTGTCGTAGGTCATACCTTTGCTCATGAGTTCGCGTTCGTGCAGCTCGTGGGCCAGGGTGTATTTCCATTCCCGTTCGTCGGAGCGGGTGTCGATCCAGATTTCGTTCTTCGGAATGTACGGATAGACCAGGTCGTGGCCGCCGAGGATGAAATACGGGTCGTCCTGGCTCCGGACCTGTGCGCCGTCAACGTACATGACCTTGTATTTGCCGCGCTTCTCCGTTTTTAGGATTTTGGGTTTGGATGTCTTCGGCAGGGTCAGCGTTTTTTTGGCTTTGGCGCGGATGAGGCGGAAAGACTTGCCACGCATCGAGCGTTCGAGCTTGATGAGATCCAGGATCAGCTTGCGCTCCGGCTTGAGGAACTTGTCAAGCCAAACTTCTCCCAGTGGAATGTATGGGTAATCGGCATGTGTCCCCCATCCGCTAAAGTCGGTATCAATCGTATTGCGGATTTTCCAGCCGTCGACGATTTTGATATCCATAAGTATGGTATGGGTAAATATCTTCGCCCAAATATTGATTAACGCCTCCTCTTGTCGAGCAGAACCGCTAAAGGAAAGATAATGACCGCGTCCAGGATGCGCTTCCAGCGTTGCGGTTCACGGATCAGCCGGTAAAGCCATTCCAGTCCGAGGTTCCGCATCCAGTCCGGCGCGCGATGTCTGGTCCCGGCCCAGAAATCCAAGGTTCCGCCGACGCCGACTGCGATCTTCACGCTCGGCATATCATGGAGATGACGGACGATCCAGGCTTCCTGGCGCGGATGACCGAAGGCTACGAGCATGACATCCGGAGCGAAATGTGTCAGCCGATAGCGCGCCTCGGCGCCCGTTTCGTCGTCCGTGCCGTCCGGATTTATACCGCCGCCCTGCTCGGCCATTACCTGCAGCTTCGGGAACGCTTGTCGCAGTTTCCAGGCGGCCTTGTCGGCTACGCCGGTTCGGCCGCCGATTAGGCCGACTTTCCAGCCGCGTACCTGGGCCGTGTCGCACAGCTTCCAAGCCAGGTCAACGCCCGCAAGTCTTGAAGGCTCGGCACCGCGCATCTTGCCCGCGAGCTGGAGACCGAAACTGTCGACCAACCTGAAGTCAGCTTGGCGCAAGACGTTCCAATAGTCAGGATGCTTCTTGGCGTACAGCAAAATCTCCGGATTGGCCGTGACTGCCATGACTTGCTTCCCAAGCTCGTTTAGCCTATCAGCCTGCTCCAGAAACTCGCTATAATCCAGGCCGCGGATCACCAGTCCGAAGCAATCAAAGCTTGAGTTTGTATTCGGCGATCGGTTCATAGACTGAGCCATCCGCGGTCAGCGTGCTTTTTACGAGTTGAAAGACTTCCGGGATCCAGGTATATTCGGTGATGGGATAATGCCACGGCGGCAGGGACAGGTGTTTATGTGTCCGGCCGATGGAGATGTGTGGATGCCAGGGTTTGCGGTCTAGTTTCGGGGCCACGATCGAGGCGAAGTCGCGCACCCGATTAGCGAATGACCGCCAGCTTTCCGGATAAGTAGGGTTGGCACGGGCCGCAATGTGCGTTGGCTTTTTCTTTGGGAAGGTTTCGAACATGTCAATCAAAAATGCCCCTTTCGGGGGATTTTTAGCGCAGTCCTCAAGCAGAGCGTTCAGGGTTTCCGTCTTGTCAGGAGACACTTCGTTCAGGAAGGCCAGGGTTAGATGCCAATTACCTGGCGGAAGCAGACGGAATTTTTGAGGCCGATCCCCGATCAAATTGAAACTTTCCTGCAGGTAATCCCGAAGGCCTTCATCTATAGGGATGCCGATGAAAAGCCGCATGGTTAATAATAAGCAGATTGTATGGTTTTTGGCTAGTTTGCCGAGTCAATGCTCGGGGTGCTGCGCGGCGCGTGCTTGCGTTTTTGGGCCAATTTGTAGCGAGCTATCTCGCGTTCCATGGCGGCAACGGCCATGGCGTATTGGTTATCGTCTAGCCGGACCGCTTCTTTCATCACCTTTTCGGCGCGTTTTTTTGCCTCTTCGATCACGCCCAAATCAAGCTCCTCCCCTCTTTCCGCCGTATCGGCCAGGACACGCACCAGGTCTTTGCCGACCTGAATGAACCCGCCCGAGACTGCTACTTCCTCTTCCTTGCCTTTGGTTGTGAGCTTGGCAATACCCGGGACAAGCGCGGCCACCAATCCGATGTGGCCCGGCAAAATTGTAATCTCGCCCTCGGCCGTCGGCAGAGTTATCTTGTCGGCTTCTTTCCTGAAGACGACGCGTTCCGGGGTGATGAGTTCGAATTGGATTGACATATATGTCGTCTCGAGCTAGTTCTGGGATCTTCGGACGGAAATCCTTCGCCTCGCTCTGTGTGCTCAGGATGACCGCTACGCGGTCACTTCTTCTATCCCGCCCTTCATGTAGAACGCCTGTTCGGGTTTCGTGTCGTGTTTACCTTCCAGAATCTCTTCGAAGCCGCGGATGGTGTCCTCGAGTTTGACGTACTTGCCTGCGGTGCCGGTGAAAACCTCGGCCACATGGAACGGCTGGGACAGGAATTTCTGTATCTTGCGGGCGCGGGACACAATCAGTTTGTCGTCTTCCGACAGCTCCTCCATACCGAGGATGGCGATAATATCTTGCAGGTCTTTGTAGCGTTGGAGCACCTTCTGCACGCCGCGGGCGACCTTGTAATGCCGTTCGCCGACGATGTTCGGGTCGAGTATGGTCGAGGATGAGTCGAGCGGGTCCACGGCCGGATAAATGCCAAGCTGCGAGAGCGAGCGGGTCAAGACCACAGTCGAGTCCAAGTGGCTGAAGGTTGTGGCCGGAGCCGGGTCGGTCAGGTCGTCGGCCGGTACGTACACGGCCTGGACCGAGGTAATGGAACCCTTATTCGTCGAAGTGATGCGTTCCTGCATGGCGCCCATCTCGGTCGCCAGCGTCGGCTGGTAACCCACGGCCGAAGGGATACGTCCGAGCAGAGCCGAAACTTCGGAACCTGCCTGGGTGAAGCGGAAGATGTTATCGATGAAGAGCAGTACATCCTGGTTTTCCTCGTCGCGAAAATATTCGGCGATGGACAGGCCGGTCAAGGCGATGCGGGCGCGGGCCCCCGGCGGTTCGTTCATCTGACCGAAGACGAGCGAAGTCTTGTCGAGTACGCCCGATTCTTTCATCTCGCGGTAAAGGTCATTGCCTTCACGGGAACGTTCGCCAACGCCGGCAAACACCGAAAAACCACCATGCTCGCTGGCGATATTGCGGATAAGCTCGGTTATGATAACCGTCTTGCCAACGCCGGCGCCGCCGAACAGGCCAATCTTTCCGCCTTTCAGGAACGGGCAGATGAGGTCGATGACCTTGATGCCGGTCTCGAGGATTTCGGCCTTGGTCGATTGGTCCTTGAAAGCCGGGGCTGGGCGGTGGATCTGGTATTTCTTCTTGGCTTTGACGTCGCCCAGTCCATCAATGGTATCGCCGCTCACGTTGAACATGCGGCCGAGCGTCTCGCGACCGACCGGTACGCTGATTGGCTCTCCGGTGTCCACGACCTTCATGCCGCGCTGGAGGCCATCGGTGGTTGACATGGCTATGCACCGAACCTCCCCCCCGCCCAAATGCTGTTCGACTTCAAGCACGAGCTTTTGTCCTTGGTTGTCGACTTCCAAGCAGGTGTAAATGGCCGGCGCGTCTCCTTCGAAAGCCACGTCGACGACTGGACCGATGACTTGGGTGATTTTTCCGTGTCTCATATTGGTAGTTGGTGGTGATTTCAGTGATGGCTATTCAAGAGCCGCTTTGCCAGCCGATATCTCGGATATCTCACGGGTAATCATGGCTTGGCGAGCTTGGTTAAAGGTTAGGGTCAAATCGTCTAGCATGTTTGTGGCGTTGTCCGTGGCGTTATGCATGGCTGTGTTGCGCGCTGATTGTTCCGAGGCTGCGGATTCGAGAAGTGATTGGTAGACCTGCGTCTCGAGGAGTCGCGGCAGGAGTGTGTCCAAGAGCTTCGGTGCGTCCGGTTCGAATAGGATTCTCGGTTCTTCGAGTTCCGTCCGGTCCTTCTGTTCAGCGATGACCTTGGGCAGATCAGTCTCGTGGATGATCGGCAAGAGTTGAGCAATGGTCGGAATCTGAACCAGGGCGTTCTTGAAGTCCGTGTAGGCAATGAAGACGCGATCGGCGCGACCAGTCTTGAATTCCTCATACAACAGGCTCCCCATGGGTATGGTGCGTTCGAATGACGGGGAGTCGGATATCGAGCCGAAGGCGGCGAGAATAGGGTATCCGACGCGTTTGACGGCCTGCTCGGCGCGTTTGCCGATGGTCACGACCGCCACCTCTTCGGTCCGGGTCTTGATGAAATCCAGGGCCTTGCGCAGGAGTTGGGCGTTGAAGCTGCCGCACATGCCTCGGTCCGACGAAGCGATAGCTAGGATGGTCCTCTTGGCCACGGGCCGTCCGGCCAAAAGCGGATGCGCGTTCGGGTCGACCAAGCCGCTGACCTCGGCGACAACTTGACGGATGGTGCGGGCGTACTCACGCGAAGCCAAGGTCAGTTGGATGGCCTTGCGCATCTTGGCCGCAGCCACCATTTCCATGGCTTTAGTGATCTTGCGGGTATTGGCCACGGATTTGATGCGTCCGCGGATTAATCTAGTTGAGACTGGCATGGTGGATTAGTGAGTGAGTCGTGAGTCGTGAGTCGTAGGGGTCATCGGCCGGCAAATGTCTTATTCCAATCTTCCAGGGCTTTCTTAAGTTCGGTTTCGATATTCGGTTCCAGCGCTTTCTTTTCGGCAATATCGGCCATCAGAGCGGGGTATTGACCGTCTAAGAAACGGTGCAGGCCGATTTCCCAGTCGCGGCATTTTTCGAGCGGGACCTCGTCCACGTAGCCGCGAGTCACGGCATACAGTACCGCGACCTGATGTTCCAGGGACATAGGCTCGTACTGACCTTGTTTGAGGATTTCGATGGTGTGGCGGCCGCGTTCGATCTGCTTGCGCGTAGTTTCGTCGAGGTCGGTGGCAAACTGGGCGAAAGCCTCGAGTTCGCCGTATTGCGACAGGTCGAGTTTAAGCTGGCCCGCAACCTTTTTCATGGCCTTAGTCTGGGCATCGGAACCGACGCGCGACACGGACAGGCCGACGTTGATGGCTGGGCGGATGCCGCGGTAGAATAAATCACTTTCCAAATATATCTGGCCGTCAGTTATGGAGATGACATTGGTCGGGATGTAAGCCGAAACGTCACCGGCCTGCGTCTCAATGATGGGCAGAGCAGTGATCGAGCCTCCGCCGGCTTCGGCGTTACGGCGGCAGGAGCGCTCGAGGAGACGCGAGTGGAGGTAGAAAATATCACCCGGATACGCTTCGCGTCCCGGCGGGCGGCGCAAAAGCAATGAGATTTCGCGGTAGGCCCAAGCTTGCTTGGATAGGTCGTCGTAGATGATGAGCACGTCTTTGCCTTGGTCCATGAAGTATTCGGCCATAGCACAACCGGCATATGGTGCGATGTACTGCAAAGCCGCCGGGGTTGAGGCGCTCGCCACCACGATGATGGTGTGTTCCATGGCTCCGGCATCTTGTAGTTTGCCCACGATTTTCGCGATCTTAGAATCCTTTTGGCCGATGGCGACGTAGACGCAGATGACGCCGTTTCCCTTCTGGTTAATGATGGTATCGATGGCGATAGCGGTCTTACCGGTCTGACGGTCGCCGATAATAAGCTCGCGTTGACCGCGGCCGATTGGCGTTAGAGCGTCGATAGCCTTGATGCCCGTCATGAGTGGCACACTGACTCGTTGGCGTTTTATTACGCCAGGTGCAATCTTTTCAACCGGATAGTCTGTCTTGGACTTGATGGCACCCTTGCCGTCGAGCGGCCGGCCTAAAGTATCAACTACACGTCCGATAAGTCCGTCGCCGACCGGCACCGAGAGGATTTTGCCGGTGGTTTCGACTTTGTCTCCTGTCTTGATAGTTTGCCATTCGCCGAGCACCATGGCACCGACGCGATCGTGTTCGAGGTTGAGCGCCACGCCCATTTCTCCATTGCTGAATTTCAATAGTTCCATCGACCTGGCCTTGGACAGGCCGGTGATTGAGGCGATGCCGTCGCCGACGTCGCGTACGACTCCGGTTTCGGTCTCGTGTACCCCGGCTTCGAATTGTTCGATCCGTTTTTTGAGGTTGTCCGCGATGTGGGCCGCGGCCGTCACGTTTTTGGCGTTCATATTTCCGTTGGTTGGTTAGTCGGTTTAGGCTGTGGACAAGGACTGCTTGAGCCGCGCGATTTTGCCTTTGACGCTGGCGTCAAAAGTCCAGTCGCCCACCTGGATGAGCAAACCGCCGAGTAATGACGGGTCGGTTTCCTCGTGGATGTGTTGGGTGCCGCCGAGCTTGCCCTTGAGAATGGCTGTGACTTCGCTGCGTTCGTCCGGGGTGAGCGGCACGGCCGAGCGGATGACGACTTCATGATGCTGGGCTAGGACATGGGCGGCATCGATGACGGCGTCGGCGAACGTGCTGAAATTCTTGAGCAGCCCGGCTTCCTGCAGGATGCATAGGGCGTTCAAGACGTAGGGGTGGACCGAGGCTTCGAACGTCTCGATGAGCGCGTGGCGCCTGTCAATAAGCGGGGTCGCGGCATCGGCATATTCCGCCAAAAACCGCTTATGCGTCTTGGCCGCGAGGCCGACCAGCTGGACGCTGCGAACCACCTCGGGGACGCAACCCTTTTCTTGGGCTGTCTGGATCAATGACTGGGCTATGTCTTTTATGCGCCGCAATTGGATTGCCATATCATTCGGCTTTGACCTTCTTGAGTTCGGCCAGGGCCTCGGAAATCAGCATGCGCTGCTGTTTTTCGTCGAATTTCAGCGCCACCTTTTCGGTTGCCTGAGCAATTAGGTCGGCGATGTCGTTCTGGAGCGCCTTGAAGGTTGCTTCTTTTTCCTGGGCCAGGCGTTCCTTTGTCTCAGCGACAATCTTTTCAATCTCTTCCTTGGTCTGTTTAAGTTTCTCTTGGCGCAACGCCTCGGCGCGGCTCTGGGCCGCCTCGATCAACTTTTGACCTTCGTTTCGGGCGTCGCGGATGATTTTGTCTTTTTCAGCGTCGCCTTCGGCTAAACGTTTTTTGGCTTCGCTCGCATCTTTTAGGCCCTGGGCGATTTCCTTAGCGCGTCGATCCATTATTTTGAGGAGCGGAGTATAAACCCATTTCCACATGACCGCGACGACGATCGCAAAATTGACCAACTGGGCCAGGAACAACTGCCAGCTGAGTCCGAGCGTGCCGAGCACGCCTTGGGAGGCTTGGGTTGCTTCGGTTACCATAATTTTCGTTTGAATTCGTCCCGCGTTCGAGACGTGGGACGTCACAAACGGTAATTACAAGGTGAAGACGACGACCAAGGAATAGATGGCTATAGCTTCGGCAAACGCAGCGCCGAGCAACATCGGGACAAACAGCTTTTCGGTCGACTCTGGATTGCGGCCGATGGATTCCATGGCCTTAGTCACAATTTTGCCGATGGCGATGGCTGGAGCAATACCGCCGATGGCGATGGCGCCGGCTTTGGCCAGCAGCTTGACAGATTCTGCATCCATACTGTGAGGAGTGGCTTCGCGGCTCGACGATTGTTTTGGATGTTTAACGTCGTCCGCTCGGCCGGTTAATGAATGATGCTGGGATTTAGTCCCTAGCGCCCAGCTCCGAGAACCAAATCCCGGGACTCGGCGCTGGGGGCTAAGCATGCGCGGGAGCGTGTCCTGCCTTGTGCTTTTCATCGTGCGAGTCATGCGAGGTCGTCATGGTCGTGAGGTAGACCAGGGTTAGCATGGCGAAGACCGTGGCCTGGATGACGCCGACGATGAGCTCGAGCGCCATGAATGGCAGCGGCACGAAGAACGAAATGAGCGACGAGATGACGGTCATCAACACTTCGCCGGCGAAGATGTTGCCGAAGAGACGCAGGGAGAGCGACAGTATCTTGGCCACCTCTGACACGAGTTCAAGCAAGCCGACCCCGAACTGGACCAGGGCGGTTAGGATGTCCATGAAATTGAATTTTTTTATCGCCTTCCAGAGGCTGCCAAGTTGGATAAACTTGTTCCAGTGCGTGAAAAAGCCCAGCGTGAACATGCCGATGAGATGCGAGGTGATGACCGATACGAGCGCCATAGCCAAGGTCAGGTTCAGGTCGCTGTTGGCCGAGCGCAGGACCGGCACGAATTCGATTTCGCCGCCGACCGACAGCCATCTACCGATCGATCCGGTACCGGGCAAAAGACCCAGCCAGTTGGAGAGCAGGATGAAGATGAACAGCGTGCCGACGAGCGGGAAGAAGCGCTTGGATTTTTCGCGCGAGCCCGTGACTTGGTCGAAATAGCCTAACAGGAACTCGACTAGCGATTCCACGGCGGCCTGGAGGCGTCCCGGGATGGGTTTGAGGTTGCGGCTGAAGACAAAAGCAAAAATCACGATTATTAGCGTAACCAAAGTCGAATTTATATAAGCGTTCGTGACCGTAAAGTGTCCGATTTCGAGGATTGGTTCAGCGGCTATGGGGATGTTCATTTCGGTGGGTTAGCTAGACGTTTGGCGATATCTTTGGCTTTGCGGTTGACGAGGACATAGGCGACGGCGAGGGCGACGATGAGCCCGAGAATGGTGAACCAAGGCGGAGTGCCGAATCTTTGATCCAACCAGCGTCCGCCCAGGGCGAGAAGCGTAGTCGGGAGCGCGATGATGACCACTATGTCCCAGACGAACGACAGCGTCTCTAGCATCTTGAGGTTCTTTTGTTTGTCAAATTCGGCCATACGTCAAGCGCGCCGCGAGTGTACATTGAGCCGGAGAAAAGGTCAATGGCGGTCGAAAATAAGTTCGTGTACCAGCTTAACCGATCAGTTGGCGTATCCAGGCGGCGAACATTTCGGTTGCCCGTATGCCGGCGGCGGCAAGAGCTTTGGGCATGAGAGAGGCCGAGGTGAAGCCCGGAATAGTATTTGTCTCCAGATAAGTCGGCTTTCCTTTGGCATCTATTATGAAATCCGAACGCGACATATGTCTCAGTCCTAGCTTTTCATGAGCCAAGAGCGCTAAGCGTTGCAGTTCGTTCCGTTGATCGTTCGGGATTTGAGCCGGGCAGATTTCGTCGCATTTCGTCGGATCGTATTTAGCTTCCAGGTCGAAGAACCCGGTCTTAGGCTTGATAGCGATGACGGGTAGCGCGATGGCCCCGTCTGCAGACTCCACGACGCCAACCGTATATTCGTCGCCAGGACAAAAATCCTCGACGAGCCAGGTCGTTGGGTCATCTGCATGCCGGTTCTTGAATTCATTGTACGTCTCCGAGTCGTGGCAGATGAGCGTGTGGTATGACGAGCCGCTGTCGATCGGCTTCACGACTACCGCATGGGACCAAGTCGGCCACTCGCCTCCGGGTCCGACGGTCACGGCATCGGCTACGGGCATGCCGTAAACGGCCAGGATGGTTTTCGTTTTCTGTTTATCGATGGCCAGCGCGTGGGCTCGGGTATTCGAGAAAAGATACGGTATGCCGAGCAGCTCGAGAAGCCCCTGGAGCGACCCGTCTTCGCCCCATTTGCCGTGGATGACCGGGACGACGCAGGCAATCCCTGTCCTGGCTTGCAGAAATTCTTCCAGGCTATCAGGCAAATCAAAAACTGAAACCTCAAATCCGGCCTGCGTCACGATGTCTTTGATGTTCGCCGCACTGCGTCTCGAGATTTCGGCTTCATCCCCTATCCCGCCGGTTAAAATGGCGATCATAGTCCGAAGAATTTAACTGCATTCTCTGTCGTCATGCGGCAGACCTCCTCGTATTCCATTTTTCGCAGCTCCGCTATCTTGCGCGCCACGAAATCCACATATGCCGGTTCGTTCTGCTCGCCGCGGTGCGGCTCAGGCGCGAGCCAAGGCGCGTCGGTCTCGATCATCATCCTGTCCAGCGGCATACGTTCGATGACGCGGTGGACGTGTTTTTCCGGATCCTGCGATTTTTTGATGCTGAAAGTTATGATGCCGGTGAACGAGATGTACAAGCCGAGCGCCAAGATGCGTTGCGCCTCATTCCAATCGCCGGTGTAGCAATGCATGACGCCGCGCACTTGCCTGCCCTGGCGCTTCTCTTCCTCGAGGATGGAGAGCAGGCGGTCGCTGGCCTCGCGGCAATGGATGACGAGCGGCTTGCCTGTCTCTTGCGATAGCACCACATGTTGGCGGAAGACATCCTCCTGCAGTTTTTCGGCCGCTGCGCGGTCCAGGTTGTCGTCGATGCGGAAGAAGTCCAGGCCGGTCTCGCCGATGCCGACGACTTTCGGTTCCTGCGCAAGTTTTTTAATCTTCTCGAAATCGAACGGCTCATGCTCGCCTTCGTTTTTATCATGGAAAGTCGAGGTCAAATGTTCCGGATGGTAACCGACGGTGCACCAGATGTTTTCATGTTGCCAGGCGAACTCAATTCCCCCGTGGGACGTCGAAGCCGTGGTGCCGACCGTGATGGCCCAGGCGCCAATTTCCTTCATCCGTTTCAAAACATCCGTCAGGGTGTCTTTGTATGCCGGGAAATGCAGGTGGCAATGTGTGTCGATGATATGAGGCATAACAATATTTTGTCGTCCTGAGCGAAGTCGAAGGACCCCCCTCTTCTGTCGTTCTGAGCGCAGCGAAGAACCTTTATCTCCTCTAAAGATCCTTCACTGCGCTACGCTCGTTCAGGACGACGAGCTGGTGGTAGAGACTGCGCTCGTTCAAGACGACAAGCTGTTCAGACGCACAGCGTTGTGTTCAGCGACGATTGTTTTGTCGTCCTGAGCGAAGTCGAAGGACCCCCCTCTTCTGTCGTCCTGAGCGGAGCGAAGGACCCTTATAAAGATCCTTCACTCCGTCAGCCTCCGTTCAGGACGACATTATTTTTCCAATCGTGGGAACAATATCTCAGGTTCGGGAAGCGCCGAGCCCGGCTTAAGACCGCCCCACTTCTTCAACGTCTCAACGTTTTTAAGCCGTTCCTCTTCCAGTTCCTGGCCGAGCTGTTTGATGATCTTGGCGGCCGTCTCGGGCATGATCGGTTCAATCATCCAAGCAAACTGGCGGCAGCTTTCGAGCAGGACGTAGAGGACGGCCGCGGTCGCTTCCATATCGGTCTTGGCGAGCTGGAACGGTTTCGTCTCTTCCACGAATTTGTTCGCTTTGATGAGCGACCAGCCGTCGCCGTTCCAGATCTTCTCAAGTATGACGTCGAAGCGCGCGACGAGCAGGCTATCCTCGACTTCCTGCCAGGTGGTCTTGAGCGACGCTTCGTCCCAGTTGGCTCTAGCCTCTGTTGCAACGTCAACGACGTCCCTGCCCTCGATGAATGGGACTTTCCCGCCGAAATATTTACGGCTCATATTGACCACGCGATTCACCAGGTTGCCGAGCGTGTTGCCGAGGTCCGAAGTGTAGCGTTCGGCGAGCCGCGTCCGCGAAAAATCGCCGTCTTCGCCGAAAGCTATCTCGCGCAGCAGAAAATAGCGGATGGCGTCGAATGGATATTCCTTCTTGAGTTCCAGCGGATCGATGGCGTTGCCTAGGGATTTGCTGATTTTGACGCCGTCGACCGTGAAAAAGCCGTTGACGAAGACATGACTCGGAAGAAGCGGATTCCCTTTTGTGTCGCAGAGCGCCGCATCCGACTTGGCGGCGCTCATCAGCATCGCGGGCCAGAGCGCGCAGTGGAATTTGATGATGTCTTTGCCGACCAGATGCGCATCCGCCGGCCACCAGTGCTTGAGTGCTTCCTCGTCGGTCCCGTAGCCCGCGGCAGTCAGATAGTTGATCAGCGCATCGAACCAGACGTAAATCCTTTGCGTCTCGTCCCCCGGCACTGGTATGCCGCAGGCAAGTTTTTTTGCCTCGCGCGAAATCGAGAAATCCGTCATCTCATCTTTGACGTAGTTGCGGATCTCGTTGAGTCGGCTCACGGGCTGGACGAAATCCGGATGCTCCTCGAACAGCTTCAAAAGCGCCTCGCGATAAGCGGTCGCGCGGAAGAAATAATTCTCCTCCTCAATTGTCTGCAGCTCGCGGTTCGGGTGTAGGGGGCATTTGCCGTCGACCAAATCCTGTTGCGTCTTGAACGCCTCGCATCCGCCGCAGTATTGTCCAATGTATTTGGATTTGTAGATATCTCCAGTCTTTTCGACCGCTTTCCAGAAGCGCTCCACAGCCTTGATGTGCCGCGGCTCGGTCGTACGGATGAAATCGTCGTTGGTGATGCCGAGTTCCTTCCAGGTTGTCTTCCAGACCTCAGCCATCTTGTCGAGATAGGCCTGCAGGTCGGTTTCCCCAGCTTTGTTGGCGGCTTCCAGGCTTTTTTGGCTGTTCTCATCCGTCCCGGTCAAAAACAATACGTCCTGCCCGCGCAAACGGTGGGCGCGCGCCAAAGCATCCGCAATGACGGTCGTATACGTCGAGCCGATATGCGGCTTGTCGTTGATGTAATAGATGGGCGTCGTGAGGTAGAACTTGTTCATGCCGCCAAGGTTACGTAAAAAGGGGGGATAAGTAAATATCCTTTCTCCTATCCGTCATTTCCGCGCAGGCGGGAATCCATGGATGGAATTAGAGCATCATCCCCAATAGCGTATGGAAAATCTTGTAAATCCAGACGGCAATCGAAGATGAAGTGGCCCAGGCGATAAGCGTGGGCGAGAGCTTGAAGGTTAGGATGAGGTAAATGGCGCCACCGATAAAGATAACGCCTTCGACAGCTCCTAGGAATGCGCCGAGGAATTTATCGATGGATTTGAGGAACGGCAGGAGCTTCATAAGTTCGAAGATGCCGTCCACGAACTTGAAGACTATCCCGAAGACGCGGGTGATGGCGATAAATATCAAAATGAAGGCGGCCAGTCTTGCCCAGCCGGCCGGCACGAAGATGCCGATGATGCCGACGAGCCAGATGGACCAGGCACGGGCGGCTAAAAATCCGAGGATGGCTCCCAAGAAGCGGCCGAGTGTGTGGACAAAGCCGTCCTTTACACCCATGCCGACATAGCCCAGGAGAAGCAATATCAGGACCAGGTTGACGAGAAACATAGTAAAATTGATATCGTTTTGAGGGAGCGAAGCGAGTCAAAGATTCTTATGAAGGTTCTTCGCTGCGCTCAGAACTACGGTATTAGGCAGAACGACGGTATATGGGTACAACGACGGTATTAGGCAGAATGACAGTATATAGTCAAAACGATGGTATCATAGATAGTTTACCTTTTTGGCTGCGGGCCGACAATAAGCGTGAATTCCCCTTTGGAAGAGGTTTTCGCTAGCTGGTCCATGACTTCTCTGCAGGTTCCGCGGTACAGCGTCTCGTGCATCTTAGTCAATTCGCGACCGATGAAGATAAGGCGCCTCTCGTCCAGAACTCCCGCCAATGCCTCGAGCGTTTTTTGGATGCGGTGCGTCGATTCAAGCATGACGCACGGCCGTTTGTCTGCCGCGATTTCTGTGAGCATAGTTTGTCTCCCCTTCTTGTGCGGCACAAAACCGAGATAGACGAATTCATCCATCGGAAAACCGCAAACCGAGATGGCGGCGGTCAGGGCGGAGGCGCCGGGGATAGGCTCGACCTTAATGCCGGCTGCAAAGGCGGCTTCGACGAGCTTGCCGCCTGGATCGTTCAGGCCTGGCGTACCAGCATCGCTCACGTAGGCGACATCTTTTCCTTCTTCGACGACTTTGATTATCTTCGCAAGCGCGGCGTCTCCGGAATGTTCATGCAGGCTCATGAGCGGCTTGCGGATTTCGTGCCCAGTCAGAAGTTTCGACGTTACGCGCGTATCCTCGCAGACTATCAAGTCGGCGCCGCGCAAAACTTCAAAAGCGCGCAGAGTAATGTCTTTAAGGTTGCCGATGGGCGTGGCGACCATATATATAGTTCCTGACATAATGTTTCAATACATGCGCAGGATGGCGCGGAAAACATTGACCACAAAATCAAGGAGGTTTTGCCAGGCGAATTCGTCCTTGCCCTTGAAGCGCAGGATGTAGCGCCCCGTGTCACCTTTCGGCGACCGGATGGCTAGGCCATATGTAGCGTCCCGTGGGGCGATGAATTTGAACGTCGGTCCTTGGTAATAGGTCGTCATCGTCAGCCGATCGAAGAACGAATCACGTGGTTCCTTGTCCTCACGCAGAATGATAGCACCATTCGGATCTCCAATTTTGATTACTGGATCCTCTTTCGGTCGGCTGATACCTGGGCCGAAGAAGACCATAATTGGGCGGAAGTTTCCGTCAGCCGCAGGAGTTTCGAGGCTGATATCGAGTTTTTGGTCTCTTTTCAAGGTCAACGAAAAATAATCGGCTTCATCTTTCTGTTCAAGCCGACCCAAATATCTGAAAGCCGCATCTGGTTGCCGGACGACCCAGGCTGTTTCCGGCGTATCCTGGGCCGAATCTTTGAAGATCAGG
>Ga0209018_1001753_pt1 | contig 16799 bp, 18 predicted proteins | sample YNPBryBLVA2012_FD_185814 | JGI IMG/M metagenome (GOLD analysis project Ga0209018, IMG submission 185814) | Anoxygenic and chlorotrophic microbial mat microbial communities from Yellowstone National Park, USA - YNP Bryant BLVA 2012 (SPAdes)... ...
AGTAATACTGTAGCGCGGCCTCTTGCCGCAACCAAAGCGGCCATACCGTTATGTATCGAGCTGGTCTTTGCAAGAAAACCGTCAACGAATCAACGAATGGGGAAAGCGAATAAACGAATCAGGCCATGCCATTCGTTTATTCGTTCAAAAATTCGTTGGCGGTTTGCCCAGAGAACTGCGGCGCGAACCAAAAGTAAAACCTTCGAGTGATTCGTGTAATTCGATGCAACCCAAATTTGCGCAAACGATAATACTTCACCTGAATTCGGGAAAAGCCTTTGAACCGTCCCGAAGGCTCGATTTTGCTCATACAATTGCTCTAAAAAGCCTTTGGGATGGTGATCCCGAACTGGCGTTACTTAAAAACGAGACAGTCACGAAAAGTGACTGCCTCGTTTTGGCGCGCTGTGGCTTCCTGACTTACTTGAGGAGGGATGCCACAGCGCTGGGTTTGTTACTACTATCCATGTTAGACATCACCTCCTCCTTTCTTAAGGATGGCAACTTACATGGCGCCCCCACCGATGATGACAGTATGGCACACTTCAATTTGGATGTCAATAGTAAAAAATACCTTCTAAGGAAATTGTAATTTTTGTGAATTGGATACCTTTTGACAGCCTTCGCAAGGGTTCGTGACTATCATCGTGAAAAAGTATCCTTTCATAATATAATGAGTCCCGCTACGAGGAGGTAGACATGAAATCTCATCCCACCCGCTTTTGGTGGACAGTCGTTGCGCTCGGCTGGGCCTTCGACTTCCTGTTCTGGCGGCAAAGGCCCGGCATCAACTTTGGACTATACGTACTGCTGTGCCTGGGCGCAGGCTTCTGGTTGCTGCGCAGCGACGGCCACCGCCCGGCGCGCAGCATTTGGCTGCTGGCGGCCTTGGCGGCGTTCTTCGCCTGCCTGGTGTGCCTGCGTGAGGAACCGATGACGGTCTTCCTGGCGGTCGTCCTGACCTTGTTTCTGATGGGGGTGATGGCAGTCTCGTTCATGGGCGGGCGCTGGCCGGCTTACAGCCTGCTCGATTACCTGGGCAAGTTTCTGCAACTGGGGGGGAGCATGGTCGCTCGCCCATTGACGTTCAACGCCGAGGTAAAGGAAAGGCTCAGGCAAGCGGAGCAAGCACAGGCTGAGTCCCGAAGCGGGGCGCGTCGCGGCGTTTCACAAGCCTGGGCAGTCGTGCGCGGAGTCGTCATTGCGCTTCCTATCCTTGCCTTGTTTGCCAGTTTGCTGGCCTCTGCCGACCTGGTCTTCGGCCAAAGGCTGAAGGATTTCCTCCAACTATTCGACATCGAGAAACTGCCGGAATATATCTTCCGCCTGGGGTATATCCTCGTTGGCGCCTACCTGCTGGCGGGCGTGTTCCTGCACGCCGCCGCGCACAGTCAGGACGAAAAACTGTCTGGCCAAGACAAAGCGGTGCTGCCGCCCTTCCTGGGCTTCACCGAAGCAGTCATTGTGCTGGGCAGCGTGGCGGTGCTGTTTGCGGCTTTTGTAGCGGTGCAATTCCAATATTTCTTCGGCGGGCAGGCCAACATCCATCTCGAAGGCTACACCTACTCAGAATACGCCCGGCGCGGTTTTGGCGAACTGGTGAGCGTGGCATTCTTCAGCCTGCTGCTCATCCTGGGCGCAGGCAGCGTGACACGTCGCGAGACGAAAACACAGCGCCGCCTTTTTTCGGGCCTGGGAGCAGGCATCGTGGCGCTGACGCTGGTCATCCTGGTTTCGGCGTTCCAGCGGTTGACCCTATACGAAACCGCCTATGGCTTCTCGCGCCTGCGCACCTATACGCACGTCTTCATGGTCTGGCTGGGGCTGCTCTTGGCGGTAACGGTGGTACTGGAGATGGCGCACCGCGAGCGCGCCTTTACCCTGGCGGCCATGCTGGCGTCGCTGGGATTTGCCGCCAGTTTGAGCCTCATCAACGTGGATGGTTTCATCGTGCGGCAAAACGTGAACCGCGCTCAGGCGGGAGAAAGCCTGGATGTGGACTACTTGATGGAACTTTCGGACGACGCGATACCAGCGCTGGCCGCCGCGTATCGGACTCAGCCTTTGCCTGCTTCCGTCAAAGAGGGCATAGGCGCGGCCCTGGCCTGTTCTGCCGCCAACCGCCGCGCCGAGGAAGTCCCCCCTTCCTGGCGCTCCTTCCATGTAGCACGCTGGAACGCCGACCGCATCCTGGGAAATTTGCGCATCGAGTTAGAGGCCTATAAAGTGAAGGACGAAGACTGGTCGCAACAAGTCATCGCGCCTTCTGGCCAAGAGTATTTTTGTTACCGTTTTTGGGATTGAGGAGCGAGGGTTGATGAAGAGGAGATGCCCTTGTTCTTCTTTTGCTTCAAGCGAGCGGTAAGGTCCCTCAACTGGACGAAGGAAAAAAATCGGCGCAATCGCCATAGGTCTCTGCCATGCGCGCATCGGCAGTGGCGATAAGCACCAGCGCAGCACGCAGGCGTTCGTCGGTGCGTATCTTGTTCAACAATTCGGCGCCGGAAAGATGCGGTAAGTGCATGTCCAGCACCACCAGGTAGGGCGTCACTTCATCCAGCCTTTGCCGCGCTTTCAGGCCGTCTGTAATCGTTTCCACTTCGTATTCGACTGCCCGCAGCGCCTCTGCAAAGATGAGCGCCAGGTCTTCATCGTCCTCGATAATCAATGCCAATTCGTTCATTGTCATTCCTCATAATGAATGGTAACGATCTACGTGACCGTTGTAGGCCAGCCTTGCCTTGCTATCACTGGCATAGGGGCTATCTTGGGTTTATCTTCGCCGCTTCGACGGCTGGAAAGCCAAACAGGCGATTAAGCAACCTCGAGAGGAAGTATAACCGAAAATGTACTGCCCACGCCCGGCTGGCTTTCTACGGTGATTTCGCCGTTCATCTGAGTGACCAACTGTTGGACAATCGAAAGCCCTAGCCCCACGCCGCCATGTTCCCGCATCACGCCGCTGTCCGCCTGCCGGAAGGGGTCGAAGATGATCGAAATTTGCTCGCGCGAGATGCCCCGCCCCGTATCGCTGACCTGCATCTGCCAGCGGTCGGCTTTGTGCTTCGATAAACGCACATGCACCGAACCCTGGTCGGTAAATTTCACAGCGTTACTGACCAGGTTGACCAGAATTTGTTGTAAGCGCAGCGGATCGCCCATGATGATTTCGGGCAGGGCCGGGTCGAGAGTGCTGGTGAGCAAGAGACCTTTTTCTGCGCTCAGATGATCCATGGCTTCGTGCATGTTCTGAAGCAAAGCGGATACCTGGACTTCCTTGCGCTGGATGGACAGTTTACCGGCTTCGATTTGCGCCTGGTCGAGCAAGTCGTTGACCAAGCCTAGCAAGCGGCGGGCATTGGCCATGATGCGCTCGGTCATAACCACCTGTCTCTCGTTCACCGGGCCATAGACTTGTTCTTTGAACATCTCGGCATAGCCCAGAATGGCATTGACCGGCGTGCGTAATTCGTGAGAAATCATGCCAATGAAAGTGCTTTTGAGCCGTTCCACTTCCGCTTCGCGGGTGAAATCACGGAAGACTGCCACCGTCCCAAGCAATCCGCCTTCAGCGTCCAGCACCTGAGACGAGGTGACGGAGAGGGTCTTCTGTCCCCATTCGATGCGGTGACTGGCCAGGCTGGCCGGTTTGTTCAAGATTTGCGCCAGTTTTGCGCGCTCGTGGGCCTGCATCTGACCGCTGGCAAGCAGTTCCTCCCTGGTAGCGTTGGCAATCTGACCGAGTGGAATCCCCAGCAGGTTCGCAATCGCAGAGTTGGCTTGGATGACCTTCCCCTGCGGGTCGAACACAATCACGCCGTCGGCAATACTGCCCAAGATAGCCTGGCTTTGTCCTTCCTTGATGCGTTCACGAGTGAGAGACTCGGCCAGTTCTTGTGTGCGTTCTGCCACCACTTTGTCCAGGTCCAGATTGATGAGGCGAAGTTCATGCAAGGCTTGTTCCAAACTGTTGGCAGAGAGCCAGGAAATCACAGCAAAGATAAAGAAGGCCGCCATGGCCGGCGCATTTGGCACGATCCCAATGGATATGGACAGCAAGGTGATGACGGCGCTTCCAAGGGCCGCAAAGATGAAACTGGCAGACGGGAACAGAATCAGGCTGGCGGTGGCAATGGGGATGGTGAACAGGAAAAGCGAGCGGCCATTGGACAATTGTTCGGGAGTATCACTAAACAGGAAAGCGACCGTCAAAAACAACAAAAGCACAAAAGCAGCAACCCGGCCCGAGACGCGGTTGATGAAATACAGGGCAACAGGCCCCACGAGGAAAGCAAGCACAATTCCCCATAGCCATCGGCTTTCGTCGGGCGCAATTCTTCTCATGATCAGCGCGTCGGCCATCAGCACAACCACCCCCCCAACAGCCGCCAGGAAAAGGCCTAACAGCAAAATGTTGAGGAGGCGACGACGGCGCACTTCATCGGGACCCACCGAAGGGGGAATCCGAGGCGGTTCGAGGATGGCTTGCAGGGTGCGCTTGAACATCAATCCCTTCCCAATCGAGGCAGCCAAACACCATTTTCTAACCGGCCAATGCCAAGCGTGACATGCCGGTAATCGCAATAAAACTGGCGCAAACGCTTCCATTCCTGCGCCGAGAGGGTTTCATATTGCAATTCTGACACCTTGCGCAGATAAAGATGATCGTAGAGTATAGCGCGAAGTTGCCTTTCTGTCATGTACAGGGAAGGCGCCGCCGTGAAATAGAGGTCTTCCTGGCCACTCGACAAGAGCGGGTAATCGTACACGGCAAATTTGTCAAAGCCAATGAAGATGTCGGCCGGCGGCAGGACTTCGCCATAGTATAGTTGTATCAGCGTCTGTTTGTCGGGAACAGCGCCATGTTCGTGATAATACTGGATGGACAAGCGCGCCAGCGTGGACGTGGCATCGTCTGCAAAGACGCCATAGAACAAACGATGACGGTCGTTTTGGCCGGTTTTTGCCATCGTTTCCTCGAACATGCCAAGCAGATCTGCGTAGGGGGTGGACAAAATCTTGGGGCGGTAATCGCCGTAGAACCGCACCCGCACCCCATATTCCTGATAAAAGGACAAGAAATCGGGATGAGTGGCTATCTGGGCCAGCCCTCTGACGCCTACTTGCTCCATGTAATGTTCGCGCGTCTCCAGCATCTCATGGCCCAACACCGGGATCAACAGGGTATGGATACCGTGATCGAAAATCAGCCGGTTCCACTCGATCGTTTGCCGCCCCACCTTGTCTATGTAGGCTTCGAGCGGGTCATCGCATGACTGCCCTCCATGCTCCAGTATGAACCAACGCCGTGTGCCATTGATCGGAAAGACCACAACATGGGGGCCAGATTCTCGCACCAAAGCGGCCACCTCTTGGGATGACAATTGCAGGAAATCCTCGAAGGTCATCATGGTCGTCTCCAAAGGCGAGGCCAAAAACGAGGTGTACGGGCAGCGTAGGCAGCATATTCTGGCAGGCAACTTGTCAACAGGTCTTCTTCTTGACGGGCGGCCCGTAAGAAATCCCAGAGAGTATATATGAGCAAAAGAACTGTCAGAACCGAGGGATTGAGCAACAACAAGCCAATCGCCATCCCAAAGAAAGAGGTGATGATTGGATGGCGCATCAGGGCATACGGTCCTGTATCAATGACCTGATGGCCGGGTTGTACCTCCACCCGCTCAGCATAGAAACGACCCAAGTGCAGGCGCGCCCAGGCGTGCAAAGCAAGCCCCGTCAGGAAAGCAACCGCTCCCAAAGCCTGGAGCGCCAGTCCCCAGCCGCCAGCAATGTACCAACCCAAGAAAGGCAGATACACTGGCTGCGCCGCCAGCAAGATGCCAGCCGTCAGCATGAGCAAGGTAAAATCCCATGCTCGCCCGCTGCGCCGGTCTTGCCGTTGGCGGTCATAGCGTTTCATCAGAAAAAAGTCCAGCCCGTAATACAAAAGGGCCGCTGTCACAAAAGCAATAGATTGATACTGGCCGGTCAACATCTCTTCACCCTAGAAATATTTTGCACGCCAGGCGTGTCAAAGTGCCAATACCTGCCACCATAGCATGATTGTTTCTCTCCAGGACAAACCCCAGGCGTTGTTTGAACGCATACGCTCCACTGCCCCAACGCAACCAGCGCACTTTTTTCTCGAAGGCCACTTCCAAACTGGCATAGACGAGCAGGAAATAGGCGTAAGGGACATTTGCCGCCAGACCAAGCGCCGTCGTCAGCTGTGCGCCGTTATCCTCGAAGAGCAGACCGCCACCTACCAAGCGGCCTCCCATGCGCGCTTCGAGCCAGGTTCCACCCGCCAGCGAGAGATTTTGCAGCAAAGCGCGCGCCCATGGATTGGGCATATTGTTGTGCCGCGCATCCACGCCTCGGATGAGCGTCAGCGCCGCCTCAACCTCCGGCACCTCAGTATGTTTCGTCACACAAATGCCCAGCCGTCTGGCTTCGCGCAGCGTTCGCTTGTAATGCTGGCGATCCTTTTTGTTACCCGAGGCCAGAAAATCATCCAGACTCTGCCAGCGATTTTCCAGGATCGTGCCGGCATCGGAAACGGTCACGGTCTGAAAAGCGGATGGCCAGCCGTGAAGTTCATGCTCTTCGAGATAGTCGAAGACCGCAACCGACGCCCCCTGACGGCCTGCTTCCGCTATGGCGGCTTCTCCCAACGCCGATAGCACCTGTGCGCGCTGGGCGTCGTCTTGCAGAATCAAGCCGGTGGCGTTGGCCAGCGGCGAGCGGCAAATGAACAGCGGCCAGCGCCGAAGCAGGGAAGCAGCCAGGGTATGCAGCGCAGGCGGCAGGTTAGGCAAAGGTTCGTTGGGAACGCGCCAGAAAGCGGCGCGTGCAATCAGTTCCTCCCCGTCATAGGCCAGGAAATAAGTAGGCCGGCAGTTTGCCATAACGCGCTCGCCAAATGCATACCAGCGATGACTTTGGAACGGGCGCGCATCGCTGAGCCGGTTCCACGCCTGCGCTTCGATTGCTTGAATGCTGGCAACAGTGGAGATGTGAATGTGCGCCATTGCCGTAAACCTGCCCTACATACCATTTTCTGGGTAGCGTAGACAATTTAGAAGGGTGGCAGGGGGATAGGCGCGCTACACACGCCCAAAACGCCCCTCCCCCGTCTGTTGAGATGAGACCAATTTTACATGAACAAGCGGCGTTGCAGGTAAATTGCTTTGCGACCTTACAATTTTGTAAAGTATAGATCGTGGCGTCAGCCACTCCAAGATCAAAGAGCGCGCTATCCCCCCTTGCTCTTCAATGCTTCGAGTACACGCACCAGTTCTGCTTTTGCTTCTGCCAGGCTGGTTTCCAGCCCTGCCAATCCCTCGTTTTTCCCCTTGCGTTCCATCTCCGCCGCCAGGGCCGCCAGTTGGGTAGCGCCCAGGGTGGCGCTGTTCGACTTCAGCGTATGCACAGCACGGACAAAGGTCTCTTGCTGGCCGGCTTGCAGCGCCTGTTCGGCCGTCTGGATCAGTTGCGGCCCGGCTTCTAGAAAGGATTGGATGATCTCAGCGATGAAAGCCTGCGCATCCTCCCCCATGAACTCACGATAAGAATCCAGTGCAGATGGGTCAAGGGTCATGTTCACTTCTCTTTGGAATTCGTTTGGCTGCTCACAGAGACAAGCGAGGGGGTTTCTTCCAACGCGCGTTTCAGTTCTTCGATGCGAATCGGTTTGCTCACATAATCGTCTAGCCCCAAAGACAGATAGCGTTCGCGGTCGCCCTCCAACGCATTGGCAGTCATAGCCACCAGTCGCGGACGTTGCGAGGCCGGCCAGCGTTTCACGATTTGGCGGGCGGCTTCCTCGCCGTCCATCTCGGGCATTTGCATATCCAGCAGCACCACATCGTATTGTTGACGGCGCAGCGCCTCCAACACCTCCAGGCCGTTGGATACCACGTCGGGGCGATACCCCATACGCTGCAAAAGGCTGACCGCTACCTTCTGATTGACAACGTTGTCTTCGGCCAACAAGATCCGCAGGGGGTGGCGTTCACCCACCGTGTGATCCAGGCTGGAGGCAGCCGGTTTCGCCGTCACGGTGCGAGGACGGTTCGTGAAAACCGAAACCAGCGTCTCGAAAAGATAAGAGGGCTTGATTGGCTTGGTCAAGAAGGCGGCAAAATCCAACCCTTCCTCATCGGTTGGCCGGCCGCCCAATGACGTAAGCATAATCAAAGAGAGATTCTTGCCAAAGGGTAATTTACGGATTTCTCGGGCCAACGCAAGCCCATCCATCTCCGGCATTTGCATATCCAGGATAACGGCCTCGAAGCGTTTTTCTCCCTGCAAGGCTTCCAGCGCCTCTTTGGCCGATGCTACAGCCTGCTGGTCCATTCCCCACGACTTGACCTGCCGGGAAACGATGAGACGGTTGGTGGCGTTGTCGTCTACGACGAGAACCGCGCGGCCTTCCAGGTCGGGCTGCGAGCCGCGCGGATGCAAGTGAGCGGTGGCCGACGCCATCTTGGCTCGAATCGTAAAGTGGAAGTTCGAGCCTTTCCCCACCTCGCTTTCCACCCAAATCTTGCCTCCCATCATCTCCACCAGGCTGCGGCTGATGGACAGGCCCAGCCCAGTGCCTCCAAAGCGGCGGGTGGTAGATGAGTCCACTTGCGAAAAGGCCTGAAACAGGCGACCCATCCGCTCGGCCGGGATGCCAATGCCCGTATCGCGCACCGAAAAATGCAGTTCGTACTCGTTCTCATCCAGATTCTTGCACGAAACCGAAACCACCACCTCGCCCTTTTCTGTAAATTTCACTGCATTCCCAATCAAATTCACCAGCACCTGTCGCAGGCGGGTCACGTCGCCGATCCATTTGTTGGGCATGTTTTCCTGGAAGGTATAGGCCAATTCGAGGCCTTTTTCCACCGCCTTGGGAGTCAGCAGGTCCAAAGCCGATTCAACACAGGAGGTCAGGTAGAATGGCTGTTGCTCCATAGACATCTTGCCCGCCTCGATCTTGGAGAAATCCAGGATATCGTTGATGACCGACAACAGCGTATCGCCGCTGGTGCGGATGGTCTCGACAAAATCACGCTGTTCCCGATCGAGCGGGGTATCGAGCAGCAGACCCGTCATACCGATTACGGCGTTGAGCGGCGTGCGAATCTCGTGACTCATATTTGCCAGGAATTCCGCCTTGGCTTGTGCAGCCGCTTCTGCTTGGCGGCGCGCCTCCATCAGTTCGGTGATATCGTGATACAAAGCCAGGATGCCGATATGCTCATCCGCTACCTCCACAGGTACGCCAAACAGTTCGACTTCCACCAGCGAGCCGTCCTTGCGCTTACGTTGGCCGATTCCATGCACTCCGTGGCTGAACATGGCTTCCTGCGTGTATTGCGTAGCCTGTGTTTGCTCGTCGGCGGGGACAATCAGCGCATCCAGGTTTTGTCCCAGAATTTCCTCCTGGCGATAGCCAAACAACTTCTCGAAGGCCGGGTTACAAGCCGTGATGCAATGTTTCCGATCCAGTGCGACGATTGCCACCGGACTGTTTTGCACCAACGTTTCAAAGTAGGTTTTCTGGTGTGCCGTTTCGACCTCTGCCCGACGACGCTGGATGGCATGACCGACCTGATTGGCTATATGCTCCACGAGGGAGATTTCCTTGTCCGTAAAGGCCCTCTTGACGATCGAATCCAGCCCAATCGTCCCTAATACCTGGTTGTTGACCAAAATAGGCGCAATCAGCATAGAGGCTACACCGCGCTGCTGCATGATGTCGCGCAAGGGGACCATGAGCCTATCCTGCTGGACATCAAGAATGGCCAGCGGTTTCTTGTGTTCCAGGATCCATGCCATCGAAGGGTTGCCTTCCACCGGCAGCACAATCCCTTTGGCCGAAGGGCGGCCGGGGGCGCAGTATTCCGCCACCACCAATGACCGTTTCCGTTCTTCGTCCAGCAGAGCAAAGGCCGCCTGGGGAATCTCGAAGAAGCCCGCCAATTGCGCGCAAATCTCATCCAGTGTATCTAGCGGCTCTTCGGCATGGGCGGTGAGCGCAATGACATAACGTAACAGATTTGCTTCTTTGAGTTCGCGCAGCAAGGCTTGTTTGGTTTCTCCAATGCGCTGGGCGGTCAGGTTTTCTACGTTGGCGTGCATTTCCCGCAAGCGGTCTTCGCGAGCACCGGCCAGATAAGCAAACAAACCCAAAAAAAGGGGGGCCGTAGCGATGATACGAAGCAGGGCGTCGTTACGGTATAACAAAAGGGCGTTGGAAAAGGTCAGCGCCATGCCCTCCTGCCATAGCCCTACAAAGGTGGCAACAATGGGAAAACACAGCCCAAAGCAGGCCCCTAAAATCGTATAGAGAAGAGCGTATTTTCTCTGGGTATTCTCCGACATTTCCATCCTTTGGATAGGTGTAAGTTTCACATTTTTGGTATAAAATGATTATACAGTTATTTGCTCTCGTTGGGATAATGTTTCGATTGCAAAATGCATGACGCATCTCAAGCGCCGCTTTCCACGTCTCATCCTCTTGGAGCAGAAACCCTGAGGGTCTTCGACCTTTAGGGGATGGTCTCGTAGAGAAAGGTAACGAATGCCTGCCAGAATCCTGATTGTAGACGACAATGAAATGAATCTCAAAATGGTCTCGGCTATCTTGGCCAAAGAAGGCTATGAGACCATCACGGCGCTCGACGCGACAAGAGCCTTAAAGACACTCGACTCGGGGCCGCCCGACCTTGCCATCTTGGATGTCATGATGCCCGACATGGACGGCTTCGAACTGTGCCGCCGCCTGCGCCACAGGCCAGATACCGCTGCCATTCCCATTATCATCCTGACCGCTCTGAGCGAATTGGACGAACGCCTGAAGGCCTTCGAAGCCGGGGCCGACGATTTCATGGCCAAGCCGTTCCAGCCGCAGGAACTGGTAGCGCGCGTCAAGGTGTTGTTACGCCGCGCCGCGCCATCGGTTGCCGCTCAGCCCGAAGCGCAGGCAGAAGTAACCGCCTTGTTCTCTTTGCGCGGCGGCGTGGGCGTTTCTACGTTAGCCACCAACCTGTCTATTGGCTTGGCGCAAATCTGGGCCCAGCCAGTGGCTCTGGTAGATCTTTCGCTGGTCAACGGCGTGAGTGCATTGATGCTCGACCTGCCCTTGCGTAACAGTTGGGCCGATTTGGCGAACATCAAGGTCGAAGAAATTGACCAGGAGGTGGTCAACCGAGTATTGCTGAAGCATGCCTCAGGCGTTCACGTGCTGGCGGCCCCTCGGCGTCCCGAAGAAGCGGAATTGCTCAGCGGTGAACAGGTCACACGGACACTGGAAGCGCTGAGCCGTCAGGCGCATTATCTTGTCCTCGACCTGGCGCATGATTTCAGCGAGGTGACCCTGGCTGCCCTGGACCAGGCTGACCGCATCTTGTTACTCCTGTCGCCAGAGTTGGCAGCCGTGCGCTGCGCCAGCATTGCCCTGGATGCTTTTCGGAAGATTGGCTACGAGGCTCAAAAAATCCACCTGGTTTTGAACTGGACTTTCAAAGGCAAGGGCCTGCCGCGCGCCGAAATCGAGAAAACATTGGGACAAAAGATCGAGGTGGTTTTCCCTTACGCCGAAGATACCCTGGTGGCTGCGCTGACGTTGGGCAAACCGCCTACTTTTACCGAACCTACCAGCCCAGTAGGGGCACTGTTCGAGGACCTGGCATACTATTGGAGCAAAGAAGAACACAAGAAGAATCCGCCCCATCCTTTGCCAGAGGGATATATGCGGGTGCGTGAACGCGCCAAGGCCAAGCAACAATGAGGAGGCAAACCTATGAAAAAAGACAGTCAGATGCACAGTCAACGCGGTCAGGGCGTAGCGGAATATGCCCTTTTGCTGGTGCTGGTAGCCCTCGGCGTATTCCTGCTTCTGCAATTGATGGGTATTTCAGTGCAAGAGGTATACTGTGAAACCGTAGCAGCCATCAGCGGCAGCCCGGTCTGTACGCCCCAGGAATATTGCGGCGATGACTTCGCCGGCGGCCTGGATGCCTGGCGCACCGCCCGCGGTCAGCCTACCCATCAAGAAGGTAAGTTGTGCCTGCAAAAGGACAGCCAGGTTTTCAATACCTGCTCTATGGAACAAAAGCAAAGCAATTACGTCATTCGCATGGAGGATGTGATCCTGGAGAAAGGCAACGGCTATGGCGTTTTCTTCCGCACCACAGACAACGGAAAAGGTCCTTCTGGCTACATCTTCCAATACGACCCAGGCATGAAATATCATGGTTATCCGCCCAACGGCGCCTTCCTCATCCGGCGCTGGGTCAATGGCCGTGAAATCTGGACACCGTTGGACATTGCCCCTCTCTCTGGAGATGTGTACGGCACCCCTCATGACATCGAAATCCTTGTCCAAGACGATACTTTTACCGTCAAGGTAGATGGACAACAAGTGTTGCAAGCCACTGACCATACCTACGACAGCGGCGGCGTCGGCTTGCGCACCTGGGACAACACACAGGTTTGCTCGGCAGAGTACTCCCTCCTGCCTGCTCCTTGAACATGGAGGTCCTATGCAACTCGAACAATCGCCCGGTTTCGACCAATACAAAGACGGCTTGCCCGAACCGCCCCCCGATCCAGCGGCGCAGCGCAAGCGATTTCGGCTGCTCTTGCTGGCGCTCTTATTGGTGGTCCTGATCTTGAGCGCGCTCAACTTCCTGGGCTCTAAGAGCATGTCCATCCTCACCGGCAGCGGCGCCGTGACCGGCGTGGTCGTTGACCAGGATGGGCGGCCCTTTCAATGCCAGGTTTTCATCTTGGGGACGGAATTGTCCGCCGCTACCGACTCGAACGGTCGCTTCCTCCTCGACCGTGTGCCTGCTGGCGCTCAAATCCTCATCGTGGCCGACGATGCTCTCGGCCGCGAATTTCCGGTCGAGGTGATTCCCGGCGAGACGGTGGAAATGGGGCAACTCCAATTCGTCCCCACCGCTACCCCCTAAAAAAAACATCCCGAAGGCACAACGACCTTCGGGATGGTCTTGTTACAGCGTTCCCTTGTACATCCCCCCTTTACCCCATGACGCCGGTGAAGCCGGGCGCGGGCGCTATAATTTGTTCCACTCCTCGGGTGTGATTCCCACCTGGCGCAGAATGGCGCGCAACAAACCAATGCCAATATCTTTTCCTTTATGCACTGGGATAGGGACAATCTGTCGTTTCGACGGATGAATCATTCGAACATGTCGCCCGCCAGGAATCGGGCCTTCGAAGCCCAATTTTCTCAATTTGCGAATCACCTCTTCTGGCTTATGCGGCGACAGTCTGGACATCACGCTCCTCGAATACGATACCTTCGATGGGCGGTATCTCCCATCCTAGTTGGAGCGCCAGAAGGATGTTACCCTCGATGACCTCGCGCAGGTTTTGGCGCGCTTCCTCGAATGTTTCCCCTTGGGCATAAAATCCATCCAGGCCTGGTACTTGCGCCACCACCGTGCCACCTTCATCACGGTTGTATTCGGCCATTTTCATCGCCGCATCCAGATATTGCGAGAGGGCAAAGAATTTGACTTTGCTCATGACTATACTCCTTCTGCTTCTAAGAAAATTATACCCCCAATTCGAAGATGTGTGTTTCATCCCCATCGAAGCCATCCCGAAGGCACAACGACCTTCGGGATGGTCTTGTCACAGCGTTCCCTTGTACATCCCCCCATCCACATTCAACATGACGCCGGTAATATACGATGCGGCTGGCGAGAGCAGGAAAGCAGCCGCATTGCCAAATTCCTGCGGCTGCCCCATCCTTCCCAGGGGACTCTCTGCCGATTGTTTGCGCATCTCTTCGTCGAGCGTGGAACCGTTGGCTTTTGCACGGGCAGCCATCAACTCGGCGACACGCTCTGTCTCCGTCCAACCGGGCAAGATCGAGTTGAAGCGGATACCGTCACGGCCCAATTCGATAGCCAGCGACTTGGTCAGGCCCACAGTGGCGGCTCGTACACTGTTCGACAACACCAAATTGACAATGGGCTGTTTGACCGACATCGAGGTAACGGTCAACACACTGGGCGTGGGCGATTTCCTCAAGTAAGGCAGCGCCGCGCGAATCAAGCGCACGTGGCTCAAGAAGGACAATTCTACCGCTTTCTGCCATGTGGCCTCGTCGAAGGATTCGAAAGAACCGGCCGGCGGCCCGCCAGCGTTGGTCATCAGCAAGTCCAGCGCGCCAAAGGCTGCTACCGTTTGCTCGACCAACTGTTGCGGCACCTCGGGCAGGCTGACATCGCCGGGCAGGCCGATTACCTCGGCTCCCGTTTCGTGGCTGATCTTCTCCGCTGCTGCCTGGGCGCTGGCCTGGCTGCGGCTATTGAGGGCCACCCGGCAGCCCTCGCCCGCCAGCGTTGCAGCGGCGGCAAATCCCAGCCCGCGTGAGGCGCCCGTTACCAGGGCAACTTTCCCGTTGAGTTTCAAGTCCATAAGATACTCCTTTTGCTGTAAAATAAGTGAAATGAGTCCACCTCAAAAAGGGAAAAATCGAACCGCTGCCTCCTTCACCCTGCGGCTACTGCGCGGGGACGATCGGACACGGAGAGAGATACCGAACCAACTTTGGAGGAACACATGGAATTGAACCTGGGTCAATGGGTGGTCATTGGCTTGTCTGCGCTCTTGATTTTGGGATATATTCGCGGCTATTATTATAACCGTCAACGCGCCGAGAAGGTGCTGAGGTGGCTGCGGCCTGGGCTCGAATCGCTAGGCATCGTCTCGGCAGGGGAAAAATTGCCCGCTATGGCTACCGGCGGGCGGCTGGAAGTCAAACGCGCTGCCGCCCCACTAAAACGCGCAGAGGCCATCTACCTGCTGGCGCCGCGCGAAAACCTCTTCTTTTGGTTCTTCCATCGCTTGCAAGGTAAAGACGATGAACTCATTTTATGGCTTACTTTTCAGTCCAAACCGGCGTGTGAAGTGGAAGTGGCCTTGCACGGCGACCGTCAGTTCGAAAAACGTCTGAAAGAGGCGGGCAAGCGGGCGCTGACCGTTACCGATGCTCCGCGTGGCCTGGTCATGGCAATCAGCGCCAACCATGAAGAGGGGGGCAAAAAGATACAGGCCCTTCTGCATACGTATCACCCGGCCATCCGACGGCTCTCCTTGAGAGAAAACAAGCCTCATCTTTTCCTGCGCGCCAACCTGGGCATCTTGCAATCCTATCCGGCGGCAGAATTTTTAGCGGCTGTGGTCGGCGTAGGCGAGGGATAGAGAGCAAAAATGGACTTTGCCAGCAAAGCAACATTTGGAGGAAAACGATGAACGTCTCAGAAGCCATTCGCATGAAGCGCGCCGTGCGCCAGTTTCAGGAACGTCCCTTGCCCTTGGAGGTCGTCCACGCCATTTTGAATGCTGGACGGCGCTCCCAATCGTCGAAAAATATCCAGCCATGGCATTTCATTGCCATCCAGGATAAAGCCATCCTGAAAGCGTTATCTCAGTGCGGCACATGGGCCGGGCATCTCGCCGCGGCGGCTTTGGGTGTTGCCATTCTGACGCCCGACCCGGCCGAGAAATTCCAAACCATGTTCGATGCCGGGCAGGCTGCGGCCTATATGCAATTGGCCGCCTGGGAACTGGGCGTTGGCTCTTGCCTGGCTTCCATCTACGAGCCGGAAAAAGCGCGCCAGATTCTGGGCTTTCCGTCCGAGTGGCATTTACGGATTGCCCTGTCGTTTGGCTACCCGGCAGGAACCGACCTGCTCTCCGCTCCGCCGCAAAAGGGAGGCCGCCGACCATTCGAGGAAGTGGTGCATTGGGAGAAATGGTAAACGGCTAGACTTAAATAACGAAACTTTGTAACTACCCACCGCCCTCACCCCCATCCCCTCTCCCGAGGGGAGAGGGGGGCAAACACAAAGACTTTTTGATGTGCCGCAAAAAGCCGGGCGAATGCAATTCCCGTTCGAGCAGGAACGAAAAGTATCCTTGCATAAGACTTTCCACTTCGGCCCGCGTCTCGGCAGTGGGCCGTGCGCGAGCCGCTTCGCCAAACGTCGAACGCTGAAAGTGCCGCAGGTATTTCAGCGCTTCCATCGAAATGGACGGCAGATGGGGTAATCCCTGCCCACAGCGCGGACAGATGACCCCGCCCGCCGTGAAGGAAAAGTATTGCGCTTCTGGCTGAATCTCGCGCTCGCAATTGGCGCATGTAAACAGTTGCGGACGAAATCCCAAGAAGTCTAGCAGGCGCATCTCGTAGTAGCGCACACACAGCCAGGGGTCGCTGCCATTGGACAGACGTTCGAGCGTATCTGCCAGCAACCGAAACAGACTGGGATTGGCCCCCTCTTCTTCATAAACCGACCGATCGAGCAACTCGACCACATACGAGGCGTTACCGGTCAGCATCAGGTCTTCGCGCAGGGGCAGGTAGGCCTCCAGAGTATCCGCCTGTGTCACCACCCACAGGTCGCGCCCCTTGGCCAGTTGCAATTGGACATGCGTAAACGGCTCCAGATGCCCGGCCTTGCGCGAGGTAATCTTGCGCGCTCCCTTGGCAATGGCGCGCACCTTGCCCTGCTCGCGCGTGTACAGCGTCACCAGGCGGTCAGCCTCCCCCCAATCGGCATGACGCAGGACAATAGCCTCGGAGCGAATGGAACGGAATTGGGGCATGGGGAAGAGAGTAGAGAGTAGAGAGTAGAGAGTAGTGAGTAGTGAGTAGTGAGTAGTGAGTAGTTTGACAATGTCACATTTTCGCATAGTTGTCATTGCGAGGAGCGTTCTTTGCGACGAAGCAATCTCCTGGCAGACCGGGAGACTGCTTCGCT
>Ga0209018_1001754_pt1 | contig 16773 bp, 10 predicted proteins | sample YNPBryBLVA2012_FD_185814 | JGI IMG/M metagenome (GOLD analysis project Ga0209018, IMG submission 185814) | Anoxygenic and chlorotrophic microbial mat microbial communities from Yellowstone National Park, USA - YNP Bryant BLVA 2012 (SPAdes)... ...
CGCGTAAAGGGGTAGGGCGCCGAGGTTCCTCCGTCGTCGTTGTTGGTGACGGTGATCTGGACCATCGTCCCCTTGGGGCAGGCGGCCTTGAGGTCCGCCCCCTTGGCCACCAGCTTGGTGGAACTCTTCCAGGTCACCGTTCCGTATGGGGTGCCGTTCACCTTCACCGTGCAGGGGTTGTGGAAGTTGGAGCCGAGGAGAATGAGCCTCCAGGGCCCCGCCTTCTGGCGGATGGAGGAAACGGTGGGCGGGTTGGCCGTGACGGCGATGGAGAGGTGGGAGTCGGTGGCCGTTCCCCCGTGGCCGTCGTGGACCGTGAGGACCACGTTGTAGTTCCCGGCGGCGCCGTAGGTGTGGGTGGGGTTCTGCGCCGAGGCGTGGGCCGAGCCGTCGCCGAAGTTCCAGTCGAAGGTGTAGGGACCGCCGTCGCCGCCCGAGGCCGTCCCGGTGAAGCTCACCGCGAGGGGAGCGCTCCCCGAGAGGGGGGAGGCCGCCGCGGTGGCGGACAGGGGGCCGTAGCCCACGGTGAAGTTTACCGGTACGGAGAGAGCGGGGTAGGGGGCGTCGTCGGAGAGGACCAGCCAGGCGTGGTAGAGGCCGTTGTCGAGGGAGGCGGCGCTGGCGGTGACGGAGAGGTCCACGTGCCCTCCGGGGGGAACGGTCCCGGAGGCGGGCACCACCGACAGCCACGGGACGTCGGCGGCGTTGGGACAGGTCCCGCCCCCGTCCAGGAACTGGGTGGAGGCGTAGGTCGTGGAGGCGCTGGCCCCGCCCGACAGGACCAGCCGATTCCCGGCGCAGGCACAGGCCGGGGCCACCACCGGCGTGGGGACGGCCTCTCCCTGGGCCTGCCAGGAGCCCGAGGGCCAGGTGGAGGGGTCGAGCGTAAGGGTGTCGCCGTAAGGGTCCCAGAGGTTCCCACCGCTGCCGCCCCCGCCGGAGACGTACAGCCGGTTGCCGTAGAGGGCCGCGCCGGCGCTCATCCTTCCCTGGGGAAGGGCCGGGCCCGACGCGCTCCAGACGTTGGCGGCGGGGTCGTACCGCTGGACGGCGGGGGAGGCGCCGCTCGAATTGGAACCGCCGATGACGAAGATGTCATTCCCCGCCGCCACGGCCGTTCCGTAGGCCACGGCCGTGGGCATGGAAGCCAGGGGATCGCTCCAGGTGCTGGTCGCGGGGTCGTAGCTCCGGGTCTCGGTACTGGGGCCGGGGTTGCCGCCGAAGGCGTACAACTTTCCACCGCTGGCCGCCACCATGGGCGTCCGGGTGGCGGGCCAGGTGCGGGTGGTCCAGGAATCGCCCGCGATGGAGTAGATGAGGAAGTAGTTGGTGTGGGCGCTTCCCGTATAGCCGCCCACCAGGTAGATCTTGCCGTTCAGGTAGGCGGCTCCCATGTTCATGAGGGCCACCGGCATGTCCGCCAGCCTTTGCCAGGCGTCTCCCTGCACGTCGTACCGCCACGATTCGGCCAGGACCGTACCGTTGGCGTCGGCCCCGCCGAAGAGGTAGAGGTACCGCCCGTCGGGAGAAACGGAGGCGCACCGGTAGCGGGGTCCGGTGGGGATGGCGCTTCCCGCCGACCAGGCGTTGAGGACCCTTTCCCGGGCCTCCCGGGGGGCCATCTCGCTCTCGTCCCAGTAGGTCTGGTACCGGAGCTTGTACGGAAGCCGCGGGCTCTCCGCGGGGTTCAGCGGAGAGGAGTCGCTTTCCGAAACCTGGAAGTGGACCTCCCGGCCCCCGTTGTTGGCGAGGGTCACGGTGCCCGAGGCGCTGGAGCCGGGCTGGGAGGAAAGGTTCAGTGGAGAGGGCGACGCGGTGAGCTGGCCGGCGGCCAGGTCGAAGTCTTGCACCGCCACGCTTCCGGGCGAGACCACCGGCGAGGCGTTGGCGTGGGCGTAGGCCGACCCGAAGGAGGCCTCCAGGGTGTCGCTTCCCCCAGAGTAGAGGCAGTAGAAGGCGTCGTCCACGGCGGGGTCGGAGGTGGCGGTGGCCGTGGCGGAAAGGCTTCGGGCGGCGTTGGTCACCGTCGCCCCGGTGAGGGCCGTGCCCGTGTTGGCGTCCCGAACGTTGCCCACCACGAGGCCTCCCGACGACGGCGCGGCGCAGCCGGTGTTGGCCTCGACGTCGTCGATGTGAATGTCGTTTCCGTAGGCGCTGATCCCCAAAAGGCCGATGCGGACGTCTCCGAGGTTGCCGGTGATCCCCGTGAGGGGCACCTGGTGGCGCTTCCAGCCGGAGGAGGCGGCGTAGCGGGAGACGGGGGCTCCCACGTCTTGCCAGGTGGCCCCGCCGTCGGTGGACGCCTGCACCTGGAGGCGGTCGTCGTAGCTGGAGTAGCCGCTCTCGTGGTACATCCAGAAGGCAAGGACGGCGTTGGGGGAGGAAGCGAGGTTGAGCCCCGAAGTCCGATACAGCCTCGTGTTGTGGCCGCTGTGGGCGCTCCACGAGTTGAAGTAGGCGAGGTTGGAGCCCCCGTGGGGCAAGACACCCGACGGGTGCGCCGTCTGGGTGGAGGTGGCCCAGTTGCCTTCGGTGCCGGCGGCGTCCGACTGGGCCCAGCCGGCGGGGAGGGCCGGCGGCGCCGGGCCCTCAAAGCCCTCGGTGAAGAAGACCGTTCCGTTTCCGGTGCCGTAGCCGGGGGCGGTGCAGGCCTCCCCGTCGGCGTAGAGGGCGAAGTCTCGCACGGCGGGGGCGTTGAGGGGTCCCACGGAGGCCGCCCCGGGGACGTACCCCGGAACCCACGGCGTCACGGTGAGGGCGTAGGTCCCGCCGGCGGGCAGGGCGACGCCGTAGGCGCCGGTGGCGGGATCGGTCCAGACGGGGCTCGACGGGTAGCCGGCGATGGCCACGGAGGCGTAGAGGGGCCAACCCGTGGAAGCGTCGGTAACCACCCCCGAGAGGGCATGGAGGGCCACGGGGGCCAGGGCGAAGTTCCGGGTGGTGGTGGAGGATCCGGTGACGCCGACGCCGGTGGCGCTGGCCGGCGAGAATCCCCAGGCGGACACCGTCACGTCGTAGGTTCCCTCGGGCAGGGTCAGGGCGTAGCTCCCGTCGGAGGCGGTCACCCCCGGCACGGTGACGGAGGAGGAGGTGGCCGTCACCGTGGCCCCCGCCACCGGGGCTCCGGTGACGGCGTGGGTGACCGTCCCCTGGAGGGTCCCCTGGGGCCCCGTGGCGCAGTTGGGGAACTTGAAGGCTCCGATGCGGGTCTGCCAGGAGGCGGACCCCGTGGTGGCCACGTACTCCTGCGTGTACCAGAAGGTGCAGTCGTCGCTGGGATCCACGCTCAGCGTGCTGTAATCGCCCCACCGGTTGGCGGTGCCGGTCTGCGAGCCGGACCCGGCGATGAGGGTGGCCTCCCCCTGGGTCAGCTCGTTGAGGGGGTCGCCGGCGAGCCTCCCGGCGTAGCGGACGGAGGGGTAGACCGAGGCGGAGGAGACGCTGTAGCCCACCGCCAGGTTGCCCACGTGGTCCGAGGCGGCGCTCCCCATCCACCGGTGTTCGGTGTCGGCGGGGGCGAAGGTCCCTTCCTGGTAAACGCTCCACGTCCCACCCAGGCGCCGCAGTTCGAACCAGCGGACCCCCGCCCGGCCCGAACCGGCGTCCACGGTGAAGTTCCCCACCACCGAGTCGTAGGAACCCCGGTGGCGGAAGTTGAGGCGGTACATGAGGCGGTCCGCCACGTCGTCGAGGCCGACGTCGGTCCCCGGCTGGGGGATGCAGGAGCGGGTGGAGGGGCAGAGGACGGTGAAGGGGGAGACGTCCAGGACCTGGTTGGGCTGGAAGGAGGCGAGGCCCAGCGTGGAGTTGGCCGGCGTGGTCCAGTCCACGTGGCACTCCCAGACGCGCAGGGCGTCGTGGGGGTAGCCGGGAATCCACGTGTCGTCGTCCACCTCCACCAGGAAGTTGGGGGTGCCGGCGGGGGCGGCGTTCCACTTGGACTCGGTGTGGGAGGGAAGCATCCCGCCGAAGCTCGGATCCACCGCCCCCACGTCGAAGTACTGGAAGGAAGCGGAGGGATCGCCCGCCAGCATCTTCTCGCGGTCGAAGACCACCACCCCCGCGCCTCCCCAGGAGCTGCCGCTCACAAACTGGTTGACGGTCATGTAGTACCCGTCGGGCCAGACCCCGAACTTGGGGTAGTCGTTCATCTTGGTGGCGCTAATCTGGAAGCAGTACAGGTACCAGGAGCCCAGCGGATCGGAGGTGGCGGAGACGGCGATGGCCTGGTAGTAAGGCCCGGGAACGACGAACTGGCTCATGAACCACCGGTCGGCCAGGCTGTCGTACAGAACGATGGGGTCCCCGTCGTTGGAGGAAAAGCACGGCCCCCCAAGGGCCTGCCAGAGGGTATTGCCGTCCGCCGGCCCGTAGAGGCTGTTGCCGTTCTTGTCCCAAATCTGAAAGGAGAGGTTCACCCACTGGATATAGTGGTTCGGTCCCACGTCGCCCTCGGTGTCCGGAGGGTAGACGCCGTTCCGGTTGGAGACCCCCTCCCACTGGCGGAGGGGGGCCGGCATGGCGTTCAGGCCCGGCCAGGCCTGCACCACCGGGTCTTCCGCCGCGGGGCGGTAGGAGGCGCCGGGAAAGCGGTCCCTGGGCAGCGGCGGGTTCTCCGGGCCCGGCCGCCCTTCCTCCCCTTCGGTCCGGGCCGAAGGGGCCACGGGGGGCACCTCCCTCAAGGGGGGCGAAACGGAGAACTTCACCGCCTGACCCACCACCGGCCGGAGGAGTTCCGCCCGGGGATTCTCTTGGGCCGCCAGCGACAGCGCCACTGACGCCGCGGCGGCGGCGGCCGCCATTCTGATGGTTCCTCGCATGGTCTCCTCCCGCCTTCTTCCCCGCGCCGGGAAAAGAAACCGCCCCCTTCTACCGGAGGCGCCGCTCCTCCCCATCCCGGAAAGAAGAACACAGTGTAGCCCCTTTTTCTGCCCCCGCCACCTGGAGCCTTCTCCCAACCGGCGACGTGGGAAAAGCGAAAAGCAAAAAGAGAGACTCCCCGGTCTCCCTGATCTCCACGTTGATGTCCGGGGGTAGAATGTCGGCCGGGAGGTTCCCATGCGAAAGGCTCCGGCTCCCGTTCTTCTTCTCCTGCTTCTGCTGGCCCTCTGTTCCTGCGCCCTCGCCCCCGTCCCCATCGGGAAGATCACCAAGAACCCCGAGCGCTTCGAGAACCGGCCCGTCACCGTCCGGGGCCAGGTTCTCTCCGCCACCAAGCTGCCCTTCATGGAGGAGGGCTTCTACGTCCTGAAGGACTCCACCGGGGAGATCACCGTGGTGACCCGGGGGGCCCTCCCCGCCGAGGGAAGGACGCGGATCGTCCGGGGAAAGGTGGAGACGACCTTCAAGGTCATGGGCAAGGCCCTGGGGGTGGTCATCCGGGAAGGAGGCTGAGGCGGTTACCTTTTCGGGCGACTCGCATCTTGGTCTTTCTCCGAAAGCCCTTCTTCGGAGCGGGAGGTTCCATGATTCGAAAGGACCGTTACGGCTTCTTCACCGACACCCAGAAGCCCTTTTCCGAGGCCCTGGATTCCCTGCGGCGCGCCCTCGCCGGTAACGGATTCGGCGTCCTGTGGGAGATCGATGTCCAGGCGACCATGAAGAAAAACCTGGGGGTGGACGTGCCCGAACAGGTCATCCTGGGGGCCTGCAACCCCCCGGTGGCCCACCAGGCCCTCCAGGCGGAGCCGGCCATCGGCCTGCTCCTCCCCTGCAACTGCACCGTCCGGCGGGAGGGGAACCGCGTGATCCTGGGCGCCGTCTCCCCCCACGCCCTCCTGGGGCTGACGGGCCGGAACGACCTCGGCCCCTTCGCCGACCAGGTGGCCGCCGCCCTCGAGAAAATCCTCCTCGAGGCCCGCTAGCGGAAAGGTCCCCCGGCCTGGGAGAGAGTGAAAAGTAATAACCTCCCCGACCTCCGTGATCTCGTTGTTCAGGTGAAGGCCCCACCTTTTCACCGCGGCGGGCTCCTGCTATGCTGAGCGGCGGAGGACGGACATGGCGCGGGCCCGGAAGGAGGAGGAGACGCCCCTCGAAGACGAGGCCCCCGTCTCCCCGGTGGAAAAGCCGCGGCCCCCCTCCCGGGGGCGGGAGGTGGCGGCCATCCTTCTCTTCGCCTCGGCCCTCCTCTCGGCCCTCTCTCTCGTCTCCTTCAACCCCTACGACCCGGGGCCCTTCTCCTTCGGCACGGTGACGGTGGCCCCCCGCAACTGGGTGGGGATCCTGGGCTCCTACGCCTCCTCGCTCCTGATCCACCTCTTCGGCCTCACGGCCCTCTACGTCCCCATCTGCCTGGGGCGCCTGGGGGTGATGGTCCTGTCGGGAAGGTCCCTCTTCCGCCCCGACCGGTACCTCCTCTGGCTCTCCCTGATGCTCAGCCAGGGGACCTTTCTCCAGCGGGCCCTGGGGACCGTCCCCTTCCCCTTTCCCTCGGGGGACACGCCCCTGGCTCTGGGCGGCGTCGTCGCCATCATCCTGGGCGAGCTCATGGAGCGGTCCCTGGGACCGGCGGGCGCGGTGGTGGTGCTCCTGCTCTGGGTGGTCCTCTCCCTTGCCCTTTTCTTCCGAATCTCGCCCATTGGCCTGATGCGGCGTGCCCTCTCCCCCCTCTCCCGGTTCTGGGACCGCCTCTCCCTCCGGCGGGAGCAGCGCCGGCAGGAGCGGGAGCGGGAAGCGGTCCGGGACCAGATCCGGCAGAAGCAGAAGGAGCGGGACAGGCCCCCCGAGGGGAAGGATCCGGCGCGCCCGGTGAAGATCTCCCAGCGGGCCCCCGCCGCTCCCTCTCTTCCGCTGGAGCCGGCCCCCGAAGGCGGCTTCCGCCTTCCGCCCTCGGACCTCCTGGATCCCCCCCGGCCCCGCCCCCCGGTGGACGAGGAGGAGCTCCGGGAGAAGGCCGGGCGGATCGAGGCACGCCTGCGGGAGTTCGACATCGCCGGGGACGTGGTGGAGATCCACCCGGGCCCCGTGGTGACCATCTTCGAATTCAAGCTGGCCCCCGGCGTCAAGTACGCCCGCATGACCGCCCTGGAGGAGGACCTGGCCCTGGCGCTCAAGGCCGACCACGTCCGGGTGGACCGGGTTTCGGGCAAGTCGCACGTCGGGATCGAGGTGCCCAACGAGAAGCGGGAGGTCATCGCCTTCCGGGAGCTCATCGAGTCCCGGGCCTACGCCGACACGCCGGGAAAGCTCCCCCTGGCCCTCGGCAAGACGGTGGACGGCCTTCCCTTCGTCACCACGCTCGACCGGATGCCCCACCTGCTGGTGGCCGGCACCACCGGCTCCGGCAAGAGCGTGGGCATCAACGCCCTGATCCACAGCATCCTCTTCCGGTCCACACCCGACGAGGTGAAGTTCATCCTGGTGGACCCCAAGCAGGTGGAGCTGAAGATCTACGAGGGTCTGCCCCACCTCATGGTTCCCGTGGTCACCGACGTGAAGAAGGCCGCCAACGCCCTCAACTGGGCCGTGCGGGAAATGACGGAGCGGTACAAGCTCCTGGCGGGGGCCCGGGTCCGCAGCATCGACCAGTACAACGCCTGGGTCCGCAGCCTGACGCCCCGTTCGGCCCAGGAGTCCGCCTCCGCCCTCAACCGTCCCCTCCCCTACATCGTCATCGTCATTGACGAACTTTACGACCTCATGGCGGCGGTGGCCAAGGAGGTAGAGACGGCCATCGCCCGCCTCTCGGCCATGGCGAGGGCCGTGGGCATCCACCTCATCCTGGCCACCCAGCGGCCCAGCCGGGACGTGATCACCGGCGTCATCAAGAGCAACCTTCCGGCACGGCTGGCCTTCCAGGTGCGGGAGAAGCTGGAGAGCCGCCTCATCCTCGACCAGAACGGCGCGGAGACGCTGGAGGGAAAGGGGGACATGCTCTTCCTCCCGCCGGGCTCCGGCCGCCTGGTCCGCCTCCACGGCGGATTCCTCTCCACCACCGAGACCCAGCGGGTCCTCCAGTACCTGACCCGCCAGGCGGCCCCCACCTTCGACACGGAGGTCCTCAAGGAGGCCCCGGGCGGCGAGGGCGGCGGCGCCTCGGGCGAGGAGGGAGAGGCGGAGGACCCCCTGTACAGGGACGCGGTGCGCCTCGTCGTCCAGACGGGGGTGGCCTCCGCCAGCAACCTCCAGCGGCGGATGCGCATCGGCTACGCCCGGGCGGCCCGGCTCCTGGACGTGATGGAGAAACGGGGGCTCGTGGGCCCCGCCGACGGGGCCAAGCCGAGGGAGATCTTCGTCACCCTGGAGGAAGTGGAGGAGTAGCCTGCCGAGGAGGAAGCCATGGAATCCTTCAAGATCCCCAAGGAGAGGGGAACGGTGCTGATCCTGGCGCCCCCCTTCCCGGTGTCGGTCCGGACGGTCTTCCTGGCGGACCGGGCGGAGGGCCACGGCGGGCCGGAGACCGTCTCGGACCTGCTGGAGCGGCCGGACCCCTTCTTCCCCGTCCAGGAAGAGGACGGCGAGCCGGTCTTCCTCCGGAAGGACGCCGTGCGGTGGGTGAAGGTGGAGAACCCCCGGGAGACGGAGTGGATCTTCTTCCGGGACCGGGAGGCGGCGCCGGCCCGCAAGATCCGCTGCGTCTTCGCCGACGGCGAGCCCCTGGACGGAACGGTCTACGCCATCGCCCCCGTGGGGGAGCGCCGGGTCTCGGACCTCCTCAACCGGCGGGTCCGCTTCCTCCACCTGGAGGCCGAGGGGGACCTGTACCTCGTGAACCTGCGCCACGTCGTGACGGTGCGCATCCTGGAGGAGCCCAATGGCCACGCTGGATAAGCTCCTGTCCGCCATGGGCCCCGCCGGCGCCTCGGCCCTGGTCCTGCCGGCGGGAGAGGTCCCCTACTTCGAGACGGCCTCGGGGACGCGGGCCGTGGCCAAGCAGCCCCTTCCCCAGGCCAGCCTCCTCGCCTTCCTGAAGGAGATGGCCCCTCCGGAGGCCGTCCCGGCCCTCGACGAGCTTCGCCCCTGCCGCTTTTCCTACGGCGCCTTCGGCGTTTTCGTGGACTTCACCGCCTCGGGTCTCCTCGCCCGGGTCGTTCCCGCCGGGGCGGAGCCCGCCCGCCCCGCCGCCGCTCCCACCGGAGCCCCCGCCGAGGCCCCCGCCGGCGCCGGCCCCCTGGACCATCTCCTCTACGAGATGGTCCGCCGCGGCGCCTCGGACCTGCACGTCAGCACCGGAGAACCGCCCTTCCTTCGGGTGGACGGCACCATGGTGCGCCTGGAGGGGAGGCCGCCCCTCACCGCCGAGGAGGTCCGGGGCCTCCTCCTGCCCATCTGTCCCCTGCGCAACCGGGAGGAGTTCGAGGAGTCCCACGACACCGACTTCGCCTACGCCATCGAGGGCCTGGCCCGCTTCCGCGTGAACTTCTTCCTGGACCGCCTGGGGATGGGGGCGGTCTTCCGGCAGATCCCCTCGGAGGTGCCCACGGTGGAGGGGCTGGGCCTGCCCCGGCCGGTGGTGGACCTCTGCTGGCTCTCCAAGGGCCTGATCCTCGTCACCGGGCCCACGGGATCGGGAAAATCCACGACCCTGGCGGCCCTGGTGAACTTCATCAACCACCACCGGACGGACCACATCGTCACCATCGAGGACCCCGTGGAGTTCGTCCATCCCAACCGGAAATGCCTGATCAACCAGCGGGAGGTGGGGGTCCACACGCAGAGCTTCAAGCGGGCCCTGCGGGCGGCCCTGCGGGAGGACCCGGACATCGTCCTCGTGGGGGAGATGCGGGACCTGGAGACCATCGCCATCGCGCTGGAGACCGCCGAAACCGGGCACCTGGTCTTCGGAACGCTCCACACCACCACCGCCCCCTCCACCATTGACCGGATCATTGACCAGTTCCCCGCCGACCGGCAGGCCCAGGTGCGAGTCATGCTGTCCGAGAGCCTCAAGGGGGTCATCGCCCAGACCCTCTGCCGAAAGATCGGCGGGGGCCGCGTGGCCGCGCTGGAAGTGCTCCTCGTCAACCCTTCCATCTCCAACCTCATCCGGGAGGGCAAGACCTTCCAGATCCCCTCCCTCATGCAGACGCAGAAGGCCCAGGGCAACACCACCCTCAACGACTCCCTGCTGGACCTGGTCAAGCGGAACGTGGTGGAGGCGCGGGAGGCCTACATCAAGAGCGTGGACAAGGCGGGCCTTCGGGCCCTCTTTGAGCGCCACAAGATCCCCCTGGACCTGGCCGAGGGTCCCCCCGAGGCGGGCCCGTAACGGCCGCCCCGTCCCCTTCAGCGCCTGCGGCGGGGCTTTCGGGATGGGGAAGCGCGGCGGGCCGCCGCCCCTTCGGGACAGTGGGGCATCAGGGGGCAGGCGGGGCAGGTCCCTTCGTCGAAGCGCCCGCGACACCGCTTCTGGATGCCGGTGTGGGCCAGCAGGAAATCAAAACGGCAAGGATCCTCGGGACAGAGGTCCCGCAGGGCCTCGGTGACCTCCCGCGCCCGCACGCCGTCGCCGCTCCGGCGACGGGAGAGGCCCAGGACCCGCGTGAGGCGCGAGAGGTGGGTGTCGAGGGGGACCACCAGCTCCGCGGGATGGAGGACGGTCCAGAGCCCCAGGTCCACCCCGTCGTCGGGGCGGACCACCCACCGAAGGAAGAGACGCCACCGCTTGCAGGCCGACCCGCCGGAGGGCAGGGGCAAGAGGTGGCGCAGGCCCGCCGAATCCCTTTCGGCGGCCGCCCGCAGACTTCGTGCGAAGGCCTCCAGCCGCTCCTCCGGGGACCCTTTTACGGCGGCGAAGACCGCCTCCAGGGAACCGTAACGCCTCAGGAGGCGGCCCACGCCTTGCAGCAGCGCCTCCCCGTCGGCGGAGGACTGGAAGCGGTAGGCGGGGACCGGCGGGAAGGACCCTTCCAGTAGGGTTTGGGCCGGACGGGGCCCCAGAAGACCGAAGAGGGCCTCCAGGAAGTTCCCCATGGACCGGACGTTGCCGTAGGCGTAGAGGGCGGCCAACAGGGCGGCGGCCTCCCGGTCGTTCCGCGCCGGAAACCGCCGGGGAAAGCGGACGGGGTCGGTCTCGAGGGCCCGGGGCCGTACCTTCTTCTCCAGCGCCGCCAGGGCGGCGAGGAGTACCTTCCGGTGGGTCTCAGGCAAAGCGATTCATGAGGAAGTTGGTGAGGTCCAGGCCGAACTGTTCCATGTAGGCGTGGAAGGTCTTCACCTTGCGCCCCAGAAGGTTGTAGCCGATCAGGGCCGGGACGGCGGCGAAGAGGCCGGCGGCGGTGGTGATGAGGGCCTCGGAGATGCCGGGGGCCACGGAGGCCAGGGTGGCGCTACCGGAGACGCCGATGGCCCGGAAGGCCTCCATGATTCCCCAGACCGTTCCGAAGAGGCCGATAAAGGGCGTGGCGGTGGCGCAGGTGGCCAGGAAGGCCAGGCCCGCCTCCAAAAGGATCGTCTGGTCCCGCATCACCCGCTCGATGGTCCGCTCCAGGTTCTCGCCGTGGCGGATCTGGGGACGCCCCTCCGGTCCCATCCCCGCCGAGGTTCCCCCCGTCCCCGCCTGGTCCTTGACCTGGTCGTGGAGCTCCCGGTAGGTCTCCAGGAAGATCTCCCGGAGGGGCGAATCTTTGGCCGCCTTGGCGGCCACCAGCATGTCGGTGATCCGCTGGGCGTTCCGGAGAACCTCGTAGAAGTCCTGCGACCGCCGGCGCAGGCGCCGGTAGTTGACGAAGCGGTCGATCATGATGGTCCAGGAGACCAGGGAGAAGGCCAGCAGCACGAGCAGGACCGCTTTGGCCACGACTCCCGAGTGGGCGAGCATTTCGGTGATGCTGGCGGCGGCCAGGGGAAGGACCATCGGCACCTCCTATCCAAGGGGAGATTATACTCCCGAGGGGGCCGGGGAGGCTTCAAACGGGGAAGCACCGCCCCTCCACCTCCGTTGGAGAAAGGGAAAGGCACCGGAACCATGGCCATCCGACACGCCGTCTTCGTGCTTCTCGGAATGTTACTCCTGGCGCAGGGCGAGGCCCGGAGCCAGGCCCCCCCGCCGGCCGAGACCCGCGCCCGGGCCCTCACCCTCCTCCTGGAAGGGCGGTACGAGGAGGCGGCCCCCCTCCTGGACGCCCTCGCCGCCGCCGATCCCGGCGATGTGCGCATCTCCATCGCCCGGACCAAGGCCCTGCTGGAACGGGGCCTCTGGCCCGAGGCCCTGGAAGCGGCCGAGAGCCTCGCCCGGCGCTTTCCCGGCCACCCCGAGCCGGCCCTCCTGCTGGGAGACCTCCGCTTCTTCTCCTTCGACGTCCGGGGGGCGCTGGAGGCCTACCGCACGGCCTTTGGCGATCCCGTCTGGGCCGAGAAGGCCCTTGTAAAGGCCACCGCCGCCGCCCTCGCCCGGGGGGACGGGGAAACGGTGGCCGCCTGGGTGGCGGAGGCCCGCGTGAGGGGCCTCTCCGTTCCCCCCGCCGTGGAGGCCGCCGCCCTCCGGGCCGATCCCGACCCCGCCCGGCGGCTCTCCCGCCTCCAGGGACTCCTGGCCCGCCTGCCCGACCGCGAGGACCTCCGCGACGAGGTGGCCCTCTGGACTTCCATCCTGGAGGCGGGAGGCGGCCGGCCGCCCCGCCTCTTCCTTCCCGGAAAGACCGCCGTCAAGGAGATCTACGGCGAACCGTGCCTAAAGGTGACCCTGAACGGGACCCGGAAGACCTGGATGGCCTTCGATACCGGCAGCGAATCCCTCCTCCTCAACGAGGACCTGGGACGCCGGATGGGTCTCTCGCCGGTGGGGCGGTCCGCCATCGAGGGGTGGGGCTACCACGGCACGCTGGCCCGTTCGGTGGTGCTCCTCGATTCCCTGGAAGCGGCGGGGATGCGGGCCGAGAAGGCCCCCGCCCTGGAAAACCCCCGGGACAGCGAGTTCTGGAGCAACAAGGCGGGGTACATCGGCCTCTGGCCCTTTCTCTCCGCCTGCGTCCTCTACGACCGCCGGGGCGGCGTCTTCGAAGTCCACCCAGCGGGGACCGATCCCTCCGCCCTCCTCGGCAAGGAGGGGTTCACCCTTCCGGTCCTCTGGTACCGGGGCGTGCCTCTGGTTCCCGTCCGGCTCGCCGGCAAGGGCCCCTTTCCCTTCCTGCTCGACACGGGGGCGCCCTTCACCCTCCTCTCCCGGCGCTTCGCCGCCCGGGTCGGCATCCGCGCCAACACCGGCAAGTACGGCAAGCTCTACGGCCTGGGCCAGTCGGGGGGCTTCACGTCCAGCGTGGCGGAGCAGGTCTTCTTCGAGGTGGGCCCCCGCCGGTACGAGCGCCGGGTGATCTTCGTCACCGACATCCCCGACCGCTTTCCCGTGCCGCTGTACGGCATCCTCGGCCGGGACGTTCTCAACGACTACCGCATGGTCTTCGACGGCCCCGCCTGCCGCGTCACCCTCGTCCCCTACGACTGATTCGCGACGGGCCGGCGGTCCATCCAGAGCGGACTTTTCCAGGCGTTAAGGGAACGGGGGAGGGCGAAGGAACGGTCCCCGGGACTTCCTCCAAGCGGCACGCGAGGGGTGTGTGAACGGGGTATCCGATTGCTTGACCGGTTTCTTGACAGGGCCTACATTGGAGCCAGCGGCAAGCGAGGGCCCGCGGGCGGGGCCGGGAGGGAGCACGTGGCGGAGGAACGGGAAGACCGTCCGCCCGAGCACCGAATGGAGGAGAACGCCGTTTCCTCCGGCCGGAGCCCCGGACTGCGCCGAGGGACCTACCTCAACATCTTCGGGTCCATCAACCTCCTGGCCATGGTGGTCTTCGGCCTCTACCACCTCCTGGGCCCCGAATGGGAGGTGAAGCCGGTCCTGGGGGTCGTCGAGTTGGCCTTCGGCGGGCTCACGGTAGGGGTTCTCCTTTTCCTGCGCCTGACCCAGAACCTGCGGCTGGCCGTGAACATGGCCCTTTGCCTGACCATCGGCCTCCTGGCCGCCCTGCTCTTCTCGGGGGGCGTGGCCGGAACGGGCCTCTTCTGGTGGTTCTGCATGCCGGCGGCGGCCTTCTACCTCAAGGGCAGCCGGGGTGGCTGGGTCTGGGTGGGGACCAGCATGGTCCTCTTGGGGGGTGCCTACGGACTCTCGGAGGCCGGGCGCGTGGTCCTTCCTTACCCTCCCGCCGTCCTCCGCCAAGGGCTGGTGAGCTACGTGGTCGTCTCGCTGCTCATCTACGCCTTCGAGGTGCTCCGGGGCGACTACGAGCGGATTCTCCTCCGCAAGAACCAGCAGATCTCCGCCGCCGCCCGCCGCCTGTCGGAGGAATCGGAAGCCCGAAGGCGGACCCTTGAGGATCTGGATCGGGCGAGGGCCGAGGCGGAGCGGGCCAACCGGGCCAAGTCCGAGTTCCTCTCCCGCATGAGCCACGAGCTGAGGACCCCCCTCAACGCCATTCTGGGCTTCACCGAGCTTCTCCTCACCGACCGCCGGGAACCGCCCACGGCGGGCCAGCGGGAGGCCCTGGAGACGGTCCTCGGCTCCGCCCGGCACCTCCTGGGCCTCATCGGGGAGATCCTGGACTTGGCCCGGGTGGAGGCGGGCCGGCTGGAGGTGACACCGGTCCCCCTCGATCCCGCTCCCCTGCTGGAGGAGTGCCTCCGGACGCTGGGACCGGCGGCCCGGGAGCGCTCGGTGAGCCTGATCTTGGAGCCCCAGGAAGGGAGGGTTCCCGCCGCCGTGGGGGACCCCGTCCGCCTCCGCCAGATCCTCCTCAACCTCCTCTCCAACGCCGTGAAGTACAACCGGGAGAACGGCCAGGTGCGGGTGGCCCTGGGGCGGGAGGGGGACCGGGTGGCTCTCTCGGTGGCCGACACGGGTCCCGGCATGGAGGCCTCGGAGGCCGAGCGGATCTTCGAACCCTTCGAGCGGCTGGATGCCGACCGGAAGGGGATCCCGGGAACGGGGATCGGACTCTCCCTCTCCCGCCGGCTCGCCCGCCTCATGGGCGGCGACCTCCGGGTGGAGAGCACCCCGGGGGTGGGAAGCCGCTTCACCCTCCTTCTCCCCGCCGCACCCGGCGACTGGGCGGGCTCCCCGGTGCCCGGGCGGGGCGGAACCGTGCCCTTCCCCGAGGCCGCCGCGGCGGAGGCCAGGCTCACCGTCCTCTACGTGGAGGACGACGGGGCCAACGTGGCCCTCGTCCGAAAGATCCTGGAGCGACGGCCGGAGCTGCACCTCCGCGTCGCCAGCACCGTTCGGGAGGGGCTTCAGGCGGCCCTTCGCGAGCGGCCCTCCGTGCTCCTTCTGGACCTCCACCTCCCCGACGGCAACGGGCTCGAGATCCTCGAGGCCCTCCAGCGCGAGGGAGGGGCCGTCCCCCCGGTGGTGGTCGTGAGCGCCAGCGCCATGCCCCAGGAGGTCTCCCGGGTCCTGGAACGGGGCGTCTCCGCCTACCTCACCAAACCCTTGGACATCGGGCGTTTCCTGGAGGCGCTGGACGACGCCTTGGGGGAGGAGAAGGCCGGCCGGCGGGCCGGGGGAGGGCCGCCGTGATCTCCGAGGAGCGGCTCCGGGAGGCCCGGATCCTCATCGTGGACGACGAGGAGCCCAACATCCGCCTGCTGGAACGGCTCCTCGCCTCCGAGGGCTTCACCCACACCCTGTCCCTGACCGACTCCCGGGAGGCCGTGCCCCTGGTGGCGGCCTTCCAGCCGGACCTCCTCCTCCTGGATCTCCACATGCCTCCCCCCGACGGTTTCGAGGTTCTGGAGGCCCTCCAGGCGAGGGAAGGGGGTGGCTTTCTCGGCATCTTGGTCCTCACCGCCGACGTCTCCCGGGAAACGCGGCTGCGGGCCCTGGCTTCCGGTGCCCGGGATTTCCTCACCAAACCCCTGGACCGGCTGGAGGTCCTCTCCCGCGTCCGGATCCTCCTGGAGACCCGCCTTCTCTACAAGGACCTCGAGGAGCAGAACCGCATCCTCGAGGAGAAGGTCCGGGAGCGCACGGAGGAGCTCCGGCGGACCCGGCTGGAGATCATCCACCGGCTGAGCCGGGCGGTGGAGTTCCGGGACGAGGGAACGGGCCTGCACATCCTGCGCATCAGCCAGTTTTCCGGGGCGCTGGCCCGGGGCGCCGGCCTTTCCCGGGAGCGGGCCGAGCTCATCCTTTCCGCAAGCCCCATGCACGACATCGGCAAGATCGGCATCCCCGACCGGATCCTCCTCAAGGAGGGGCCCCTCAGCGAGGAGGAGTGGGAGGTCATGCGCCGCCACACTCGCATCGGCTTCGATCTCCTCTCGGGCCACGACTCGGCCATCATGCGGGCGGCGGCGGAGATCGCCCTGACCCACCACGAACGGTGGGACGGCAAGGGCTACCCCCAAGGGCTCCGGGGCGAGGCGATCCCCCTGGAGGGACGCATCGTGGCCCTCTGCGACGTCTTCGACGCCCTCCTCTCCAAGCGCCCCTACAAGGAGCCCTGGCGGATGGAGGCGGCGGTGGAGGAGATCCGGAGCCTTTCGGGTCTGGCCTTCGACCCTTGTCTCGTGGAGGCCTTCGAGGAGACCCTGCCCGAACTGCAGGCGATCATCGCCCGGATCATCGACCGCCTCCCCGGCGACCTCTGAACCAACGACCGGTCCTTAAGACGCGCGAAGAAGGGGGGGAGAACCCCGACGCCAGTTGCGGCGGCCTCCTTCGCGGAACGTTCCCCCGCGGCGGGAAAGGTCCAGGGAAAACGAAAGGAGGAGGCCGAAACCCCCTCCTGGAGCGCTGGTGCCGAAGGGGGGACTCGAACCTACGCGGCCTAGAAGCCTCGGGGCCAGAGGCCCCTGCGTTTCAAGGCCGCCTACGGTTCCCGGGGCGGGGCCCCT
>Ga0209018_1001757_pt1 | contig 16766 bp, 13 predicted proteins | sample YNPBryBLVA2012_FD_185814 | JGI IMG/M metagenome (GOLD analysis project Ga0209018, IMG submission 185814) | Anoxygenic and chlorotrophic microbial mat microbial communities from Yellowstone National Park, USA - YNP Bryant BLVA 2012 (SPAdes)... ...
GCCGACCATGATCGCTCGCGTCCTCGTCAAGTCGCCAACTTCCGATCACGCTTCGCCTCCCGCATCAGGAGGGCAGTCTGAGGTGCTAACGGCGATGCCGTCTGCCCCTGACCGGTCGCCCGGCCGCACCACCTGCGGTCTTGCCCGCGCCCCGCACATCTGATTTGCTTGCCCCATGCAGTCCAACGTCCCGGTCCCCCATTCTCCGTACCAGAGAATCGCCCACGCGCCGGAGAGTCGCTTCTGTCCGTCATGCGGCGGTGTCGGCGAACCGAAGCTGGAAGCGCGTGGATCGGCGGTCGTCGAGATCCTGCTATGGCTAACGTGCGTCGGCGGGGTCTTCTACTCGATCTGGCGGCGATCCAACAAGATTGAGCGGTGTCCGTACTGCAACGCGACGGGGCTGGTGCTACCCGACTCCCCTGCCGCGAGGGCGGCCCCTGGCAGCCGTTGAGTCCGTCTCAGCACGGAACCTCCCTCGGAAGCCGGATGGTGAACGCCGACCCCTCGCCAAGACGACTGGTGCACGTCACGTCGCCGCCGAGCATGCGGCAAAACCGACGCGTGATGGCCAGCCCAAGCCCCGTGCCACCATACCTGCGAGTCGGTGATTCATCGACCTGCGTGAAAGGCTGAAACAGCCGCTGCTGCTGGTCGTCCGCGATGCCTATGCCCGTGTCGCGCACCGTCACCTCGACCCACCCACCGTCCGCGCACCGCACGCGCACGGCGATCACGCCGTCGGTCGTGAAACGCGCGGCGTTGGCGAGCAAGTGCCCGACGGCCTGCCGCAGCTTTCCGCGGTCGGATCGGATCTGCCCGCACGGCTTCGCGGCACGGAGCTCGATGCGGTTGCCGGCACGTTCCGCCTCGGGACGAACGACCTCGACGCATTCCCGCACGAGCTCTTCCAGGTCGAAGGTGGACGGCTCGACGACCGCCTTGCCGGCTTCGAGCATGGAGATGTCGAGGATGTCGTTGATGATGGCTAGCAGGTGGTGAGCCGCGGTTCTTACACGTGCGAGGTCGGGCTGGATGGCTTCCGCGCCCAGGTCGCGGGCTTGCTCGGCGGCCATCTCAGCGTAGCCGATGATCGCGTTGAGCGGGGTACGCAGTTCGTGGCTCATGTTGGCCAGGAACGTGCTCTTCGCCTTGCTTGCGGCTTCCGCTGCCTTCCACGCGGCTCGTGCCTCCTGCATCGCCAACGATAGCTGTGCCGTCCTCTCCTCGACCATCTCCTCGAGCCGTGCGCGTATCGCCCGCAGGTCTTCCTCCGCCTGCTTGAGATCGGAGATGTCGTTGCCGACCGACAGCACCTCCGCGAGCGTGCCGTCGTCGTTCAGCACGGCCTTGTTCGTCCACGCGACCCACACCCTGGAGCCGTCGCTGCGCATGTTCTCGTTGTCGAGCTTGGCATATCGATCCGGATGCCGTCGTAGATCGTCGAGGAGTCCTGCCAGGTTGCGTCCCGACGACTCCTCGGCCGGCACGATCGTGCCCACGACGGGGCGGCCCATGATATCGGGGGCGTCGTAGCCAAAGAAGCGCAGACCGAATTCATTCATGTAGCGGATTCTGCCCTCGGGGTCGACCCGCAGGATCACGCTGTTGGCGTTGTGGAGGAAGTCGTTGCACGCGGAACGGGAGCGAAGGACACCCGAGCGGGCCTGGTCGACATCGACCTTCGCGCGGCAGGGCCAGGCTCCGAGACATGTCTTCATCCTGAGAGCCAGGTCCTCGTGCTGCGGCAGGTGGCGAAGGTAGCAATCCTCGCCCAGGTCGACATCCGACAGCGCGTCGGAAGCCGAGTTGCCAAAGAAGAGAATCGGCAGGGCGCGCGTGCGCACATCGGCCCGAAGGCGCCCCAGGCCTTCAAACCCACCACGAGGCAGCAACGTCGCCTCGACCAGCACCAGGGATGGCAGCTCGGCCCGGAGGCAAGCGGTTAGCATCGCCGCCGGGTCGTGTAGCTCCTCGATGTCGTACCCGGGTTCGATCGCGCCGCGGATTCTCGGTACTTCCGGTGCCTGTTGGTGAACGATGAGCACGCGCTGGTTCGCCATGCCGATCTCCCTGTCGCGTCCTGAGGGCCCGAGGCAAGCTCGCCATGCAGGTTATCGGGACGACCTGGCATTGGCAATCCGCACCCGCGCCCGATCCTCGTCGGCACGCGCCCCCTCGCAGCCAGCCTTCCGGACACCGCCCGATGCGCTCACCTCCCGTGCTATTGTTCCGCCATGAAGAAGCGAATCCTCGGCGACACGTCGCTCGAGCTGAGCGTGATCGGCTTCGGTGCATGGGCCATCGGCGGGGACGGCTGGCGTTTCGGGTGGGGACCGCAAGACGACCGGGAAAGCCTCGACGCGATCGTTCGCGCGTTGGACCTGGGCATCAACTGGATCGATACGGCGCCGGTCTACGGTCTCGGGCACAGCGAGGAGCTGGTGGGAAAGGCGGTGCAAGGCCGGCGAGACAAAGTCGTGATCGCGACCAAGTGCTCCCTGGTCTGGGATGCAAGCGGCCGGATCTCGAGCAGCCTCGCCCGCGAAAGCATTCGCCGTGAATGCGAGGCAAGCCTCCGCCGGCTCCGCACCGATGTGATCGATCTCTACCAGATTCACTGGCCCAATGACGACGCGCGCATCGAGGAGGGCTGGGCCGAGCTTGGACGGCTCATCGACGACGGGAAGATCCGCCATGCTGGTGTTTCGAACTTCGACGTATCCCAGATGGATCGAGCCCAGGCGTTGCGTCCGATTGCCTCGTTGCAGCCTCCCTATTCGATGCTACGGCGACAGATCGAGGCGGAAGTGCTGCCGTACTGTGCTTCCAGGCGAATCGGTGTGCTGGCGTACAGCCCATTGCAGTCGGGGCTGCTCAGCGGGACGTTCGATCCGCGGCGCCTGACACCTACGGATTGGAGGAGCCGTGACGCGGAATTCAAGGAGCCAGCGTTGTCTGCCACGCTGCAGCTCGTCGAGGGACTGCGCGCCCTTGCCGGCGATCACCACCGCTCCGTGGCGGAGCTGGCCATCGCATGGGTGCTCCGCCGCCCCGAGATCACCAGTGCAATCGTGGGCGCACGTCGTCCCGATCAGATCGCGCAGACGGCCGGCGCCGCGGACTGGACCCTAACGGAGGCAGAAATCGACACGGTCGAGCGCCTTCTGGAGGCGCGGCGGCGACAGATACCGGACAGCGACACCCGATTCCGTGAGTAGACGGAGCGGGGTCAGCGAGACTCGCCCGGGGCCATGCTGCTTCTCGCCCGCATACCGCGAACCTTCACGATGATGAGGAAGATGATGAAGACCGCGATGCTACCCAGCAGGAAGCCCGCGCCGACCCGCCGCATGGCCACGTGGAGCCACTGCTGCCCATAGCGCGACGCCAGCGCGCCAAGCGTGAGCCACACAGGCACGCTGACCAGGCATCCCAGGAAGTCGAACAGCACGAACTTGTGCAGCGGAACACGCATGGTCCCGGCGGTGAAGAACGTGACGAACCGGACACCCGCGACCTGCCTGCCCATGAATACGCTGAAGCTTCCGTAGCTGTCGAACCAGCTCTGAACGCGGGCAATGCGCTTGGACGAAAGCGCGGAGCGCAGAAACCTGAACCGGTCCCGGATGCCAAAGCCGTACTTCTTGCCCATGTGATAGGCTATCAGATCCCCCGTCAGGATCGGCACCACCACGAAGGCGAATGCTGCCAGGTAGTGCAAGAACACGAATTCGTCGTTCGACTGCTTGAATGTCGTGAATCCGGCGACGGTCAGAGGGATGTCTTCCGGCAAGGGGATACCGATCCCCGAAACGAAGAGCACCACGAAAATGACCGCCCAGATGAGCCCCTGGTGCTCGAGGTTCCAGACAGGGTCGAAGGCAGACGCAACCAACGAATCGATCCATCCGGACTGGGCGGCCTGAGACGCAAGCAGGGGAAACACGCACGGGGGATAACGCACCCTGGCAAGGTGCGCAAGCCCGCCGTCGTGACAGTTCCGCCACTCATTCATGGATTCGCACGCGAGTTGGTGGCAAGCTGCGATCGGCGCGGCCGATTGCGCCTCGCCGGCTGCAGTGTGATCGTGCGTCTTCCGGCCACCGTCACGCCGCGTCCCGCCTGGCCTGCCTGCAGAGCCGGCCCCGAGCGTTGGCGCGCGGCAACGAGGACGGCGGGGTGGAAGGACGACGCTTCGTGCGCGTCCCGACGCGACGCGTTGGGCAGAAACGCTTGCGCGCACAGGCAAAAGGGTTGCATAGATGCCACGGTCGGTTCACGCTGCACAGACCGACCGCCATCATGGCGAACCGATTCCCCGCCTCTTGCTTGGAACTCGACAGCGACCATCGCGCGATGGAGACACGACTGCGCCGGGCCCAGGAGGTCGCCCATGTCGTGCCCTCGGTCCGGGCCATGGTCCCCCAACTTCGCATGCGACACGCGAGCCCTGCCCCGCTACGGTGTTGCGCCACGCTGCCGGGGTGATCGGATCCATGGCACAGGACGACGCTGGTACGCCCGAATCACGGACAGAAAGCCCCCGGCACAACAACACGAAGGAGAACGCATGGCTCTACCCACACAGACACTGTTCGCAGTCGACCCACGAACGCAAAAGGTGCGCCTCGTGGTGCAGGTCACGCCGGAGGGCTGGGAGCACGGCGGCGAGTTGGAAGACGTGCTCAGCGAGATGATCCCAGTCTTGAACCGTGCCGGCATTCGTGCTGCGTTGCTCGTGAGCCTGGACACCACGTTTCTGATTCGCCGCGACGAGCGGTCCCCTCAGTTCGAAATCGACGAGCTTTCCACGACCGAAGCGTTCTCGCCGCTTCCTGTCCCGGCAGATGCCTCGGCGCTGGTGGGGCTCGTCGAGAGCTGGGTGGGAAAGGTCGCGTCGGACTGGCGACAGTTCGTACCGGAAACCAGCCTGCCCAGGCGAGTGCCCGAGGTCGTACCACTCGTCGTTGGCGCGGAGATCCGCTGGCGCGAAGGCGCGATCGGTCTGCCAGAATCCGGCTACGACAGGGTGGGCGACTAGTTCCGTCCGATGCAAGCCCCGACCAGGTGCGGGTGGCGAAGCTGCTCGCCGACGCATCCACTCCCAACAGCGGACTTCGGGCGTCGGACTGCCTCGCATCGGCTCGCCCCTGGTGGCGGCTGAACCGACTATGCGCGCCACGTTTCTCCTGCCATGGCTTCGGACGCGGGATCCTTCCTTCGCCTCCCTTGACCTGCCGGGCCCTTTCGTGGAACCTGCGCAGCGGGACAGGCCGGCTCATGCACATGCGCACGCGACTCGCTTGCTTCGTCGTCGTCAGCACGGCGGCCGTCGCCGTGGCGCAGGCCCAGGACGACTCGGAGGCCGTGCGGTTCCGCTACCAGGCGCCTGAACCGTGTCCGTCGATCGATGCTTTCCAGACGGCGGTCATGCACCGCACGAGCCGGGCACGAGCCGCCCTTCCGCAGGAGAGCGCCCGCGAATTCGAGGTAGCGCTGACCCAACGCAACGCACGCTGGCAAGGACGGCTCACGATCCGCGAGCCATCGGGGGCCATCTCGGAGCGTACCGTCGAAGGGGATTCCTGCCAGGAGGTCATGGATGCAGTCGCCCTCGTCACGGCTCTCGCCATCGACCCTCGCGCCCGCATCGAGCCGGCGCCGGAACTCGTTGCTTCCGCCTCGGCTGCTCCTCCCTCTCCCGTGTCGAGTGCGACAGTGCCATCGACGGCGCCCGCTCCCCAGCAACCGCATTCGTCCCCCGCTGTCGTTCGTGGCAGCGCGCCGCATCGGCTCGCCCCATCGTGGGGCGCCGGGTTCGGTGTCCAGGTCGCCACGACCTGGGGCCCTGCACCAGCTCCCATCTGGACCGCGCCGTTGTTCGTTCAGGTGTCGCGCAGCGCCCCCGCACCGGGCCCGTCGTATCTTCGCCTCACTGCATCGTACGGCCCGAGCCCGCGCGTGTCTTCCCAGGAGGGCGCCGGACGATTCGTCTGGACGACGGGTCGGCTCGACGTGTGCGTGGTCGCCTGGCAGCCCACGCTGCATGGCCGACTGCTTCCCTGCGCCATGCTCGAGGCCGGTGCGCTTCGGGGCGAAGGCGCGGATGTCGACCACCCTCAGCAACATACCCGTCCTTGGGTGTCCATGGGGCTGGGCACACGCGCCACCGCCCCGATCACAGGGCCGATGTTCCTCGAGATCCAGGGCATGTTGGGCTTTCCCTTGGTACGCGACCGCTTCTATCTCGAGCCGAACACAACCCTCCACCGCACGCCCGCGGTGAGCCCGTCGCTGGCCGCCGGCGTCGGATCGCACTTCGACTGATGGCGCGGGGAGCCGCCTCTGCATGCGTGCGCCTGGACGCTGCTTGCACCACGCCACCGTGTTTCCATCCGCTCGATGGCACAACCACGCGTTGCCGTCGAGAGGCGCCGGTTGGCCGTCGCATTGCCGCCGGCCCGGTCATGCGTTGAGTCCGTGGCCCGGTCCGTGGGCTATTGCCGCTCAGAAAGCGGGTCGACGCGCTTGGTCGAGGGAGGCGTGGGCGCGGTCGACGTGGCAGGCGCCGCGGGCTGGGGCGGGGGAGCATGTTGCGGTCCGACCCACCTGGCAGGTGGATTCTTCGCGGGAGGCATGGCGGGAGACGACGCTTCCGGAGGCGTTGTGGGGGATTCCGCTGGCGGCTTGTCGGTAGCGACGGGCGTCGATGCATCCTGCGGGGCTGTTGCGGACACCGATGGGGGAAGAGGCGCGGAGAGAGCCTGAATGGCTGACCCCTGGGGCGACGGCCCATGGGACCGGGAAACGGTGATCAGCACGCCTGCGACCACGGCGACGACGCCCACGGCGGCAGCAAGGATGATTCCCCTGTTGCGAAGTGGAGACGCGGGGGCAGGGCCGGCAACAAAGCTGTTGGGTGTGCTATTGTGCTGGGCCCGCATGCGGGTGAGCGTCTGACCCAGGCGCTGGCTTGCCACGCCTGGATAGGATCCAGACTTCGCCGGCTCGTCAGGGTGGAGGGTACCGTGAATCCTCTGGAGCGCGACCCAGAGCGAATCGGGAGCGATATCCCGCGACGCATCGAGCAGCTCGGCGGCGAGTTCGTCGACGTCGCGCGTGCGCGCCGACGGGTTGCGCTCGAGGGCGTGCAGGATCGCCTGCTCGAGCGCGGGGGAGACGTCGTCGCGCTTGTCGCGGATGGGCTCGGGAGGCGCTGGACTGAGCACTCGCATGCAGGTCAATGCGTGCGTCTCCCCCACGAAGGGCGGCGCACCCGTGAGCATCTCGTACAGGATGACCGCGAGCGACCAGACGTCACCCCGCATGTCGACATGCGCCGTGTCGGTGAGCTGCTCGGGCGACATGTACCTGGGCGACCCCATCATCGTGCCCGCGGTCGTGAGGTCCTCCATCTCCGCCACGTCGAGCAAGTTTGCCTTGGAGATTCCGAAGTCGAGTACCTTCAGCAGGTCGGTGCCGTCACGACGCTTCGTGACAAAGAGGTTGGACGGCTTCAGGTCACGGTGGACGACACCGAGCGCGTGCGCTTCGGCAAGACCCTCGCAGGCTTGGATGGCGTAGTCGAGGGCACGGACGACGGGCAGCGGGCCTTCGCGGCGCAGCACGCGATTGAGCCCCTCGCCCTCGAGGTACTCCATGACCATGTAGGGCGCGCCGTTGTCGAGGACGCCCATGTCGGAGACCTTGACGACATGCTCGTTGCGGAGCTTGGCGGAGATCTTCGCTTCCCGCAGGAAACGCGCGTTGAATTCTTCCGACCGCCCCTCCGACGGCAACAAGAACTTGAGCGCCACCTGCTCGCGGAGTTGCAGGTGCATGGCAGCAACCACCACGCCCATGCCGCCCTTGCCAAGGATCTTCTCCACCTGGTACTTGCCGTCGAGGATCTGGCCTACTTCCACGGAGACGGCCTGGTTCTCGGACGTGGAAGCCAGGACGGACTTCTTGTCCGTCATGTCAGCGGAAGGCATTGGACCACCAGGTGTTGGTACATCGACACAGGTCGTTCGACCTTGGATGAGAACGTCACGATCAGCATAGCGCAACTGACGTACGGTCGCACCTGGATCTTGGCGAACAGCCCGGCTGGACCGGCGTGCCGAGTCATCACACAGCGCACGTTTGGTGGCAAAGGGAATGTGTCCTCGGGGACTGGGAAAGGACCAGTACTGCGGGCAGGCGAGCGCGCGTGCTGGCTCGCAACGGACAGGCGACTGGGACCCATGTCCTCGGAGGGTGCGCGAGGTGATGCCGCATGGTTCGGCGCATGCGGCGGATGCATCGCATCGGCGGTATCGGGTCACTTTTTCGTGATCAACTCGTGTGCGGCGGTCCATCATTCCATCGGCCCGTGGAAACCCAGCTCGAGACGAGATCGGCGAATCCGCAGCCCCAACAGGAGCTGTGCGGATCGTCGTCGGCCCGCGACCGGCTCCGGCAGATCGTCGAGGAACACTACGACTTCATCTGGCGCCTGCTGCGGCGCATCGGGGTGCCGACCGACGGAGTCGACGACGCCGCGCAGGAGGTGTTTCTGGTCGCGTTGCGAAAACTGGAGGCCATCGAGCGAGGGTCCGAGCGGTCCTTCCTGTTCGGCACAGCCTTGCGGGTTGCGTCGGACAGGCGCCGGGCCAGGACCAGGTCGCGAGAAGTGCCCGCCCCGGATGACCTCGAGTCACCGGACCACGCGCCGGCTCCGGATGAGCTGACCGACCAGCGACGCGCACGACAGGTGCTCGACGAGGTACTCGACGCCATGCCCGACGATCTGCGCGTCGTGTTCGTGCTGTACGAACTGGAGGGGATGACGTCGGGGGAAATCGCGGATCTGGTCGGTGTGCCGGCAGGGACGGCGGCCTCGCGGTTGCGACGCGCACGAGAGGAATTCAGCAGGCAGGTGAAGCGCATTCGCGCGCGCCTCGGCCGTACGGGAGGACCATCATGAACGATCCGAAGCGGCTGCTGGACGGTGGCGGCGACGAGTTGGAGGTCGCGTTGCTGACGTCGGCGCGACATGACGGTCCGTCAGCGGGGGCACGACAACGAGCGCTGGTCGCGCTCGGCATCGGCACGGGCGCGGGCGTGCTGTCGGCGAAAGCCACCGCAGCAGCGGGGGTGACGTCGGCAGCGCGCGGGACCGCGCTGTCCTTGTTGAAGTGGGTGGGCATCGGCGTGCTCGGAGGGGCCGCCACGGTCGGGGTCGCCCAGACGGTGACCACGGCTACGCCGCAGGAGACGGTCCCGATCGTGCCGGCGTCGACCGCCGTACGCGAGACGCACCGGGCGGCCGCGCCGACGCCCGCAGTGCAGCCGAGCGCATCGGTGCCAACACCGACCGATTCGACGGCGATTCGCAGGGTCATGCCTGCGGTCGACCCGCCGGTCGAATCTGCCCGAACGACGCTGGCCGACGAGGTAGCGGCCTTGGATCGTGCGCGGGAAGCCGTGGCGGCTGGGCAACCTGCTCGTGCGCTGGCCGCGCTCGACGACTATGGGCGGCGTTTTCCGGGCGGGACGCTGGCACAGGAAGCCGTGGTCCTGCGGATCGAAGCGCTGGCCGCTTCGGGCGACAAGGCGGGAGCCAGCCGGCTGGGGCAGGCGTTCCTCGAGCGCAACCCGGGCAGCCCCCATGCCGCACGGATCCGGACCTTGGTCGGAGCCTCTCCGATTCCGTGATCAATCCGCAGTCCCCATTCCATCACAGGCCAGGAGGTCGATATGAAGATTCGAACGACTGCTTGGTTGGCAACCACTCTGGTCTTCTTGGCTGCGTGCAGCGACAATGTCCCGTTGGGTGGCAATGACGACGCCGGCGCGAGCGTCGGCGGCTCGGGAGGCGTGACCCAGGACGGCGGCGGCGGCGGCCCGGCGTGCACCAGCGCACAAGACTGCCCAGTCCCGGCGATGTGCATGCTTTGCACCACGGGACATTCGGTCTGCGCCACCGCCGAATGCCAGAACGGCCAATGTGTCACGGTGTTCCCCGATTGCCCCGCAGCGCAGTGCACGACCGACAGCGACTGTCCGCAGATGGGCGCACCTTGCACCCAATGCCCAGGTGGCGGACAGTCTTGCCCCGTGGTCGAGTGCATCAACGGCCAGTGCGCGGGCTCCTGGCCCGGCTGCCCCGGCTATGACCCTTGCCAGAACAAGCTCTGCGGTGAAACCTGCACCATCTGCGATCCGACCGACCCCGACTGCGTCGAGGCACAGGTCGTTCGCTACTGCGATTCGGCGGGCCTCTGTGGAGATGCTTTCCCGCGCTGCGACGCCCCGGTCGATTGCACCACCGACGCTGATTGCCCCCAGGTCGAAGCCTGCGCTCCCTGCCCCGAAGGAGGAAACTCCTGCCCCACGTCGGTATGCATCAACGGCCAGTGCGTCGTGTCGTGGGACGGGTGCGGTCAGTACGATCCTTGCGCGGGCAAGGTTTGCGGCGCGGAATGCACCGTCTGCGACCCCACCGATCCGGATTGCGTGCAGCCGACCGTGCTCATGTACTGCGACCAGAACGGCGCCTGTGGCATGAACTTCCCCTCTTGCGATCCTGGGCAATGCACGAGCGATGCGGACTGCCCGCAGATGGGCGCGCCGTGCACCCCCTGCCCCGGCGGCGGCATGTCGTGCCCGTCTGTCGCGTGCGTGAACGGAGCTTGCGTGGGATCCTGGGACGGCTGCAAGGGCTACGATCCCTGCGCGAACAAGGCCTGCGGCGACCTGTGCACGCTGTGCGACCCTGCCGATCCGGACTGCGCCGAAACTGCCATCTTGAAGTTCTGCGACGCAAACGGCCAGTGCGGAATGACCTACCCAACGTGCAACTGACCGGCTGCTTCACGCCTGCCACGCTCAATCCGGCTTGACCCCGACGGGCAAGGGACCGTCGAACGTGACTTCCACTTCGTCGACCACAGACAGCTCGGTGAGAGGCTCCGCGGTGCCATCGTGCTCCAGGTCGAGTCCGGTAGCAGACGAATCTCCGGGTGATTCCGACGTCTGGACGGATGTCGGGAGCGGTGGAGGTCCACGCCGATCGCGGTCCCCACCGAGCCGGCGTTCCAGGCCGTCCAGACGCTTCTCGATGGCCGCCAGCGACTGGCCGAGTTCGCGCAGGTGCTGGGTCTGCTGGGCCAGCATCGCGTCGAGCATGCCCTCGACGCGCACGAACATGGCTTCGTTGAACCAGTCGAATGCCTGTCCCGGGTCGCCGAGGTCGTTGTAGGCGATTCGCCCGGCGCGCCTCAACAGGTCTGCGCGGCGCGCGCTGGGGATCCGTGCGGTCGACGCTCCCTCGGCGAGGGCTTCGACCCAGGCACGCCGGATCGTCGTGCCGCCCAGATGCTTGTCCGCGTCCGAGAGGTGCTGCTCGATCAGCACGAAGTCGTCGTCCTGGGTGGCCGTGGAAACACCCATGGCGAGCAGGCGTTGACAGCGAGACATCAGGGAATGCTTGGCAGCCTCTGCCGCGGCGGCGGCGATGGCCGCGATGCGCTCGCCCTTGTCACCGGATCGAGCCACCTGCCGTTCGTACAGCGCCAGCCTGTCCTCTGGAGATGCGGCGAGGTCGGCCAACCGCGGGAGCAATGCGAGCATGTCCGACGGAGCGATCGCGGACAGTTCTGCTTCCGCAGCCAGCAACACCTGTGGCCTGGGGGCACCTGCAGCGACCAGCGCCTCGGCTTGCCGGATCGCCTCTCGGGCACGCTCAGGGCCTTCGTATTGCGCAAGGAGGAACCCTTGCGCCACCTGGGCCACATCCAGGTCGCGGGCCGCGAGTGCGGATTGCTCGAGCCGCGCAGCCATGGCGACGTCCACGGCGTGCAGAGCGCCAAGCAGCGCGATGACGCGCCCGGCGTCCTTGATGTCACCACCGTCGAGATAGCGTTCGAACGCGCCAACCAGCAACGCTGGCGACACCACGGAGCCGTCGTCGCGTAGGGCCCAGCGCTCCAACTTCTGCGCGGAGACCTTCTTGCGCCCTGCCCTGTCGGCGATCGACACGAATGTCTCCCGGCACTGTTCGTCGCCGCGATCGGCGGCATCGCTCAGCGCCGCCAGCGCATCGTCGACTTGCCCGAGCTTCTCGTCGAGCACCTCGGCGCGGCGGATCGACAGCGCGATGCGAAGGTCCTGGTCTTGCTCGGTTTCGAGCAGCGACTGCAGCGCATCGGCCAGATCCTTCCACTCGCCGGTGGCTTCGTAGAGCCTCGCGAGGCGGTGGACCGTGTCGCGGTTGGCAGGGTCGATGGCGCGCGCGGATCTCAGATACTCGATGGCGCCGCCCGGATCGGCCAGCCGGTGCTCGCAAACGTCCGCAAGGCGAAGCTCCAGGGCGAGCCTTTCCTCCGCAGTGCTGGCTCGCGCCCTCGCTCGTTCGAGCACCATGGCGATCCCCGCCCAGTCCTGACGGGCCGTACGGATCCGCACGCTCTCTTCGATCGCCTCCACGCTGCTTGCGTCGACCTCGATCAGCACGCGCTCGAGCAAGTCGAGCGCGCCTTGCGCATCGTCGAGCTTCTCGAAGCGCAAGCGCGCCACGCGCAGCAGGATCCGCACGCGATCCGCCGGCTCGGAGGTGACACCTTCACGCCGCAGCAGCAGATCGCAAGCCTCGCGGTGGTCTCCTCGTCGCTCCGCGTCGTCGGCAAGGTCGGCAAGCGCATCGGTGTCGTCGACGTCGGCGAGCACCAGACGCTGCACATCGAGGGCCGCGGCCGCATCCGCGAGCGTGTCGCGCAGAATGCGCACGGCACGCCGCCGGAGCGACACGCGTGTTTCCGTGGCGTCGACGGAGCCGGCGCGAGCGAGCACGAACGTGACGAAGCGCCGCTGGTTGGCGGTCTCTTCGCAGTACTTCTGGAGCTTGTCGACGTACGATTCGGAAGGGTCCTGCTCGCAGACCTGCTCGAGGTTGTCGATGGCTGGGCCGAGCTCGCCGGCCTTGGCGAGGTAGTCGGCCTTGCGCGCCTGCGCGGCCGCTCGCTCCCTGGGAGACGGTCCGGCAGGCTGGCGTTCGAGCGCCTGGATGGCTTCGGGCCACGCACCCGCGAGCGCGAAGAGCCGTTCGGCCTCGGCCCAGTCCTGCACAGCGCCGGTGATCGTGGCCCGCCCCGCCGCCGCGTCGGCTGCCTCGCGATGCTTGCCGCGGCTCTCGGCAAGCGCGGCCATGCGGGCAAACACCTCCGGACGCGCCGACTCGGCGATTCTCTCGATGAGCGACGCCTGCAGCGAGATGGCCTCGTCGAGGCAGTCTGCCCGCTCGAAGAGCTCGACGGCCTTGCGCATGGGTGCGTCGTCTTCGGGCGTGAGCTTCGCGATGCGAGCCCACGAGTGAGCGGCGCCGACCAGATCCCCCCTGCCCTCTTCCTGGATCGCGGCGTGCTCGCGCAACACCGCCACGAGCTTGTCCGCGCTGCGCGCGGCGCCAATCTCCCGTTCCAGAATCTTGATCACGTCGTCCCACCGCTTCATGTCGACCAGCACGCGCTTGAGCAGTTCGCGCACGGCGTCGTCGTTGCGGTTGGCCTCATAGAGCTGGGCGAGGATGTTGCGTGCACGTTCCGGATCGCCCAGCTCGATGCTCAGCTCGGCCGCTTCGCGAAGCTGTGCGCGGCGAGTGCCCGGCTGGGTGCTGGCGTGTGCGGCTGCAAGCTCGAGCAGGTCGCGAAGCTTCGCCTTCTGGCCGCTCGTGCGAAGCCGCGACGCGACCTTGTCGAGGGCTTCCGGGTGCCCGGGATGCAAGGCCAAAACTTGCTCGTAGCGCGCCACCGCGCCGTCTTCGTTCCCGCTCTTGTCGAGCACGCGCGCACACTCCAGCAGGATGGGCAGCCGCGCGGCAGCGGGCGTGGCCGCCGCCTGCGCATCCAGACGCATCACCACGTCTTCGACCCGCCCGGTGCGCTGCACCAGCGCTAGCACGCGCGCCGCCGCTTCCTCGCTGTCGCTTTCGATGGGCGTCAGCACCCGGACGGCGTCGTCGATCCTCCCCGCATGCTCGTGGATCTTCGCCAGGGCAAGACGCACTCGCACGCTGTGCTTCCCGCGCGGATTCTCCGCCAGATAGGCCACGGCGAACGGCGCGAGCATCGCTTCGTGACCAAGCGACGACGCGAGGTCGAACGCACGCGCCACCGCCACGTCGGACCCGGGATTCGCACGCAGCGCGTTGAGCACATGCGACAGCGCCATCTCGCCCTCGCAGGTGTCGGCCAGCGACATGAACAGCTCCGAGGCCTCCGCCCGCTCGATGCGTGACACCGCGCCGCCGCTCTTGATACGCGTCAGGATCACGTTCGCCAGCGACTCGGCGACCTCGAGGTCGCCGTCGTCCAGCGCATAGGCAAACCGCAGGGCACGCACGGCGCCGCCGGTTTCGCCGCCGGACTTGAGCAACTCGGCCTCCTGCAGATAGGACTGGATCATCTCCGGCTGCTTGCGCAGCAACGCGCGCTCTTTCTCGAAGCACGCGGAGACGTCGGACCAGCGTCGGGCCGACGCGTACATCGCGCGGGCCGATCGGATCGCATCTTGGTTTCGGGGATCGAGGGCCATGGCACGCTCGAAAGCGGCCAATGCGCGATCCGGACGAGGCAGGGGGCCGTCTCCGAGGCGGTGGCCTAGCTGAACGTACATCTCGGCTGCCCTGGCCGATCCATCCTCCACCTCGTTGCTGCGGCTCGCACATGCGGCAGCCCGCCCTTCCAGCATGCTCAGCAGCGCTTCGGGGTCGGCGGACGCCTCCAGAAGCTGCACAAGACGCCCCGCCGCGCGCTCGTTCCATGGGTCGGCCCGCAGCGCCTCCCGCAGCACCGCCTCCGTCCGGCGCGTGTCGCCCAGCGTGGTCGCCCACACCGCGGCCGCCTCGGTGAACCAATGGCTCGCTGTCCGTCGATCCTCGCTCCCATGCGCCACCTTCTCGAGCAGCAGCGCGTAGGTGCCCGGATCGCGAAGCCCCAGCCGCCTCGCCGCCGCAAGGGCTTCCGCGTCGTGTGGATTGTCGATCAATCGCCGCGCAAGGAGCGCATACTCGGTCGGGTCCATCCCATGCTCCACGTTCGGGCAACACGGAACCAGCACGCTGGTTCTGGCGTCATTGGACCTCACCCTGACGGCCTTACCAACAACTATTCGCACCCATCGCTCGCACGGCGCGCCGCCGTCGCCACCGGCGCCCCCGCTGCCTCCCGTGCCGCCGGCCTTGCAGTCATCGTCCAGCTTGTCGACTTTCCCGTCGCAGTCGTTGTCCAAGGTGTCGTTGCATATTTCCAACGCACCAGCGTGTACCTCCGCCAGGTCGTCCCGGCAGTCGGTGCCTCCCCAGATGGGCGCCTGGTTCTCGTCGCCGTCCTCATCCCAGCACGTCTTGATCCCCCAGATCTCCACGTCGTGGATGTTCCAGCGGCTCGTCGGGGAGCGTCGACCGCCCGAGGCGGAGCGTCCTTCCCGCAAGGGGCAGCGACTCCCCCAAAAGGGGCGGCGACTGTCCCCGAAGGGGGAGCGACTCCCCCAAAAGGGGAGTACGCTGTCCACTGCACGGTCTTGCTAACCTTTTCGCCTGGCGCGGCTGGACCTCCGCCCTCGCCCGCCCGCGGTACAAGTTCACCGCATCGTTCAGGTACTTGCCGTGTTCCTTGTCGCGCGCCTGGTAGGGCCTGGCGAGCTCGTAGGCGAGCAGGGCCGGTCTTTTCGCAAGCGTCGCGGCGTAGCGCGCGCTGTCCGAGATCGGCGCAGCGCGTCTCGGCGAAGCGCGCCTAGGAGCCAGCCCGCCGATCGTCGCAAGCACTTTCCCCCCGGCGACCGGCCGGGAAGGATAGCTTGGAACGGTCACCGATTGCCTGGTAGTAGCCTCGGAACCCGCGCACAAGAGCGCACAGCCCGCGTAGCCGTTTCTCCCACGCGGCTGCGTCACCCGCGGTGGCTTCGACTTGGATCCTGACGCCGCGTCGCGAGCACGCGCGACGAGCCGGTCGAGGCGGCTCGGCTCGACGCGAACCCCGTCCGCGGTCACCTCGAACCCGAGGAAGCAGATGCCGTCGAAGAGCGGACGCACGACCGTCTTCGCGCTTTTCAACCTCAACCGCGGCGAGGAAGTCCTCGATTCGACCGATGGCCTCGCGCAGGGCCGCCTCTGTGGCGCTGCAGAGCAGGATGTCGTCCGCAAGTGCAAAGGACGCGAGGGGCTTCGCTGCGAATGCTAAACGAGGGAAGCCTGGTCGCCTCCCTTGCCGCGTTCGACGAAGCCGCGGCTGTCGCCAATTCAGCGCCTGCCGACAGGCAAGCGGCACTGCTTGCCTGGGCGTTGCGGTCGCGATCAACTCCCCTGGCGCTCATGGGCAGGTGGCAGGAGGCGGAAGACACGATCGCGGCGGCCATGGACGTGACCGGTGGCATGGAGGAAGCGGCCACCCAGGTGGAGACTCTGCTATTGAAAGCGAGAGTCTTGATGGGCACCAATCGGGCCGGGCTCGCGATGGAGTTGTTAGACGAAGCTGGACGATTGGTGGTAGCCGCGCCGCCTTGGACCCACGGATGGTTGCCAAGGTACCGTGCGGATGCACTGCTCTGCATGGCTCCCAATCAACCAAACCAATCCATAGACTCGGTTGCCATGGATATGCTTGCCCAGGCTTGGTCTGCCAAGGTTGGATTTGGATTCCAACGGCGACTGGTCTTGGCGCGCCTGAGCGACATCCAAAGCCGAGACGACGCTGGGGAGCTGATGCCTCAAGCCGTCAGGCGTT
>Ga0209018_1001758_pt1 | contig 16758 bp, 17 predicted proteins | sample YNPBryBLVA2012_FD_185814 | JGI IMG/M metagenome (GOLD analysis project Ga0209018, IMG submission 185814) | Anoxygenic and chlorotrophic microbial mat microbial communities from Yellowstone National Park, USA - YNP Bryant BLVA 2012 (SPAdes)... ...
GCGCCCGGAGAAACTGATGGCGCGGGCGCAGAGGCAGTTGGCAATGGAGCCGGCGCGGCTGTGGTAGGAGCGGCTTGTGCGGGTGTTATGGCCGGCGCAGCCGTAGTAGGCGAGGCTTGAGCCGGCGCCGTAGTGAGGGCGGCAGCAAGCAAATAAACTGTCAGGGGAGGATAAAGGAGAAATGCACGTCTAGGATTTCGTTTATTCATGATAGCCACTTAAAACCCGAACAATTTTTCCAGTACTTTCGCAAAGGTAGGGTTAGCGAAAGTCAACGCGATGAGGGCAATGGCCAAAAACATATTCAGCTTGAAGGAAAGGGATTTGAACTTTTCATCCACCACCCTGAACCGTTCATCCATTACATTGAACCGTTCATCCATTTTGGTTTCCAAGGCACTGAATCGCTCGTCTATTAATTTAAACCGCTCTTCGAACTTTGCTTCCAGGGCTTTGAACTGTTCGTTCACCCACTTAAACTGTTCATTAACCCCTTTGAACTGTTCATCCACCACTTTGAACCGTTCGTCCACCACCTTGAACCGCGCATCTATCTTGGTTTCCAGGGCACTGAATCTCTCGTCCAGGGCATTGAACCGTTCATCCACCACCCTGAACCGTTCCTCGATCTTGGTTTCCAGGGCGCTGAATCGTTCGCTGGTAACCAGTTCGGTTTTTAGCTCCTCCTTCACCTCGATTTTCGTATGCTCCTTTTTTTCGACGATATCCTCACTGGCTTTGCGCTGGATTTCCCGTATGGCCGATTCGATCGCCTTGGCAAAGATTTCCGCTTTCTGCTTCTGCCCGAAAGCCTCTTCGAGGAGATCGTACAGTTCCCTGGGTAAGGTGTATTCCATCATAGGTAAATATAGTCTGTTTCGAACCTGGATTCCAGTGTTTCTATATTACGGAAATGGTTACCGGCCTTCCTGCATGGCTTCCATAGGAGGTATAGAGGCTGCCATCAGGGTCGGTTTCAGCAGGGCTAGAAGTACGGCTGAAAGGGAAAGCAACAGGGTCAGGAGCAGGGCATTTGCCGAGGTGGACACCTGAAGGTACCCTCCCCGGAGGAAGATATCGAAGCCTACAAGGAAAGAAAAGTTCACCTTCGAAAGGCCGAAGAGGAACACCATCGCCCCCGCTGCCCCGGCAGCTAGAGAAAAAGCGGTGAGGAATATTCCTTCTAACAGGAAAATCACCGTTACGGTGCCTTTCGGCATCCCCAGCGCCCGGAGGGTTCCGATCTCTTTCCTACGCTCGAACACGGTAAGGCGGTACGAGTTGGTGACCCCAAAAAACACGATAGAGCCGAGAATCCCTAAAAGAACGTACGCGATGAACCGTACCGCATCCAGGAGGTCGTTCACCTGTCCGAGGTTCGCATCCAGGGTTGTAAGGGCATACCGCATCCCCGTCCACTCGGTACGGTCCCGGTAGTTCCACAGATCCTGCTGTTTCGGGAACAGGGGAGTGAGGGGAAATCGGCTTTCCAGAGCCTTTTGTAACCGCAGGGCCGCTTCCTCTACGGAACGTGAATCAGGAAGGTACACCGCCAGATCCGTGCACTGTCCTGCCGGGAAGCGGATCAGGGTTCGCAGAGCCTCGATATCCATGTAGGCGGTGTAGTATCCGAAGAGGGAGGAGTCTCGAAAAATCCCCTCCAGCACCACCACTGCCGTGTTGATCTGGCCTGTGACAGTGGGAATGTAGAGGAGTAGGTCGTCTCCCACACGGGCCTTCAGTATCCGGGCCACCGGTTCAGAAACGAGGATCCCCGGCCGCCTGCGGGTTCGGTCTTTTAGGGGGATGTAGGATCCCTCTATAAAGGTAATCTGCTGGAAGATCGATGCCTCCGCGGTAAAATCCACCCCGTTCACGATCCGCTGTCGGATCGATTCCCCCGCAAAAAAAAGGGTAGTGGAGGAGTTCCGGTAGTTGATGCGGGGGGAAACGACCGTTTCCGGAGAAAGGGTTTCCTGCACCCCCTTCCGGAGGGGTTCGGGATCCTCGATGATCAACTGGTAGCGGTCCTTCAGGCCTCGGATGGTGATGTCACCCCCATAGTACACCGAACCCTTTCGCTTCAGGTTGAACACCAGGGTATCGAAGAGGGAAGCGATACTGAGGATTACGAGGGAACTGAAAGCCAAAAGCACCAGCAGGAAGAGGAACCGGCTACCCCGTCGCAGGAGGTTCCGGAAGGCGATCCGGAAGGGGAGGGGAATTTCTCGGGTATACAGACTCTGGGTACGCGATCCAAAAGGGAACATCTACAGTCTCTCCGCCACTCGTTTTGCCTGCAGGTACATGCTTTCCATTACAGGCCACCTTTCAAAGAGGGCATTCAAAGTCTCCACCGTCTGCTGGATGCTTTCCGGGTACTCATGGGCCAGGTTGTTCCGCAGGGCACGGAACTCCTGCCAAACCTCCACACGGGAAACCACCCCAAGTTTTTCCAGACGGTTCAGAATATCCAGAAAGGGCTTGGGGTTTGGGTCTTCTTCTAAGATCCTGTACAAGGTGGGGAACAATCGCAAGCCCATCGCGTCCTGCAGTTTTGTGAACCGGTAGATGAATTGGTCGATTTTCCCGATACCTTCCTCATCGAGGTGCTGAAACTTCTCCACCGATAAGGGGAACAATGCTTGTAAGGCTTTCAGTATCCTCTGAATACGAAAAAGATGCGCATCGCATTCCTTGATTGCGGAAGACAGTTTTATGTGGGTATCTTGTTCCATGGTGATTAAGATCCAGAGTAATCAGGATCCAGCGACCTCCTCGAGGGGGATGCCCGTCTGCCGAGCTACCTGTACGATGGATCGGTTGTCCATTCGGTCTTCCTCCGACCCTTCCGGATAGGCCAGCACCAGGTCGATCTTCCGCTCTCCCAGCAGGAGCTGGATGGAAGCGACTGCCTGGGCAGCTTTGCGATACCGGCTTTCCGCTGGCTGGAGGGTTTCCACCAATAGATCGATATCGCCCCCCCGTTTCGTGTCATCCCTTCGGGAGCCGAAGAGGAGTATCCTTTTCGCATCGGGGAAGAAGCGTCGGATCGATTGGAGGATCGTCTGAATTTCACCTTCCGTCAGCCGCATACACTCTATAATCTTCGTTCTATAATCTTCGTTCCATGGCCTGCCGCGGCTCGACCCGGAGAGCTACCCGCACGGGATAGATCCATCCCAGGAGGCCCATCCCCACCGCTACGGCCCAGGAAAGAACCGTTCGGGGTAAAGAGATGCGGGGAATAAGGCCCGCGCCGCCGAACAGCTGAATGAGAAAAGGGTTTTCCAGCCGGAAAGGGTGTGCCTTCAAGAAGAGGGAGACTCCCACACCCAGGCCCACGCCCAGTAGCCCTGCCCCTGCCGCCAGAAGGGTAGTTTCCAGGAGGAACAGCCGTCGGATCACCGAAGGCGGGGCACCGAGGGCGCGGAGGGTTCCGATTTCCGGCACTCGCTCCAGCACGCTCATGATGAAAGAATCCATCAGGATAATGAGGCTCGCGGTAGCCACTACCAGGAAGCCGATGTTGAAGATCATCCGCATCCAGTAGAGGAAAAGGGCACTGGTACCCGCGGTCTGCCGCCAGGTAAGCACCTCCGCCTCCCACTGTTTTTCCCTTAGAAGCCGCTCCAGCCCCCGGTGCACCTGAGCCACCGAGGCTCCGTCCTTTACCCGGACAAGGATGAAGTTCCAGGCCCCCTCATCCACCGCGGGCCGGGGAGCCTTCAGGGCTTCGGCGATTTCCTTCTCTATCACAGTGCGATCCACCCCCTGCGACGAAGACTCCTTGTCCGGTTCCGGGTTCTCGAAAAGGGAATCCACCGAAAAGCGCGACGGAGAGGGGTTAGGGGCCGAAGCGGCACCGGAAGGAGAGGTGGCTAATCTTTGCGCCTCGACCCCTGGCCCCGAACTGATCAGGTAGTTGTACAGTTCCCGAAGGGTGGTGGGGTCCACCAGCACGATGGAATCCAGGGTTTCATTCCGCAGGGGATACCGGATCACCCCCAGGAGGGGGGCGGATCGGATCCGGAAACTGATTCCATCGGCCACGGAAAACTGGATGAGGGCTCCCAGGGGTAGGGGTTGCTTCATTTCCGCCTCTATCCGTTTTAGGCGGGCTTCGGGAAGCACCACCCCCCGTTCGCCCCTCTGCAGAAACCGGCCGCTAAGGAGAGTAATCCCGGGCATCGTGTGAAGGTACGTATCCGGCTCCACCCCGAACAGGGGTGCCGGTGCCCGGTAACTGCCGTATTCGAGGAGGGCAAGCCCTGACACGAGGGAGGTGACCGAGCCTACCCCCGGCAAGGTCTCCAGTTCCCTCCGAATGTCCGGGTAGGGGGCCAGGGTGGGCATGCGGAACAGCTCGCCGATCACCGGGGTCTGATCCCCGAAGATACTGAACTCCAGCTCCGATCGGGCCCGGAGGGCCAGGTGAGCGGTAAAACTGGCTATGAAGGATTCTTCGATTCCCGCCTCGGTGCCGTCGAAGATACTGTTCCCCACAAAGAGGAGGGCGATTGCCACCATCACGAGCCCCCCTACGGAAAGGGTCTGGCGAGGATGGCGGTACAGGTTTCGGAGGGCGAGCTTAACGATCATCGGTTACAAGAATTGTTAATAGAGATTTCGTACCCAGCGGTTGGGTGGCCAGAATCCATGCCTTCTACGGGGTTACTTTTCCTGAGGGCCGTGCGGCCCGGAGGCATGGAGGTAGAGGGATTAATCCTGAGGGCCTTCTTTCCCCAGGGCCTGCCGGATCCGACCCATGGTATCGGGGTCCTTCCGTACCTTTTCGATCGCTTCCAACACAAAGGCCAGGAATATGGCGAGGAACCCGGCCGCGATCACCACTACGGTAATGGTTAAAGCCCGTTTCTGGGGCTCGATGAAAATTTCGGGCTCCCCTACCGACACAAGAACCGGCAGGTCCCCTTTCATGTAGGTGCGACTAGCGGTAATGAGCTGCTTCACCGTATCGGAAAGGGCCGAAGTTGGCCCTGCTTCTTTAAAGAGTTCTTCCATCGAGGTATAGATCACGGCCGACCGCTCCGCGATCTGCTTCCGGATACGGGCATCGACCCTGCCCACCATGTCTACCAGGAACCGTTTTCCCGCATCCTTATCCCTCACCTGCAGTTCGAACCGTATCCCTTCCTTTACCGCAGAGACCTTGTACCCCTTGCCGATGAAGGACTTGGCCACGTAGGTGCGAAACTCGAGGTTCTTCGGATCCAACGGGAGGTTATCGACTTTCAGGTTGTTCTGCACCACTGCCTCGATCACCGTATTGAACTCCTGCCCGTACGCCACGGCCAATCCCGAGATATCCAGTCCCAACTGATCCCGCAAGGCAGGAGGGATCTGTACCGAGGCCACCACGGCCTGAATGCTATAGGTGCGAAAGGAGAGGATCCCGAGAACGGGGAACAGGAACAGGATCACTGCCGCGAGGATTCCCGCTAGCAGGGGGATCCCGACAATCAGGCGCCGCCACTTGAGTAGAACGATCAATAGATCCACCAGGCTGATTTCATCTTCATCCGGGGTGTTCGGAGAGGGGTACATGCCGGCTCCGGCCGGAAGCCCGGGGGTTAGGGGGTAGCCGGGCGGCACAGGATATCCCGGCTGGGCCGAGTTAGAAACATTCGGGTTGGCGGAACCAGCCTGGATCTGGCCGGCGGAGGTGGGGACTCTGCCCGGTTGAGCAGCACTGCCCTCACTCGGATTTTGATCCTTTTCAAATGTCATACTGTCTCCTGAAACTTAGATTTGCTAACTTACGCACCTTTTGAAATGCCTGAATCGGGGTTCGGTTCGAGGATTCCCAAATCTCTTTTTTTTGAGATTCATAGAACCCCTCGATCTTTCTCAATACCTCTAGAGATTTCCGCAGTTCCTGTATTAAGGCAAGAACTTCACTCCGGGGACTCATACACCACCTTTCCCTTGTGTAGGATCACCTCCCGGAACTCCGGCTCGAGGTGTTCCCACTGCACCACATCGAGGGGAAATGATGTTAACTTCTCTATTTCACCGGTTAACCGAAAAAAGGTCTCTGCATCCGGGATGCCTTCCAGGGCAAGGTCGATATCGGAGTAGTCCCGAAACTGTTCGGGCTTCAGTAGGGACCCCCACTGGATGATCCGCTTCGGTTTGTACTTCTCGATAATGTACCGGACGATCCGCTCCGCATCACCGGCGGCCTGTCGATGCAATTCCTGCCACCGACGCTTCTGGTGCTGGAGTTTCCGCTCCACGAACCGGTACACATCCTGGGGGGTAACACCTGAATCACTCACACCGGTACTCCCTTTTACCCTACTGCATTTTGCAGGGCCTCCACCTTGTCCGTTTTTTCCCAGCTGAAAGTATCCCGGCCGAAATGCCCGTAGCAGGAGGTTTCCTGATAGATGGGCCTCAACAGATCGAGGGTCTTGATGATTCCCGACACGGAGAAATCGAACACTTTCTGGATCGCTTGGATGATGCGGTCATCCGGAACCTTTCCTGTTCCAAAGGTGTCCACCATGATGGAGATGGGATGGGGCACCCCGATGGCGTAGGAAACCTGGATCTCGCAGCGGTCGGCGAGGCCTGCGGCCACCACGTTCTTTGCCGCATATCGGGCCATGTAGGCGGCCGACCTGTCTACCTTACTGGGATCCTTTCCGCTGAAGGCGCCCCCGCCGTGTCGGCCCATCCCGCCATAGGTGTCCACCATGATCTTGCGCCCCGTAAGGCCTGTATCGCCGTGAGGCCCCCCGATCACGAACCGACCCGTGGGATTGATGAAGTACTTGGTATTCTTGTCAAGGAGTCCCGTAGGTTCCAGTACCGGCTTGATGACCCGCTCGATCAGTTCATGCTTCAGATCCTCGTAGCTGATCGTATCGTCGTGCTGGTGACTCAACACCACCGTGTGGATCCGTTTGGGAGTGAACCCTTCGTACTCGATGGTGATCTGGCTTTTGGAATCGGGCCGCAGCCAGGTGATCAGCCCGTTTTTTCGGGCTTTCGCCGCATACTGTAGGATCCGGTGAGCATAGAGGATAGGGGCGGGCATCAGTTCGGGGGTTTCCCGGCAGGCAAAGCCGAACATCATGCCCTGGTCGCCGGCTCCCATCTGTCCCTCGTACTCCTTCAATCCTTTTCCACTGACTCCCTGGTTGATGTCGGGGCTCTGGGAGTGGATCACGTTCAGAACCGACATGCTCTCGTAATCCAGCCCGAACTCCGGCTTGGTGTACCCGATCCGCAGGGCAACTCCCCGGGCAATTTCCTGGATGTCCACGTAGGTTTTTGTGGTGATTTCACCCCCCACCAGCACCATCCCCGTGGTGGTGAAGACCTCACAGGCCACATGGGAGGTGGGATCATCCTTCAGACAGGCATCCAGCACCGCGTCACTGATCTGATCGGCCAACTTATCCGGGTGTCCTTCCGACACCGACTCGGAGGTAAATAAGTACCGTTTCTTTTCCATCGCTTTCCTCATCCTTTATCACAAGCTATTAAGTTAAGATCGCATCTCCTGATGCTTTGTTTCTAATTTTCTGTACAGATCTTCGAAGGCCTCCAGGTACCTACCCGCTTTTTCGAGCAGCCGGGCGATCTCCTGCTCGTTGTACTCATGGGCGGACAGATTCCTCTGCTCGATCATCTCAAGCCATACGGATTCGTCCTGCAGAAGCCCCTGCTGGTACGCTTCCCGAAAACAGCTTCGCGGGTTCAGCGCCCCGATCCCCACAAAATCCAGGTACCGTTTGAGAACTTTCCAGCTCATTTCGTAGGTGAACTCGAACCGCTTTACCAGAATATCGAGGAACACATCCCCAAATCCATGGGTACGAAACTCTTCTTTCCGCTTATATACCGATTCGAAGGCCTCTAAGGCACGCTGAAAATTGTACAGTGCATCCTCGAACCGAAGTTCCTTGGTGGCACTGTAGAGAACCTTCCCCGTGTCCCGCACTCGTTGCTGGAACCGGGGTTCACAGAAGGCGAGATTCGTGACGTCCACTTTGACCAATGTAGGGAGAGCTTCTACCTCCTGGCGGATCTTTTCAAGATCATGAAAAGCGGGATCTTCGAAGGCAATGTCGATATCTGCGGTCGGGGAAGCCTCTCCCGATGCTTCGGAACCGTACAACCAGATCCGTACGGGTGCTGCATGTTTGAGAATGATGCTCTTTACCCGCTTTACAATCTCAGCCCGGGTCACGGAAGATTCTCCTGCAGGAATATTCTCCCGCCATACATGAAACAGGCCCCCTCTCCGCTCCACCCCAAAAGCCAAATCCCAGCAACCTTCCTAGTACCGGTAATGGGCAGGTTTGTAGGGCCCTTCTACCGGAACTCCGATGTAGTCTGCTTGATCGGGCCGCAGCTTTGTAAGCTTCACTCCCAGGTGCTCCAGATGCAGGCGGGCAACCATCTCATCCAGGTGTTTCGGCAGGATGTACACCTTCTTCTCGTACTTGTCCAGATGCTGGGCAAGCTCGATCTGTGCTAACGTCTGGTTGGAGAAGGAAGTGGACATGACAAAGGAAGGATGCCCCGTGGCGCACCCTAGGTTGAGGAGCCGCCCCTCGGCGAGGATCAGGATGCTGTGGCCGTCGGGGAAGGTCCACTTATCGTACTGAGGCTTGATGTTCGTTTTCCGTATCCCCGGCACCTTTGCAAGGCCGGCCATATCGATCTCATTGTCGAAGTGGCCGATGTTCCCCACGATGGCCCCATCCTTCATCCGCTTCATGTGATCTACCGTGATCACATTGTAGTTTCCCGTAGCGGTGATGAAGATATCGGCGAACTCCACTATATCCTCCAGAGTCTTCACCTCGTACCCTTCCATTGCGGCCTGCAGGGCACAGATGGGGTCGATCTCGGTAACGATCACCCGGGCCCCCTGCCCCCGAAGAGCCTGGGCACAGCCCTTACCCACCTCCCCGTATCCGCACACTACGGCAGTTTTGCCCCCGATCATCACATCTGTAGCCCGGTTCAGCCCATCGATCAGGGAATGCCGGCACCCGTAGATGTTGTCGAACTTGGATTTCGTGACAGAGTCGTTCACGTTGATGGCGGTAAAGAGGAGGGTTCCCTCCTTCTCCATCCGGTACAGGCGATGCACACCGGTGGTGGTTTCCTCCGTAACCCCCCGGATTTCACTCACCGTTTTCACCCAGCGACCGGGGGTTTCCTTCTGGATTCGGGCGAGGCATTTCAGAAGCTCCTGTAGATCCGCAGGGTCCTCCGGCTTCGGTTCAGGGACAGCCCCAGCCCTCTCGTACTCGTACCCTAGGTGGACCATGAGAGTGGCATCCCCCCCGTCATCCACGATCTGATGGGGACCTACATGCCATGCCCGATCGCCTGTATTCGTACTCCCCCCTCTGCGGGTCCTTCCTGTTTCTTCTGCACTTGTTCCGCCGGCTTCTGCCTTACTGTACTCGGGGCCCGAGAAGTCCAGTGCCCGCTCGGTGCACCACCAGTACTCTTCGAGGGTTTCTCCCTTCCAGGCAAACACGGGGACACCTTTAGGACGGTCCGGGGTTCCCGTCCGCCCTACCACCACTGCGGCCGCCGCATGATCCTGGGTAGAAAAGATATTGCAGGAGCACCACCGAACCTGAGCCCCCAGATCCGTAAGGGTTTCGATCAGCACCGCCGTCTGGATCGTCATGTGGAGGCTACCAGTGATGCGGATTCCCTTTAAGGGTTGCTTTCCCTTCCATTCCGCCCGTATCGCCATAAGCCCGGGCATCTCTTTTTCGGCCAGTTCGATCTCCTTACGGCCCCACTCTGCCAGGGAAATATCCTTCACCTTGTATTCCATGTTCACAAAACTCCTTTCTGTCTTTACAGCACGTCTACAGCACCGTTGACCGTGGGCGAAACATCGCCCCCTGCCATCTTAACAGAACGTAAGCCCATGGGCCCCAAACCGCCCCCCAGACCTTTCATCCTTGATGCCCCCAAAGGTCCTTGTTGGGTTCACCTCTGAACGAGAAGGGTACGGAGGTATAGCCGCCGATCGTCTTTTCTCGGTTCTGCTTCAGCAAGTCTTGCCGGAGGAAAGCCTTCCCCCGCCTTTGGAAGCGATACAGCCAACCCCTCGGCCGGCGCCGGATCCTGGTTCTCCGACACTAAAACCAGTTCATCCCCTTCCGGATGATACCCATCGTCAGCCCGTCGAAACTGGAGACCTATTTTATTACACACGTGCTCGATGATGAAATCTACATCGCTTTCCCCCTCCAGGACAACACTCTTTATGCCCCGTTCCTGGAGGTGCTGGAGAGTTTGCTGCAGATATTCTTTGTAGTACACGATATTCTTGATGGTTCGTTTGAAATAGTTATAGCTTCGACGGGAGATCTCTTCCACCCCTGCAGGGCTCACAATGTAGGTAATGTTTCGGTTATTCACCTTACGGACCATGAGGAACCCCCTTTTCGCAAGGCGTTTCAGTATCGCATTGGTCATTCCCAGCGAGAGCCCCACGATGCGGGAAAGATCCCGCTGGTGCAGACCATTGTTCTGCCGGAGGTGTTCTAGAATTTCTAACTCTTTCTCATGCATAGAGGTTATTCTGTCACAAAAAACAGTGACGGCAGCAGGCCGCTTTTTTTAATCGGTAATTCAATCGATTATTGGAAGACCCCTCAGAGCGCATCGCCGGGAGGGATACTCCCCAGAGACAGGCACAGCTCCTTGATGGGGAAACTTAAAAGTAACTCCCCTTCCCTTTTCAAGGGTACATTCGCGAGAAGGAAATCGACCCCTATGCGGCCGAACGCAGCCGAAACATGCTGTCCGTCCGCTGGAAGGGAATGTTCAGACTTCGAACATTATAGCACGCGGGTAGCTAATTTCAAGTTATGCCCGTTTGTGTACGGTTCAAGATCGGTTCACGGGCAGCCCGCACTTCATCGAGCCTTCCCACCGGAGTACCGTGGGGCGCTTCGTGCAGGAGTTCCGGAGAACTGACTGCTTCCTCCGCTATCTTCAGGAGGGCCTCCGCAAAGGCTTCCAGGGTTTGCCGGGACTCTGTTTCGGTGGGTTCGATCATTAGGGCTTCCTTCACGATGAGGGGAAAGTACACCGTGGGAGGATGGAATCCGTAATCGAGAAGCCTCTTGGCGATATCCATCGTATGCACACCCGGCGCCACATCCCCCGTCGCCACGAACTCGTGCATGCAGGGGCGGTTATAGGGGATCCGGTATCGTTTCTCGATCAGATGCTTCAGGTAGTTCGCATTGAGTACCGCATGTTCCGCTACGGCCCGTAACCCTTCCCCCCCCATCTGAAGGATGTAGGTAAACGCCCGGACCAGCACCCCGAAGTTTCCGTAGAAGGACTTCAGGCGGCCGATAGATTTTTCCGGATAAAATAGGGTGTATCGAACATCAGGCTCTACGGTTCTCACGATAGGCCCAGGTAAATAGGGAGCAAGGGCCGGACCCGCGCCCACAGGACCGGCACCCGGGCCCCCTCCCCCGTGGGGTGTGGAGAAGGTTTTATGAAGGTTGAAGTGCATTACATCGATCCCCACATGGGCCGGTTTCAGGTATCCCAACAGGGCGTTGAAGTTTGCCCCGTCCCCGTACACCAGACCCCCTGCCTGGTGCACGATAGCGGTCACCTCCTCGATCTGCTCCTCGAACAATCCGAGGGTGTTGGGATTGGTGATCATCAAACCCGCCACGGTGTCATCGCACCGTTCCCGCAGGACAGCTAAATCCACGTTCCCCCGTTTGTCCGATGGGATCTGCTCCGCGGTGAACCCCGCCATGGAAACCGAGGCAGGGTTCGTTCCATGCGCGCTGTCGGGGATCAGGATACGGGTTCGTTTTCTATCCCCCCGATCCAGATGGTAGGCACGGATCATCAGTACACCCGCCAGTTCCCCCTGGGCTCCCGCAGCGGGCTGTAGGGAAACGGCCTGGAACCCGGAAAGTTCTGCCAGGGCGGTCTGTAACCGGTAGAGGAGCTCCAGACTTCCCTGGCAGAGTTCTTCGCTCAAGAGTGGATGGGCCTCGGAAAACCCCGGGAGGGAGGAAACCGCATCGTTCACTTTCGGGTTGTACTTCATCGTGCAGGAACCGAGGGGATACATGTGAGTGTCGATACTGAAGTTCAACCGGGAAAGCCGGGTAAAATGCCGTACCACATCCAGTTCGGATACTTCCGGAAGGGGAAGTTCGGTGCGAAGGGGAATCTCGCCGGGAAGTGGGTATTCGGGTACATCCGCTTCCGGGAGGGAAGCCCCCACCCGTCCGGGAACCGAAAGCTCCCAGATGAAGGGTTCTACTGTACGTATGCTTTTTTTATCGGTTCTCATAAGGGACCTCGCCGATTAGGAGTGATAACACGCACGCTGTGCACAACCTACACCTCTGCCCCAACACAGGACAAGGCATCGGCCAATCGATCGATCTCTTCCCTCGTGTTCAGTTCCGTCACGCAGACGAGAAGATCCTGCGTGCGATCCGGGTAATACCTCGAAAGGGGAAGTCCCGGGATGATTTTTTGAGTAGCCAGTCGGTGCACCACCTCCTCCGCAGGAATCGGGCACCGTACCACGAACTCACGGAAAAAGGGGCCAGAGTTCATTACCCGGTAACCGGGAATGGATCCCAGCCGCTCGGACGCATAGCGGGCCTTCCGATAGGTGAGCTCCGCTACGGTGCGTAACCCCGTTTTCCCCAAAAGGGAGAGGTACACCGCCGCCCGAAGAGCTACATGCCCCTGGTTCGAGCAGATGTTGCTGGTGGCTTTCTCCCGCCGGATATGCTGTTCCCGGGTGTTCAGGGTCAGTACAAAACCGTTTCGATCCTTTCGATCGCAGGTGATTCCCGAAAGTCGCCCCGGCATCTTTCGTAGGAGATCTCCCCGGGTGGCAAAGATCCCCAGCCCCGGTCCCCCGAAGGAAAGACGACTCCCCAGGCTCTGCCCTTCCCCGGTAACGATGTCGGCACCGTAGGCACCGGGAGGTTCGAACAGGGCAAGGGAAATAGGATCCACGGAAACCACGAAAAGGGCTCCCTTCTCATGGGTGGCCGTACACAAGGTTCGATAAACTACAAGGTCCCCCAGGAAGGTGGGGAAGGGAACCGCCACACAAAAGACCGAATCATCCACTAAAGCCGCCAGTTCCTCCGCTTTCCACGCCCCTTCCCCAGGCCCCCGGATCCGTAACCCGTGGGGTTCGGTGTACGTCCGTACCGTGGAAATGTACTCGGGATGCAGGGCGGAAGAGAGTACAGCTGTTTTTCGTTCCCCCCCTTTGGCCCTGTATGCCAGGAGAACCCCTTCGGCCAGGGCAGCGGCCCCATCGTAGTGGGAGGCGTTCACTGTATCCATTCCCAGCAGATCCGCCAGCAGACTCTGGTACTCGAACATGGCCTGCAGGGTGCCCTGACTCGCCTCGGGCTGGTAGGGCGTATAGGAAGAGAGGAACTCTCCCCTGGACACGATCGCCTCCAGGGCCGCAGGAACGAAATGCCGGTACGCTCCAGCTCCCAGGAAAAAAGCGGTTTCCTCTGCCGAGGTGTTTCGGGAGGCTATCCGTTTCAGTTCCCTCACCACTTCCGCTTCGGATAAAGGAGAGGGAAGGCGGATTTCCGGTTTGCGGTGCTTTTGGGGAATCGAGTGAAATAGCTCTTCTACATTCGTGAGACCCAGGGCAGAGAGCATTACCTGGCGGTCTTCAGGGGTATGGGGAATGTAGGGAATCATAGACCTTTCACGAAAGCTTCGTACTCGGTAAACGAAAGGAGTTCCTCATATTCATCAGGGTTGGAGGCCTGGATCTTCACGAACCATCCTCCACCGAAGGGTTCCTTGTTCACCAGGGCTGGATCGTCCTTCAATTTGATGTTCACCTCCACGATGGTACCCGATAAGGGAGCATACACGTCGCTGGCGGCTTTCACCGATTCCACCACACCGAAGGCTTCCCCTTTCTTCACCACCTTCCCTACCGCCGGCAACTCGACGAACACCACATCCCCCAGGCTGTCCTGGGCATAGTCGGTGATCCCAACGGTAAACAGGGTTCCTTCCTTCCGAGCCCACTCATGGGATTTCTGGTACTTTACATCAGGATCGTAGGTCATACCTTCCCCCTTCTGATTTTCAAGATCGGTAGGCCGGTTTATAGAGCGGCCGCTTCACAACCCGTGCCTTCTTCAAGGCACCCCGAACCACAATGTAAATGGTTTTCCCTATCCCTGCAAGATCGGAGACGACAAAAGCGTTCCCCGCGAAAGTATCCAGGGTGGGCGCGTAAAGGCCTGTCACCACTCGCCCCACGGTCCTGCCGGTTTCGTCCGCCACCGGGTATCCTGCCCGCGGCACAGCTTGCTCTTCCATCACGAAAGTGACGAGCTTCTCTTTCGGGCCTTCCGCTTTTCGTTTTTGAACCGCATCCCTGCCCACAAAGGGTTTTTCCAGATCGCAGGCCCAGAGGAGGGAAGCTTCCACAGGGGTAACATCCTCCGAGATTTCATGGCCGTACAGGGCAAATCCAGGTTCGAACCGCAGGGAATCCCTCGCCGCTAAGCCCGCGGGGCCTGCCTCGATTCCTGCCTCTTTCGCACTTTCCAGGAGGATATTCCACACTGTAGGAGTGTCCTCCCAGGGGGGAAAGATCTCTACCCCATCCTCCCCCGTGTAACCCGTTCTTCCCAAAAGGCACCGCACTCCGGGGGTGGCTGGTGCCCCTTCACGTGGGCCCTCACGAGCCGGCCTCCCTGTACCTGTACTCTCTCGCATATCTTCACGGCGCTGCCTACCCTTATCTCCTCCTTCAAGGCCGGGGTTGACGGTATTCCTCTCTCCCCCACTCCCGTCCTTTCCGATCCGCACCCAGGACCATCCGAACCGCTCGGGCGGCGTCCAGGATCCCTGTGCGGATATATCGCCCTGTCCAGCCAGTCGAGTCTGCGAGGGGGATAGGTCTTCCGTCCCGAAAGCCCCGGCCCTGACCCGACCTATGTTCGGCCTGGATACGTTTTCTATCAGGGATGGGTTCTCTGCCTGTGCAACATGGCCTAAAAGTTCCATCGCCCGAGGTCCCTGAAGGGCGATCATTCCCAAACGAGAGGAAAGATCCTCCACCTGGATGGAACCCTCCTTCGAGGCCCAGTTCTGGAACCAGGCCAGATCTTTCTCCACATTGGAAGCATTCACCACGATGAACCATTCCTCTTCCCCTAACCGGTACACGAATAGGTCATCCAGTACCCCTCCGTCCTCCCGAAGGATAAGGGAGTAGCGGGAGAATCCCACAGGCAGGTCTTTTAGGCGGGCGGTGAGAAGCCTATCCAGCAGGTGAAAAGAGCCCGGTCCATGCATCCGAATCCGGCCCATGTGACAGGTGTCGAAGAGCCCTGTGGAACGACGAACCCGCCGATGCTCCTCGATGGGACCCGCTGGATACTGAATCGGCATTTCCCATCCTGCGAAGGGCGCAAACTTCGCCCCCAAGGAAAGGTGCGTATCATACAGTACTGTTCGCTTCATACACCCAGGGTAGTACTAAACGATGAATTTGTGAAGGCAGATTGCTCTTTTCCGTGGTTCCCGGTACACTCAATTCGTATGGAAATATTGGGAAAAGAATGGAAGCCTGGAGACGGGGTGATTCTCGCGGATGGAGCCTGGGGAACGGAGTTCCTCAAGCGCGGGTTGACCCAGGGAAACCCGGCTGAAGAATGGAACCTGACGAAACCGAAAGAAGTGCAGACCATCGCAAGGGAATACCTTTTGGCTGGAAGCCGGATCATCCTGACCAACACTTTTGGGGGTACCCGATTTCAACTGGAGCGGCATGGGTTGGGAGCCAAAGTGCGGGAGATTAACCGTATCGGAGCTTCCCTCACCCGGGAGGTGTGCGAAGGATCCGCTATCACAGCGGGTGATATCGGCCCCTCAGGGAAACTCTACATCATGGGGGAAGTATCGGAAGATGAACTGTTCGAGGCTTTTCAGGAACAGGCAGAAGCCCTGAAGGAGGGGGGTGCCCAGTGGATCGTGGTAGAAACGATGACGGATATCGGGGAAATGGAGATCGCCGTCAAAGCCGCTGCCTCCACCGGGCTTCCCGTGGTAGCCTCCATGACCTACGAACGGAATCCCACGGGTTACCGGACGTTCATGGGCCACAGTCCCGAGGATGCCGTAGCCGCCGCCCTAAAAGCCGGCGCCTTCTGTATCGGAGCAAACTGCGGAAGCGGGGTGGATACCTACGTGGAGTTGGCCTCTGTGCTGCGATCCCTCACCGATAGACCCGTATGGATCAAAGCCAACGCGGGACTTCCCGAACTGGTAGACGGCAAGCCTCGGTATCGGATGGATCCGGAAACCTATGCCCGCTATGTTCCTTCCCTGGTCGAAGCGGGGGTGGACTTCATTGGAGGGTGCTGCGGAACCAGTCCCGCCTTCATCCGAAAAATGGCCGAAAGGATTCGGGATCACCTGTTCTTCCGTTAGTACCTTCCCCGGAAGATTCCGCAAACTATCCACAAATTATTCACAATTTGGTCGATTCTAGGGCGTTTGCAGGCGCGGAGACTCTTTTCCCTTGTAAAAGATCTCCAAAACAGGGGTAAGGTATAAATTCCTATTTTTAAGGGAAATTTTCGAATTTTTTTCTACCTGAATTGAATCAGAATGAACTTTTTTTCTGTCTAGTCTAGGCCCTGAAAAGAAATACCCGATTTCTTCTACCTATGGAAAAACAAG
>Ga0209018_1001760_pt1 | contig 16754 bp, 14 predicted proteins | sample YNPBryBLVA2012_FD_185814 | JGI IMG/M metagenome (GOLD analysis project Ga0209018, IMG submission 185814) | Anoxygenic and chlorotrophic microbial mat microbial communities from Yellowstone National Park, USA - YNP Bryant BLVA 2012 (SPAdes)... ...
AATGTGACATTGTCAAGATATTTATTCGTTATGCGAGGCTGGCGTAGTGACCGTTGACGAATGTTGGTCAACCTGGCGGCAAAGGCGGGTCATGTCTGGTGACAATGGCGATCTCTCTCGCGCCCGCCTTGCTATCGAAACCCACCTTCAGCGAATTGCTCTGCATCGTCCCTTGGAAAAAATCGCCGACCCAGGTCAACGCGAGCAAGCCCGGCGAGTGCGGGAGTGGTTTTCCAATGTTTTCCTGGATGTGAAAGATGAGTAACAATTCCTGGCTGGATGGTTCCCTGTATCCTGACACCGATGTCCCCGAGACGCTAGAAACGCTGGCCGAGCGGGTAGATTTTCTTGCCCGCCTGTGCGCCGCCTGGGATTTTGGGCTTTTGCCCCGCCAGGAGACGGTAACGGAAATTCGCAAACCGGAATGGACGCCCGCTGTCGAAGCCTGCCGCTTGTTGACCTCTCCCGCCTATCACTTGCTGCGCCGCTGGCACCGCCTTCCTCCGCTTCCCTACCTGGGAGAGCAGATTGCAGCCATTCGAGATGATCCCTGCCTGGCGCAGATTTGATGATTGAAACAGGTAACATGTATGAATCCGATCCCACGCTTACTCGAAATTGGTCAGTCCCTGTGGTACGACAACATTCACCGGCGGCTGCTCGAAAACGGCGAACTCAAAGCCCTCATCGAGCGCGGCGACATTCGCGGCGTCACCTCCAACCCGACCATTTTCCACAACGCCATCACTCAATCGAACGCCTACGATTCGGCTCTCATCCCGCTGGCCTGGGCTGGCTGGGATGCCGAGAGCATCTTCTGGCAACTGGCGGTCGAAGATATCCAGCAGGCCTGTGACCTGTTTGCTCGGCTTTACCAAGAGAGCGATGGCGGCGATGGCTACGTCAGTTTGGAAGTCAGCCCCACCCTGGCCTACGATACCGAGGGAACCGTACAGCAAGCCGAAGCCTTGTGGAAGCGGGTGGACCGCCCCAACTTGATGATCAAGATTCCGGCCACACCGCAGGGCATTCCGGCTGTCCGGCAGGCCATTGCCAAAGGCATCAACGTCAACGTCACCCTCATCTTCTCGCTGGCGCGCTACCAGCAAGTCATGGAAGCCTACTTCGCCGGCCTGGAAGAGCGCATGAAGGCTGGCTTGCCGCTCAATCATGTCGCCTCGGTGGCCTCGTTCTTCATCTCGCGCATAGATACCAAGGTGGACAGCCTGCTGCGTGAACACGCCTCCCTGCGTTACATGCGCGGTCAGGCCGCCATTGCGAACGCACGCCTGGCTTACGCCGCCTTTACGCAGACCTTCACTGGACCGCGCTGGCAGGCGCTCCAAGACCGCGGCGCGCGAGTTCAGCGGCCCTTGTGGGCCTCCACCAGCACCAAGAACCCCGATTATCCCGATGTCGTGTACGTGAATACCCTCATTGGCCGCCACACGGTCAATACCGTGCCGCCCCAAACGTTGCAAGCCTACCGCGATCATGGCATGGCCTACGAATCCATCACTCAGCAAATGGACAAAGTGCGCGCCGTCATGTTCAGTTTGGAAGAAGCGGGCATCTCGATGGACAAAGTGACGCAGGAACTGGAGGACGAAGGCGTAAAAGCCTTTGCAGACGCTTTCACGTCCCTGTTGGCGGCCATCGAAACGCGGCGGATCGAGGCCGCTTCGCAACTTGGACCGCTGGCTGCTCCCGTTTCCAAGCGCATTGCCCAACTGCAAGCGGATTCCGTACCCGCCCGCCTGTGGGACGGTGATGCCTCGCTATGGACGGCAGACCCGGCCGGTCGAGAAGAGGCTCGAAAACGGCTAGGCTGGCTGCGTTTGCCGGAGACTTCGCGTTCGTCTTTGCCAGAATGGGATGCGTTTGTAGACCAGATACATTACGAAGGCATCCAACGTATCCTTTTGCTGGGTATGGGGGGCTCCTCGCTGGCGCCCGAAGTCATGTCCAATCTTTTCGTGGCTCCCACGCCTGAGGCTGCCGAAGGAAAACCCTGCCTGGCCATCCTGGATTCCACCGACCCGGCCCAAGTAGCCTGGGCGGCCGAAAACTACCCGCCCGAAGAAAGCCTCTACCTGGTTTCCAGCAAATCAGGCGGCACAGCCGAAGTCAACGCCGCTCTCGATTATTTCTGGGAACGCTCTGGCCAGGATGGTTCGCGCTTCGTTGCCATTACCGACCCCGGCACGGCGCTCGAAAAGCTGGCTGTCGAACGCGCCTTCCGCCAGGTCTTCTTGGCCGATGCGACGGTTGGCGGGCGGTACTCTGCCTTGAGCGCCTTTGGCCTCCTGCCGGCGGCCTTGGTGGGGGTGGATCTCAGGCGCCTGTTGGAACGCGCTGACTGGATGATGGCGCAGTGCAAGCCAGACCTGCCGGCGGCGCGCAATCCTGCTTTGGCGCTGGGGGCTGTGTTGGGCGAGGCCGCCCTGCACGGCCGGGACAAGTTGACCCTTCTGGCAGATACTTCGATAGCCAGTTTCGGTTCATGGCTGGAACAATTAGTGGCCGAATCGAGCGGCAAGGAGGGCAAGGGTATCTTGCCGGTGGACGGCGAACCGCCGGGCGATGCCTCTGTCTACCGCAAAGACCGCCTGTTTGTTTACTTGCGCCAAACGGGTGAACGAGATGAGCAAGTGGCGGCTCTGCGCCAGGCTGGTCAGCCGGTGTTGGTGATGTCTATCGAAAACGGTTATGACGTGGGGGCCGAATTCTATCGCTGGGAGTTTGCCACCGCCGCCGCTTGCCACATCTTGGGCGTCAACGCCTTCGATCAACCCAACGTAGAAGATGCCAAGCAACGTGCCAGGGAGCGAATAGCCGCTTTCCAAAAAGACGGCAATTTGTCCGAAGGCGAATTTATCCCCCTCTCCAAGGCCAAATCGGCTCTCAAACGTTTCCTGGCGCAGGCCAAGGCGGGCGATTACCTGGCCGTGTTGGCCTATCTGCCCCGCAACCAGCAGACGATTGCCGCTTTGCAGCATTTACAAGTGGCCTTTCGAGACAAAACGCGCTGTGCTGTGACGGTGGGCTTCGGGCCGCGCTACCTGCACTCCACCGGTCAATTGCACAAGGGCGGCCCCAATAACGGTTTGTTCCTGCTCATCACGGCCGAGCCGCAGCAAGATATCGAAATTCCTCCCCGGCCAGAAGGGAAGAAGGGGCAAAAGGAAGTTGCGCAAAAGGGTAAAGAGGCCCTTCATCGCATGACCTTTGGCGCCCTGCAACGCGCTCAAGCGCTAGGCGATTACGAGGCGCTGCAAGCCGCCGGCCGCCGGGTCTTGCGGCTGCATCTGCCCAGTCCCGACCCGTCTGCTCTCTCCCTTATCCTCCCAAAGAAGTGACATCTCGAACCATCCAGGCAAGGGGGTGCGTTGGAGGCGCTACGCGCGCCCAACGCACCCTGCTTTCCCCTTTTATTTTGGCGTCAGCCTGAGATGACCTTCTGCATCTTGTGTGACGGAGGCTTGCTCCCACCACATCGGAACGTAACCGACCTCCGCCCACATTTGCGCCATGTCGTCGTAATGCGGATGGAAGGCGTGACCCGATTGCCCGGTGGTGTGACCGGCCAGCGAGTTGTTCAGGTCTCCCAGGTCCACGATTTCGCGCTCGGAGGGCAGCCAATCCACCTCGAAGGATTCGCCCAGTTTCCAGCCGGTGGCGTTGACGATGCTCTTGCCGCCGCCGGTCTCGAAGGGTCCGCGGTTGAAGAGCGCCTCGATGGGGGCGATGCCCGATTTACCCAGCGTCTGGTTGCGGAAAGTGGCGGTGTGCAGTTTGCCCCAGGCGGGCCATTGGGCGGGGTCTTTGCCGTATTCTTTTTGAATCTGCGTCACGGTCTCGTCGAAGGCGCGGGCAAAGATGTCGTCGCGGGTCTCGACGGCCTCCGTCTCTTTGTCGTCCCACCAGGGGCTGTTCGGCTGTTCGGCCAGTTTGCGCATGATCACGTACCAGCGCGAGCCGCCTTCAGGCCAGTAGTCTTTGGGCAGGTCGTCTTTGAAGGTATCCATGAGCAAATTCCACCAGAACCACTCGAAGACGGCGGCAGACTGCGAATCGGCGCGCTCCTGGTCATCCCACGAGGCGAGGAACTGATCTCGGACGGCGGCCAGGCTCGGGTCCAGGTTGACCGAGAGCAGGATCGGCACGAGAACCTCGGCGTTCAGGCTCTTCGAGTCGCCGTGCATGGATTGGATGTAGGCGATGTCAATCTTGCCGGGTGCGTTCTCGATCATTTCCACGATGCGGGCGGCGCGCTGACCGTAGTCCCAATCTTTGGTGATGAGGTAGGGATACTCGCGCGGGTGCGCCTGATTGTTGGCGGTGACGATGTAGCCGCTTTGCGGATTGAAGGCGTAGGGCAGTTCATCGAAGGGGATGAAACCCGTCCACTCGTATTCGCTGTTCCAGCCGGGGACGGGCAGGGTGCCGTCGCCATTTTTGCGGATGGGGATGACGCCCGGCGTCTGGTAGCCGATGTTCCCGTCCACGTCGGCGTAGAGCAGGTTTTGCGCAGGGACGCTCCACATGCGGGCGGCGGCGCGGAACTCTTCCCAGTTTCGAGCCTGGTTGAAGCCCCAGATGGCTTCGAAGGGCGAGTTGGGCGTCAGCGCCGTCCACGAGAGCGCGATGGCGTAGTGTTCGGGCAATTCCACCCCGCTCTTGTCTTTGAAGGGTTGGGCTTCCTTGTCCTTCGGGTCCACTTCGTCTTTGAGCGGGCCGTAGGTTTCGGAGATGATGGGACCATGGCGGCTGATTCGCACGGTGATTTCCACCGCCTCGCCGCCGCCGACCTTGATGACCTCTTTGCGCGTTTCGAAATCCACCCATTGACCGTCCACTTCGTACTGGTTGGGGTTCTCGGGGTTGATTTTTTCGATGAACAGGTCTTGCACGTCCGGGCCGAGATTGGTGAACGCCCAGGCGATGCGGTCGTTGTGACCGGCGATGATGCCCGGCACGCCGGCGAAGGTGAAACCGGTCACATCGAAGGGGCAGGCCTCGCCCTTGGGCTGGCAGTGCATGGACATCTGATACCAGATGGACGGCATTTGAATCCCCAGGTGCATGTCGTTGGCGAGCAGGGGCTTGCCGCTGGCCGTCAATTTGCCCGATACCGCCCAACTGTTCGAGCCGATGTCGGGACCTTTGGGGCCGAGGAGGGAATCGAGCAGAGCGAGGTTGTCGGCGGCGGATTGGAGAGCGGTGGTTGGTACTTGGTAACTGCTCACGGATAACTGCTCACTGTTCACTGCCGCCTGCTCGCCGATTACCGGCACGATGACCGGATAATCCGCCGGGTATTCCGGGTAGAGTTCCGCCACCTGTTCGGGCGTGAGCGTTTTGAGCAGGATGGCGCGCGCAATTTCCTCGTCCATGTTGCCGCCCAAATCCCAGGCCATGGCTTTGCCCCACGTCAGGCTGTGGACCGGCGTCCAGGGTTCGATCTGGTAGCCGCGGTTGAGCAGACCGGTCAAAATGCTGTATTCCAGGCTGAGTTCGATGGGGTCACGTTCCTGGATGTAGGCGTTCACCCCCTCGGCGTAGGCGTCGGCGATGGCTTTGGCTGCGGGGCTGAGCATTTCGTATTCCTTCTCGGCGGTGGCGCGCCAGCCGAGCGTGCGCAGGAACGAGTCGGTCTCTACTTGTCCCGCGCCGAACATCTCCGAAAGCGTGCCGGAGCCGACGTGCCGCCAGAAATCCATCTGCCAGAAGCGATCCTGGGCGTGGATGTAGCCTTGCGCGAAGAACAGGTCGTGCGTCGTGCTGGCGTAGATGTGCGGAATGCCCATCGAGTCGCGGTAGATGTCTACAGGACCGTCGAGGCCCGCGATTTGAACCTCCCCGTCAATCTGCGGGAAGGACTTGGGCGCGACCGTGTTCGGCAGGTAGGACTTGAAGTAATACGTCCCTCCTGCGCCGAGAAGCAAAACAACGATCAGCAGGCCGGTAAGAGCGTGCAGGATGAAACGTCGCATTTTCATGGTCTCCTCCAAATGGTTTTGGGGAATTATAGTACAATCCACCTCCAGAATGTGGCATATCAACCCTCGAAATGACGATTCAGCGGAGATGCGTATTTCGAAACCGCTCGTGCCGAACGATTGGGCAAGCATGATTTTGGGGACGACCCTGTTTTTGGGTTTCCTCGTGCGCTTCTTTCCCGGATTTTTGGCCGGCTTCCCGTTGAACGATGGGGGTATGTTTCTGACGATGATTCAGGACTTGCAAGAGAATGGCTTTCGTCTGCCGGCGTTTACCACCTACAACCTGGCTCAGATTCCGTTCGCTTATCCGCCGTTGGGGTTTTACCTCGGTGCGGCGTTAGCGGCGGTGGGCATTCCCCCATTACAGGTTTTACGCTGGCTGCCGCCGCTGGCGAATTTTCTTTCTATCCTGGCATTTTATCGGCTGGCAGAAGTGCTCCTCCAGGATAAACCACGCGCCGCCGTGGCCAGTATGGCGTATGCGCTTTTGCCAGGCAGTTTTGCCTGGCACATTATGGGCGGCGGCCTGACGCGCGCCTTGGGGATGCTCTTTATCTTATGCACGGATGAATGCATTTATCGTTCGTTCCGCGATAGGCAAGTAAAAATGCTGTTGGGGGCTGTGTTTTTTGGCACTCTGGCGGTTTTAAGTCACCCTGAAGTCGCCCTGGCTACCATGGCAAACCTGGCTTTGTTTTGGCTTTTCTTTGGCCGTTCGCGGCAGGGTACAGGGCAAGCGGCGTTGATTGCTGTAGGGGTGGCCTTGTGTACCTCGCCTTGGTGGGGGAGTGTGTTGGCTTATCATGGCCTGAAGCCGTTTTTCACAGTGATGCATAGCGGCGCTTATATCCTCAATCCACTGACCAAATTCTTGAGCGACTTTTCCATCTTAGATGGCTGGACCGGCCCCTTCCATGCGCTTGTATGGGTGGGGATAGGATGGGCGATTTGGAAACGGCGCTTTTTCTTTTTGGCCTGGCTGGCGTTGCCGTACTTCACCGAGCCGCGCAGTGCGCCGGCTTTTGCCCATTTTCCGGCTTCCATGCTGGTCGCCTTGGCGATGATGGAGGCCTTGCCTGCGTTTTGGGCGCGGCATACTCAGGAGAGCGGCCTAAAGGAAGAGGGTATTCTTTCTCCAAAAGGAACGCTGGTTCTCTTGGGCGTGACGTTTTTCTGGTTTGTGCAAAGCGCTTTTTTCGGCCTGGTGATGCTGCGTACCAGCCTGGTTCCCCCGGCCCCTCAACAGGCCATGCAGTGGGTAGCAGCCAATACGCCCTCGGAAAGTTGCTTTTTCCTGCTCACAGGTCAGGAAGGGGCGATGATCGATCCGTGGCAAGAGTGGTTCCCGGCCTTGAGTGGACGATGCAGTCGTTCTACTTTACAGGGTCTGGAGTGGACGTTGGGTGAAGCCTTTTTCCCCCGCTTGCGCCTGTTGTCGCGTTTGCAAGAGTGCCGTCAAGTGACCTGTGTGGAAGCGTGGGAAGCAGAAACCGGCTTGACCTATGATTATTTGTGGGTAGCCAAGAACCCGCAAATGGAGAGCCTGCTTGTCTCTGCCCGCCAGGCCGGTTATCGAACGGTGTTCGAGAATGCGGTGGCTGTGATTTATTCGCGGTGACGAGCCGTCTCTTTATTTCACCTTGCCGAGCAAGCGGGGAAACCAATACCAGAGAATATCGGCGGTTGGTTTGCCATGCACAGATACGGATTTATCTTGTAAGATGGTGGGAGGGTAATAGCCGCGGCTGACGACACCGCCCACCCATTGCCGTTCGTTGATGGCGGTCAAAATGGCCTCGTAAATGTCGGCCTGAAGTCCCAGGTTCAATTTCAGGGAGGGGTTATCGGGGTAGGGCGGGCCGAGCGTTCTCCAGTCCAAGCAGCCGCCCTGGCCGTCTGGCAGGCATCCACGCGCCGCGCCGTCCACAGAGGGATACGTGATGACGACGATGACCGGCTTGCCTGTCACCGAGGCCAGGGGCGAGATGCCGGTATCCAGCAAGCGTCCGGCTTCCTCCTTCATCTCCGCCTTGGTGGGAGCAGACGAATCGCTCAGTTTGATGCTCCACAGCAGGTAGATGCCATCTACGCTTTTCAGCAGGTCGAGCGGGGTCGTGAGCGTTTCCTGTTCGTATGGCAGCGCCCATAAAACCGTACCGTGGAAATGACTTCGCACTTCGGCAATCAAGGCTTTCCAGCGCGCTTCGGCATCTTGCGGGACGCCCGAGGGCGTGATCCCGTCTGCCAGCGTTCCCCCAGGCAGGGCCGGAGCGAGCCAGTCGCCGCCTAGAATCAATGCCTGCGCCCCCGATTGGGTTGCCAGGTCGGCGTAATTGAGCAGGAAGGCGCGGTAATGCTCGAACCATGCCTGCCACCAGTCTGCGCTGCGGGGTGCGGCAGCAAAGAAATCCTCGCTTTGTCCGCAGGTCAATTGCGGGCAATGGGCAAAGCGCGGTGTAGGGAACAAGGCTACGCTCAAGTTCAGCGCGCGTGCCTGGTTCACCATGCGATAAGTATCGTTCCAAAACGAATCACGGCCTGGCAGGGGCGCCAGCGTCAGCGGGTCGGCGCTGGCAAACGACCAAGTGGGCGTGAAGATGATCCAGTTGGCCCCCAATGCCTGAACGTTTTGGATGGCCAGGGGGATGGAGGTGACCCAATTGGGATGCAAGGTGGGCTGAAACTCCACGCCTGCCACGAAAGCCGGCTGACGAGGCGTAACGGCAACGCCCACCAGGCTGCCCGGCTGGGAGTTTTCGAGCCACATCCAGCGTGTGACGGTATCCTTGAGGTCTTGAGGCGCCAAACTGGTGGCTACTTCTCGTCCACGCGAAGCGTCGCCGGCGGTGGCGCTGTCGTCGGCGCTGCCGCATTGCCCGGCGCGGCAATAGCGATAACCAAACGAGCCTAAAATGCTGAGCGGGCTATACAATTTATATATCCAACGATTGCTGCCCACCGGCCACATGGGCAGCGGTTCCGTCCAGCCGTAGGGATTGAATTGGATGTAGATGAGGTCTCCTACCGGCGTGTTGGGAGGAATATCTACCTCGAACAAAATCGGCGAAGAAGCGCCCGCTTGCCAGGTCTCGACCACGTCGGTGAGGACAGTATCGGTTTCTGGCACAATCAATTGCCGCACCTGGAATTCGCCGTTGGACTTGTGTTCTGCGTTCCAGAAGCCGTCGCCCAATGTGTATTTGTAACGCACATCGGCGCCGGCCGGCAGACGCAGGGTGATCGTGTAGCGTCCATCGGGCAAAGCGGTCAAGATAGGCATACGGTCGGCGACGGCGCTCAGGCCTCCGCGCAGGTCTGCAAAGGTGTTGCCCAGTTGGAAGAGGTTGCCGCCCAAGCGCACCGGCGCTCCCGGCACGGTATTCTCTGGCACGCTGACGTTGAACGTGATGTTGACCAGCGCAGCCGGCTTCAGAAACAATTTGCCGGGCGTCGTCAAGCCCTCCACTACGTTGGCGCCTTGCTGGAAGGTCTGGTATGTCCCATCCAGCGCATAGGCCACCAGGGTATGCGTGCCGGGCGGCAAGCCTTTCAGAGCATAGCGCCCGGCAGAATCGGTCACGGTTTGCAGGCCGCCGGCCGTCACCAGGATATTGGGCAGGGGGGTGCCATTCTCGGCGTACACTTCGCCTTCGATGTTGCCGCTCTTGCCGGTGTATGTTTTGTCAATCCAACTGGCGATGATGTCGCGCGTCTCGCCGGGGGCGGTGACGTGATACAGGCGGTAGCGAATTGCCACGTCTGCGCTGCTGTCTTCCTGAATCTGCGCATTGGTGCGGCGCACATAGCGGTATTTGACCACCGAGTGCAGCGGCAAGGGCAGCGCCACGGCATACGTTTGCGGGTCGCGCGGCTGCATGGGATAGAATACACTGTTCAGCGCCAGGCCGGTCACTTCGTCCAAAATGGCAAGGGCCAGGTTTTCGCCTGGCGCCAGCGGTTCGGGCAAACTGGCGACGAAAACAACCTGCGCCATGGGCATCGGCGTAGGGGTGGGGCCCGCCGGGATAGGAGAGGCCGTGGCCGGCGCACCGCTGGGTGTGGAAAAGGCCGGCAATTGAAACAGGGACAGTTGACAGCCGGCGCTGCTTGTCAGCAAGATGACCAGCAAAACGATCAGACTCAGCCTGTACTTGCTTCTGGACCCTGACCTCATTCTTCCTCCTGGGCTGCCTCGCGCGCTTGCATCTGACGCTGCCGGCCGCGATAAGCGATGCGGCTCAGCGCAATGCTGATGAAATAGAGCAATGTCATGGGCGCCATCACCAAGGCCATGTTGACCGGATCAACGGTGGGCGTAATGGCCGCGGCCAGCACAGAAATCAGCACGATAGCGATGCGCCAATGCTCCGACATGGCCTGCGGTTTCACCCAGCCGATGGCGGTCAGCACATAAATCAATAGGGGGAACTCGAAGGAGATGCCAATCCAGAACATGACGCCCGTGACGAAATTGAAATACGACATGGGGCGTAATTCCGCCTGGATGCCCATGAAATTGAGCAGGAAAGGCAGGGCGGCCGGCAGCATGATGTAGAAAGAGAAGGCCATGCCCGAAACGAACAAGAACGTCGCCAGCGGAATGGCGAGCAAACCGAAGCGCCGTGAAGCCGAACGCAGGCCAGGAGCGGCAAACAGCCAGAACTCGAAGGCGATATAGGGCAAAGCCAACACCACCCCGGAGAGCAGCGCAACTTTCATGAATACGCCCACCGACTCGGTGACTTCGATGGCTTTGAGCGCCGTCAGGCCGCCAATGGGACGCGCCAGGTACTCGATGAGTTGCTGGGTAAAAGCAAAAGAGATGACCACTGTTATCGTCAGCGCCAGCAGCGAGCGCAGCAGATGTTTGCGCAGGTCTTCGACCTGATTCCACAGCGACTCGCGCATCTCCTTGTCGCTGACGACGCCGCTCAGCACGTCTATCAAGGGATGTTCGTCTGGCTCTTCGGTCAGGAAGGTATGTACCTGCCGATAAGCGCGGAAGGGGAACGAAACGATCTTCCACACCAGGCGGAAGGGAAAAGTAATGACCCGCCACAGGCCAAGAAGAAATTTACGCATGGTCTTCTGTCTCGGAGGGGGGCGCAGTTGGGGATGAGGGGGACAGGGCCGAGGCAGGGGCGGGGCGCGGGGCGGCCTCAGCAGGTTCAGGCGTGGAAGGAGGCGGAGCGGCCGGGGCCGGCGGTCCGCTCAGGAGGGTCTCGGCAGGTTCAGGCTTGGAAGGAGGCGGGGGGGCGCTGCCCCAGGTGCCAAAGCGCGGCTGCCGCAGGTTCTTATCCACCGTTTCCTTGACATTGGTCCCAATCTTCCCAATTTCCTGGTTGACTTTTTCCAGGTCTTCCAGGTTGGCTTCGCGCATCAGGCGATTGGGCAGGTTGCGGATTTCACGCGAGGTGTTGAGGAAGGCGCGCCAGCCCTCTGAGGTGACCAGGTTGCGCAGCCAGCGTCCAATGGTGCGGCCCGCTTTTTGCATGTCTTTTGGCCCCAGGATGATGAGGGCGAGCAGGATACTGAATATCAGTTCAGTCGGGCCAATGCCGAGGATTTCCATGTTGAATTTATCTTGCTCCTGTTGCAGAGTTGCGTGCGGATAAGGTTTGTGTGATTTCGTGTTGGTGGTCTGCCAGGCTGCCCAGTACGCCGTTGACAAAGCGCGGGGCGGAGTCGGAGCCGTAGGTTTTTGCCAGTTCGACCGCCTCATTGATGACGACTTTGATGGGGGTTTCGCCCGAGACGGCAAATTCCCAGCAGGCCATCCGCAGGATGTTGCGGTCTATGACTGCAATCTGGTCGAAAGGCCATTCAGGGGTGTATTTTGCGATCACGTGGTCAAGGAGGTCGAGCAGGGGCAGGCAGCCAAAGACGATGCGGCGGGCGAATTCGGCCAGATCGTCGCCGAGGGGTGTTTCTTCCAGCCGCGCCTGGAGGACTTCGGCGGGAGGGTGGTTTGCAAGGTCTATTTCGTAAAGTACTTGCAGGGCCAGGCTGCGCGCCCTGGTGCGGGACTTCATACGGGTTTCAGGCCTCGCTATCTTCCTCGTATTCGATGTCTTCGATGTGGATGTCGATATGGTCAACGTCCATACCGACCATTTCTTGAATGGCGCGCGCTACCTGTTGCTGTATGTTGCGGCTGACTTCGCGGATGTTGACGCTTTCTTTCAACACCAGGTAAAGGTCAACAGCGACCGTGTCTTCTTGCACGTCAATGCGGACGCCATCCCCTGCGCCGCGCCGGAACAGGCGGTTGACGCCGCCCGGTACAGGCGCCATGTGGCTGACGCCCGGCACGCCCAATGCAGAGAGTTTGGCAATGGCAATCAACACGTCAGTGGAGACAGTGGTTTTGCCGGGAGGACGATTCGAACCTGTCATGGTTTCTCCTGTGAGGCCTCACCCCAACTCCTCTTCCAGAAGGAGAGGGGCAAGGGTGAGGGAAGAATTTACATCATCGCCATACCGCCATCCACGCCTAGCGTCTGGCCGGTAATATAAGCGGCCTGGTCGGAGGCGAGAAAAGCAACCGCATAAGCGATTTCTTGGGGCTGGCCGATGCGCCCCAGCGGCACCCATTTGAGAGCGGTTTCGAGGGCGCCGGCCGGCATGGCGTTCAGGATCTCGGTCTCTACGAAGCCGGGCGCTACCGCGTTGACGGTAATATTGCGCGCCGCCACTTCACGCGCCAGTGCCTTGGTGAAGCCAATTTGCCCGGCCTTGGAGGCCGAATAATTGGTTTGACCGGGGTTGCCCATCTGCCCGGCCACCGAAGCGATGTTGATGATGCGCCCGTAGCGTTTGCGCATCATGTGTTTGATGGCGGCTTTCGAGCAATTGAAGGCGCTTTTCAGGTTGGTTTCGATGACGGCGTCCCAGTCGGCTTCGGACATCATCATGATGAGCGTATCGCGGGTGATGCCAGCGTTGTTGACCAGGATGTGCAGGTCGCCAAAAGTATCGAGGACGAACTTCACCAGGTTTTGCGCTTGCTCGAATTGCGAGACATCTGCCTGGAATGCTGCCGCCTGACCGCCGCCGGCTTGGATGGCTTTCACCACCTCGTTTGCGCGTTCTGGCGATTGGTGATAATTGACGACTACAGCCGCGCCGCGCGCCGCCAGTTCGAGCGCAATAGCGCGCCCAATGCCGCGTGAGGCGCCGGTAACGAGGGCAACACGCTTTTCCAACGATAAGGTTTCGGACATCCTGTCGCTCCTTTGAGTGAATTATACACTGTCCTTAACACCAAAACGTGGATTGCGTATTCCCAGAATCAAGCCTGCCGCGCCGGCAGCGGCGATGAGACCGCCGCCCAGGAATACGTCTTGCCAGAATTGCATGGGGAACAGGCGGATGAGTGTGTCGGAGTACAAGAACAGCCAGGAATCGCCCTCGAAGAAGAGGGCGTGAAACCAGGTGAAGAATTGCCAGAAGGCCAGGGCTGCAAATAAACCGACCGTAACAACCAACCCCAGCGTCAGCCAGCCGCCGCGCTTCAGGCCCTGAAGATAGGCCGGCTGCCATTTCCCCTGCCTGGCCCATACTCCGAGCAGGAATAGCAGCAGCAAGGACGCATACCAAATTTTGAGGCTGGCCTGAGTAATGATCTTGACATCTTGCATGTGGCTCAATTCGCGCGCATTGAACAGCGGGGTGCCGTTGGGGAAGGTCAATTGCTCCAGGTAGGAGATGCCTTGGTTGTTCAGCAGGTATTCCAGGGCAAACGGGGCATAGGTCAGCCGGTCGGCGGTGGTGAAGCCATATTTGTCGGGAGGAAAGCCCGGCAGGTTGTATTCGATGTGCAAGAAAGCCGGCGTGAGCAGCAGGCGCAGAGCGAGTCCCAATAGAACAAGGGGGGTCAAGAGGGTGGTAAGGAAGGAAATCAAGCGGGGGGGCATACCTGTGTACCTCTGTACCTCATTGTAGCGTCTCTACGTCGCCGTGCAGGAGAAAGTTGACGACCAGGTTGTCGGTCAGCCATTCGATGGGGGTTTGGTCATCGGTGAAGATTTGCGTGGTTTCATAACCGGGTTGCAGGTTGACGAGGGTGGAACTGAGAACCGTCAACAGGAGGGGATGGACATCCTCGCGCGCGGAGAGGGCGGCGTAGTTGTGCATCAGGTCGTCTGCTTGGGTTGGTTGTTTGCTGGCGTAGACGATCGAGTTGAGCGTATTGGGGATGTCTATGATGTGAATGGAAGGGAAGACGCTTGCGATCGTGGTGGCGAGTCCATCAATCAGGCGGCGGTCGCCGGGCGCGCGCCCAACGTTGACGGCCAGCACGCCTTTGTCGCTCAGGCGGTCGTAGGCAATTTGGAAGAATTGCTGCGTGGTCATGTGCGGCGGGATGTAAGGCGGGCGGTAGGCATCTACGGCAATCAAGTCGTATTGCCCTGGGCTGTGTTCCAGGCCCCAGCGGCCATCTTCGATATAGACGGTCAGGTTGGGCATGGTCATGCCAAAGTACTGACGCCCCACGGCTACGATCTCGCCATCGAGTTCGAAGCCGTCTATCTCGACGGCATCGAACACCTCGGCAGCCTGACGCGCGGTCGTCCCGGCGGCCAGCCCGACGATGGCGATGCGTTTTACGTCTTCGGGCGCGTAGTTCGGGTTGAAGAAGGGAGCGGCCAGGAAATGTTCCCACGGACCGTTGTAGTAGAGCAGTTCGGGATGGTAGATGGAATGGACGCCCTGTCCGTCGTTCAAGCGCAGCAGCGTGAACCCGTTGACTTGCTGGACTTCGATGTAGTTATATTGGGACTCGGTCTCGAAAACTTGGCCGGGCGAATTCTTGACATGAAAATCACCAAAGAGCAAGAAGCCTGTCAGCACGAGCGCCCACAGCCCAAAGAGAGCCACTTTACGGCGGCGTTTTTCCAATTCCAGGCCGCCCAGGGCCACCAGCAGGATGAGCAAGCCAAAGAGCAGAAGGGTGCGGCTGACACCCAGCAGCGGGAAGAGCAGCAAGGTGGGCAGGAAGGCGCCCAGCACCGAGCCAACCGTAGAAAGCGCATACAAGTTGCCGGCCACGTTGCCGGCCTGCTGGGTGTCTTGAAGAGTAATGCGGAGGGCAAAAGGCGAGGTCATCGCCAGCAAGGTGACCGGGACGCTGAACAGCAGCAAGGTCGCCAGGAACGAGGCGGCAATGACGCCCAGGTCGAGGGCCTGCATGGCAGAGGCAGCAGCCAGCAAGATGGGCTGTGAGATGACCGGGATCAATCCCAGCGTCGCGCCGCCCCATGCCAGAAAGGTGAACATGGTTTCAGGGTGCGGCGATCGGTCGGCTTGCCGGCCGCCCAGGGCATAGCCGGCGGCAAAGTAGACCAGAATCAGTCCAATGATGACCGCCCATACCAGGTTGACGCTGCCAAAGCGCATTTGCAGCAAGCGCGAGGCGCCAAATTCGGCTGCCAGCGTGGTCATGCCTGAAATCAAGACGGTGAATGAAATGTAGCGTCGCATGGGGGGTAGCGCTGGGCTAACAGTTCCTTCAAGCGGGGATGTGCAGCATAGACGCCATGATACTTGGCTGGCAGGAGGGCAGCAATGCGACACATGATTTCATCGGTGTATTGTTTCAAGGCAGCGTCGCGGTTCGTTTTGGGCAGGGGCGGCAAGGTGAACGCTGGTCCGGCTGTAACGGTAATATGACTGCGGCGCAGGCGCTTGAGATTGCCAAAGACCACTTTGTCTTCTGTCCCGGCCAGCGCGACGGGAATGATGGGGTGTCCGAGCCTGGCAGCCAGGTAACTGACGCCGGGCTTGCCCTCGATCATCGAGCCAACCCGGCTGCGCGTCCCTTCGGGAGCAATGACCAGGTTATTGCCCTCGTCCATCAATTTGATGATTTTGCGCAGGGCCTTGACATCGGGATTGAAGCGGTCAATGAAAATGAAATTGAAGTATTTCCCCAACCAGCGCAGGAAAGGATTCTTTTCCCACTTTTCGGCCACCGGGATGAATAAATCCCAGCGGTCGAGGGCGTAGAAGGCCATAGCGGCGTCTACGATGCCCAGGTGATTGGTGGCAATGACAAAGTTGCCCTGCGTGGGGACGTGTTCATAGCCGCGCACTTGCACGTCGGCAATCAGGTTGATGACCAGGCGGAGCAGCCAGCGGAGAAAATTACGCATGGGACAATTGTATGCCAATTGGGAAAATGCTGCAACTGGTCGAAGAAAGAAGTGTGCGCGCAAAGGTTGACGACTTTTGGGGCATACAATGAATGCAAATTCATGTCCTGAAATCACAAAGAATCGAGTAAGATTGGACTCCAAAGTCTCATGAAGTTTAACAAGGTATTTCCATCATCTGGCAAGAGGCGACTATCAGCCGTCGTAGCCGTTGCACCACCGGCCTTCGGTCGGTTCGACCAGGCAGAGCCGGTGATACGCTGTTTCGGCTTCCAGTTGTTGCCGTCCTCTCGTACCACCGACCTTTGGTCGGTTCGGCCAGGCAGAGCCTGGTGATACAGGGCCTGGTGATACGTTGTTTTGGCTTCCAGTTGTTGCCGTCCTCTCGTACCACCGACCTTTGGTCGGTTCGACCAGGCAGAGCCGGTGATACAGGGCCTGGTGATACGTTGTTTCGGCTTCCAGTTGTTGCCGTCCTCTCGTACCACCGACCTTTGGTCGGTTCGACCAGGCAGAGCCTGGTGATACAGGGCCTGGTGATACGTTGTTTTGGCTTCCAGTTGTTGCCGTCCTCTCGTACCACCGGTCTTCGGTC
>Ga0209018_1001762_pt1 | contig 16749 bp, 20 predicted proteins | sample YNPBryBLVA2012_FD_185814 | JGI IMG/M metagenome (GOLD analysis project Ga0209018, IMG submission 185814) | Anoxygenic and chlorotrophic microbial mat microbial communities from Yellowstone National Park, USA - YNP Bryant BLVA 2012 (SPAdes)... ...
GGGCTACATACGGGGCAAACCACCACGGTTACCTTAGAACGGTCTAACCCCGGTAGTGGGCGGGTTTTTTATGTGGAGGATCAGCCCATTCCTGCCCTGGTCAGTCATGTCCAACCGAGTAGCTTGTGTACGACATTAGTACAAAATAATCATAAAATTCATACGGTAGAACACTTGTTGGCGGCGTTGGTGGGGTTGGGCATCCCGGATGTGGCGATCCATGTGACGGGGGGGGAAGTGCCCCTGTTGGATGGTTCGGCGTTGCCCTGGGTGGAGTTGTTGCGGGGCTGGGGGGCGGGACAACCGTTGGTGCAGGGGGCGATTACGGAGCCGGTGGTGGTGCAGGAGGGGGAACGTTTTGTCTGTGCGCTACCCGCTGAGGAATTGACCTTCACCTATGGGATTGATTTCCCGGATTACCCGGCGATTGGTCGTCAGTGGTTGACCTGGGTGCCGGGGCGGGAGGATTTTGGCATGGTCATTGCCCCTGCCCGTACCTTTGGCTTGGCGGATCAGATTGCCCAGTTGCAAGCCCAGGGGTTGATCCAGGGGGGCAGTTTGGCGAATGCCCTGGTGTGTGACCGGGAGCGGGGGTGGCTGAATCCCCCTTTGCGATTTGCGGATGAGCCGGTGCGCCACAAGCTGTTGGATTTTTTGGGGGATTTGGGATTGCTGGGGGCGTTACCCCGGGGGCATTTTTTGGCGTATAAAGCGGGGCATCGCTTGCATACCCAGTTGGCGGCGCAGTTACCCCTTTCCCCGAGCAGGACGGTATGATGATTAATATGTAATTAAGTTGTCCCATCCCCATGACCGATAGCTTGCCTGAACCAGCCCTATCCCCGGATAAACCCTCGGAATTGCCCCCGGCGAATCGTTTTCCCGCTGAAGTGAGTGCCCGGATTTGTCGCCACATGAACCAAGACCACAGCGATGCGGTATTGCTTTATGCCCAGGGGTTGGCGGGGTTGCGGACGGCGACGGCGGCTCAGATGGAAGCGATTGACTGCGAGGGGATGGATTTGGTGGTTTGGGCGGGGGAGGAGCAAACGGCGATTCGGATTGAGTTTCAGTCCCCCCTGGGTGGCTCACAGGATGCCCACCGCCATCTGGTTGACCTGGTGCAACAGGCACGGCACCAATTGACCGACTGATGAAGTTTGGGCATGGGTGGACGACGGGGTGGGGCAATACCCTGTTAACCCTACTGTTGGCGGTAGTGCTGGCGGCGGTCATTCGCTGGGCAGTGGCGGAACCCCGGTACATTCCCTCTGGCTCTATGTTGCCTACCCTACAACTGGGGGATCGGTTGGTGGTGGAAAAAATTTCCCACTATTGGCGGGACTGGCAGAGGGGGGATATTGTGGTGTTTGCGCCGCCTCCAGCTTTGGTGAGTCTGGGATATGATCCGGACAATGTACTCATTAAACGGGTGGTCGCCCTACCGGGGGAAACGGTGGAGGTGAAAGAGGGGCGGGTGTGGGTGAATGGGGCACCCTTGGATGAACCCTACGGGGCAACCCTGGCGGAATATACCTGGGGACCAGCGGTGGTGCCGCCCGGTTGTGTTTTTGTGTTGGGGGACAACCGCAATGCCAGCAATGATTCCCATGTGTGGGGCTTTTTGGATGAACGGCTGATCCTGGGGCGGGCGTGGGTGCGGTTTTGGCCGTGGCCGGTGCGGCGGTATGCGGCGAGGGAGGAAGCGATGCTCTTGGGGATGGGGACACCCCCGTTTGGGTAAGGTGGCAATTGATATGGCAATCCTATTTGATTAACAAACAGAAATGTTCCAGAACCAAGTACGGGGGCGGTGCCCCTGCGACCCCTTTTCCATAATCCCATCGTGGGAATGCCCCTATTAGCCAGGACCAAGAACGGGGGCGGTGCCCCTGCGACCCCTATCTCATTCTCATTTAGAATTGCAATATATATAGATGCAGAAACGCCAAAATCTAATGGGCAATTTCTACACATTCAAACCAGTTTTACCCGCTATATCTAGGGCAATGGCGGGGGGTACAGGGAGAACCGATAAACGATTGCCCGGGCGAATCACCAGAAATTCATCGGGTTGGTAATGGTGGCGCAAATCCGCCAGAGTCAAAGGGGCAACACAGGTTTGTAGATAACCCACTTCCACCGTCCACCACCGGGGTTGATCCGGGGAAGATTTGGGGTCATAATAGGGGCTGTTGGGGTCAAATTGGGTGGGGTCAACTAAGTTAATTTGCGTAATTTCCATCAAACCAAAAATACCCGGCGGGTCTGCATTGGAATGGTAGAAAAATGCCCGTTCTCCCAGGCGCATCTGTTGCAAAAAATTGCGGGCTTGATAATTGCGTACCCCGTCCCAAATCGTGCGCCCATCCCGTTTGAGGTCGTCAATACTGTACACATTGGGTTCGGATTTCATTAACCAATAAGCCATCGCCACTCCAAGGCATCTCTATTTATTTGAGCCAACTATAGCAATCCTACTTGATTAACAAACAGAAATGTTCCAGAACCAAAGACGGGGGCGGTGCCCCTGCGACCCCTATGCTGTTCTCATTTAGGATTACTATATAAATCTCATCCCAGAACCAAGGGCGCTACGACCGCTAACTTTGCATTGTATAGAGGTGCCCTCCCGTAAACCAGTGTGCCATAGGGTTTCCGCTTCCCCAAATTTCTCTGTTACAATCAAACCTATGACGCAATCCCCCCCTTCTCCCCGCAAACCCGATTGGCTGAGGGTTAAATTAGGTCAAGGACCCGTGTTTGGTCAGGTCAAACATTTATTACGGGATTTGCAGTTAAATACAGTCTGCGAAGAAGCCTCCTGCCCGAATATTGGGGAATGTTTCAGCCAGGGTACCGCCACTTTTTTGATCATGGGACCTGCCTGCACCCGGGCGTGCCCCTACTGCGATATTGATTTTGTGAAAAAACCCCCGGCACTCGACCCGGAAGAACCCCGGCGCTTGGCTGAGGCTGTCAAACGCTTAAATCTGCACCACGTTGTCATCACTTCCGTCAACCGGGATGACCTGCCCGATGGGGGTGCGGAACAATTTGTCAAATGTATTCACAGTGTCAGAACCCTTTGCCCGCAAACCACCATTGAAGTCCTGATCCCCGACCTGTGCGGCAATTGGGAAGCCCTGCGGAGGATTGTCAACGCCCAGCCCGATGTCCTGAATCACAATACGGAAACCGTGCCCCGTTTGTACCGACGGGTGCGTCCCCAAGGGGAATACAACCGCAGTTTATTGTTATTACGCAAGACCAGAGAATTGCGCCCCCAAATTTACACCAAATCCGGCTTGATGGTGGGCTTGGGGGAAACCTGGGAAGAGGTGGTGCAGGTGATGCAGGATTTACGGCAGGTGGACTGCGACATTCTCACCCTGGGGCAGTATTTGCAACCCAGCCCCAAGCATTTGCCCGTTGCCCGCTATGTGCCCCCGCCGGAATTTGACCAGTGGCGCGCGGTGGGGGAAGGGATGGGCTTTTTGCAGGTGGTGGCTTCCCCCTTGACCCGCAGTTCCTACCATGCGGCGGAAGTCAAAAACTTGATGCGCCGTTATCCCCGCCCGGCTCCCTCTAGTTCAGCCAGTTAAATACGGGGTGAAGCAAGATGACGAGAGCCTTTAACGTGATTATCGAACGGGATGCCGAAGGTTACTTTGTCGCCAGTGTCCCTGAATTGCGGGGCTGTCATACCCAAGCGAAATCCTTGGATACCTTGATGGAACGTATTCGGGAAGCCATTGAGTTGTGCCTAGAAGTGGAAGGTGAAACGCTCTCACCTCAGGAATTTATCGGCGTTCAACGCATTTGGGTTGACGGATGACCAGACTGCCGCGCATCAAGGGGCAAGAACTGATTGGTGCGTTGCGTCAGGCTGGTTTTGCAGTGATTCGTGTCAAGGGTAGCCATCACTTTTTGCAACATACCGACGGACGCTGTACGATTGTTCCCGTTCATCCTGGTGAAACCATTGGTCCAGGGTTGATGGCGAAAATTCTGCGTGATTGCAAAATAACACGGGACGAATTGCGAGAACTTTTGGGAGAGTAGGCTCTTTTCCCCAGGTATGTCACGCCCAATATGCGCTTCCAGCCGCCCACTCCCCTCCCGCCAACCCAGCCAGTTAAGTCCATATAAGTAAGTATTTGTGCCGAGACAATGGGGAATCATTAGCCAAACTAATCCCACCTATGCTAAACATTCATGGGTGGATGATTGCCAAGGGGGACACCGGAGATTTATGCTGAAAATCGAAGTAAGCTAAGTTCGCTATCCCCGTCCCTATCAGGGTTTGAGCGAGTAGCCATTCTTATGATTGACAAACATTTTTTGTCAATTGTAACTCGATTTTTACGTTATGCAACAAAGGAGTCACGTTCATGCCGATTGCAGTGGGAATGATTGAAACCAAGGGGTTTCCGGCGGTGGTGGAAGCCGCGGATGCGATGGTGAAAGCCGCTCGGGTCACCTTGGTAGGTTACGAGAAGATTGGAAGCGGGCGGGTGACGGTGATCGTCCGGGGGGATGTGTCCGAGGTGCAAGCGTCCGTGTCGGCGGGGATCGAGTCCACCAAGCGGGTGGCGGGGGGGGAAGTCCTGTCCCATCACATCATTGCCCGTCCCCACGAAAATTTGGAGTACGTTCTGCCCATCCGTTACACCCCGGAAGTGGAACAGTTTCGGGTTTAGTTAACCACGGTACATTAGGAGTAGGAAGTAATGGCAATTGCAGTAGGAATGATTGAAACCCTGGGGTTTCCGGCGGTGGTGGAAGCCGCCGATGCGATGGTGAAAGCGGCGCGGGTCACCCTGGTGGGCTACGAGAAGATCGGCAGTGGTCGGGTGACGGTGACGGTGCGGGGGGATGTGTCCGAGGTGCAAGCGTCGGTCGCCGCCGGGATTGAGTCGGTCAAGCGGGTGGCGGGGGGGCAGATGTTGTCCCACCATATCATTGCCCGTCCCCACGAAAACCTGGAATACGTTCTGCCGATCCGTTATACGGAGCAGGTGCAACAGTTCCGGGAAGATGCCACGAATATCCGTCCTTACCTGCGTCCCTAATGCAGATTGGGCGGGTGGCAGGTACGGTGGTCAGCACCCAAAAAGAACCCACGCTCCAGGGGGTGAAATTCCTCCTGGTGCAGTTGGTGGACCTCCAGGGGCAACTCACGCCTGCGTATCAGGTGGCCGCCGACCGGGTGGGTGCCGGGGTGGACGAGTGGGTGCTGGTGACCGCAGGGAGTTCGGCTCGGAAAATTGACCGGGGCGAAGCTCTGCCGGTGGATGCCGCCGTGATTGGCATCATTGATACGGTCACCGTTGCCGGACAATTGCTGTACAGCAAGCGGGCGCAGGCTCGCAGTTAAAACCAGCGTTGAGTTTACTGATGTTGCGTTGAGGCATGGTTATGGTAGTGCGTAGTGCGGCGGCTCCCCCCACCCCCTGGTCAAAGACCTTGGCGGAACCGCAGATTGACCCGACGGCGTTTGTCCATTCGTTCTCCAACATCATTGGGGATGTGCGGATTGGGGCGGAGGTGTTGGTGGCACCGGGGACTTCAATTCGGGCGGACGAGGGTAGCCCGTTTTACATTGGGGCGGGGAGCAATGTGCAGGATGGGGTGATCATCCACGGTCTGGAGCAGGGACGGGTGACGGGGGAGGATGGGCAAGCCTATTCCGTGTGGATTGGCGAGGACAGTTCGATTACCCACGGGGTGCTGGTGCATGGTCCGGCGTATGTGGGCAAAAATTGTTTCATCGGCTTTCGTTCCACCATCTTCAACGCCCGGGTGAATGATGGCTGTATCGTGATGATGCACTGTCTGATCCAGGATGTGGAAATCCCGGCGGGGCGGTTTATCGCTTCTGGGAGCGTGATCACGACCCAACAGCAGGCGGACCGACTGCCCCCGGTGCGTGCGGAGGATGTGGCGTTTGCCCAGCACGTGGTGGGAATTAACGATGCGTTACAGGCGGGGTATCGCTGTGCCGCCAATATTGAATGTATTGCGCCCTTAAAACAAGGAATATCTATGCACAATGGCAGTAATGGCTATGGGGGACGCACCCGGTTGTCGCCCCAGGTGGTGGCACAGGTACAACAGTGGTTGAGCCAGGGGTATCGGATTGGCACGGAACACGCCGACGAACGCCGGTTTAAGACCAGTTCCTGGCGCAGTTGCAGTCCGATTGCGGCGACCCATCTGCCGGAGGTGATCCAAGCGTTGGAAGCCTGTTTGCAGGAACACGAAGGGGAATACGTGCGGTTGTTGGGGATTGACCCCAAGGGGAAAAGACGGGTGGGGGAACAGGTGATTCAACGCCCCGGGGATAGGCTCACCGCCGCCCCCTCCCATGCCTTTACGGCATCGGCTTCATCCGCATCACCAGCCTCGGTGGCTCCCGTCACCCCCAAAACCCAGGTGACGAATAGTTCTTTGGCTCCCGACCTCACCCAGCAGGTGCGGCAGTGGTTGGGGCAGGGGTATCGGATCGGGGCGGAAGTGGCGGACCCCCGCCGGTTCAAGACCAGTTCTTGGGTGAGTGCGAGTTTGCCCGCCTCTCGGAATGAATACGAGGTGGTGGCGGCGATTGAAGCCCTGTTGAATGAATCGAAAGGGGATTATGTGCGCTTGATTGCCATTGACCCGAAATCCAAACGGCGGGTGAGTGAGCAGATTATCCAGCGTCCCCAGGGGACAACCCCACCGACTCCGGCACCGGCAGGCAGTCCCACGGTGAACCCTGCCGCCAGTGGGTTAGATGGGGCAGTGGTCGCCAAGGTGCGGCAGTTGCTCGCCCAGGGGTATCGGGTGGGGGCGGAACACGCGGATACGCGCCGGTTCAAGACCGGTTCCTGGTTGGGGTGTGCCCTGCCCGCCAGCCAACGGGAGGGGGAGGTTCTGTCTGCCCTCGCCAGCGTCCTCCGAGATTACCAGGGGGAATACGTGCGTCTGTTGGGAATTGACCCCAAGGCGAAACGGCGGGTTCTCGAACACATTATCCAGAAGCCCTAACGTGCTGACCATTCCTGCCCCGGTTCAGACCAGTCCCCATTTCCACGGGGAGGTACACCTTGACCCCCAGGCGGTGGTGGCTCCAGGGGTCTGCCTGATTGCCAATCCGGGCAGTCGCATTCAGGTAGGAGCGGGGGTGTGTTTGGGGATGGGCACGATCCTCCACGCCCACGGGGAAGGGATTGTGCTGGAAACGGGCGTGATTGTCGGGGCGGGGGTGTTGCTGATTGGCACGGTGCGGGTGGGGGCGCAAAGCTGTATTGGTTCTGCCAGTACGGTGTATAACACCACCATTGCCCCTGGTCAGGTGATTGCTCCTGGCTCCCTGCTGGGGGAAACCGGGCGGGCAACCCCGGCGGAAGCGGTTCCCGAACCCCCGGCACCCCCCCCCCAACCAAACGAGGAAACGATTGTGGTGGAAACCGCCCAGGCAACCCAGCCCCAGCCTACAGTGGTGGGGTTACAGTACTTTAACCAACTGCGGGTCACCCTGCGCACTAGGGGGGGCTTATGATTGCGATTGATTGCGCTTTTTGGCAGGATATAACAATTTTCGGGAGAAATGGGGGGATGATTGCTTCGTTCTGTTAAGTTTTTAGATACGAGTTTTTGAGGCGACTGCTGTGGATAAATTTAATCGCTATCGGTTCGTGTGTACCTTGACCTTTGGGGACATTTACGGTCAGGTGATTGCTTGGTTGGTGGTGATTTTTCTGAGTCTGGCGGTGTCCCTGTCGTTTTTGTCAACCAGTCCGGTTTTTGACCTCGCCGCTGTGGGTTTGATTTTGGTGCTGTCTCTACCCTTTTTGTTGTTTGCGTTTGTCACCACATTGTTTAGCCATGTGGAAATGTACGCCGTCGAATCTGCCCTACAAACCCAGCGGGGATGGACGACCAAGGAAACCCCGGCGGCTCCCACCGAGGTGACGGCTTAGGCATGGCGGGGGGTTTGCTGATTCCCCACGGGCGAGGGTCGGTAACCCAGGGTTGGCGCAAAGTGGTGATTGTGGGCACGGGTCAGGTGGGGGTCGCCTGTGCTTTGACGATGGCGGTGCGGCAACGGGCGGATGAATTGGTGTTGATTGATGCGGATGGTCTGCGGGCGGAAGGGGAAGCCCTGGATTTACAGCATGGTCTGCCCTTTGGGGAACCCCTGCGGGTGCGCGCGGGCGGCTATGGGGATGCGGTTGGTGCCCAGGTGGTGGTGATTACGGCGGGGGCACGGCGGGGACCGGATGAAAGCCGTTTGGTTTTATTGAAAAAAAATGCGGCGACCCTGCGGGCGATTGTTGGGGAATTAACGTCCGTCTGTAGCGAGGCGGTCTGGGTGGTGGTGAGCAACCCGGTGGATGTGATGAGCTACTACGCCTGGAAATGGTCGGGACTGCCCAAGGAGCGGGTGGTGGGTTCCGGCACGTTGTTGGACATGGCGCGCTGGCAAGGGATTTTGGCGCAGAACTTGGGGGTGGCGGCGAGCAGTATTCAGGCGCCGGTGCTGGGCGAACATGGGGACAAGGCGGTGCCCCTGTGGAGTCGGGTGACGGTGGGGGGTGCCCCCTGGGAGATTCCCACCTCGGAACGGGAGGCGTTGTGGAACCAAGTTTTGCGGGCGGGGCAGGAAGTAATTCGGCGCAAAGGCAATACTTCGTCTGGCATTGCCCTGGCGGTGGATCATCTGGTGGGGGCAATTTTGGGGCATCAAGAGCGGGTTTTGCCCGTCAGTTGTCTGGCGCAGGGCTATTACGGTTTGGGGGAAGTTTATCTAAGTTTGTTAACCGTGGTGAACCGGCAAGGGGTCGCTCGGGTGGTAAATCTTCCTTTGAATGAGCAGGAATATCAGGGGCTACAGGCGGCGGCGCAGGTGCTCCAACAGGCTCAGGCTGATCTTAGTGGGTCTTAGGTTAATCTGGGTTAATTTCAGTGCATGATCTGAACCATCATGCGTTCGGCTTGTTGCCAATAAGACCCGCCGAATAAATTAAAATGATTCAAAATATGATAAAGGTTATAGATCATTTTACGCTCAGCATACCCATCGGCGAGTGCCCATTCCGATTGATAGCCTCGATAAAATGCCGGGGAAAATCCACCGAATAATTCACTCATCGCCACATCCACTTCCCGATGCCCATAGTAAACCGCCGGGTCAAAGATCACCGGCTCACCTGCCGAAGTAAAAGCCACATTGCCACCCCACAAATCCCCATGCACTAACACCGGTTCTACTGGAGTTAAATGCAAAATATGCCGCACCCGATTCAAGAGCTTTTCCGTATGGGGGAAATATGCCCCCCGCCGTCGGGCTAATTGTAATTGATACCCCAAACGACAATCACAAAAAAAATCCGCCCAATCGGAATGCCAATCATTTTTTTGTGGCGTAGCACCGATATAATTATTCCGTTCCCAGCCGAATTTTTGCCCCACACTTTGGCGGTGTAGTTGCGCTAATTGTTGCCCCATCAGAGACCAATTTCCCCGTTGGGTTAAGGTTAAAAACTCTAAAATCAGATAGGCTTGCCCATCAGCAGTTCCCCACCCAATCACCTGGGGAATTTTCAGACAATTCACTGCCCCGAGCGCCTGCAAACCCAGGGCTTCGGTGATGAATAAATCCAGTTGGGATTCCCGATTAATTTTGATGAAAAATTGCCGTTCGCCATCGCTAATCACTTGATTTTCGTGGATACAACCCCCGCCCCGACTGCCCTGGGGTGTACCGGCAAAAGGTTGACCCGTGAATTCGCTAATCCTGCGGTTAATTTCCTGCCAAAAGCTCATGATTTTGCTTGCAATTGCGCTAAAAATTTTTGGGTAGTGAGACCTGGGTCTGCGGCGGACATAATGGCTCGGACGACCGCAATCCGTTCGACTCCCGCTTGCAAAACCTCTGCACAATTCTCCAAATCAATACCCCCAATCGCAAACCAGGGCTTCTGCCACGTACGAGCGACGTGCGCCACGTAATCCCAGCCCGCCGGGGGTTTTCCCGCCTTGGTCGGCGTCGCATAGATGGGTCCAACCCCCACATAGTCCGCACCGCCTTCGATGGCTCGTGCTAATTCATCGGGATTAGTTGTTGAACAGCCAATAATGCGTTGATGCCCGAGTAATTTACGAGCAATGGGTAAGGGCATATCCTGTTGACCTAGATGCACCCCATCCGCATTCACCGCCAGGGCAATATCCACCCGGTCATTGACAATAAATAGGGCATTATATTCATGGCATAAGGCACAGAGTTTCTCAGCTATTTCATAGCGATAACTGTCTGTTTGTTCCTTATCCCGATATTGCACTAAAGTTAGTCCTGATTGCAAAGCAGATTCGACAATGGCAAATAGATTAGCACAGGGCATGGTAATTAAATATAAATGGGCTTGAGCTAGTTTTTGTTGGCGTTGGTTGGCGAGTAAATTGCTTTCTAATTGGTAAATTTGGTAGCGCAATTGTTTCATCGTTTGGGATAGATTTTCATCTACTAATTTCCCATATTCTTCTAATACCCGCAGGGCTTCTTGAATCCGACCAAAATTCGCCTGTAATAGGGATTGGATGTTCTCTCGCCGGGTCTCTTGGGGATGGGTTAAGCTGGTTCCCACATCCCCATCGGTATCACGAGCTGTCCGAAATTCGGGACGATGCCAACGAGCCAGTTCCTGCCGATAATTTTTGCATAATTCCGCCGTCTGGGACTGGTTCAAACCGAAGCGACACCATTCCTCAATCACCCGCAAGCCTTCCCTGGCTCGGTCAAGATTGGCATCTAAAATGCGCTGGGTAATTTCTAAATTAGACATGAATGATTCCTGTACGTAGAGGTTCAATGGAATTAGCTAATTAGCGACAATTCATCTCCGATTTTAGCACCTAAAAGTCTCGCCGCATGACCCTGATGACAAGCGATTTCCACATAGCCATGACTGCCCACTAACGCCACCAATTCCCCCACCGGCACCGCCCCGTAATGCGTCCCCCAAGGGATGGTGATGTCCCGCCATTGGACGTGCGGCAAAGGGTTCAGCGGCACTTGGCTCGCCGGAATGGTACTGATCAAATTCCCAAAACGGTCAATGTATTGGATGTGCCCCCGCCAACCGGTGGGTGTTGCAATGGGTCGCACCAATTGCCCCGTGACCAGGGTTTGGGGGTCGAGGGGTGCCCCGATTTCCCCCAGCGGGATGCCCCGACTCAAATGTGCCGCCACCGGCGCAAAAATGTCCCGCCCATGAAACGTCTGGCTCGGCTGGGGCGTTCGCCAATAGGTTGGGTTATTTAACTCAACCACTGCCTGCACCCGCGGGAATAGGGGCTGTAACACCCCATTATCCGGCGCAACATAGGTGCCTGTCGGGGTCTGGAGGGCAATCGGTCGCCGGGTTCCCCCCACGCCAGGGTCAACAATGACAAGGTAGATCGTACCTGGCGGAAAATAGGGGGTGGCTTGGGTCAACAAAAACTGCGCCGCCGTTGGTTCGTAGGGCGGGAGGTCATGGCTGAGGTCAATCATCTGCGCCTGGGGAGCAATGCCCAAAATCACCCCCTTGACCACACCCACATAATGGTCTTGTCCGCCAAAATCCGTGAGTAACACAATCGCTGGCATGGGTCACCGCCGGAGCAAGCAACGGGGCAAACTAATTGTGCCAAAATCGGTACGTCGAGAATGTTAAGATACACTCGTTCACACCCGGTTTTAATCCTATGTTGGCTCTGAAATACACCGTTTATGCGACCGTCGCCTTTTTTGGGCTGTTGTTTGTGTTTGGGTTACTGTCTTCTGACCCGTCCCGCAATCCCAAGCGTCGTGATTTGGAGTAACGTCCGGCTGTTGGTGATCTAAGCCCAATTCGGGTGGTGTGAGGTTCGCTATCTAATGCCATATTTTGCCCCCATTCCCCCGGGAACCACGTCCCAGGCGGTTGCCCTGCAGGATGTCCGTCCCGCTTCCACTCAGGACATTGACTATACGTCTTTGCCCGCTTGGGAACGCATTGTGCAGGCGATTGACCCCCAAGGGCGGGTGGAGGTGGATGCGGACCGCCAGACCTTTAATGAGCAGACCCAGGTGTTTACCGCCACGGGCAATGTGGTCATGCGCTACCGGGGGGCGGTGCTGGAGGCGGATGAAATTGAAGTTAACCTAATTACCCGCAAAGCCACGGCGACGGGGGAAGAGGTGGTCTTGACCCGGGGGGAGGAAGTCCTGCGGGGAAAACGCCTGGATTACGACCTGGATGCGGAAAGCGGGGTTTTTTACCAGGTGCGGGGGGGAGTGCGGCTCCAGGAACCGGAGCGGAGTACCAGGCTGATGGATGCGCCCATCCTCGTTGACCCAGGGGCACCCCCACGGGTCGTCCTACCGCAAACGGCAGTAGAAAGTCCGGGGCGGGGGTTGCAACGGTTTACGGCGGATGAACTCACGTTTGATGCCAAAGGGGGGGGGACCGCCACCAATCTCCGCATCACCAACGACCCCTTTGACCCGCCGGAGTTGGAGCTACAGTCCCGTAAGGCGATCCTGACCCGTTTACCCAATGGGGATAGTGAGATTCGTGCCCAGGGAGGTCAGCTAGCCTTTGACCGCCGGATTGCTGTGCCGCTCCTGCGGGATCGGGTGGTGATTTCTCGGCGACGGCGGGACCCTTTACCTGTGGAATTGGGCTACGACCAGCGGGATTTGGGGGGGGTGTTTCTCAGCCGGACGTTTGATGTGGTGGATGAGCGAAATATTACGTTTCAAATCACCCCGATTTTGCTATTACAACGCACGATTGAGCAGGGATTTGACCCGGTTGGCAATAATTTTGCCCTTGGTTCCCGGTTGGTAGCGGATGTGGCACGAGATACCACCCTAAGACTGGATGCCCTGCTCAGCCGCCTGGATTTTTTGGATACGGATCAACGACTGCGTGCCCGTCTGCGGTTAGAACATCGTTGGTTCCGTGAGAATAGCGTGGTGGCTGATACGGTGTACCGCCAGCGGGTTTTTAATGGTTCTTTGGGGTTTGAAAATGTGCAATTTGCCACCGGGGTATCCCTATTATCCACCGAGCCAATCAAACTCAATAAAACTGGAACCACGCAATTGCAATATGTACTGGGGGGACGATACATTGAAAGTAATGGTATTACCCCCCAAAACCAAGTCGGACTTTTGCGTTTAGGACGGTTTCAACTCGCCGGACTTTTGACCCATAGCATCACCCTCTGGCAAGGGAAAGCCCTACCCCCGACGGCTACCCAAGGGTTACGGTTTAGCCCGGTGCCGATCACGCCTTATTTGAACTTTAATGTGGGTCTTTCAAGTACCAATAATTTATATACCAATGGGGACAGCCAGATTGTTTTGGGTGGATATGTGGGATTCAGTGGTCAATTTGGCAATTTTGCTAAGAATTTTTTTGATTACACGGCGGTAAATGTGGTTTATGCGCCGGGTTTTGTATTGACGGGACTTTCGCCCTTTTTCTTTGACCGGCGGGTGGATCAACAGGTGATGTTTTTTTCCATCAAGCAACAACTTTTTGGTCCCCTGCGGGCGACAGCCAGTATCGTCCTGAGTTTGGACAATGGGGGAGCGCAAATTGTGGATGCCACCTATGGTTTGGAATACAGCCGTCGCACCTATGGGGTGTCCGTATTTTTTAATCCGGAGCGGGCACAGGGTGGTGTCCTCTTCCGTTTGAATGAATTTAACTGGACGGGAAATCCCGAACCCCTGTTGGAACGGGAGCAAATTACCCCAAGTTTGGATGGGCAGTAACGCCCCGCCTAGCCCATGTCCCCCACCCGCAGTGCCCCCGCATAGACCAGCCCCCGGGGTACATCCAGGGTGACAATCGCCCCATCCCGGATTAACTGGGTGGCATTTTTGATCCCCACGATCACCGGCACCCCCAACCGCAGACCAATCACCGCGGCATGGCTGGTCAAACTCTCATCCTCGGTAATGATTCCCGCCGCCCGCCGCATCGGTTCCACCAACTGCACGTCGGTTTGATGCGCCACCAAAATTTCCCCACTGGCGAAGTCCGCCAGCCGTTCCCCTGGGCGCAATACCCGGGCCCGCCCGCTCACCAACCCCTGGCCGACCCCCACCCCCTGGGCCAGCAGGGCACTCACCATCCCCACCTTGATCAAGTCGGTGGAACCCGGCACCCCCGGCAAGGTACCCGCCGTCATCACCACCAAATCCCCCTCCTTCAGCCAGCCCCGCTCCTGCGCCATGGCCATCGCCACCTGAAAGGTTTGCCCCGCCGTCGGCAATTCCAACACCAACAGGGGCCGCACCCCCCACACCAGTTGTAACTGCCGTGCCACCTCCACATGGGGCGTGACCGCCACAATCGCCGTGCGAGGCCGGAACTTGGACACATTGCGCGCCGTTGCCCCGGTCTTGGTCAGGGTCAAAATCGCCCCGGCGGACAATTCACTCGCCACATCACTCACCGCTTTACTGATGGCATTGGCAATCGCCTGCCCCCCAGATTGGAACGGCCGGGAATACACCCCCTGCATCCCCGGTTGCAGACATTCCTGCTCCATGTGGCGGGCAATTTTATCCAGGGTTTCCACCGCCAACACCGGATATTTCCCCGTCGCCGTTTCATTGGAAAGCATCACCGCATCCGTACCATCCAAAATCGCATTCGCCACATCAGAAACCTCCGCTCGGGTCGGTCGGGGGGAGGTCGCCATACTGTCCAACATCTGGGTCGCCGTAATCACCGGAATTCCCAACCGATTCGCCGTGGCAATCAACCGTTTTTGCAATAGGGGCACCTCCTGGGCGGGCATTTCCACCCCCAAATCCCCCCGGGCCACCATCACCCCATCGCACACGGACAGCACCGCCTCCATCTGGGCAATCGCCTCATGTTTTTCAATTTTGGCCACCACCGGCACCCGGTAGCCATTTTGCGCCATCAATTCCTTCAATTCCAGCACATCTTCTGGGTTCCGCACAAAACTCAAGGCCACCCAATCCATCCCCTGTTCCAAGCCAAACAGCAAATCCTCCCGGTCTTTGTCCGTCAGGGCTTTCACCGACAGGGATACCCCAGGAAAATTGACCCCCTTGTTATTGGACAACACACCCCCCACCGTCACCCGACAATGCAGTTCCCCGGAACCCTCATCCACCCGCTCCACCCGCATTTCCACCCGGCCATCATCCAGGAGAATGGTTGCCCCCACCGGCACCTCCTGCGCCAACCGGTCATAACTGACAAACCCCCGCTCCTGGGTACAGGCAATCGGCTCACTGGTGAGAATATAGGGGTCGCCCGTCTGCACCACCACACTGCCCGCCGGAAATTTCCCCAGCCGAATTTTGGGCCCTTGCAAATCCTGCAAAATCCCCACCGGGCGGTTCAATTCAAACGCCAACTGGCGAATCATCCGCACATGGCGCTGGTGGTCACTGTGACTGCCGTGGGAAAAATTCAGCCGAAACGTATTCACCCCCGCCACAATCATCGCCCGCAAAATTTCCGGGGTATTACAGGCCGGCCCCACCGTCGCCACAATTTTGGTTCGCCGAAAGGGAGTTCCCATCATGCCCAACCCTGCGCCACTGGCACGCAATAGATAGATACGATCTGTGATTGTAAACGGGGAATTACCCCGATGCGGGATTTCTCCCCAAGAATTTCGGGATTGGTGGGGCGATCAGGGGTCAATAAACCGCTGGGTCAAATTCTGATAACTGTCAATGCGCCGGTCCCGCCAAAAGGGCCACCCCTGGCGTTGGGGTTCAATGGTGCTTAAATCCAAGGTTGCCGTCAGTACCGCCGCCTCGTCCACTGGCCCCCGCACCAGCACCTGCCCATCCGGCCCCGATACAAAACTCTGCCCCCAAAACTCAATCCCCCCCGCCGCCCCAGGGGTAGGCTCCCAACCCGCCCGATTCACCGCCACCACAAAACACCCATTGGCAATCGCATGGCTCCGTTGGATAATTTCCCACGCCTCCCATTGGGCTTGCCCCCGCTCGTCTTTCTCCCAGGGATGCCAACCAATTGCCGTCGGATAAAACAAAATCTGCGCCCCCCGCAGAGCCGTCAACCGGGCCGCCTCCGGGAACCACTGATCCCAGCACACCAAGGTGCCCACCCGTCCATAGGTACTGCGAAATACCTGATAACCCAGATCGCCGGGGGTAAAATAAAATTTTTCGTAATACAGGGGGTCATCGGGGATGTGCATCTTGCGGTATTTGCCCAAATAACCCGTGCGCCCATCCAACACCACCGCCGTATTGTGGTAAATGCCCTCCGCCCGCTTTTCAAACAAACTGGCAATAATCACAATATCCAATTCCGTCGCCAGCTTTTGTAATAATTCTGTACTGTGACCAGGGATGGGTTCCGCCAGGGCAAAGGCAGAATAATCCTCCGTCTGACAAAAGTAGGGCGTGCGAAATAATTCCGGCAGACAGACGATCTGTGCCCCTTGGCTGGCCGCTTGCCGAATACCCGCCACAGCCCGTTGGTCATTCACTTGGGGGTCGGGGTCGCACACCATTTGCACCAAACCCACCGTGACCTGTCCCATAAAAATCAAATAAATCAAATAAATTAAACTTGTTAGTCACTATAGCAATCTTCGAGGATTGATGGGAATCATAATCATAACGGGGCGATGCCCTGCGACCCCTTTTCTCATAGCGATAACTAGGATGGCTCTAATGGGAACCTCTATTGATTTGCACCA
>Ga0209018_1001763_pt1 | contig 16739 bp, 17 predicted proteins | sample YNPBryBLVA2012_FD_185814 | JGI IMG/M metagenome (GOLD analysis project Ga0209018, IMG submission 185814) | Anoxygenic and chlorotrophic microbial mat microbial communities from Yellowstone National Park, USA - YNP Bryant BLVA 2012 (SPAdes)... ...
TGTCGGCCGAGGTCACGCCGCACCACCTGCTGCTGACCGACGAGATGTGCGCCGGTTACGACCCGAACTACAAGACCAACCCCCCGCTGCGCAGCCGGGCCGATGTGCAGGCGTGCATCGAGGGCGTACGGGATGGAACCATCGACTGCCTAGTCACCGATCATGCTCCGCACCTGAACTCGGAAAAGGAGCTGGGCTTCCAGCAGGCGCCGTTCGGCATCATCGGACTGGAGACGGCCCTGCCGCTGCTGATCCGCGCGCTGATCGAGACCAGGGTGGTCGACTGGCCGCAGATGATCGCCGCCATGTCCACGAGGCCGGCGCGGCTGCTCGGCGTGCCCGGGGGGACACTGAAGGTGGGCAGCCCCGCTGATGTCACCCTGATCGACCCCGAAGTCGAGTGGACGATCGACGCCGAGCGCATGCGCTCCAAGAGTCGCAACACGCCCTTCGACGGCTGGACGGTGCGCGGCCGGGCCGCGGCAACCATCGTCGACGGCCAGGTCCGCTACCGGGCGGCTTAGCTGCGCGGCGCCGCCCCCGACACGGGTCACCGTCCCGTCCGCTGGCGGTCCGCCTCACCCCCGCCGCGCAACTGCTCGGCCGCCCCCACCCGGGACGGCGCGCCCGGCCCTGCATGCCGCTTACGGCTCCTGGCGTGGGCCGGGGGTCGGTGCCGCCTCCGCTGCCGAGCTGTCCGGCGGAGCTGCCGGCGGGGGCAGCAGCGTCACCCGCAGCATGATCGGCTCCTGATCGGCGGCGACTCCCGCCTCGACCGGCTGCTGTGGCGCCTGTCCGGGGGCCGGGCCGAACGAAACTCCCAGCATCAACTCACACGCCTGCCGCACCTGCGACCGGATCCGGGCGAATGCACTCCGCACCTGGCGGTCGAGCGGTGGCGCTGTCACGCCGCGCTGTGCCGGGGCCCCCGGCGTCTGCGGCGGGCGTGCCGGCGTCTGACCCGGCGCCGCGTCGGGTGCGCGGGCCGCGACCCGTCCGCGGGCCACGTCCTCGACGCGTGGCTGCCGCTGTTCGTCGAAGCGCTCCGTCTTCTGCTGCGCCTCTGGCCCGACGCGGCCGGAGCCGGGGCGCAGCGCCGAGGCATCGTCTTTGTCCGCCGGCTGGAGGGTGGCGAATGGCGCGCCAGCCGCGGCGGCAGGAGCCGGCCCTGATGCACCTCGGCCCTTCCCGGCGGGCGCGGCTTCAGCGGGCGATTCCGTCTTGACTGGCGTCCTGGTCGGCGCCCCGGCCTCCCGCGCCGGGACGCGCAGCACGCTGCCGGCACGTGGCCCCGGTGGCGGCGCCGTTCTCCCCAGCGTGTACATCTGGACCGGCTGCTGCCCGTGACCAGGCGCGACGGCCTGCTGGGCCGGCGCGAGCGGCTGCTGCTGCGGCGCGACGGAGTCGCTGGCGGCCTGGACCGGCGGCACTGCGCCTGCCGTCTCAGGCACCTCGGGCGCAGCGACTATGCGCTGCATCAGCTCGAGCTGGCGGGCGTTGAAGTTGACGTTGGCCAGCACCTGCCCCGGGGCCTGCTCGTCCAGCGCACGCAGCACCGCGCCGAACCGCGCCGCCGGTACGTTCAGCACGTACTCCTGCTGAGTAGGCGGAGACGACGGCGCCAGCGCACCGGCCAATGCGGCACCCGTGCCCTCCCGCTCCGCGCCGACGCCCGGTTCGGCCTGCGCCGCTGCGCCCGCCGGGGTCTGGCCGGCAACCGCCTGCTGCCAGCTAGCGACTGTTCGCCGGGCGGCATCGTATTCGCTGACGGTGCGCGGCGTGACGACGATGTTGATCTCGGCCACGGGCGCTGCCTGAGCCGAAACCAGCGCGCCCGGCAGCGCGCCGGGCTGGCCCGGATGGCCGCTGGCGATCGCAGCGGCGCCGACCGCATCCGTATCCAGGGGCGGTCGTGCCCCAGTGCTCAGGTCCGCCGTAATGGCCGGCGCCGCCGGTCCGCGCTCCGCGCGCGCCGTGACTAGGGCGAGCTCCTCGGCTGCCTCCGGTTGGCGCTCCGCCCCGACGGCGACTTCCTCGCCGGCAGATTCGCCCACGGCGACGGCAAGCGACTCGGGCTGTCCGCTGTCGTCGGCACGCACTCGCTCAGCGGTGCCGCTCCGGGGTACGCCGGCGGGCGGCATGCCGCGCACCAGCGCGCCGGAGTGTTCTGCTGACGGCAGGCCGTGCAGGCGGTTCAGCACGGTCCAGCCGGCAACTACGCAGGCGACAATGACGGCGGCGGATGCGCTGATCTGCGCCACCAGCCGCAGCACACGCTGCCGACCGGCGGCTGGACGGTCGGACAGCAGCGCCTGCCGCTCCGCGGCGCACTGCACACTCTCGGCCAGGTGGCCTGGGGCCCGGACACGCGGCAGCGCACGGAGCGCCGCGGAGATCGTCCGCAACTGGTCCAGCGTTCGGCGGGCCTCCTCCGAGTGCGCGAGAAAAGCCTCCACCTGGCGGGCGCGCTCCGGGCCGAGTTCCCCGTCCAGATAGGCCGACAGGTCGGCCAGCAGTTTCTTCTCCTCAGCCGATGCCACGTTGACGTTCCTGTTGCTCCAGCAGGTGTCGCAGCATCAGGCGGCCGCGATGGATGCGACTTTTCACGGTTCCGACCGGGACTTTGAGGATGGCGGCAATATCCGCGTAATCCAGTTCCTCGATGTCGCGGAGCACCACGGCCGCCCGGAAGTCGTCATCGAGCCGATCCAGGGCGGCTTCAAGCCGCTGCCGCAGCTCGGGTTCGGCGACCTGTTCGGCCGGATCGCCTGCGCCGTCACGGGCCGCCGGCTCGAGCGGGTGATCCTCGTCGTCCGGTCCGCGGAGCGCCAGCCGCGGGCGCCGGCGCTGCGATCGCCGATGCGAAAGGGCCACGTTCACCGTGATCCGAAACAGCCACGTGAAGAACGATGCGCGGGCCTGAAAGCGCGGCAGGGCTTCGAAAGCCTTGAGGAACGCTGATTGCGTCAGGTCCAGCGCGTCCGCATGATTGTGGCACATCCGATAACAGGTGTTGTACACGCGATCCTGATACCTCTCGACCAACTGGCCGAAGGCGGCCTGTTCGCCGCGCTGGCACCGCAGCACCAGGTCCACGTCGCGGGGTTCCGTCTCGTCGGCGACCGGCTTCACGACGTTTCCGACAACCGTCTTAGACGCCCTGCCCACGGCGTGGTTCCCTGTTCCGGGCGGCAGCCACGGGGAGCGCCCCGACCGGCGGCCGCGCCGCTTATCATACACCGGCTCGGCGGCGGGGTTTCGGGGTCGGGACGGTGGGGCGGAAGCGGCGGCTAGGTGGCGGAGCGGTCGCCGGCGCGCTCCGGGTCGGGTAGCGGAGCGTTGAACAGGCGCAGAGAGAGCTGCTCCAGCCGCTTGCGCAGCTCGCCACTCTGGTCTGTAGCCAGCACGGGCCGGGCGGCACGCGCCAGATTGGCGGGGGTCAGCAGCAGTGAGGCCGGCTGATCCAGGCCCGCCTGCCGGGCGATGCGTTGCAGATCGCGGCGCTCCGCCTCGCTCAGCCCCAGGACGTCCACCGCCAGCGTCAGGTAGTCGATCCGCGGCCGGGGGCGGACGCCGTGGCGGCGCCCGAAGACCCGCGACGCGATCAGGGTCAGCAGCAGGAACGCGAGCACGCCGACGAGCAGGCCGTAGATTTCTTCGGCCTGTGGTCCGCGGGTGATGGCGCGCTGGACCGATTCGAAGAACGGGTGCACGTTCGCGGACGGCCCGGAGGCGACAACCGGGGCCAGCAGATTCATCGCCTGTCCTCCTGCGCCGTCGCCGTCGGTTCGGCGCCCAGCTCTTCGACAAGCACCTGTCGCAGCAGCTCGCGGACGCGCGCCAGCAGATGGGCGTCGGTCGGGTCGGCCGATCCGGCCGAAAGCCATTCCAGCGCCGTTTGCAGCTCCTGTCGCGCCGCCTCGGCCTGGCGCGCATCGCAGGCGGAGATGCGCGTCGGCGTCGGCGGCGGAGCAGGCTCGGCGGCGGATGAGCGGCTCGCAAGGGTGCACGCCAGCGTATCGGCGAGCTGACGGATGCCTTCGATGGGGTCGCTGCGGAGCGTTTCGAGCTCGCGCCGGAAGCGGTGTGCCAGGTGATCGGTGCTGATGACCTGTAGCGCCAGCACGCGGTCCCGCGGATCGCCGGACTTCAGGTACGCCCGCAACTGCGGCTCCCACGCCCCGGCATTCTCGCGCAACGTGGTCAGCAGCTCGGCGCGCCGCTCGGGCGGCGTGCGCCGGCAGGTCTGCCACAGCAGATGGCAGTAGAGGTCGGCGCGGTCGCGCGACACAGGGGCGGGGGTTACCGCCTGCGCCGCGCCGGTGTGTGCGTCCAAGGCTTGCAGACTGGCACGCACCAGGTCGGTATTGAGGGCCGTCGTGCACCAGCGCGCAAAGGCGGCCTGCGACGACTCGCTCTGCGCGACCTCGGCCAGCGCCGCCTTGGCCTCGGGCGTGTCCAGCTCCGCCAGCGTGAACACGGCCGCGTTGTGGAGCGCCGCGTCGTCCGACCGGGCCCAGCGCGACAGCAGCGCGGTTCGATCGGCGTCGCGATACCCGGCGTGGCGCACCCAGCGCGGGGCCAGCGGGCGCAGCTCGACCGGCAGTTGGCTCAGGTCGAGGTTGATCTGCGTGAACCAGCGCGGGTTGTGGACAGCGCTGAGTTGCTGGCACGTGCGGGCGTCATCCAGCAGCCGGCTCTCGCGCAGCAGGGCCGTGACCTCAGCCACGCTCTTCCAGGTGCGCAACACCCGCGCGGCGCACTCCGTCCAGGCAGGGTGGCGCAACGCGCTGACCAGGAAATGTGCCAGCCGCGGATGGTTCCAGGCGGCCAGGTACTCAGCCACGGTCGTCCCGGCCCGCGAACGGCGCGAGGAGAGCTTGCGCCACAGCGTCTCGCCCAGGTCGCGCGCGAACCACAGGCACATCTCGAGCACCTCGATCCGCTTGTGCACGTCGATCGTCCGCAGACCTTCTTCCAGCGCGCGGACCATCTGCTGGCGTTCAATGGCATAGGCGCGGCGCAGTGCGGGATCGGGGTCACGCGGCGGCGCCCGATCGACGCAGGCTTCGGCCATGGCGCGCCAGACGCGCCCGGCATAGACGCGGACGCGGGGCGAACGGTCCCGGATGACCTCCGGCAGGAGGTAAGCCAGTTGCGGCACCGGCTGCTGCTCGAGCGCGATCAGGGCGTTGAGGCGTGTTTCGGAGGCGGGGGCTCTGAGCGCCAGGGAGATGCCGCCCTGCATCAGGTCGGGACGGGCCAGGAGCTGGGCACGTACTTCGGAGGTCAGGTGTTCGAATCGTCCGATAAGTGCCGCCCAGGACGCTTCAGTTGCGCGCCTCAGAAGAATCCCAATGATCCGCCCGGACCAGGCCGGCTCGGCGTAGGCCAGGGCTTCGCCGAAGATGCAGTCCACGTCCGGCGTCTGACGCTGCGAAAGCCAGTCATAGAGCCGGTCTGCCAGACGCACGGCACTACCTTCTTTCCGCGGGCGCGCACGCACACCGCCGGCGCCGGCCGAATGCGCGCGGGGCAACACGTCTCTATCATCGGTCTATGCGCCCGCTGATCTGATGAGGTGCGCCGCGCGGGTTGCGACGTTGACAAGGTCCGGAAAGCACATGATCCTGCGGGCATGCACCCGCAAGAGCCTGCTGCGGTGGATGCGCGCCTCGAGACCCTCCTCGCCGGCATCAGGCTGCGGACGCCGGTCCTGACCGCCTCCGGGACGTGCGGGTACGGGCCGGAGTATGCCGACCTCCTCGATTACCGCCGCCTCGGGGGCTTCATCACCAAGAGCGTCACGCTCGAAGAGCGTCCGGGCAACCCCCCGGAGCGGATCGTCGAGGTGCCGGGGGGCATCCTGAATGCGATCGGGCTGGCCAACGTCGGCCTGCGCCGCTTCATCGCCGAGAAGCTTCCGTTTATCAGGCATATGCCGACGCAGGTCTTCGTCAACGTGGCGGGGCACGCGATCGAAGAGTACGTCGAGGTCGCCGGCACACTGGATCAGTTCGACTGCATCGCCGGCCTGGAGCTGAATGTGTCGTGCCCGAACGTGGCCGACGGACTGGTGTTCGGGACCGACCCCGTCCGCCTGCGCCGACTGGTCGAGGCCGTGCGCGGCGTGGTCCGGCGCCGCCGGCTGATCGTCAAGCTCTCTCCGAACGTCACCGACATCACCGAGCTGGCGCGGGCGGCGATCGACGGCGGGGCGCAGATCCTCAGCCTGATCAATACGTACCTCGCCATGAGCATCGACACCGAGACCTGGAAGCCGCTGCTGGCGAACGTGACCGGCGGGCTGAGCGGGCCGGCGATCCGGCCGCTGGCGGTGTACAACGTGCACCGCGTGTACCGGGAGGTGGCCCGGCAGGCGGGGGTGCCGATCATCGGCATGGGTGGCATCCAGACTGCCGCCCACGCCATCGAGTTCCTGCTGGCCGGGGCGTCGGCGGTCGCGGTCGGGACGGCGTTATTCGTGGACCCGGCGGCGCCGGTCAAGATCGCGGAGGGCCTGACAGACTACCTGGAGCGCCGCGGGCTGCGGCACGTCTCGCAGCTCACCGGGGCGCTGCTGCTGCCGGCTTGAAGAGGGCGCGGCGCTGAGGCGGCAGGTTACCGACCGGGGCGCCGGAGGCGATATGCGAGCAGGGCGCGGGCTGGCACCGACCTGTCTGCTGGTGTGTCTGTCGGGCGTCTCAGGCGCGCCGGGCGTCGCGCAGGAAATGATCGCCCCCACGGACCCGCTTCCGATCGGTTCCCGGCTTCAGCTTTTCGTGGATGACGGGCTGATCGAGCGGCTGGATGGCACGCGGCTGGTGCTGCACCGACCCGTGCCGCGCGAGGTCGTGTTCGTCTTCGACGCGCCCTGGGAAGGACCGTGGAGCGGGTACGTCACGATCATGCAGGACGGCGAGCGCTACCGCATGTACTACCGCGGCGGGGGCGAGCTGACCCGCGAACACACGTGCCTGGCCGGGAGCGCCGACGGAATCCGCTGGACCCGGCCGTCGCTGGGTCTGTTCGAGTTCGAAGGCTCGAAGGAGAACAACATCGTCTGGACCGGCGCGCAACCGGCCTACTGCGAAGCCCACAACTTCACGCCCTTCAAGGACTCCAACCCCGATGCCCCCGCCGATCAGCGCTACAAGGCGGTGGCACTGACCATCGGGCAGGTGGATGGCGAGCGACGCCCGGTGCTGGTGGCGTTCATTTCGCCCGACGGCATCCGCTGGCGCCGGCTTCAGGAGGCGCCCATCCTCACCGAGGGGGGCTTCGACTCTCAGAATGTGGCCTTCTGGGACACGCTCCAACGCTGCTATGTCTGCTATTCGCGCGCCGCTCGCGAGGGCAGGCGCAGCGTCCAGCGCTCCACCTCGTCGGACTTCGTGCACTGGACCCGGCCGGAGTGGCTGGATCTCGGCGATCGCCCGCTGGAGCACTTCTATACGAACGGGATTGTGCCGTACTTCCGCGCGCCGCACATCTACCTGGGGTTTCCGCAGCGTTTCGTGCCCGAGCGGACGGAAGTCGGGGCCGACCGGCGGCGGGTAGACGGCCTGTCCGACGCCGTGCTCATCTCCAGCCGCGACGGGCTGCACTGGCAGCGGACGTTCATGGAGGCTTTTCTCCGTCCGGGTGCGGATCCGGCCAACTGGGGCGGCGCGCACGGAAACACCTGCCCGGCATGGGGCATCCTGCAAACCGGCGCCGGCGAGCTGTCCCTCTACTGGGCGGACCACTACGGCAACTGGCCCGACGGCCTGACGTCCGTCCCGCGACTGTGGCGCGGCACGCTGCGGCTGGACGGATTCGTCTCGGTCCAGGCGCCGTACGAAGGCGGCCAGATGCTGACCAGGCCGCTGTGCTTCGAGGGCCGGAGGCTGCTTATCAACTATGCGACCTCGGCGGTCGGGTACGTCAGGGTGGAATTGCAGGACGCCGACGGCCAGCCGCTCCCGGGATTCACGCTGGACGAAGCTGACGAGATCTACGGCGACGAAGTCGAGCGGGTGGTCGGGTGGCGCGGGGGCACGGATGTGAGTCGCCTGGCAGAACGCCCGGTCCGCGTCCGCTTCGTCATGAAGGACGCCGACCTCTACTCCATGCGCTTCGCCCCGTAGGGCTGCCGCTGTCGTCCACGGTGCCGGGACGCCAGCGGGGCACCACGGGCCGCTGAAGGCGGTCTTCCACGGCTGTGTCGCTCCGCGCCCGCACCGGGCAGCGCAGGCTGGGTGTCGGGTTGCGCCGGCCGGGCAGGTTCGCGGACGCGCCGCAAGTTTCCGTCGTTTCGGGCGTCAGACAGGTGCCGCTGATGGACCTGGCCGCGGACAGTGCGCTGATGCAGGCTGCCGGTCGCGGGGACCGGGGTGCTTTTGCCGCGCTGGTCGAGCGTTATCAGACCAGCGTCCTGCGCTTCGCACACGGGTTGCTTGGGCCGGCAGCGCGAGACGTAGCCGAAGACCTGGCCCAGGAAACGTTTCTCGCCGCCTGGGAGGCCGCGCCCCAGTTCCGCGGCGACGCGCAGGTTTCGACCTGGCTGCTGCGGATCGCCGCCAACGTATGTCTGGACCACTGTCGCCGCAGTCGGCGTCGGCGGGCGGCGTCGCTGGAACAGGAGGCCGTGCCCGACACGCGCACAGCCGAACAGGACCGCCCCGACGGCCAGGCGCTGGCCGACGAGCGCGCCGCCGAGGTCCGGGCGGCGATCGCCCGTCTGCCACCCAGTCAGCGGGCGGCGCTGGTGTTGCGCCACTTCGAGGGCCTCTCGTACGTCGAGATCGCAGACGTGCTGGAGACTTCGGTCTCGGCCGTGGAAGCGCTGCTTTTCCGGGCCAGACGGTCGCTGGCTGCGACACTGGCGCCGGATTCGACCGGCCCGCCGCAAGTTTCGTCCGCGCCGGACGTCTAACAGATGACGCAGCCAGCGTCGGCGGACTGACGCAATGCGATGCAGCCAGGCACGACGACTGCTCTCGGCCAGCCTCGATGGGGAGCTTGATGCCCGTCGCCAGACGCGGCTCCGCGACCACCTCGGCCTGTGCGCAGAGTGCCGGCGATTCGGAGAGCGGCTGCGCGCCTGCCATGCCCGGCTGCAAGCCCTGCCGTTGCCCGAGCCGAGCAGCGGGTTTGCCGCGCGGGTGATGAGCGCCATCCCCATTGTCCGGCGGCCGGGCCGGCGAGCGTCATGGCTGTCGATCCTGCGGCCGGCGCGAGTGGCGGCGGCGCTGTTGGCGATGATCTGCGGGGCCATGGCGGCGCGCTCGATGAACGGCACTCCGACCGGGCAGGCGACGGCCGGCGGCAGCTCTGTCGAACAGCCGTACGCCCGCTGGTTTGCCGCCTTGCCGGAGGATTCGCCCGCGGCGCGCTACGTGGCGCTGCTCGGGGCCGTCGAGGAGTGAGGCTGTGGTCCGGTACCTGCGACGCAGACACCTGGTGGGTGCGGCACTGCTCGCTTCGTTGGCGTTCAATGCGGGCTTCGGCGCCACCTACGGCGTGCGTACGTACAAGCGGTACTGCCGCGCCGCCGGCGCCGGCACCTGTCTTGCCGATCTGGCCCGGCAACTGGACCTGACGGCGGAGCAGCGGGCGCAGATGGAGGCGGAGCAGCAGCGTCTGCTGGCGCAGATCGACGCCGTCCGCCGGGAGCTGACGGCCGAGCGCGAGCGGCTGGCCGACCTGTTGGCCGCGTCCGAGCCGGACCGCGAGGCGATCGCGCAGCAGTTGGACCGCCTGGCGGCGATCCAGCGGCGGATACAGCAGGCCGTCGTCGATCATCTGCTGGAGCAGAAGTCTCTGCTGCGGCCCGAGCAGCGCCAGGGGTACGGGGACCTGCTGCGCACCTGCGTCTGTCCGCGCGGCGGGCGCGGACCGGAGAGCGTGCCGGGGACGTGCGACCTGGGCGTGACCTGCACGCAGCCGGCGGATGCCCCGTGTGCCGGGGGCGAGAGACCGTAGCGACTGCGGGCCGGCATGCTGCGGTGCGGTTAAGGAGAGGCAAGAGCGTTTGCGATGACGACTTACAACATTGGAGACCTAGGCATGAGAAAGTCATCTGTTGTGTTGCTTCTGGCAGCCGGTGCGGTCCTGTCCTTCACCGTCGTCAGTCTGACCTCGGCCGGAGCCGTAGACGACGGTCAGAAATCCTGTTCGCCCGCTTGCCTTCAGGCTGCGGGCGGCTCCGCCGGTCAGCAGACCGCCGGAGCGTGCAGTCCGGCGAACTGTCCGGCAGCGAAAGGACAGGCGGGAGCGCAGTGCGACCCGTTGCAGTGCGGCCACATTCCCGGGTCGGCTGCCTGCCGGCAGGCGCACGCCGGCGGCCAGTGCCAGCATGCACCGGGCGCCTGCGATCCGGCCAGGTGCGGGGCGGCCGGGGCGGGCGGCGGCGACCAGAAGTGCAATCCGGCAGGCTGTAGGCCGGGGAGCTGCCCCGGTGGCTCGTGCCGGATCGCGGGCGCCGAGTACCGCGTGACGAACACCGAGCGCGGCGTGACGATCGAGGTGACGGCGACCGACCCCGCGGTCGTAGCGGCGATTCAGGCGTGTTTCGCGCGTTTTCCGGACTGTTGCGGGCCGGTGGGCGAGGCGAAGGGCGGCGGCGGACAGGCTGCCGGTCAGGGTTGTTGCCGGCCAGAGCAGGCGCGGGGCGCAGCCCGGCAGGCGCCCGGCTCGGGGCAGTAGCAGCGCAGCGCCAGTGCGCAGGTGCGTCAGGGCGGCCGGCGGCTGATGCGGCCGCCTGCCGCGCCTGCCGCGGCGCGCCTGCGGCTAGCCGGCCTTCAGCAGCCCGCGCTGCGACAGGTAGTCGAGCACGATTGCGGCGGCTTCCTGCGGTGAGAGCCGGGCCGTGTCGAGGGTGAGTTCCGGGTTCAGCGGTTCTTCGTAGGGGGCGGAGATGCCGGTGAATTCCGGAATCTTGCCCTCGCGCGCCTTTTGATACAGTCCCTTGGGGTCGCGTTTCTCGCACACCTCGATGGGGGCGTGAACGAACACCTCGACGAACGCCAGCCCGGCCTGCTCGTGAATCCTGCGGGCCTGGTCGCGGTCCTTGCGGTACGGGCTGATGAAGCTGGTGCAGGTCAGCACGCCGGCGTCGGCGAACAGCTTGGCCACCTCGCCCAGACGGCGGATGTTCTCCTCGCGGTCTTCCGGCGAGAAGCCCAGATTCTTATTCAGCCCGTGGCGGATGTTGTCGCCGTCGAGCACGTAGGCCAGGTGGCCGCGTTCGACCAGGGCGTGCTCGACTGTGAAGGCGATCGTGCTCTTGCCCGAGCCGCTCAGCCCGGTGAACCAGATGGTGGCCCCTTTCTGCTTCAGCAGCCGCTGGCGGTCGCGGCGCTCCACATGTCCCTCGTGCCAGGTGATGTTCGTCGCAACCTGCTTGGTCAAGTGTTCCTCCCTATGCGTTCTGGAACAGCGGCGTGGAAAGGTAACGCTCTCCGGCCGATGCCAGAATCACGACAATCAGCCGGCCTTTGCTGTCCGGGCGGCGCGCCACCTGATCCGCCGCGCACAACGCCGCCCCCGAACTGATGCCGCAGAGGATGCCTTCTTCGCGGGCGGCGCGGCGTGACCAGGCGAAGGCGTCCTCGTTGCTGACGCGGATCACGTCGTCGATGACATCGAGGTTGAGGACTTCGGGGATGAAGCCGGCGCCGATGCCCTGAATCTTGTGCGGCCCCGGACGCAGCTCCTGCCCGGTGCGCTTCTGCGTGATGACCGGCGAGTCGGCGGGCTCGACGGCAATGCAGCGAAACTGCGGCTTGCGCTGCTTGATCACCTCGCCGACGCCCGTGATCGTCCCCCCGGTGCCGATGCCGGCCACCAGAATATCCGCCCGGCCGTCGGTGTCGCGCCAGATTTCCTCGGCCGTCGTCCGCCGGTGAATCTCGGGGTTGGCCGGGTTGCGGAACTGCTGCGGCATGAAGGCGTTGGGCGTAGAAGCCAGCAGCTCCTCGGCGCGCTTGATCGCGCCCGGCATGCCTTCGGCCGCCGGGGTGAGCACCAGCTCCGCACCCAGGGCGCGCAACACGGCCCGCCGCTCCTGGCTCATGCTCTCCGGCATCGTCAGCGTCAGACGCAGACCCCTGGCGGCACAGACGAATGCCAGCGCGATGCCGGTATTTCCCGACGTCGGTTCAATGATCAGCGTGTCGGGTCCGATCTGCCCGCGGGCCAGGGCGTCGTTGATCATCGCCACCCCGATGCGGTCTTTCACGCTCAGCAGCGGATTGAAGTACTCGAGCTTGGCGTAGACCTCGGCGGACGAGCGGATGATGCGGTTGATGCGGACCAGCGGCGTATTGCCGATGGTCTCGGTGATGTCCCCGAAGAGACGTCCCATGCGTGCCTCCGGCGAATGCTGGGCCGGTCCGAATCCCGCGGCGGCGGTCCGCGTCAGGGTTGCGACTGGCGGGCGCCGGGCCGGGGCCGGACCGGGCAACGGTCTGGGCAATCAGGAGGTTGCCCTATTCTTTCAACCGATGGGGCGGGTGTCAAATCGGCGCCGGCCGGGAAACGGGCGGCATGTCAGGTCGCCCGCGGCTTTGGGCTGCGGCCGCCGATTATGGGGTGGCGAAGCACGGCGGTCCGGGCTGTCGTGGGCGCGCCGCCGGCGGGCGGGGCGCGTCGGCGGCGAGAAGCGGACGGCGTGGGGAGCCGGCGGCCGGCCCGCGCGGTGGCGCAGTTTGTCGGGCGGACCGGGTTGACAGGCTGGCGGAGCGCTGCTAAGTTGTTTAAGCAGGTTAAATTCTAATGGGGTTAAGCAATGCCCCGGGCCACCGATCCGCGTGGCACCGTCGGGGGCCGGGGCGCACGGAAGGGCGCGGTCCCGCCCGGGGACGCCCGCCATCTGGTGCGCTCGACTCACATCTTCGCCTCGGCGGTGCGCGAAGTTCTGGAGCTGCGGCTGCTGCGCGATGCCAGCCCGCTGCCGCTGACGCTGGCCCAGTTTCACGTGCTGAAGCTGATGTCGCTGAACGGACACCACCAGGTGGGGGAGGTGGCGGACTTTCTGGGCGTCACGCCGCCGGCGGCGACGAAGAACATCGACAAGCTGGAGCGGCTGGGGCTGGTGGTGCGGCGTCCCTCGCAGGGCGACCGGCGCGCCACGCTGCTGTCGGTCAGCCCGAAGGGGCGGCGACTGGTGCGCATGTACGAGGAGCTGAAGGCGGCGCGGCTTTCGCCCGTACTGGCGAATTTCCGGCCCCGGGAGGTCGAGGCGCTGGCCGAGCTGCTGGAGCGCTTCTCGGTGTCGCTGCTCGGTGCGGAATCGTCGCGCCCGGGTTTCTGCCTGCGCTGCGCTGCCTACATCGAGCCGGATTGTCCCGTCGGGCGGCTGCGTGGCGGCTGCCCCTATCAGCAGCGGCGACGGGCGCGGCGGTCAGCCCGCCGGGAAAGCGGCGCGATGAGCCCGGCGCCGGTGCGGCGCACCTGAGGGCGGTGGGCCTGTCGGCGCGCCGGGGGCGGGCGCGGCGTCGGCCAGAGGTCCGACCGCGAGCGGTGCGGACGGGTGGGCGGCGGACAGGCGGGCCGGCCCGGCGGATCGGGACGGAACAATGCCGCAGCGGAGCGGTCCATGAAATACTGGCGCAAACCGTTGGACCTGGATCAGGTGAAGGTCCCCCGCGGCGAAGTGCGGATCATCGTCGATCGCTGCAAGGGCTGCGGGTTCTGTGTCGAGTATTGCCCGCGGGAGGTGCTGGCCATCTCCGAGGAGTTCAACCGCAAGGGCTATCACCCGCCCAAGGTGGTCAAGCACGGGGCGTGCGTGAACTGCAACCTGTGCGAGATGATCTGCCCGGATTTCGCCATCTTCAGCGTGGCGCTGCCGGACGGAAAGGCCGAGCCGGCCACGGAGAGCGCCGGGCCTGTCGGGCCGGCGTCCTGACCGGTTTTTTTGCAGGAGGACCGTCGTTGAAAGCGGACCCAGCGGGCGTGCTGACGGGCGCGCATTACCTGGACGGCGATTTCGCCTGCGGCGAAGGGGCGCTGGCCGCGGGTTGCCGTTTCGTGGCCGGCTATCCAATCACGCCGTCCACCGAGGTGGTGGAGCGTATCGCCCGGCGTTTTCCGTACATCGGGGGCACATTCATCCAGATGGAGGACGAGCTGGCCAGCATGGCCGCGATCGTCGGCGCCGCGTGGACCGGGACCAAGTCCATGACCGTCACCAGCGGTCCCGGTTTCAGCCTGATGATGGAGAACATCGGGCTGGCGGCCATGATGGAGACCCCCTGCGTAGTGGTCAACGTGCAGCGCGCCGGGCCGTCAACCGGGCTGCCCACCATGGTGGGCCAGGCGGACATGATGCAGGCCCGCTGGGGTTCGCACGGGGACTACGAGATCATCGCCGTCTGCCCGCAATCCCCGCAGGAGGCCTTCGACCTGACCATCGACGCCTTCAACCTGGCGGAAATCTACCGCGTCCCGGTGCTGGTGATGATGGACGAATGCGTCGGGCACATGACCGAGAAGGTGGTGATCCCCCCGGCGGACCAGATCGAGGTGGTGCCGCGGCAACTGACCGCCGCGCCGCCCGAGCGCTTCCAGCCCTACCGGGTCGACGGCCGGCTGGTTCCGGAGTTCGCGCGGGCCGGCGACGGGTACCGGTTCCACACCACGGGGCTGACGCACGACGAGCGCGGCTATCCGGTGATGAGCGCCGAATGCCAGGAGAAGTGCGTGCGGCGCCTGGTGGAGAAGATCCGCAGCCAGGCCGAGCAGATCGTCCGCTTCGAGGAGGAGCAGACGGAGCAGGCGGAGGTGGTGGTGGTCAGCTACGGGATCACCGCCCGGGTGGCGCGGCTGGGGATCGAGCTGGCGCGCCAGCAGGGCGTGCGGGTGGGCGTGCTGCGGCTGATCGTCGTCTGGCCGTTTCCCGAGCGGCGCATCCGTGAGCTGTCCCGGACGGTCAAGGCGTTTGTCGTACCCGAGATCAACTATGGCCAGATCGTGCTGGAAGTGGAGCGCTGCGCCGCGGGGCGGGCGGCGGCGATCCCGGTCCCGCACGGCGGGGGCGCGGTGCACGATCCGGAGGCCATCTGCGAGGCGATTGTGAGGGCTGCGCGATGAGCACGTCGGCACGGGCGCCGGAGCTGCCGGTCGAGGAACACCCGATCGCCCCCTATATCCGCATCGAACGCATGCCGCACATCTGGTGTCCGACGTGCGGCATCGGGACGATCGTCAAGTGCTTCGCGACCGCGCTGGAACAGACGCACGTGGACCTGAACAAGGTGGCGATCGTCTCCGGCATCGGGTGTGCGGGTCGGGTGGCCGGCTACATGAAGCTGGACGGATTCCACACCACCCACGGCCGGCCGATCCCGTTTGCCACCGGGCTGAAACTGAGCCGGCCCGAACTGCTGGTCGTCGTCTTCTCCGGCGATGGCGACCTGGTGGGCATCGGCGGCAACCACTTCATCCACGCCGCGCGCCGCAACATGGACCTGCTGGTCATCCTGGTGAACAACTTCATCTACGGGATGACCGGGGGCCAGAACGCGCCGACGACGCCGCTGACGGCCAAGACGTCCACCATGCCCTACGGGAACTTCGAGCGGCCCTTCAATCTGCCGCACCTGGCGGCCAGTTGCGGGGCGACGTACGTGGCGCGCTGGACGAGCCTGCACGTGCGGCGACTGACGAACTCCCTCAAGGAGGCGATCCAGCGGAAGGGCTTCCGCTTCATCGAGGCGATCGCGCCGTGCTCGACGCTGTACGCGCGGCTCAACAAGCTCGGCACGGGGCTGAACCTGATGCAGTTCTATCACGACAACGCCGAGGTGCGGCACGGGGCGGACACGCGCGAGCTGGATATCGGCTTCCAGGACAGGATCATCTGCGGAAAGTTCGTCGACCAGGAGCGCCCCACGTTCATCGAGATGATGGACGCGCACTACCGCAGGATGCTGGGCGACAAGTACGTCCCCATGCCGCCGCAGGGCGGATTCCTCACCGACCGCGCCGCGCCGCAGCCGGAGGCGGGTGCGGCGGCCGAGCCGGTGGCAGCGAGGAGCCAGGCATGAGCCGGATCGAAATCCGCATCACCGGTTTTGGCGGACAGGGCGTAGTCCTGACGGGCTACATCATCGGGCGCGCCTGCGCTATCAACGCCGGCCGGCAGGCGACGATGATCCAGAGCTTCGGGCCGGAGGCCCGCGGGTCGGCATGCAGCGCGACGGTGGTGGTGTCGGATGCGCCGGTGCTCTACCCGTACATCCGGCGGCCGGACGCTTTCCTGGTGATGTCGGCCGACGGGTACGAGAAGTATCGCGACGAGCTGAAGGACGACGGCACGCTGATCTACGAGAAGGACCTGGTTCATCCGCGGTTCAAGGAGGGGCAGGCGGCGTTCGGGATCCCGTCCACGCGCATCGCGGAGTCGCTGGGCCGGGTGATGGTGCAGAATATCGTCATGCTCGGTTTCTTCACGGCGGCGACGGGGCTGGTGACGCGGGAGCAGATGCGGGCGGCGGTGCAGGCTTCGGTGCCGGCGGGCACGGAGGAGCTGAACCTGAAGGCGTTCGATGCCGGCTGCGCGTACTTCGACCGGGAGTACGCCGGACAGAAGCCGGTCAGCGCCGGCGCGACCGTCCCGGCGGAGCAGTCCGGCTAGGCGCGGAAGCGCCCGCTCCCTTTTCCCGGGCCCGGGAGGTGCACGGGCGTGAACAGGCAGTCCGACAATCCGGCTGAGGAAGGCCGGCGGCTCACCGAGAAGCGAGCGGTGGTCA